>Ga0335085_10003356_pt1 | contig 27869 bp, 22 predicted proteins | sample Lox_Sample_45_FD_206712 | JGI IMG/M metagenome (GOLD analysis project Ga0335085, IMG submission 206712) | Soil microbial communities from Loxahatchee National Wildlife Refuge, Florida, United States - Lox_Sample_4.5 | ecosystem: Environmental > Terrestrial > Soil > Wetlands | place: USA... | reverse complement strand
TGCACATAAATGTTCTTTCCTTTCTGAGTAGTAACTCCCCAGTCCGCCGGCGCGATCGGTCCGCCCCGCGTTCCGTAGATCGAATCGCCGTATTTTGAGAGCCATTCACCGACGGCGCGCAACCTCGCTTGAAACTGCGGATCAATTTCGCCATTCGGATACGGCCCGATATTCATCAGCAGGTTCGAATTGTTCCCCGCAGCGCGTACCAGGCGACGTTCCACCTCCTCAGAGCTCTTGTAATGGCTGTCGCCAATGTTGAATCCCCAGTTGTCGTTCAGCGTGTCCGAACTTTCAAGCGGAAGTTGCGTGCTGATAAACGTCGTGTTGAAGCCGGCGGAATTCTGTCCTGGGAGATCGCGCTCGAAGGTCTGAACATCCTCGCCAGAACGCGGCGTTTGATGATGGTTCGGAATGATCAGCGCTGCTGGTTGCAGTTTGTGGATCAGTGCATACGTCTTGTCGAGATGCCAGTCAGCATTCGGCTTGTCCCACATGCCATCGAACCAGATGCCGCCGATCGGCCCGTAGTTCGTGAGCAACTCGGTGAGCTGACCGTCCATGTAGTTGTCAAGATAGGCGTTGAAATCGCCGCGATCCGGGCGTCCATTAGGCCAATCCGTCGCGCCACGTGGAAAGTAATTCGGATTGTGCCAATCGAGCTGCGAATAATAGAAGAAGAGCTTGATGCCTTGCTTATGGCACTCGTCCGCCAGCATCTTCAGCGGATCTTTCTTGTATGGCGTGCGCGCGACGATGTTCCAGTCGGAGACTTTGGAATCGAACATCGCAAATCCGTCGTGATGGCGCGAGGTGATCGTGATGTACTTCATGCCCGCAGCCTTGGCAAGCGACACCCAGGCACGCGCATCGAACTTCGCCGGATCGAAGAACATTGGCAGGCGGTTGTACTCGCCAACCGTCATCTTGCGGTTGTGAAAGACCCACTCGCCATCTCCCAGCACGCTGTATACGCCCCAGTGAATGAACATCCCGAATTTCATGTCTTGAAATTCGCGGCGGGCCTGCAGATTCCCGGGCGAAGGTTGATACGTCGTTTGAGCATCGAACGGCAAAGGGTTGAAGATACAGAACGCTAGAACGAAACCGAGCAAACATCGAAGCTGGCGGGGACTACCAACACTGATCATGGGCTCCATGATTCCTTTAGCGCTGCACAGGCAGCAGATATCCTGGATTGCTCTGGAATGCCCCACCGAAAACCTGGCGGTCGGCCTCGCGCATATCCCAGGCGATGACTGATTCGGGAGTAACCTGAATCGTAACGTCGTCCCATCCGGCAAACACTGGTCCGACTCTCGTGTCGGCCAGAGCGGCGGGGCTTAAGTATTTGGCGTGAATTTCTTTGTTATTCTTTTGCGATTCTTCGCCACTGAGAAGTCGTGCGGCGCCGGAAATCGTCACCCCGAACGACGCTGCCGGGTCGCGCGAGTCGATCATCACCGTGGCCTTGGGTGTGGCTTGAAGGTTTCGCGCTTTCCGCGTACGAGAACCTGTGGCGACGTAGATATTCGTTCCGTCGAACCAGTACCACACTGCAACCATATGAATCGATCCGCTTGGACCATGGGTCGCGATCGATGCGATATGTCTGCCTTTTAGCAATTGCTGCACGAGAGGGTCGGTCAAAGCTGCCATCATTCTTCTCCTCTGGTTTGGCTGCGATCTCGGCCAAAACCTTATCACAGGAATGACTCCGTTCACGATGAAGGATTTCGGACGACGGGCGAGTACGAATTCACCATCACGTGCCTGAGAGGTAATCCAAGCGTTCCAGAGTTATTCCATCTCTGGGTTCGAGTCAAATGCCCGGAGTATTGGTACAGGCTGCGGGCTGGTGGGTTTAACCAGAACCTTAAAACGCAGCTGGCCGAAGTCGGCTCGTAACTTCCTCGCCATCTCCTGCGTTATACTCTCAGAACTACGCGCGCGTACCTTCCTTGGGGATCTCACAATGGCAGTTGGTGTACGCACAGAAGATCTGCGCAAGGTGTATCACTCTGCGCCGCCGTTGGCGGCGACGGGCATCATGGCGCGCCCGACAGAAAAGAAGAGCCCGAAGCAGTCAAAGTCTGAAATCAAGGCTTTGGACGGGCTCTCACTTGAAGTCAACGCTGGAGAAATTTTTGGGCTACTAGGTCCGAACGGTGCCGGCAAGTCCACCACAATCGGAATCATCACCACGCGCGTCCGCGCGACGAGCGGACATGCCTACGTTGGCGACCATGAAGTCTGGCAGGAGCAGGCAAGAGTGAAACGTCTGATCGGCGTCGTGCCGCAGCGTCCGAATCTGGATTTTTCTCTGACGGCGCGGGAGATCTTGGTTTTTCACGCAGCTTATTTCGGAATTCCTCCAAGAGAGGGCAGCCGACGTGCCGACGAACTGCTTGAGAAATTCAAGTTGGCCGATCGCGCTGGGCAACTCGTCCGTGGATTTTCCGGAGGAATGATGCAGCGGATGTCGATTGCCCGCGCCATGATGCACGATCCCGAAGTTCTGTTTCTCGATGAACCGAGCGCGGGACTCGATCCGCAAACACGCATCCTGCTGTGGGAGATCATCCGTGAATACAATCATCTCGGCAAGACGGTCGTCCTCTCCACGCACAATATGGAAGAAGCCGACGCGCTCTGCCAGCGACTGGTGATCGTTGATCATGGCCGCGTTATCGCGCAAGGCACACCCATCGACCTCAAGCGATCCATCCCCGGAGGATTTTTGTTACGCCTGCATTTCGGCAAGCAGACACCGGAATTGATCCAGCGCTTGCAATTACTGGCAGGAGTGCGCGAGGTGCGCCCCCTGGATTCTACTGGCGCTGACGTCTATGCCGACCGCGGCGGATCGTTGATCCCTGAAGTCGCATCGGTAGCGACTGCAATAGGCGCAGAGTTGTCCGACGTACATATTTCCGAACCGAGTCTTGAAAATCTTTTCCTGCACCACACCGGAAGGAGTTTGCGCGATTGAACTGGAAAGCCTTTGGCGCGATGCTTGCCCGCGACGCCCACGTCGCGCGGCGAAACATCATTCAGATCATGTTCCAGACGTTTCTGCAACCGCTGCTGTTCGTGTTCATCTTCGGCCGCGTGATGGTGGGCAGCGGGTACATGCCCGTAGCATACAAGAGCCTGCTGCTGCCCGGAATCATCGCGATCAGCATGGTGTTCACGGGAGTCTGGGCGGTATGCATGCCGCTCATCGCTGAATTCCAGTGGACACGCGAGATTGAAGATCGACTTTTGGCGCCCATCTCGATTCCGTGGATCGCAATCGAAAAAGTTGTGGCCGGCATGATCCAGGCAATCATCGCGGGGTTAGTAGTTTTCCCGATGGCCTGGTTAGTACTCGGGACAGGCGTTGATATCAGGATCCACGAACCACTCGAGTTTGTAGTGATGATCCTGTTGGTTGCATTTTTTTCGGCAAGTGGCGGGTTAGCGCTCGGTTGCGCAATGAAGCAGGAGCACGTGGGGCTGATGTTCAGCATGATTCTCACGCCGATGATCTTCTTCGGCTGTACATACTACCCGTGGAGCGCTTTAAGCAACTTTCCGATATTGAAGAGAGCGGTGTTAGTGAATCCTCTCGTCTATGCGAGCGAGGGCCTGCGGGCTGCCCTCGTGCCGCAGTCTGCTCACCTTTCCACTATTGCAATTCTGATTGTGCTGTGTTTCTTCGACATTCTGCTGCTGATACTGGGGTTAAGACAATTCGAGAAGAAGGCAGTCAGCTAGAACTCTCACTCTGAAATTTCACCACGAGGTCAAAGGGACTCTCTTCTCCCTGACTTCATGTCTCGTCGTGAAGATTGCGCTTACCAGGCAGGGTTGTCCGCCGGGCTCGCGATATAATGTCGGCCACACATGGGTCTCATCTCCGGCAGCAAGTTGGGGCCGTACGAAATTCAGGCATTGATCGGGGCAGGCGGGATGGGCGAGGTGTATCGCGCCCGCGACACACGGCTCGGCCGCGATGTTGCTATCAAAGTCCTGCCACAGAGGCTCTCGGCCGACGTCGAACTCAAGCAGCGGCTCGACCGCGAGGCCCGAGCCATTTCTTCCCTGAATCACCCGCACATCTGCACTCTGCACGACATTGGCTCTCAGGATGGCTCCGACTTCCTCGTGATGGAGTTTCTCGAGGGACAGACGCTCTCTGATCGCCTCTCGAAAGGCCCGCTATCACTCGATCAAATCTTGAGGATCGGAGCTGAGATTGCCGAAGCTCTCGAAATAGCGCATCAGCAAGGAATCATTCATCGAGATCTGAAGCCCGCCAACATCATGTTGACGAAGGCCGGCGGCGCGAAGCTGATGGACTTCGGGTTGGCCAAACCAAGAGTTACGATCGGATCGCAGGCCGTCAGCCGTTTCACTCCCTCGACACCCACGATGAATCTGGCGACCCTCACCTCGGCCTCCTCGCCGCTTACGCAAAAAGGATCGATAGTCGGTACATTTCAGTACATGGCTCCCGAAGTTTTACAGGGAGCAGAAGCCGATGCTCGCGGCGACATCTTCAGCTTGGGATGCGTGCTGTACGAGATGCTGACCGGACGCCGCGCCTTTGAAGGCAAATCTCAGCTCAGTGTCCTTACCGCGATTCTCGAAAAGGATCCGGATCCGATCACAAATACGCAGCCGCCTACGCCACAGATGCTCGACCTGGTGATTCGTGGATGCCTCGAGAAGGATCCCACCCAACGGTTCCGGTCAGCCCACGACGTCGCGATCAACCTGAACTCGATCGCCTCATTGCGCTCCGTACCAATAGAAAAGAACTCGACTCGCGCATCGAGTCGGATTCTGTGGTATGCAGCCCTCGCGGCCGCCGTTGTTCTGGGAACCGTCGTTGGATTCTTGCTTCACCACTCTGCCCCGTCAGCGCCGAGTGTGCGAGCAGCGATCAATCCCCCGCCAAACGGGCATTTTCGGCTCACCTCCGATGCCGCCGGGCCGCCGACGCTCTCCCCGGATAGCGATTATGTTGCGTTCACAGCGACCGGTGCCGATGGAAAGATTTCATTGTGGGTACGGGCAATGAACGGCGCCGATGCTCGCGAGCTACCGGACACTACCGATGCCATCTTTCCCTTCTGGTCCCCCGACAGCCATTCGATTGGGTTCTTTGCGAACGGAAAACTCAGGACCATCGAGTTGAACGGTACCACCGCGCAGACACTCTGTGATGCGCAGCTTGGTCGCGGAGGCACATGGGGACCTGGTGGGGTGATCGTCTTCTCTCCTTCGCCCATTTCGCCGTTGATGCAGATCAACGCAAATGGAGGATCTTCTCTACCGCTGACAAAGTTGGACGTGTCGATGTACTCCTCACATCGCTGGCCGGCGTTTCTTCCAGATGGCAAGCACTTTCTCTACTTCGCGATGCATCATGATCCCTCAAAGGCAGCCAATAATGGCATCTACTATGCTTCGCTCGATGGCCGCGACAATCGGTTGGTGCTTCACTCGCAGAGCAATGCAATCTACGCGGCAGGATTTCTTCTGTATAGCCGCGGCGACCAGTTGATGGCGCAGTCATTTGATCCGGGTACGGGCAAGTTGAGCGGGGAGCAGCAGAGCGTCTCTTCGGGCGTGTTGAATGATGTCTCTACCTGGCGCACCAGCGCCTCTGCAACCGACAGCGGCCTGCTGCTCTTCGGCAATGGAAGTTCTGGAGGAGTTCAACTCGTGTGGATGGATCGCACTGGGAAAGAGGTGAGCGTCGCTGCGGACAATCTGCAGAATCTTAATTTCGCGCGGCTCTCCCCTCAGGGCGATCGCGTCGCTCTCACCTTGGATACTGGAGTCAATGACATCTGGTCGCTTGATCTTGCGCGTGGCGTACGCACTCGGCTGACGTTTGGTCCTACCGGAAATACGTTCCCGGTCTGGTCGCCCGATGGAAAATGGGTCGCGTACAGCTCGCTGCGCGCGTCCGGAGGCGGAATCTACCGCAAACCATCCGATGGCACCGGCTCGGAAGAGTTACTCGTCCCGGACTCGACCGGCGCGATTTTCGCTCCCACCGATTGGTCACACGATGGCAAGACCCTGTTCTTTTCTCCAAACACTTTCACCCAGAAAGAGGTCGGAGTCTGGACTATCTCGTTGGACGGAGGCAGAAAGCCGGTTGAGATTATCGCCAGCGCGACCTTCGCTACTCTTTCTCCGAACGGGCACTGGCTTGCCTATAGCTCGACAGAATCCGGCCGAACCGAAGTCTACGTGGAAGCCTACGGTGGCGGCCAAGGCAAGTGGCAGGTTTCCGCCAATGGAGGACAAGTTCCGCACTGGAGTGGAGACGGAAAAGAGCTTTACTACTTTGACCTCACACAATCCGTGCTTGCCGTCCCGGTGAAAGAAGCTGGAGGTGCATTGCAATTCGGAGCTCCGCAAACGCTCGTCAGCCGCTGGACCGTGCTGACGATTCCGTTCTACAGTATCTCGCCTGACGGAAAACGTGTTCTGATGGAGCGCGTCTCGCAGCAGGTGAATCAGCCAGTCACACTAATGACGAACTTCACGGCGGGTCTAAAGCGGTAGGAGAAGTCCCGACTGTGCGACAGTTCCCAGAACCGCGCCGACGGTTACTCAGCGGATACTTCCTTGACACTTTTGCGGGAACCTCTTCAATTGCGGTATCCTGAGCCGCTTTGAGGAGGAGTATTCGTTTGCAAAGAGCTGCAATTATCATCATTTTCACAGCAATTTGTTGTTTCGATTTGAACGCGCAAGATCAGCCCCCCGCAGCCACCTCGCCGCGGAACCAGTCAACCGGTACGGTGCCCGCTGCATCCGCGACTTCACCAATCGCACCCCAGAGTTCCCCAAAAGCTCCCGCCGACCCATCGCCACACGAAACTCCCGAGGCGCTCGCCCACAAATATATCGACCTGTGGAATACAGGGGATGCGAGTGCAATCGCCGCGTTTCCAGATTTCATCATGCATAATCACGGTGGGCGGTTGCGTGTTGGTTCCGCCATGCTAGGACGGGTCATCACAACGTGGCGCAAGTCTATGCCTGACCTGACCTTCACAATCGACGACACGGTGACTCAGGCAGACAAAGTAGTCATGCGCGTCACCCTCAAAGGAACGTACAAAGAACGTTTGTTTCCGGAAGCGGGTGATCCGCCATCTCCGCCAAGGCTCGTGCGCGCCACTGGAATATTTATCTTCAGAGTCGCCGACGGAAAGATCCAGGAAATCTGGCAAGAGCTGGACGAATCAATTTTACGAATTGAAATGGGCTCGCAGTGGAAAACGCGGGCGGAATTGGGTTCGGACAAGTTGAAGAACCAAGACCAGGCGCCGGCCCCCGAGCAGCCACCGAAAAACTAAGGGAGAAACCTTAGCGGCGACATTGAATGCGCAAAATCTTGCGACCACTGCGTCCCGAAGGCGCGAAAAGCCGCGCGGGTCGCTGGATTCGGATGGCTGGAGTCTTTTTTCTCTGTTGCAGTCCTCCGCCGTGTAGCGTTAGTATTGTGCCCGCTTTTTGCCTATCCACTTCAACATCTTCTCAAGCGGTGAAGACCCCAGGGACTTCAACACGATTAGAAAAAGGAGAATGTTCAAAATGAGGAAGCTTCTTGTACTGACTTCCCTCGTGGCGCTTATGGCGTCGGTAAGTTTCGCAGCATCCCCCACATATGTGATAGCAGTGGATGAAAACACGACCGCCAACACGGCATCGGTTTTCAGCCTCAACACAACGACGGGCGTGACAACTTTGGTCAAGAAACTCAGCACCGGTGGCCTTGGGCTAGGCGGCGGCTTCTTTGCCGCATCCACCGTGACCATCACATCGAATAACCAGTGCATCTTCATCGCTGACACTGGGTCGGACGACATCGCAGCTTTCGCAGCTCCAACGTACGCGAAGGTAGGCAACTTTTCCAACGGCTCGGTCAACTGGAGTGCTTCTGGAGCGGGTGGCAGTCTGACGCTGTCGCCGGATGGCAAGTGGCTCTATGGCGCCTATAGCGGCTCCGAGAATATCGGGGCATGGGCAGTTGGTTCCGGCTGCAAGCTGACCTTCGTCAATGCCTATACTCCATCAACGGGCGCGGACCTTTTTGCCACTCTGCACGTGACCCCGGATGGGAAGGCTCTGATCGTTCCGTCGATCGATTTTGGTATCGTCACGATGTACAAGATCAACAGCAGCACGGGCGCGCTGACTGAAGTCACGAACGCGAATTTCTTCAGCAGTGTAGCCGACTGCTCGAACGACGGTTGCTACCCATACGGTTTCGACATCAGCGGCGACAGCAAAGTTGCGTTCTTTGGCAATCCCACAACCTTTAACAACGGCCTTTTTGCGTTGGGTCTCGCCATTAACACGACCACTGGAACACTGACCAACCCACAGCTATTCACGCTAACCGCGAAGTCCGGCGTGGGAAATTCGACCTTCCCGTGGTTCCCCAAGATGTCTTACGCACACGGCAGCGGACCGCTCGTTATCGGGATGTCCGGCTACAACAACCCGGTGGAAAGTTCGGGCGTCGTGATTGCGCAAGTCACGGAAGCACCTACGCTCAAAGTTCTCACCAGCTCGTTGTTTGCAACCCCGGACAGCAATTGCGGCGGCTGCACGGGCACCCTCGAGACCACTGGCAATCTTGCGGTGAGTGCTCAGTTCCCGAACTTGATCAAGGTTTATAGCATCAATGCAAAGACCGGTGCTTTCACCTTGCTCAAGTCGAACACAGACGCGAATGCGGTAGGACTTCTTTCGCTCCATGTCGTTCCGGAAACTCGCTAACCTAACCTAGTTCAATTGACAAAGCGCCCCGGTCTTCGGGGCGCTTTCTTTTGCCCGTGATCGGCAACGATTTACGGAAACTCTGTCACCTTCGGAGTCACACGCGGCTTGATCGCCGTGGCGCCTCCCTTATCGTCAATCACGCTCGAAATCTCGCCGTGCTCTCCCAACGCGACCGTGATCATGTGGTGGAACTTGATTCTTGCTTTTTTGGGGACTTCGATCGCACGTGTGAGTATGACATTCGGTTGAATGAAGACGCTGTAGATGCCCAAGCCCCAAGCTTCATGCGTAGTAACCGAATCCGCAACTTTGTACGAGGCCCAACCGTTCGTGCCGGGAGCGCTCGAGTAGCTTGCCTGGTCGGGCGGATCGTAAGGGATTTCCGACTGATAAAAGTATGTTCGTCCGCGATCTCCGTTCCAGAGGACCTGAAACTGCTGGTGATGTTCGACGAAGAGTCCATATATCGTGACGTCGTTGCCGTTCACCACCAGTCCGTTGTTACTGACGTTGTCAGTCCATCCTACGCCGTCGCCATGATCCGCGCGCCAGATCCAAGTGTGGTCAACGATGACATCATTGCTATTGACGCGAAGATTTTCTTTTGTGCGGCCAACCCCAGCCCCGCCAACGCGGAAGAAGACATCATGCAATACGGTAGGATTCTTGTCGTGACGTGCAGTGTTTCTCTGGCCGACTTCCATTAGAAGTGGCGAGATTTCCTTGCCGGCATCGAAGAGAATTCCTGCAATATCGATTCCGTCTACATCGGCAATGGTCATCGCGGCGGTGCCATGCGTTGGCCGCACAGTAGCGAATCCCAGACCGAGCACGACCGTATCGGGATGGGTGACGCGAATCGGTTCTTCGAGATCATAAATGCCGGGCGTCAACAGAAGATGCTTCCCCTTCTCCAGCTCCGCATTAATGCTCGCCGCTGAATCTTTACCGGCACGAGCAACATAGAACTGATCCAGAGGGATCAGTCGGCCGGGTGTCGAGCCATTGTGCCAGCTAATGCCGGAACTGTCTTGACGCAACTCCGGGACACGAACAAACCACGCGCCCTTGCTGTCCACTTCAAGAAATGGCTTTTCGCGCACTACCGGAACCTTCTCGATTTTCGTGTACGGCGGCTGCGGCCATTCGCCCGTCGGGGGATTGTTTACACCCACGAAGACCATGTTCCAGTTGGAACCGGTCCAGCTTTTCCACTCACTGTCGCGCGAAATCCACTGCTGCTGACTACCGGAATCGACGTTGCCATCGACGAGGGAGTCAGACATCCATCCGCCGCTGGCCCATCCATGATGCTGGTGCAAAACAATGTCGCCACGCACGTGCATTCGCCGGAACGGAATCGCTTGCGAAACCGCCCATTGCATAGTGCCGCCGTCGGGCGTTACGGAAAATCCTTCGGCCGCACGCCAGAAGGTTGTCGTGGCATTGTTGTTTTCATGACTGGCATCGGCATGCACATTGCCTGTGATATGAACTGCGTCGGGTGATGCTCCCAAACCGATCACTTCCGTATAAAAACCCACAGGAACGTCGAGATGGTACTCTCCGGGCAAAAACAGGAGGGCATAGCGCTCGGGCCCGAATTCGTTTCTGCGCTCCATCCCGTAGATCTTGTCGATTTCCTGCTGCATGGCATCATGGGGCATTGCAGGATCAAAGATGAGTACGTTGGGCCCGAGATCCGGCTTGTGAACAGCCTTCGTCTGAGCATTGACGAGTGCTTGACCGGAAAGTACCAGAAATACAACCAATACGAGTGCGGCAACGTGGCGATTCTTCGTGTGGTAGCAGAAACTGAATCTCAAGAAGCCATCCTTTTCTTTATGCGGATTCTTTTTCAAAACGCTCGATTCTACTCCAGTTTGAAACTCGCCGAACGCTCCGGTTTTGGCCAAATAGGCAGAGCTTTCTGTGATCACGATCACCAACGTTGCGCACAATCTCCGTTTACATTGTGAGAGATGATTTCACCGAACAAGATTAGCTTCGGAGGAACCGCGGGTATCATAGCCATCATCACCACGGTCCAGTGTCGACGGCAGCGCCTGGAGAATTGAGCAAGAAGTTCATGTAAATCAGGCAAGAAATGAACCTTCGCCCAGATTAGTCTCATCTCAGTGGATCAGATGAGCACGGGCAATCCGTAAGGAGAGATGATGCAGAAGCGCAAACTTGGAAAAAGCAATCTGGAAGTATCGGCGATCGGCTTCGGCTGCATGGGAATCAGTTTTGGCTTTGGCCCTGCCGTGGATAAGCAACAAGGCATCGCGGTGATCCGGGCCGCCGTTGACCGTGGAGTTACGTTTTTCGACACCGCCGAGATCTACGGCGCATATACAAATGAAGAGCTTGTCGCCGAGGCTCTGGCTCCATTCCGGCGCCAAGTTGTAATCGCGACCAAGTTCGGCTTCAAGATTGATGACGCCGGCAAGCAGGCGGGCCTGGACAGCCGTCCGAACCATATTAAGGAAGTGGCGGAGGCTTCGCTAAAACGGCTGAGGACCGACGTCATCGACCTGTTCTATCAGCATCGCGTGGATCCGAATGTCCCCATCGAAGATGTCGCCGGCGCAGTGAAGGACCTGATCCAACAAGGCAAGGTGAAGCACTTCGGGCTTTCCGAAGCGGGTGTGCAAACGATTCGCCGAGCGCACGCCGTTCAGCCAGTCACGGCGCTGCAGAGCGAATACTCTCTTTTCTGGCGAGAGCCGGAAGAGGCGATCCTTCCCACACTCGAAGAACTCGGAATCGGATTCGTTCCCTTCAGCCCCTTAGGCAAAGGATTTCTGACTGGAGCGATCACGGCAGATACGCAATTCGACAAGACCGATTTTCGTGCCGTCGTCCCACGCTTTTCTGAGGAAAACCGAAAAGCAAATCATGCGCTCGTGGATTTGATCGCCCGGTTTGCGCAACAGAAAAAAGCAACACCAGCTCAAATCGCCCTGGCGTGGATTCTTGCCCAAAAACCGTGGATCGTTCCGATTCCCGGTACAACCAAACTTCATCGCCTGGAAGAAAACATCGGAGCGGTTAACGTCCAACTTACCCCTGAAGACGTTCGGGAACTTGGCGCGGCTGCCGCGAAGATTCCAGTGCAAGGCGAGCGCTATCCGGAAGCTGCACAGCGCATGATCAATCGTTGACCCCAATTATCGATTCATAGAAGGAGCAAGACTATTCATGTACAAAGCAAAAGCTTATTTCGCTGCCAGCGCCACAGCGCCGCTGGGTTCAACTCAGATTGCACGGCGCGATCCGACTGAAAACGATGTGCAGATCGAAATCCTGTTCTGCGGTGTGTGCCACTCCGATCTGCACCAGGTACGTGACGAATGGAAAGAATTCGTGCCGACGGTCTATCCATGCATCCCCGGACACGAAATTGTGGGGCGCGTTACGAAGGTGGGTGAAGCGGTCTCGAAGTTCAAGCCGGGCGATCTGGCAGCAGTGGGCTGCATGGTGGACTCGGATGGAACCTGTCCGGAATGCAAGGCAGGACTCGAGCAATTCTGTACGAATGTGACTCTGACCTATAACTTCCCCGACAAGCACACGGGAGCCGTCACGTACGGTGGGTATTCGGAGAGCATCGTCGTGGATCAACGATTTGTGTTGCGCGTTCCAAAGAATTTGGAGCTTGGGGGAACCGCTCCGCTTCTCTGCGCTGGAATTACGACATACTCTCCCCTCCGCCGCGCCGGTGTCACGAAGGGCAAGAAAGTGGGGGTCGTGGGACTGGGTGGGCTAGGCCACATGGGAGTAAAGATTGCGCATGCTCTTGGGGCGCACGTTGTCGTATTCACAACTTCAGCCAGCAAGAGGGACGCCGCGCGCCAACTGGGAGCAGACGAATTCGTCATTTCACGCAACGCAGATGAGATGACGAAACAGGCGGGCAGCTTCGACTTCGTTCTCGATACTGTCTCGGCCGAACACGATGTCAATGCATTCCTGAACTTGCTGCATCACGATGGCAATTTAACGCTGGTGGGCGCTCCTCCAAAAGCAATGGCGGTTTTCGCTTTTGGCCTGATCATGGGGAACCGCTCTCTGTCGGGTTCGATGATTGGCGGCATCGCCGAAACGCAAGAGATGCTCGATTTCTGCGGAAAACACAATATAACTGCTGACGTAGAAGTCATCCCGATCCAAAAGATCAACGAAGCCTACGAACGAATGCTCAAATCAGATGTGAAGTACCGCTTTTCGATCGATATGGCCTCGTTGAAGAGCGAGTAATCGCAGGCGGGAGGGCACATGATGACGTGGATTTTTCGAGGGGCAGTCGTTTTTTGTCTTGCCGCGATCGTAACTGCACAGACGGATGGGCGGCCCAGAACTTCCGACGGAAACGACCGTTTTGTCGGAGCGTGGCGGTTATCGATGCTGGAAGAACCCGACGCGAACGGCAATCTTCACAAGGCGGACTGCACCGGGCTGCTGATCTATACGCGCGACGGCCACATGTCGGTTCAAGTGATGTATCGAAATGCACAGACGGGAGGTCAGGCTGGCCCGGTGCAATATGCGCAGGGCGGATACGAGGCATCCTTTGGCCGATATGAGATCAACGATGCGCACACATTTACGTTTCACGTTGAGGGCGCAATGGTGCGGAGCCTGATCGGGAAAGATCTGCCCCGCGCCTACGAGTTTTCTGGCAATCAACTAATCGTGAAATCAACGGACCAGAACGAACACTGGAGAGTGCTTTGGGAACGCTACTGAATTAGCGGGAGAGAGTGGACAAAATGAGTAAGCAATCGAGTGCGGCGCAAAAATTGATCGGCGATTTCGCCCCAAAATTGGTGGAACTAACTGATCGAGTCCTTTTCGACGATGTATGGGAGCGCAAGGAATTGTCTAAGCGTGATCGCAGCCTTATCACTGTAGCCGCTCTCGTCGCGTTGAACCGCCCGGACCAGCTACGATTTCACCTGAACTTTGCACTGCAAAACGGCGTCAAAGAGGAAGAACTCATCGAGGCCATCACGCATCTGGCGTTCTATGCTGGGTGGCCCAACGCCATGAGCGCCATCATGATCGCAAAGGAACTTTTCGCGAAATCCTGAAACGACTGTATTTATCTTCGTCCATTTGGCAAAGGAGCAATCATGCCAGTGCAAAATGATCCCCTCAAGAGCCGCCTCTCCCGATCAAGTGAAATCAACATCACTGTCACCGGAAGAAAATCGGGCCGCAAATCTTCGCGTCCGGTCTGGTTCGTAGTGGAAGGTGACGATCTTCATCTCCTGCCGGTCGAGGGATCTGATACGCAGTGGTATCAAAACGTGCTCAAGAATCCGAAGGTTGAAGTGGAGGCTGGAGGCGCGAAAAGCGAGTTCAAAGCGATCCCAATCACGGAACCGGCGGAAGTCACCGCTGTGGCCGATAAATTCCGCAAGAAGTATGGACCCGGCGACGTGAAGAAGTACTATTCGAAGTTCGATGTCGCAGTTCTCGTTCCGCTGAAATAAGCGTCCCTTATCATTCGGCCAGTCAATCGGAGGTCTTGATCTTGTCCGTAACATCCCTGCTTGACGCGATCCTTGACTCATGGGACCGAAACAACACGATCCTGGTGAACCTGCTTCGAGTCGTGCCAAAAGGTGGACTCGAGGCGAAGGCGATGCAAGATGGCCCTTCCGTCGCACAGATGTTCACGCATATGCATTATGTGCGGCTCGTTTTCATCTCGGAAGACGCTCCCGACTTCGCGCATGCGGTCCCCGTGAACGAGTGGGTGACGGAACACAACGCCGATCGAATTGCCCAAATGCTGAACGAGAGTGCTGAGGCCGTGCGGAAGGCCGTTCAAAACAGGGTAGAGAGCGGGCGAGAGATGAAGGTGCACTACGATCACCCGATCTTATTTCTTCAGCACATGATCTGGCACGAGGGCTACCATCATGGCCAGATTAAGCTGGCGCTTAAGCTAGCGGGGACACCCATCACAAATGAGGAGGCCGGACCGGTCACATGGTCCATTTGGATGCGGAAGAACGGAGCGCAATGACTGAGGATATAGGAACGATCCAGGAATGAAGGCTAAAAGTAAGAGAGTTCCGAGGTGGTGTAGGGTCCATTCGTCTCGGCCAGTAGCTCGCTTCTGACCCTCGCTCGACCTGCTCAGCTCTGTCTTTGCAGACTGCGCTGTGCGATCTTGAACTCGGGCTCCGGGCTCACCGCCAACCGGATAAACCTACCCTACGCCTCGGAACTCTATCCTGCCTTCAACATTTCTTCTTCGTTCTCCTCAACCAGCGCTTTGCTATAGACCCTTGCCTGCCCTCCATCGAAATCTTTCGATCTCAACAGTGACTCGGTTTGAGCCCCGGACGCCGCACCAACCGGAAAAACTTAAGAAGCTGTCAAAGAACGAATATGTTTTCACTCCTTCTATTTTTTCCGTCAACGAAAATCACGCCTTTGTAACTACATCTGTTTTCAATCGAGTGCACGCCATCCACAGGCTAATGCCAAAAAATTGTGCAAACAGAAATTCATTTCAGACGTTTTTGCTTGGTGAGAGTAGAAAAAACTATGCGGTTCCGCGGCGAGGACTATCCAGTACTTCCCGCACTTTGCTCAAAAGCGCCCGCGGATGAAACGGTTTCTCGATAAAGTTGGTGCCGGCATCGACTACTCCATGGTGCATGATGAAGTTCGTCGCGTATCCGGACATATAGAGAACCTTAATCTCGGGCCGTGCTTTCTGCACGTGTTTGGCCAAAGAAGGACCATCCATCCCGGGCATGATCACATCGGTGAGTAGGAGATGGAGTGGAGAATTATGCTGTTGGCACAGCTTGATCGCCTCAGCCGGATTGCCGACATCCAAGACAGTGAAGCCGTTCTTCACCAATGCAAGTCTGATGAGATCGCGCAGCGCCGGTTCATCTTCGACAAGCAGAACGGTTTCCGCTCCTGCAACAATGGTGTGCTGCGAGAATTCACTCGCCACCGCTGCCGGCTCTTCCACTCTCGGAAGATAGACCTTGAAGGTACTTCCTCGTTCAGGTTGAGAGTAAACCCAGACGCTGCCTCCGCTTTGTTTGACTATGCCATAAACCGTGGATAGTCCAAGCCCGGTTCCCCGACCCACCTCCTTAGTGGTAAAAAACGGCTCGAAGATGTGGGGGAAGATTTCCGGACGAATGCCCGCTCCGGTATCACTGACCGCGAGCATAATGTGAGGCCCGGGCCGCACTCCCGGATGCGTCCGCACGTATTCTTCATCGAGATCGACGTTCGCCGTTTCTACCGTAATCCTTCCGCCGCCGTCGATGGCGTCCCGGGCATTCACCACCAGATTCATAACTACCTGCTCAATCTGGCCGGGGTCGGCCTTGATCGAACCCAGCTTAGGATCAATGACTGTTTTGTATTCAATGTCCTCGCTGATCATGCGGCGAAGCATCTTGTCGAGATCCAGGATTAGCGAGTTCAGGTTGAAGACTCTCGGCTGTAAGACCTGCTTGCGGCTGAACGCCAGCAATTGCCGGGTGAGAGCGCTGGCGCGGCGGCTGGCCTCATCGATGCTCTTGAGATGGTCAGCCATCGGCGGATTGGAACGCAAAGCCTGCAGCAGGACCTCAGTATGTCCAAGGATTACCGTGAGAATGTTGTTGAAATCATGAGCCACACCGCCGGACAGCGTCCCGATCGCCTCCATTCTTTGCGCGCGCATCAGCTGTTCTTCCAGCCTGCGACGCTCCGTGACATCGCGCGCATTGACGACGATCCCCTTCACCGCTGGATGTTGCAGAAGGTTTGTCACCGAAACCTCAAGCGTACGCAACCCGCCGGATGTGCGACGAATGCGGAACTCGGCCTCCACTGGTGAAGGAGATTCCTCGAGGACTGCATCTTTCTCCTGTACCGTGGCCAGGACGCTTTCCACGGAGCCACGGTCTTCGTCCGACACCAATTCTGTGATCTTTCTTCCGATCAGAGATCGGCCCTCCCCCGCTTCCCGTTCGAACGAAGGACTCGCGTAGCGAATGGTTCCGTCAGCTTGCAGGACCACAATGAAATCAGAAACGTTCTCGATGAGAGAGCGGAATTGCGCCTCACTGCGCTGCAGGGTTTCATATAGTTCGCTAAGACGCGCCGACATATCGTTGAACACGGTGGCCAGCCGCCCAATCTCATCGTCACCCCCGACGTTTACGCGCTGATACAACTCGCCGCGGCCAAGAGCCCGCACCGCGGCATCCATCTGATGAAGCCTGCCTCCGATCGTGCGGGTGACGCGCCAGCCGAGGAATGCAGATAGCAGAAAAATGCCGAGGCCGATCGAAAACAGCGTAAGCATGGCGCGGTTTCCCGCGCGCTCGATTTCGTCGAGTTCCTGCCTTTTCTGTTCCGCAACGAGATCGTCGATATCACGGACGAGCGATTCGGAAAGGGCGGAGAGCACGGGATCGCGGCTCTGCGAGCGCAACTCCACGACGCCCCAGTCTCCCAGGCGCGCTAGTTCGAGCAGATCGTTCATCTGGGACGAGAACATCGTGCGGATCGCCTCAAGTCCGGTAAACTGCCGCTCGCGCTCCGGTCCTGGCCCCAGACCTGAGAGGGCTTGAACTGCCCGATCGACGTCCTGATTGAAAACGTGACTCATCTCCGAAGCCTTCGCGGTGAAGCGGGCAGCATCGTGAGTTTCCGCCAGCAGGCTGAGTTCAGCCTGGAATCTTTGGAAATGACTGTGCGCGATCAGCACCGCCAGCGCGGGCTGTTCCACGTCATACAAACGTTGTGCGCGCTCGCGCATGACGCTGATTTGCCAGATCGCGATTGCGGCCCCGAGCAGAATAAGTCCGCCCACCAGCACAAACGCATGCCTCAGCAACTGGCCTATGCTGTTGCCGACTTCGACGGGTTCCGACTTGCCCTGGTCCGGGCTCGAATTCAATCGCTTATGACTCCGCAGAATCAGTGAACTGTGCTCGATTTCCTGCCAGTAATCGTCTCCAACTCCACCTGAAGGTCAGCGAGCGCCCTTTCCGGACCCATTTCCCCGGCAAGAACAGCATGCACCGCTGAGGAATACGCGCGGGATACTTCGTCATAGTGCTCACCTGTCACAGTTGACGGACGCGAAACCGCTATGCTCGCAAGATCCTTCCAGAGCTGTGCAATTCCGGGCCGATCCTGCAAGTAGACAGCATCGGCATAAAACTCGCGGCGCGTAGGCAGCATGGCATGCTTCTTCCATAACGTTAGCTGCTCATCGTGGCTGGTCAAATAACGTACGAGAGCAGCGGCCTCTTGCGGATGTCGGGAATACTTTGAGATGGCCAGCGACTGACCTCCGAGTGCAGATGCTCGACCCGCCGGCCCTGCAGGGAGAAGCGTAATCGCAATCACCGCACTCGAATTTGGAACCAAAGATTCTTCACTGAATTGCCTCCACAGCCAATCGCGGGCAAACGCGGCATTGCCTGCATGAAGCACATTTCTTGAATCCTGTTCCTTGAAGGCGATCACGCTGGGCGGCGAAATCGTCCCAATCCAGCGGCGCGCCATCTTTATCGCTTCAATGGTTCGTGGATTGTTCACCGTGACTGCGCCGTCCGATTCAATGATGTGCCCTCCTCCGTACGAAGCTTCCCATTCCAAAGCGTTACAGGTAAGACCTTCGTAGGCTGTACCCTGCCATACGTACCCCCAAAAATCGGGGTTCCCAGCGGCGCGCTCTCCTTTCTGGATGCGTGCGGCCATCTTCTCCAGTTCCGCCCATGTTTCCGGTGGATGCTGGTAACCGTATTTGCGAAGCAGATCAGCCCGGTAGTAAAGGACGCCCAGCTCTGTATTGAACGGCATCGCGACCAAGCGGCCATCGACGGTATCGTTCTGTAATTGTCCCTGGAGTTGATCAGCAGATTCTTTCTGAAGATATTGGTTGAGGTTGATTACTTGGTCGGCCAGAACGGCGGGCCAAACCACATCGATGTAATAAACGTCAGGCGTGGAGGACTGCGCTCCAAGATACCGGCGGTATAGATCGAGGCGCTCCGTCATGGACTCAGGCCCGGGAATGAAATCCACGCGGATTCCAGTTTGTCGGGCGAATTCTTCAAACACACTCTGATCAACTGAAAGCTCGCGTTGAGTCGCTGGGCCCCACCCGATAAAAGTAACGACGGGACGCGAGGCGGTAGTCTCGGTGCCGGTCTGCTTACAGGCGGGCAAAAATAGAAGGAAGAGCAACAGAAGACATGGCCAGTGCGATCTTCCCGAGGAGGCGCGCAAGTCCATCGCTTCACCACTCCAAGCGCGGATCATTCTAGTACTGTTTCTGTTTCTGTTATTCAGTGTACTCAGGAATAGGAACGAGGCCAATCGAAGAATGTCCCCGGATATGGCACGTCAACTTCCCTGCTCTGATTCGCGCGGATGTTTGCAGATTTAGGGCGATTGCTGAGAAGAGAGCAGGGGATGCTTCGGCTCCTCAAAGATGACATCAAAGGTGCTGGAGGACAAAGATTGCAGCGAAAGTCTCTGACCTGGCTGGCAACTCGCAGCTTAAGACCCGGGACCAAAAAAAGTAAGAGAGTTCCGAGGTGATGTGGGGTCCATTCGTCTCGGCCAGTAGCTCGCTTCTGACCCTCGCTCGACCTGCTCAGCTCTGTCTTTGCAGACTGCGCTGTGCGATCTTGAACTCGGGCTCCGGGCTCACCGCCAACCGGATAAACCTACCCTACGCCTCGGAACTCTATCCTGCCTTCAACATTTCTTCTTCGTTCTCCTCAACCAGCGCTTTGCTATAGACCCTTGCCTGCCCTCCATCGAAATCTTTCGATCTCAACAGTGACTCGGCTTGAGCCCCGGACGCCGCACCAACTGGAAAAACTTAAGAAGCTGTCAAAGAACGAATATGTTTTTACTCCTTCTATTTTTTTCGTCAACGAAAATTACGCGTTTGTAACTACACCTGTTTTCAATCGAGTGCACGTCGTTCACAGGCGCATGACAGGAAATGGTGCAACGCTCTAGCGCAATTCCGCTAAAGCCGTTGAGAATTGCAGGTTTCCCCGAGTTGAAATCTGGCGATTGCAAAGTCGAACAGAGACTTTCGCTTGAAGCACTTGTGAAAATCCAGCCGATGCCGCTATAGACAAAGCATTAGACCGATTCGCTACGCCCAGGAACCGCGCGAACTTGCGACACGAAGACCGAGTGTCGCAAGGCATGTCAAAACGATGCTTCGCGAAATCCTGAGTGTCCTGTTGGATTTTGCGCGGCATCGTCCCAGCCTTCCCAATAGAACTGATTCAGCCCGTAAACCTGTTTGCGGATGCTGGCGGTCACGATCTCATTTACGTTTACCTGGATCTTAAAGGCACAGCGACTTTATCCCATCGCATCGTGACGACCGTTGAATCGGGCTTCACCTCGTCGAAGTCGTAGGAAAGGGCGTCGTGCAGATCGGTCGCCTGCGACTTCACGGTCACCCGCAGAGCATCTTCATCTTGCTTGTAACTGAAGCTTCCCCACGCGCCTGAGCTTTTGGAGAAGATTACCGTCCACTCCTTCTCATTCGGAATCATGTGCAAGCCGTAAGTTCCCTTTTCGAGCGGTTGGCCTTCGACAGTGACCGGATCCGTGAAAGTAATTGTGGTGTTTTCGTTGGCTCCGGCGCGCCAGACCTGTCCGTAGGGCACGACCTTGCCCCAGATCTGACGTCCATTCGTGAGCGGGCGATGATAGTTAATGGTGATCGGTAATCCCGATTCGCTGAGAGACCAGGGCATGCTGGCTATTGCGGGGCAGATTGAGCATCACGGTTTCGCCAGTGGCGGTTTGGGCATGGGTGGCACTAACAGACAACAGAACGCCGGCGCACAAAGTAAACAGACGACTCTTAAGCATAGTAGTGTCCTTCTCGCTGCCAGCCTTTTCGAGGCAGGAACGGCAGAATGTCAGAGTGGTTTGGAGTCCCTAATTCGAGCACACGATCCGGTGCTGATGCCCGAATCAGGAATTGCAACGTGAGCAACTAGGGGCGCCGTAACACCATAAGGAGTCTGCGAGGCGGGTTTCGCTCTGTGGATCGTCACCAACCACCGCGCAACGGCAAACATCTTATTTGTGTTTGGAGGTAACGATTATGCGAATTCAGAGATCATTAGTGCTCTTCGTCGCTCTTTTTGGGTGGATGCTGACGGCTGGTGTCGTGGCGCAGAACACACCTGCACCGCAGGACAATTCGAATATGCCCGCTAACGGGCAAACCAGCATGCCGAACAACGGTCAATCCAACATGGACAACAATGGGCCGCCTCAGGAACTCGTTGACCCCGGGGTTATTTACAACGACAAAAATCCCGGCAGTTGGGTCGGAAAATCAGTAACCCTGAAAAACGTTATGGTGCAGGACACGAATAAAGGCGGCAACTTCTGGATCGGATCCGACAGTCACCATCGGATTTTGGTCGTAAAACCGCAGGACAACGCGAACGCCAGAGCACTGCAGGTTCACAAAGGCGACATCGTCACCATCAGTGGGACGGTCCAGCCTGCCAGCAAATACGCTGCGACGGAGACTGGAGCAAGGAAGGGTTCCATGCATGATGCGGAAGACTCATCCGGAGTCTTCCTGCAGGCAAGCGATCTTTCGATCGCTTCCTCGACGCAACACTGAGTAGTTGAAGAGACACTCTGACAACCAAGACACGGCTTCTCCGAAGTAGCAGGGGAAGCCGTGTTTTTCAGTCCCCACATTCCTTCGCATGTGTCGCAAGCTGACCGTTGCAAGGGTAAGATTGTGCTGAGGACGAAAGACAATCATGCGAATTGATGAACTGAATGACTCGGAGTGCCAAGAAGTTTTATCACGCATTACATTAGGACGCCTAGGCTGCTGCTTGAATGGCCAACCTTATGTGGTTCCAGTTGGATTCGCCTATGAGGCGGATTTTATCTACGTCTTCGCTACTCTTGGCAAGAAGATTGAATGGATGCGCGCCAATCCCAACGTCTGTTTGCAAGTCGACGAAGCCAAGGGAAAGTCGGATTGGGTCAGCGTGATCGCCAACGGAGAGTACCAGGAACTTCCAGAGCCGAAATTCGCGGAAGAACGCGCACACGCTCGCAGCCTGCTGCAGCAGCGCCATCATTGGTGGCTGAACGCGTTGGCCGAGCGCCGGATTCAGATGCGAGATCAGGACATCAAGCCGGTATTCTTCCGCATTCAGGTTCAGTCAATGACGGGTCTGCGAGGAGTGTCGGAAGGCGAGTGATATATCGGAAAGGGCTCAGCCGTTTTGGAAGTGCGTCGAGACAAGTACATAAATAAGGAAAGCGGCAAAACTCAAACCAAGCACAGAAATAGTCGTCGCGGGTGCCCAGAATAGAAGGCCTTTGAGAACCTTGTTGCCGATACGGCTGGCTGCAAAGAACAGAAGAAAGCAAAACGCGGCGAGCAGCCAGAATTTCCAGTAAAGAAAAAGTGCGGGAATTACGGCAATGCCAGTGGCCTTTGAATTGTTTGTTATTAGAGCGATAGTTACAGAGAAGGCTGTGACAATCGCTGCAAAAGCGCTAAGCACCCTTTGGAAGGTCGACATAGTCCCCCTTGCCGTAAGCATTTTAATCCATAGGAAATTCGAGCACTTGACAATCTAGAGTCGCGAGAGCAGAATCCTCTTAGGCGAATAAAAAGCGAAAGTAGATCAGCCTCCGCAGCTTTATCCGCGGCGTTCCCTGAAATCTTGAGGATTCTATGTCTTCCGTGGTGGTTCCCACTTCGGCGGCCCTGGGCCGCCCTTTTCTTTTTGATGCCGAATCCGAGGCTGAGGAGTGTCTGCTCCCGGCCGAAGTGAAGAGGCCTTCGAGCTATGCATCTCCTTCAGAATCAGTCATTGCTAGCGTTCAATCGAAAATCGGCAATCGGCAATCGGCAATTCCCCTGACGCCAGCTTCTCGCTTGGAAGCCCGTCCGGCGCCAGAGATGGTCACGAGCGGAATTGTGGAGCTCGATGCTCTCACCGGCGGCCTGCCCCGCGGATGCCTGACCGAAATTTGCGGAATAGCGTCTTCAGGACGCACGAGCGTGATGCTTGCTACACTCGCTGCGGCAACCCGCCGCGGTGAATATTGCGCTCTCATCGATGCCAGTGATGCGCTCGATCCGCAATCGGTCGCAGCTTCCGGGATCGACCTGGACCGCTTGCTTTGGGTGCGGTGTAATGACACCGCCCTCAGGAAATTCCAGAGAACTGAAAAATCCACCTCTCGCGTTCCCACTGCGCACGAACCGGGATTTATGTCCACTTCTTTTGATTTTGAAAAGAAAAACTCGCATCAATCCGAGCATCGTCTGGAACAGGTGCTCCGCGCCACAGATTTATTGCTGGAAAGCGGCGGCTTTGGGCTGATCGTGCTGGATCTCGCCGATGTGCTCCCGCAATCCGCCCGCCGCATTCCGTTGACGACCTGGTTTCGCTTTCGCCGCGCCGTCGAAGACAAACCAACAATGCTGCTCGTCATGGAACAACAGCCGATTGCGGGGAGCTGCTCGTCATTGCTACTGAAATTATCAGCCGCGAAGCGACGACAGAATGCAGCCCAAGGTGCAAGCCGTGGGTCAGAAATTGGCGATGTCAAAGCTCAGGTGGAGCGAAATAAAAATCGCTCAAAAGATTGTGAATCGCTTGTGCCTACTCACGCGCACTTGCTTTCCAGTCTCGAATTCAACGCGGAATTAGTCTGTTATCGCCTCAATCGCAAACCAGCACAATCCATCGCATTTGAAACGCAAGCTGCCTGGACGGGATGAAAGCATTGATTAAATGACTAAATGACTAAATGACTAAATGGTTTTTATGCCGTTCGCCTGCATCTACATCCCGAATTTTACAATTGCGGCTGCGCTTCGCGTCGAACCTGAACTGCAGGCATACGCGATAGCCATTTTCGAAGGCAAGGCTCCACTCGAAAAAATTGTCGCGGTAAATGAAAACGCCATTGAACTTGGTATTGCGCCGGGAATGAGCACATCCCAAGGGGAACTTTGCTCAGAGCTTGTTTTGCGACAGCGTTCCCCGCTTCACGAATCTTCCGCACATGCTGCATTGATCGATTGTGCGCAGTCATTTTCTCCCTGCGTGGAAGATTCGGCTTGCGATACCGTTCTGCTCGACCTTGCCGGCATGGAATCGCTGCTGGGTTCGGTGCCGCAAATTTCCCGTGCAATCTTCGAGCGCGCCGCTGCGCTTGGGCTTAGAGCAAACATCGCAGCTGCTTCGAATCCAGATGCAGCACTGCTGGCAGCGCGTGGATTCTCTGGAATTACGGTGATACCAGCAGGCAGAGAAGCTGAGCACCTCGGGCCACTGCCTGTGCCAGTTTTATTCGCCGAGCAACTGAATGGAGATGAAAAGGAAGGAGCCGAGAGCCTGCTAGCCACGATTGAACGATGGGGCATTCGAAACCTGCGCTCGCTGGCCGCGCTGCCGGAAGTAGCGCTCAGCGAGCGCCTTGGACAGCGCGGCTTGCATCTGCAACAACTGGCACGCGGAGGTGCCTTGCGAGCGCTGGCTTCCGTCGAAGCACCATTGATTTTCGAAGAAGCGGTAGAACTGGAGCATCCGGTGGTGCTGTTGGAACCGCTTGCGTTCCTGCTGAATCGCTTACTGGAACAAGTATGCGCACGTCTCGCATCGCGCGCGCTGGCCACGCAGGAGCTTCGCCTGACACTCGAGTTATCGAATCTTACCGGGATAGACGATGACTATGAGAACATCGGCATTCCCAGCGAGAGCGATGGATCAGTCGCCACGCAGACTGCTTCACAAATCATTTCCAGCCGTCAAACCAAATTCACGCGCAACCTTTCTCTCCCACTTCCCATGCTTGACGCCAAAGTATTTTTAAAATTGCTGCAGCTCGATTTGAATGCGCATCCACCAGGAGCGCCGATCATAAAAATCCATCTCGCAGCCGAACCGGCGCGTCCGCGATCTGCGCAAGGAGGACTGTTCCTGCCTCCTGCTCCCGAACCCGAGAAATTGGAACTCACCCTCGCGCGCATCGCAGGCATCGTCGGCGAAAACCGGGTTGGAGCTCTCGAACTTCTCGATACGCATCATCCCGAAGGGTTCCGCATGCGGCGTTTCGTGGCAGAAGCCGCGCGGAAAACTCCGCAAAAACAAACTCCCGATTCAAGTGAAGCGCAAGCGGCCATAACAGCATTGCGAAGATTGCGTCCACCACTGCGCGTGAATGTCCTATTGGAAAACGGCCAGCCCGCACGGCTGAATTGTCCGAAGAAAAAAGAAGTGCAGGGAGAGGTGTTGTGGAAGGCTGGTCCCTGGCGCTCTTCCGGGGACTGGTGGGAGTGCGATGCCTGGTCGCGCGATGAGTGGGACATTGCCGTACGCGACGGCAACGCAGTCTCGTTTTACCGTCTAGTTCACGATCTCCTCGGCGGCGGCTGGTTCGTAGAAGGAACGTATGACTGAAAAGAAGTACTCAGTACCCGGCACCCAGTACTCAGTTAAAAGCACTTTTTCTCCATCTGAGTACTGAGTACCGAGTACTGAGTACTTGTTTGTCGAGCTTCACTCCCGCTCCGCATTCAGCTTTCTCGAAGGCTCTTCCCTGCCCGAGGAATTGATCGGAGTGTGCTCGCATTTCGGCATGCCAGCCATGGCATTGCTCGACACTGACGGCGTCTACGGCGCTCCGCGTTTTCATCTCGCGGCGGATAAGGCAAAGATCAAAGCGCATATCGGAGCTGAAGTCACATGTGAATTTCCGATTTTCGATTTCCAATTGCCAAATGAAAAACGGCCCTACGGTCAATCAACCATCAACAATCAGCAAACAACAATTGGAAAACTCGGCAATCGCAAATCGGCATTTGCAAATCCGTTTCGTCTTCCGCTTCTCGTTGCCTCCCGTGCCGGCTACCAAAACCTCTGCCGCTTGATCACCAAGATGAAGCTGCGTGCCAAGAAAGGCGAAGGCGCAGTCACTGCCAACGAATTACACGAGCACTCCGATGGACTGATCTGCCTCACCGGCGGTGATGAAGGCCCGCTGGCTGCAGCTCTGAAACAAGGTGGAACCGATGAAGCTCAGCAGCAAATCGATCGACTCACCGGCATCTTCGGACACAAAAATATTTACGTCGAACTGCAACGCCATTTCCATCGCGAAGAAGAATCTCGCAACCGGATCGCAGTCGATCTCGCCCGCGCCTTCAACCTTCCTCTGCTTGCGACCAACGGCGTAAATTACGCCATCCCGAAAGCGCGCGAGCTTTGCGATGCATTTACGGCAATCCGTAATCACAAAACTCTTTCCACTGCCGGACGTCTACTCTCGCGCAATGCCGAACGCCACCTGAAAACTCAGCACGAGATGCGGCAACTCTTCTCAGATTTGCCCGAAGCAATCAGCAATACGGTCGAACTCTCAAATCGGCTGGAATTCACGCTCAATGATCTGGGCTATGAGTTCCCTCGATATCCTGTGCCCCCAGGAGAAACGATGGATTCCTATCTCCACGAGCAAGTATGGATCGGCTTTCGGAATCGCTACGGCCGCGCCTCGCAAGACATGCAGGCCAAAGCGCAACTGCAAATCGAAAAAGAGTTAAAGCTCATCGAAAAACTCAAGCTTGCCGGATATTTTCTGATCGTTTGGGATTTAGTCCGTTACTGCAACGAGCAAAACATTCTGGTCCAAGGACGTGGATCGGCCGCCAATAGCGCGGCCTGCTACTCGCTTGGCATTAGCGCGGTTGATGCCGTTGGCATGGAACTTCTTTTCGAGCGCTTCTTATCCGAAGAACGCGGCGAGTGGCCCGACATCGATCTCGATCTCCCCAGTGGCGACGAGCGTGAAAAAGTTATCCAGTATCTCTACAAAAAATACGGTGAGCGTGGCGCTGCCATGACTGCCAACGTCATCACGTACCGCAACCGAATGGCCGCACGCGAAATGGGCAAAGCGCTTGGCTTCGACGCCGAAACGCTCGCCAAGATTTCCGCCGCGGTCGCGACTTGGGAATTTCGCGACGAGAACGATGCTCTCGACCGCCGCTTTCGCGATGCCGGACTCGATCTCTCGCATCCGCGGCTGCATAAGTACTACGAACTTTGCCTCGCCGTGCAGGACATGCCGCGCCATCTCGGCCAGCACTCGGGCGGCATGGTCATCTGCCAGGGACAGCTCGATTCCGTCGTTCCGCTCGAACCTGCATCCATGCCTAACCGTGTCGTCGTGCAATGGGACAAAGAAGATTGTGCCGACATGGGCATCGTCAAAGTCGATCTGCTCGGACTCGGCATGATGGCAGTGCTCAAAGATTCCATCGAACTGATTCGCGATCATTATCACGAAGAAGTCGATCTCGCTCATCTTCCCCCGGACGACAAGCAGGTCTATTCCACGTTGCAGCAGGCCGACACGGTCGGAATGTTCCAGGTGGAAAGCCGCGCGCAGATGTCGTGCCTTCCGCGGCTGCGGCCCGTGCGCTTCTACGACGTCGTGGTGCAGGTTGCGATCATTCGTCCCGGACCGATTGTTGGACAGATGGTGAATCCATTTTTAGAGCGCCGCCAAGGACGGCAGGAAGTCACCTATGCGCACCCGTCGCTCCAGCCAATCCTGGAACGCACATTAGGCGTTCCGCTGTTTCAGGAACAATTGCTGCGCATCGCGATGGTCGCTGCCAATTTCACCGGCGGTGAAGCCGAAGACTTGCGCCGCGCCATGGGATTCAAGCGCTCACAGGCGCGCATGCGCGAGATCGAAGCCAAGCTGCGCTCCGGGATGACGGCAAACGGAATTTCTCCGAAGGCCCAAGAAGAAATTATTCTGTCGATCACATCCTTCGCGCTCTATGGATTCCCCGAATCGCACGCCGCCAGCTTCGCCCTGATCGCCTATGCCAGCGCTTATCTGAAGTGTCATTATCTCGCCGCGTTTACGGCAGCATTGCTCAACAATCAGCCGATGGGATTTTATTCTCCGGCAACGATCGTGAAAGACGCGCAGCGGCACGGATTGAGGCTCCTGCCGATTGATGT
>Ga0335085_10003355_pt1 | contig 27872 bp, 19 predicted proteins | sample Lox_Sample_45_FD_206712 | JGI IMG/M metagenome (GOLD analysis project Ga0335085, IMG submission 206712) | Soil microbial communities from Loxahatchee National Wildlife Refuge, Florida, United States - Lox_Sample_4.5 | ecosystem: Environmental > Terrestrial > Soil > Wetlands | place: USA... | reverse complement strand
CGGTATGCTGCAGAGGAGACGCATGAAATACCGGCACATACGATCCGCGGACTAGCTCGATGTGGAGTTCCTCGGCGTGTGTCGGATCTTGATAATATTGCGCCAGCTTTTTGCGGACTTCTCCCGCAGTTCCGCGCACAATCGGGTCTGCATTGGTGTCGTAGTCCGGGGACCGTCCGAAAACATCAATCCCCAGCGCACGTTCTTTCAGGTTCGCCGTGTTGCCGGCCAAAGCGCTTTTTGCCACATGCCGGAGGAGCGCCTGGCAGCGTTGGCTCGTGCGAAACACGGGGCTGTTGAGGACCCTCTCGAGTTGAGCCCGGATCTGAGCCTCACCGGACTCCTCGGGCTTTGGTGGAATAGACACCACGCCATCAGGATTGCGGGAGATCATCAGCCATCGGATTGCACGTAAGGGGCCGTAAGATACCCCGGATTTTTCGCGCGGCACACAATAGCAAACAAAGGATATTCAGCTCTTAGTAGGTAGTTTACTGTATGCTACTTGGAATAATATACCTCCCTCTTTACCATTTGGCGTAGCAACGCTTCGATGTCCGTAGTGTAGGAAACGGAGTGTAGATAACAAGAGAGGACATCCGCAGCGCGGATGTCTGGGTGGGTGAGCCATAACGTTCAGGGAGAGTGGTATGAATCATCGATTCGCATTTCGACTTGCGACATTTTGCATTCTGCTCCTGGCGGTCGCTTTTCAAGCCTCTGCACAGGAAGCAACTATTGTCGGAACCGTGATGGACCCGTCCGGGGCCATGGTCCCGAACGCAAAAATCATCATCAGGAACACCGATACGGGGCTGCTTCAACAGTTCCAGAGCAACACGGCCGGCGAGTTCGTCGCTCCCAGCTTGCATATCGGTCATTATCTGGTTCGCGCAGAAGCTTCCGGTTTCAAGCCGGTGGAACGAAAGGATGTGGTGCTGCAGGTCGGCGACCGCATCCGCCTCGACTTCAACCTGGAAGTCGGTAACGCGACAGAACAGGTGACGGTGGAAGCCGCACCTGTCGCCGTACAATCGGATTCCAGTGAAGTCAGCCACCTGATCACAGGGCAGCAGGTGGCGGATATTGCCACCAATGGCCGGAACGTTTATCTGCTCGCGACGCTCCTGCCGGGCGTTTCCAACGCCATGAGCGGGGATTTTCAGTTGCAACTGCCGGTAAGCTCCGATGACAAATGGTCCTTCAACGGGAACCGCCCCGGCCACAGCAACTTCCTCATTGATGGGGGCGAGGATTACGATCGAGGCGGTGAAGGCCGTCTCAGCGTCATGCCCTCGCTTGAGTCCATCGCCGAGTTTCGCGCTCTGACCTCGAACTACAGCGCGGAATACGGCCTTTCTTCGTCAGGAACAGTCACTCTGGTCCTGAAGTCCGGCACGCAACAGATCCATGCCGAGGCTTGGGAATTCGTCCGCAATGACTGGCTTGGCGCTAGCAATTTCTTCACCAACGCGGCCGCCCAGCAGAAGCCGGAACTGCGCTTCAATGAGTTCGGTTTCAATGTCGCCGGCCCCATCACCTTCGGCAAGGTGTACAACAAGGCACGCGACAAGACCTTCTTCTTCTATAACATGGAGTGGCGCAAGTACGTTCAGGGGAATGGAGTCATCAACCAGACAGTGCCGCTGACCAGTTGGTATGGCGGCAACATGTCCGGTGGACCTGCCATCCATGTACCGTCCGCCAGCCAGTTAGCGCCTTCCATCCTCGCGAAATTCACGGCCGCGGGTCTGCAGCCGGGTGCGGCTTTCCCGAATAACACCATTCCCTCCAGCCTGTTGGATCCGAACGCCCAAATCCTGCTGAAGGCCGGCATCTTTCCGGCTCCCACCAGCGGCACCCAATACATCAAAGGTGTGGCCGCGCCTACCGACATGAAGGACGAAAACCTCCGCATCGACCACCACTTCAGCGACAAGTTCACGGTTTTCGGGCACCTCATTGCCGAGCAGATCAACCAGGGCTATACCACGCCCATGTGGAGTGGCGACAACGTCCCGACCATTGGCAACACCTTCGGCAACCCCACCTACAGCGCCGTGGGCCACATCATCCAGACCATCAATCCGACGCTGATCAATGAGGTCGCCTTCAATTTCAACGGCAACCGGCTGAATATCGAGCTCACGGGGCTATACAAGCAGCCCAGCGGCTTGAGCATCCCCCGGTTGTTCAGCGGACCCAACGCGGATAACCGCATTCCACAGATCAATCTTGGGGGATCCACCGGCACCAACTATCAGACCCAGGCTTGGCCGTGGAGCAATACTGCCAATTCGTACCAGTGGCGCGACGACCTTTCCTGGACCAAGGGCGCCCACCAGCTCAAATTCGGCTTCAGCTACATGTGGTACACCAAGGTCCAGGAGTTGTTCGGGAACACCAACGGTAACTTCAACTTCAATGGCACCTATACCGGCAACGATTTTGCCGATTTCCTGCTGGGCTTCTCCAACTCCTACAACGAGCAGGCTGTTCAGGATTTTGGCCATTGGAACAACAAATCCTATGCGTTGTACGTTCAGGACAACTGGCGCGTAAATAAGCGCCTGACGATGAACCTGGGCTTGCGGTGGGACGGAGTTCCGCATACGTATGAAGCCACCAACCGCATGTCGAACTTCTATCCCGGTCTGTACAACCCGGCCAACGCGGCGGTGCTGCTGCCGGATGGGACCATTAGCCCCTCCAGTCCGGGATTGATCACCAGCCCCAATCCCATCCTGAAGGGAGTGAAGTTCTATGGGAACGGGATTGGCATTGCCGGAGTGAACGGCATTTCCAACGGCCTGGTCGATAACCACTGGGCGGCCTTCGGCCCCCGCGTGGGTTTCGCTTATGATCTCACGGGCAAAGCCAAGACGCTGATCCGCGGCGGCTTCGGCATGATGTACGAACGCGTCCAGGGGAACGACATGTACAACTCCGGAGGCGACATTCCGTTTAGCGACGCCGTCACCTACAACGGCGTTTCCCTGTCGAATCCGGGTGTCAGCCTGCTGACTGGCGAGACCTTGGTAGCGCCGATATTGCCGGCCTCCATTCAGGGGCTGAACAGCACCAACTACAAGCTGCCGGTAAGTTACCAGTTCAGCGTGGGCGTGCAGCAAGCGCTCGGCGCGAAAACCGTCCTTTCGGCCGCTTACGTCGGCATGCAGACCCGCCACCAGAGCGAAAACGAATTGCTCAACGTGCCCTCGTCCAGCGTCTTGCCGTCCCTCATCAACAATACGGTGCAATTTAACAACGTGAACCCGTATCCCGGCTACGGCGCCATCACTCTGTATTCGAACGACGCCAACAGCCACTACAACTCGCTGCAACTCAGCCTCAACTCGCGCCTGCGGCCGGACCTCACGTTCCAGGCGGCCTATACGTATTCCAAAGCCATCGATTCCTCCTCGGGGAATGGGAGCGGCGGTGACCTGCAGAACATCGCTAATCCTTACAACCGGGCGTATGGAATGGGGCCCGCATGGTTCAACCGCTCGAGTGTCTTCAACGCCAACTTCATTTATGACATTCCCGCCTTCCGCCACGCCTCTAGCCGGGCCGTCCGTTCGGCTCTCGGCGGCTGGCAGATCGCCGGGTATGTCACCGCGATGACCGGTTTGCCGCTGAACCTCACCTTGGGCGGATCCGCCAACAGCAATGGCTTGCCGATCGGCCAAAACCGGCCCAACGTGAACGGCGCCGTCACGTATCCACACACCATCAACGCCTGGTTCAGCCCCTCGGGCTTCTCGCAGCCGGCCGCCGGACAGTGGGGCAGCTTAGGCTACGACGCACTGACCGGGCCGGGCCGCTTCAATACCAACCTCTCGATCTTCAAGAGCTTCATGCTCAACGAGAAACGGAATAGCAAGCTGGAACTCCGCGCGGAGAGCTTCAACGTTTTCAACCACACCCAGTGGCAAAACGTGAGCACCAGTTTCACGGCCAGCAACTTCGGCCAGGTCACCTCGGCCTTCGATCCGAGAGTATTCCAACTCGGAATGAAGGCTTACTTCTAACCACAGAAGCAGGAATCCCGCCGCCCCGCTCGCGCTGACGCACGGGCGGGGCTTTCCTTTTACGAGGGCATCTCCGCGGAGATCCGATCCTCCCGCGGCGCGGCCCACTCGAACCGCCGCAGCCGTGGCCGAGAGATTCGCGCTCCCGCCTTCTGTCCTACACGACCCATGCGGCGGGCCATCGCGGATTCGATCCAGGTGGCGCGCCGGGTTGGCTGCAACGCGGCGTCGATCCCCGCCCCACTCGCTGAAACAGGGGAGGGCTTTCTTTGAGGGACAATCGAACACCGCGAGATTGCCGCAGAGCGTTGCCCGCCTCTCCCTTCCGGTGCTCCCCGCGGATGACCGGGCGGAGTCGATCCAGGTGGCGCGCCGGGTTGGCTGCAACGCGGCGTCGATCCCCGCCCCACTCGCTGAAACAGGGGAGGGCTTCCATTGAGGGACAATCAAACACCGCAGGATTGCCGCGGGGCGTTGCTCGCCTCTCCCTTCCGGTGCTCCCCGCGGATGACTGGGCGGAGTCGATCCAGGTGGCGCGCCAGTATTGCCTGCACCACCCGTGGTCGGCTGCGGGAGTAAGTCGTTTGTCTATTCGTGCCGAAGGGCGGTGGTCGGATCGATCCGCGTGGCGCGGCGGGCCGGAATCATGCTGGCCGCCAGAGCCACTGCGAACAGGGCAAGCGGAACGGCGCAGAAGGTGACGGGATCGGTGGCTCTCACGCCATAAAGCAAGTTGGCCATCATGCGGGTAAGGCCGAAGGAGGCGGCCAGTCCGATGGCTACGCCCGCCAGGACGGGAGACATGCTCTGGGCGACCACGGTCCGCAGCACATCGCCGGGCCGCGCGCCCAGTGCCATGCGGATGCCGATCTCGTGTGTCCGCTGCGCCACCGCGTAGGAAATCACGCCGTAGATCCCCACTGCCGCCAGCACCAGGGCGAGGCCGGCGAAGATGCCCAGCAGCAGCATCGAGAACCGGCGGCCCGCAATCGAGGCCGAGACGATTTCACTCATGCTCCGGACGTTATAGACCGGTTGCTCGTCGCCCGCCTCGGCAACCGCGCGCCGCACGGCCGGAACGAGGGCCCGCGGATTCGTCGCCGCGCGCACCAGGAAGATGCTGCCGGTGGCCACCCCGCGCATAAATGGCTCGGGCATCTGCGCAATCGGGACATACACTTGGTTGCGCACCTTGGCAGTATCATCGCTGGCCTGACCCCAGTGGTTGACATGTCCGACGATGCCCACGATCTCCATGGGGCGCGTGATCTCCGTTCCAAAGTCCGCGCCCAAGTCGGGTACGGCGATGCTTTTCCCAATGGGATCTTCCTTCGGGAACAGACCGCGGGCGAGCACCTCGTCTACCGCCACCACCGGCGCGGCATGGCGGGAGTCGCGCGCGTCTATGAATCGCCCGCGCACCAGCGGGATGCGCATGGACTCCAGATAGCCGGGGTTGGTCCCATAGACGAGCGCCCAATTCATATCCCCCTGCGAGGCCGGACGCGGCCGCCCGACAACGTAGAACGGCATTTCGTTGTCGTTGCCGGCTAGGGGAATCAACGTAGAAACGGCTGCCTGCGCCACGCCCGGCACAGCGCGGATGTGCTCCAGAGTCCGGTCGAAGCCCTCCAGGATGCGGTCGGCATTGCGGGTATCGGCGGAAGAGAGGCTCAAGGAAAAGGTCACCAGGCGCGATGGGTCAAACCCTAATCGGACGCCGGCGAGTTGCTGCATCGTGCGCAGCATCAGTCCCGCGCCGGTCAGGAGCACGAGTGCCGCGGAGACCTCGGCAACCACCAGCAGGCGGCGCAGCCGATCGGGTCCCGCGGTCGAGCCACGGCTTCCTTCCTGCAGGGCCAGGTGGACCTCGGTAATCGGGCTTTGCAGCGCTGGGGCCAGGCCGAACGCCACCCCGGTCAGCAGCGAGACGATCAGCGTAAAAGCGAGCACCCAGCCATCGATAGCGATATTCTCCATGCGCGGAAGTCCGCCTGGAACCGCGGCCACCACTAGCCGGCAGCCCCACGCCGCGACCAGCAACCCAGCAGCGCCACCAGCCACGGAAAGCACCACACTTTCGGTGAGCAATTGGCGCATGACTCGGACGCGGCTGGCGCCCATCGCAGTGCGGATGGCCATCTCTTTTCGCCGCCCGGTAGAACGCGCCAACAGAAGGTTGGCGACGTTGGCGCAGGCGATCAGCAGTACGAATCCCACCGCGCCCAGCAGAACCAGCAGGGTGGAGCGGACATCGCCCACCATTACAGCGGCAAGCGGCTGGATTGTGACCCCGTGCTTGGCGTTGGACCGCGGGTAGGCGTCGGCCAGGCGAACTGCAATGGCCGTCATCTCCGACTGAGCCCGCGCCTGGTCCACCCCCGGTTTGAGGCGAGCGACGACGGAAATGCCCGGGTGCGTATCGCGTGAGCGCGCCACCGGGCTGTCCCACTGTCCGAGAAGCGCGTACAGGTCATATTCGCCCTGGAACTGGAAGCCCGCGGGAGTCACCCCGATGATGGTATAGTCCTCGCCATTCAGTGTCAGCTTCCGCCCGACCACGCCCGGATCGGACCCGAAGCGGCGCGACCACATTCCAGCGCCGATCATGGCCACCTTGGGTGTTCCGAGGCGGTCTTCCTGCGGATCGAAATCGCGGCCCACCGTAGGGTGAATGCCGAGCGTCCTGAAGAACCCGGCGGATACCATGCGGCCACTCAGGTGTTCGGGCTGGCTGCCGCCGGTCACGTCGAAATCCTCCCAGCGAATCGCGGCCATGGAAGCAAACGAGCCGCTCTGGTCGCGCCAGTCCGTAAAATTCGGATACGAAACGGACATGCTGCTGAAATCGGGACTGCGTTCCCTGATTTGAACAAGCCGCGACGGGTCCTGGTAAGGCAGCGGCTGGAGAAGCACGCCGTTCACCACGCTGAAGATCGCCGTGTTGGCGCCAATGCCGAGGGCAAGCGCCGCCACGGCGATGCATGCAAATCCGGGATTCTGCGCCAGCGAGCGCAATGCATATCGGACATCATTCAGAAATAATGACATACAGGCCTGTTCCTCCTGTGCTCAGGCGCGGCGGCGAGAGAGAGTTTCCGGCGCACGACCGAAACGACGCTACAAAGCCACAGCCTTCATCTTGCGGGCGATGTGGAAAGCCAGTTCCAGCGCTTGCTCATAGTTCAGGCGCGGATCAGCATCCGCGTCGCACGATTGCGGCAGATCCTTCTCGGATATGCCACGCGCACCGCCCGTGCACTCCGCAACGTTCTCGCCGGTAAACTCGAGATGCACTCCACCGAGCTGCTGGCCCAGGGCGCGGTGGATGTCAAAAGCCTGCCCCACTTCCGACTGGATATCTTCGAACCTGCGCGTTCGCACTCCATGAGCGGTCGTGCGCGTATTGCCATGCATGGGATCGCAGATCCACAGAACCTCACCGCCTTCCCCGCGCACCAATTCAATCAATTGCGGCAATTCGTCGGCAATCCGGCAAGCGCCGAAGCGGTGAATCAACGTCAGGCGGCCAGGGGTGCGATCCGGGTCGAGTTTCTGCAGCCAGCCGGCCACGCATTCGCGTGTGGCGCCGCAACCCACCTTAATGCCGACCGGATTGTCGATACCGCGCAGGTACTCCACCTGCGCCCCATTGGGTTGATTCAGGCGCGACCCGATCCACGGGAAGTGTGTGGACAAGTTGAAGTAGCCCGACCGGCGCGGAACCCGCCTGGTTTGCGCCTGCTCATAGGCCAGGATCAGTGCCTCGTGGGAAGTGTAGAAATCGATCCGATCGCTTGCCCCGGCGCGCACGCCCAGCACGTTCTCCAGGAAGCTGATGGCCTCGGTGATCTGCGAGGCCACACGGTGATACTCGTCGCACTGTGGAGAGAGGCGCACCCAATCGAGGTCGAAATATTCCGGATGGTGAAGATCGGCAAAGCCACCCTTGATCAGGGCGCGGGTGAAGTTCAAGGTCAGGGCGGCGCGCTCATAGCTCCGCAGCAGCAGTTCGGGATCTGGAGTCCGCGCCTCGGTGGTGAACTCTGGCCGGTTGACGATATCGCTGCGGAACGACGGCAGCGAGACACCACCGCGCGTCTCGGAATCTGGCGATTGCGGCCAGGCATACTGCCCGGCGAAGCGCCCCACACGAATGAGTGGACGCTGCGCTCCCACTACCAGCACGAGGCTCATCTGCAACAAAACTTTCAGCGTGTTCACGATGCGCGCCGAAGTGCAATCGGCGAAGCGCTCCACGCAATCGCCGCCCTGAAGCACAAAGGCGCTTCCGCGCGCCGCGTCCGCGAGTTGGCTGCGCAGCCGGAGAACTTCCCAGCTCGTGACCAGCGGCGGAAGCCTGCTCAATTCGCTTAGGACCCGATCGCGAATGACCGGGTCGGGGTATTCCGGCTCGCCCGGAGCCTCGTAACCGCGCCACGAACCGGGTTGCCATTCAGGCGACACACCATACTCTAACTCTGCGCGCCAAGCTCCTCAAGCCACAGGCTATAAGTGGAGGTGAATATCGGATGGCTCGGCGAGGTCCGTTGCCGCGTTCGCACACCGGCGCTGTGACGCCGATGGCTCTCCAGTTTGGAAACCGTGCTTCAGCAGTCGAAGCTGCGAATCACTTCGACCACCCTCGACTGCTCTTCCACCGAAAGGCTGTTATAGAAGGGAAGGCGCAGCAACCGTTCGCCTGCCCATTCCGAGACAGGGCATTGGCCTACTCGACCGCCGAACTGCCGGCCCATGGGCGACGTATGCAGCGGTACGTAGTGGAACACCGCCAATATGCCGTGGCTCTTCAGATGTTCGATGAGGCGCTGGCGCGCAGCCGACGACGGCATCACGACGAAATACATGTGGTAGGACTGTTCGCAATGCGGAGGAATCGCCGGCCGCTGGACGCCGTGGTTGTCGGCCCAATCAGCGAGGTGGCGATCGTAGAAATTCCACACCGCCGCGCGGCGGGCAAGAATGTCGAGGCGCCGCTCGAGTTGCGCCAGCAGGAAGGCAGCCAGTATGTCGGATGGCGGGTAACTGGAGCCGACATCCACCCAGGTGTATTTATCCACTTCACCGCGCAGGAATTGCTTACGGTTGGTGCCTTTGTCGCGCAGGATCTCGGCCCGGACAATCAGTTCGGGATCATTGAGCAGCAGCGATCCGCCCTCGCCACAGGTAATGTTCTTGGTCTCATGAAAGCTCAGGGAAGCCATCGAACCAAAGGTTCCGAGCCAGCGCCCCCGATAACGCCCAAACAACCCGTGGGCATTGTCCTCGACCACCGCGATGCCGCGCCGCCCGGCGACTTCGACAATCGTGTCCATCTCGCAACCCACACCGGCGTAATGCACGGGAACGATCGCGCGCGTGCGCGGGGTGACCAGCGACTCCAGGGTCGTTTCGTCCAGATTCATGGTGTCCGGGCGGATATCGGCGAACACGGGCCGCGCGCCGCGCAGGGCGAAGGCGTTGGCGGTCGAGACGAACGTAAACGACGGAACGATCACTTCGTCGCCGGAACGTAAATCCAGCAGCAGGGCCGCCAGTTCGAGCGCGTGGGTACAGGAGGTCGTGAGCAGAGCTTTAGCCACGCCCAGTTCGCGTTCCAGGAAAGACTGGCAGGACCGGCTGAACCATCCGTCGCCCGAAGTGTGCCCGCGAATGATGGCGTCGGCAACGTAGAGCATTTCGCTGCCGGTCAGGCAGGGTTTGTTGAAAGGGATATTACTAGTGTCAGTAGCTTTCGTACTAACTAAGGATAACAGTCGTTCCTGAACCATAATCACACCACTAACTTCTTTCCAAACCTCTTGTAGTGTAATACACTTGAGCTGCGGTGAACGATATTTTGTCGAATCGCCACGCAGTTGAGATATCCATAGTCGCCCCGGTGTATAAGTGCGGCGATTGTATTCCGGAACTCTATCGTCAATTGGTGGACGCCCTGGATCCCCTGGTTTCTTCGTTTGAGATTGTATTGGTGAACGATGCGTGTCCGGCGGATTCCTGGGAAGCTGTTCAGGCGGTGGCGGCGCGGGATAGCAGAGTCAAAGCCATCAACCTGTCGCGCAATTTCGGCCAGCACTATGCCATCGCCGCCGGGCTGCACTATTCGAGCGGCAATTGGGTGGTGGTGATGGATGCCGATTTGCAGGACCGGCCCGCGGAGGTGCCCAAGCTGTACCGCAAAGCGCTCGAAGGCTACGACATCGTTTATGCGCTGCGTCACGAGCGCCAGGACCGCTGGACCAAGCGCATGTTATCGCGCGCATTCTCGTTGGTTTACAACATACTCAGCGATATTAAGCTCGATCCGAAGGCATGTAATTTCTCGATCGCCTCCCGGCTGGTTATCGATAGTTATTGCCGGCTCAAGGAACTCAACCGCTCCTATCATCTGATGTTACGCTGGCTGGGCTTTCACTCGACCTACCTTTCGGTGGAGCACGGCGAGCGATACAGCGGAGAAAGCGCCTATACGTTTCGCCGGGGCGTGATGCTGGCGGTCGAATCGATTACTTCGCAATCCAACAAGCCGCTGGTCCTGTCGATTCGAGCCGGCTTTTTCATGTCCGGGTCGGCGATGTTGCTGGCTTTGTTCTACACAATTCGATACCTGGTGCACCGCACTCCGGTCGAAGGCTGGACCAGCGTATTTGTGTCGATCTATTTCATTGGCGGACTGATGCTCGCGAATATGGGGGTCATCGGCCTCTATCTGGGCAAGGTCTTCAACGAGGTGAAGGAGCGCCCGCTGTACATCGTCAAGGAGACCATCAACCTACCGGAGTCAAGCAGCGTCGAGCGTCCTCACCTGGTGGCTTGACCGCCGGTCCACAGCCAAACTCCGGTGGGAGCCGTGAAACGCGCTCCCAACCGCGCATAGATGTTCAAGACTGCGGTATTCAGTACGCTGAAACTGGCCCAACCCATTCGGTGTCCTCTGGCCGCATAGGCCTGTAAAGCCCGCTCGTATAGAACGAACCCGGGGATCCTCGCCTCACGATGCAACATCGCGATGGTGAGGTTGAGGCCCGCTGCCGGACGCGACAGGAACCACCCTTGCCGAGCACCTCGCGCCGTGATTTGCAGGCAGCACGCAGGGTGATCGCGAATCAATTGGCGTCCCCATTCGAAGTACCGCCGGTTGATGCGTTGCGAATTGCTTCCCGGCACATGCCTGTATCGCTCATGCTCGAAGAGGGACAGGTCTTCCTCACGCAACTCGAATGGCGCATCGTCAGCGAATTGCGCTTGCACATCTCCGCAAGCGCCGGGTGCGCCGTTCTTGAGCGCGATGCGGAATTCCAATTGGGTATCGGCGAGAATGAAACCGGCATCGTTCAACATTTCCAGCGGCGGCGCAGTTTGCAATCGCGACTTGAATTCGACCCACCGGTACGGGGTTAGCGCGAGCGCTCGTTGTTCCGGCGAGAGTTGAAAAAACGCGGCATCGTCCACAATGCCCACCGGCTCGCCCCACCACTGCGAATTGAAATCGTGACGGCGGATCACAGGGTTACTTCCACCTCTTCGAAGCACTGTCTCCAGAACTGCTCACCGTCCCATAGTGGGCCGAAGTGATGCATCCGGGCAATCGGCACCAGCCGGGCGATCTTGGTGCGCGCCGCCATTTCCAGCCACGGCCGCTCCAATCCTGGCGCGAAGGCATGCCCGACGGTCTGAATGTTCGGCGGCAAATGGACGATGGCTTCCTCGAAACTCGCGGAGCAGACCGGCAGGAACATGGGAGCATCGATGGGATCCAAGTCGATCGGCCCTGCGGCGATGACCGCCTGACGATTGGGTGCCGGCACAGCGTCCCATCCGCATGCCGCGGCCCATTGCAAAGCCATCGTGTTGCCTGACGCGATGTGTTGAGGTGGTTTCAACGGCAAAACGGTGGACCAGAGGGCCATTAATCGATCGCGGAATTCCACAGCGTGCTGCTCGGACGCACCCAGCAGCAAGACGCGGCGAGGCGACGTGCATCCGGCCTGTCCATAGATCGCGAAAACGCGAATCAACTGTTCCAAGACCTGATCGGTAGCCGCCGCAGTTTCGATCCAGGCTTCCGACCGCCGGTCGGAGAAGGAAATCGCGATGCCGCGACCGGGGTGGGCCGAACCGTGGATCTGGGCCGCTGCCTCGTCCGACCCGAATACGATGCGTACATCGGCTGCCGCCATCTCCTGCTGGCGCGGATCGAGATGGTCGAAGACGTCGTATCGGACCTGCCGCTCGAGCAGATCGCGCAAGACGCCGGGCGCGGAGTATTGCCGGACATAATCGAGAAACGCGCCCGTAAGATCGGCGTTCCTCGATCCGCCCTTCAGCCAAAGCCGATTTCCCGTCAGGCTCAGCAGGACCAAGCTCAGCGAACCGAGCAGGCTGACATTGTTGGGCAGCCACACACTCACCGTGCCGCGCGGACGCGCCAGGCTGGCCACCGGACCGTTTTCACCCGCGCGGCATCCAAAGCACTGCCGAAACGGGGCCTCGAGGCGTTCCGAGGAGAGAAAGCCCATCAGGTACGCCCATTCATCGCGGTTGAACGCGTCCGGCTTGTGGCGCCACATGGCGCTTCGAAGGCCCGCCCACCCCGCCACCACTGCATCGAGGTCGAACGGCAACGCCACCACTCGCGAGACTCCCTCGGATCGGAACCAGTGGAGGCAGCTACACATTGGCGCATCCCCGCAATTCCGCTTGCGCCAGACGCCCGAGCATCTCGAAGCGTTTGCCCGAGCGGCCGCATTCGCAAGCGCCCGGCACGATGCGCCCGAGATCCTCCGTGAGCACCGAGTGGTACGGAGCACCGTACGCCAGCACGTTCATTAATTGCAGCATGCCGGGCTTACCTTCGATGGTGGCGAGCGTGTACGGATCCCGCACCAGCACGTCCGCCCACACCGGCACGTGGCGATATCCCGCGGGGCACAGTGGATAAATGACCCCTACCTGCTCCACCAGGCCATAGTAGTCCACCACGCAACTTCCGGCGCCGGCGCCGCCGATCAAATGCCGGTCGAATTCCTTGCGGCTGACGCGCAGCGTCTCCATCTTCTTCCAACCGCCGCTGTGCACGAAGTGGATCCGCTTTTCGCGCAATGCCGCGCGGATATCCCCGGGCATTTTGTTGACGTCCCACGCCAGCCAGAGGATCGACGTGAAACCATACACCAGCAAGGCCCCGGATTCGTCGAGAGCCTTGCGCAGATCGTCCCACTTGAGGCTGTCCGGCCGGGCGGCATCCTCCAGCAGGAAGTACATCGAGGTGGCCAGCGGATTCAAACTCATGGCGGCGGCCAGTCGCGCCGATACACGGCCGCGCTGGCGTAGGGACCGTCCGTCGTCCAGAATCAGCAGTGGCCGTCGGGCGTCACCAACCGCCTCCTTGAGGATGGCGAGCACGCCGCGCGCTTGCAGTTGCGAGCTGAGCTTGTCCAGGACGATCCGGCTGGGTGTAGATCCCGTCGTGGCTGAGGATTCGAGGGTTCGTTCGTGGGCCATTCCTTCCGTACGAAAGAGCAGCCGCTTGAAAAGACCGACATGGAGGAAGGGAAGCGCTTCGATCCCGGCGCCGCTCTGCCACTCCTTCCAGATCCTTGCGTAGGGCTCGCAGCCAGCCAGGTGTTGCGCGGTCAGCCGTTCCATCTCGTGAAGGAATTCGACGTCGTCGCGCAGGCCGTATGGCGGACGATCGAGCAGGATGCTCATTCCCATTCCTCGAAAAATGACAGATGCTGCGGGCGAACCAGGGTCCCATTGGTGCGCGTGCATGGGTCGCGCAAAACGCGCATCCAGTTGTCCCTCAGAAAGGGCAGGGCGCGGCGGTAAGACTCCGGCTCGTAAAGTTTACTCAGCACCGTATCGACCGCGTCGGTATCCAACGCGTGCTGGCCTGCGCGCTCCGCCCAGATCTTTCCATTTCGCCGGTTCAGTTCCATCACGGGCAAAAGGTACACCGAGCACAACCGCGCATGTCCCCAGCCGTCGAGCGGCTCTTCCATTCGCAAACGGGCCTCCAGGACATGCGCAATGCCATGCGCGAGGCCTACCGACGCCTGAGCCTGTAGCTCGCAGGCGCGCGCACTGGCCTCGAACCATCGTTCATCTGCGGCGAGCGGCAGCGCCGGCAGTTCGCGGATGAGTGAGGCCAACTGTTCCCGCAGCGCCTCACCGGCGAGCGGCGAAAGGAACGCTTCCAGCGCGTGTGCCCAGACATCTCCGCAAGCCTGCCTGGCTCGTTCGGCAGAGACAGTGCAGAGCAACGCAGACCAATAGATCACTTCATCGGGGAGAAAGGCGCCGTCCTTCTCGATCCGCTTCCCGCCATCACGATTCAAGACTACGATGGGCGACCGTTCCGCCCCACTGCCCCACAGCGAGGGCGCCAGCACCAAACGCATCCCCGGATGCTCGCGGGCGCGAAAATACTTGGCCTCGTCCATCATCGCCCCGCCGCCCACGACGAGCAGCATCCGGCAATCCCGGCCAGCCTCCTCCAGCGATGCGATCATCCGGCCAGGCCAGCGCTGATGCGCCAGGGCCGATACACTACGACTGGCCCAAATCGCAGCCCCTTCCACCGTCTCAGGCGCCATCGAACGTAATTCCGTGCCGGCTGAGGATGCCGGCCACATCGCTCACGCTGGTGACGCTCAGGGCCTCGTCTTGAGTGAAGTGGTACCCGAAGGTCTCTTGCACCCCGACTGCCAGGGACACCACGCCGAGTGAATCCCATGTGTCTACCTGATCCCGGCGCAGATCCAGCCGGAACTCGGAGGGGTCGATGAGAAAGACATCGATCACCAGATTCTTGAGCTTTTCCAGATTCGTCATCGTCAGATTCGCTGCCGCCAATGCAAAGACTTGTTCTCCTGATCCCGAAGCGCCAGTCCATCCACCTTTCCGTTCGGTAGGAGCGGCAGCGCTTCGGTGCTTTCGATGCGCAGTGGCCAATGCGTGCGGGGATGCCCGCCACGAAAAGCCTGGAGCAGCATCTGGAGCGTTTCTTGAGCCGGGGCGGGGCACAGCACCAGCACATAGCCCTCCTCACCCGCTCCGTCGCGGTCGCGATAATGATGGACCTGGCCGTGCCAGTGGTTGCTGACGGTCGTCAGAATCTGCGGCAGCGAGATCTTCTCACCATAACGCTTGAACACCTCTCCGGAGCGCCCCAACAATTCCCAACGGCCGCTGCCCGTGACGTGGGCCAAGTCCCCGGACGCAATCCATTCCTCGTCCGTGATCACGCGGCAGCCGCTCCCATCGACCTGCGCCACGGCGCGATACTCGCTGAGAAACAGCAGCTCACCCGACTCGCCGGTCTTCAGGTGTACGCCGGGCAGCGGACGCCCGATATCGGAAGCCTGGTCGGCGTCCTCCGCGAGCCGCAGTGTCAGGCGCGGCATTGCCTCGGCGCACCCGTAGTTATTAAAGATGTGAGCATTCGGAAACATCCTGCGCAGGCCCGCAAGGTGCTGCTGAGGAAATCTTCCGCCGGCGAAATGCAGGCGCACCACGCCCGCAAACTGCTCCTCTCCAAACAGCCGAAATAGCACCGGCACCTGGGGACCCACCAGGCATAACATCGCATCGTGCGCGTCCCGCAGGCTTTCCCGCAGCACATCCGGACGGCCCAGGCCCGGGGTCATGCGGAGGCGCCGCCCGGCCACCCGCGCCCACAGCCACTGGTTCACGAACGCATAACAGTACGAGAGCGGCAGGCTGACCAGAGTCTCCGCCACCACACTACTTTCTTGCACCCGATGCAAAACCTCGGCGAGTCGCTCAGCGCGTTTCTTGCAGCCAACCACCAGTTTGGGATTTCCGGTGCTGCCGGAGGTCAGCAGACAGAAATGGTCTTCGCGAAAGCGGCTGGGCAGCGCTTGAAGCGCGTCCTGTACCCATTCGGGAGTGACAACGCTTTTTTCCGGCAAGTACGCGAACGTAGGGCGTCGATCCCAATGCTCTTCGAGGTCCCTCACACCGCATGCCGGACCATCGAGCAGCACGGGTATGACGGAATCGTCAGTGGTTATCGGGACCATGGCCTCTTCACCATGAGCTATTCTCGCAGAACGCCGGCCTGAGTCTGGCGCCGCGCACGAGCAACACCAACTTATGACAGAGCCGATACAGCATCGGCTCCCCCACAATACTTGATTGCCGTTTTGGGAAAAATACGCCGATCGTTAACGTTAGTGTGCTGCCGGCGGTAATCGGCGATGGTTAACATTGGTTTTCGTTGTGTGGCATGGCGAGAGACCTTAGACTGGTGGGTCTGGCTTCCCGCCATGCAAGCGACCATCGACACCACCAAGCGCCGCACCTGGGAACGGCTCGCATCGCCTGCCGAGGCCGTCGCCGCGGCGCTTGAGAAGAAATGGCTGTTACTCGCTCTGGTGTTCGGAGAAGTCTATCTCGCCATTACTATCCTGCATTCCCTGCGGCGTTTCTGGTACGACGAGTTATTCACCTATTACATGACGCGATTGCCCGGGTTTGGCGTCCTGTGGACCGCCCTCAAGGAGGGAGCCGACCTGAACCCGCCCCTGTTTTATCTGGTGACAGAGGGGTTTCAGAAGCTGTTCGGCGATGGCGAGCCAGGTACTCGTCTTCCAGCCGTCGTGGGTTTCCTGCTGATGCTGTTGTGTATCTTCCTTTTTGTGTCCCGTTACGGAAGCCGCCTGGCAGCGCTTGCGGCCATGAGTTTTCCGGTCATTACGGGCGCGTATTACTACGCTTCGGAAGCGCGCCCCTATGGGATCGAATTGGGCTTCGCCGGTGTGGCCGCGGTGTGTTGGCAATCCGCCGCACGCAACGAACGAAGAAATCTATACCTGCCCGGGATGGCGCTCGCTCTGGGCTGCGCGCTGATGTCGCACTGTTATGCGGTGCTGGTCCTGATCCCCTTTGCTGTCGCGGAAGCCGTACGCCTGGTGCTGCGCAGGAAATTTGACTGGCCCATGCTCGCCGCTCTCGCAGCCCCATGCCCTTTGGTGCTCAGCTATCTTCCGCTCATGGGCGTTGCCCGCCACGATACGTGGAACAATGCGTTCTTCCGGCCCGATTGGACGTCCTTCGCGGATTGCTATTGGAAGCTATTCGGCGGCGCACTGCTTCCGCTGTTGCTGGCCGGAGTTTTTCTCGTGCTGGATCGTTGGGCCCATTCGCCGTCGATTCCGCCGCCTGTCGGCGCCGGCTCCATTCCCGTGCAGGATATGGCGATTGCGGTGGGCTTCGGGGTTGTGCCGGTCTTTGCGGTGCTGCTCGCCATGACCGTCACGGGCCTGTACGAATTTCGTTATGGAATCCTGGGCACCATCGGTGTGAGTATTTTGCTGGGTGCCCTGTTGGCCCGGAGATCCCGATCCTCCAAAGCTGCCGCGGCAGCAGTGTTCCTGGTCTTCGCAGGAACCTTTCTGGCATCTTCCGGGCTCTGGGTAGCGCGATTCTTTGCGCCGCCAGCCGCCTCCCACGAAGCCTCGGAACCGCCATTGCGCCTTGCGGATCTGAGTGAAGGAGTCCCCATCGTCATGGCCGATCCCATCCTGTTTCTCGAGTTCGATCATTACGAATCCCCAAAGCTGCTCAGCCGGATGTATTACCTGACCGATCGGGCTGCCGCCCTGCACTACACCGGCGCGACCGCATTCGGCTCGTTCGACCGGCCCAAGAAGTGGTTCCCCCTCCGGGCGCACCTGGAGGATTACCGGGCATTCGTTGCCAGCCATCCGCGATTCTTTGTGGTGACCTCCGATCGCAATCCGTTGTGCTGGGTGATGCAGAAAGTAGCGGATGACAAACTTCCGTTTGTATCCAGAGGTGAGTTCAATTCCCAGCACGGCCATGCGGTCGTTGCCGAAATTCTCGTTCCGCCTGAGAAGCAACAGGCCGGACATTGATTCTCGGATACAGCCCCACACCAAGTAAGTAAATTAGTATCTGTTGGCGCATCAGCGGCCAGTCAGGCTGACCGCTGATGACTAACGGCTGATCGCCTAATGCAGAAAGTTGAGCGTGTTATTCCCGTCATCGACGTAGTACACGCCGAATGGCGCGACAGCCAGTCCGAATAATGTGCCGGCGTCCTGGCCGCTCACATCCACACCCTTCACCGCCACCTGCAGGCCGAACGGCGTGATCTCCACCATATTGCCGTCATTCGAATTGACCGTCAGCAGATCGCCGTTAAAGGCCACGGCCAGCCCCAGCGGACCGTTCAAGTTGCCGTCTTGCGAAAGCGTCACGCCCGTGCCGGCGCTGTCGGTCCGGAAGAGCGCGTTGTCGATCGCCGCGATCCGGTTGCCCAGCGTATCGGCTACGAACAAGCGGCCTCCGGCGCCCAGAGCCAGGCCGGTTGGCCCGATCACCAGTGCGTCGGGATCGGTGCGCTGCGGGAATCCATTCGCGATGGTGGTCCGGCTCAACTCCAGCGGTATTCCTGCGCGCGGCGTAGTGATCAGAATTCGCAGCACCGAACCTTCATCCACCACGTCGCCTCCTGCCGCGACGGTAGAGTTCAGCACATTGCTCACGAACAGCACAGCCGAAGCCCCCAAGTCGAGCGCGGTCATATCCCACGGTCCGTCGATGCCGTTGCCCGAGATCGTCGAGACCGGTTTGCCATTGTGGTCCAGCACGATCAGGCAGCCTGCCTTCGCCGTGGCGGAAGTGCCGTCCGATGTGGGCAGGCTCCCCACGATCACGAACCCGGACGATAGAGCCACCAGCGCAGTGGTCAATCCGACTCCTCCCGGGCACGGACCCGGTAATGTAGGCCCGCTGAGTTGCGCGAATGGCCGCACGTCGCCGTTCGGACTGATCTGCACAATGGTTGTGCCGGTCCCTTGCTGGTTATTCGAGTTATTGAAGTTACTTACCAGGATGTTACCCGCTACCAGTTCCCCATTACTGACTGGCACGATGGCGACACCATACGGGTTGAGGTCGCCGTTGCGCGGCACCGTGGATGCCACCGTGTTGATGTGGTTGAGGTTACCAATCAGGCCGGCTGCGCCTGCGGCATTTGTAAGGAGTGTTACAGGCCCTAATATCGATAATAGACGTACTGAAGGCTTCATTCTCGTGGTTCCTCCGACTTACTGGCTTGGTTCTCTTGCTTGATTATGAGCCTGACCTAAGTCGTCTGTGGCTGACCGGATGTAAAATCCTATGGGGCAAAAACTGTAAATACTCCGAAGGTTAGCTTGAAGCGATGGTAAGTTCACGCCGCAGATCGCGGTAAACCTCCAGCGCGAAGGCAGGCAGCATTTCGTCGGGCGGGCGCTGGTATACGGGCCGCTCTTTCAAATAATCCTCAACCTGTTCGCCGGCTCTTTGATGGGTCCAGACATGCCCGCGCTCGCCGGTGAATCCGCGATGCCGCACCGCCAGAAAAAATTCCAACGCGCGAACCGGCAGCACTTCTGCTCCCCAGCGCTGCTGCTCGCGAAAGAACCACACGTCCTCATCGATCGTCAGCGGCTGGAAGGGATGCTCCTTCCACGCGTCGCGGCTGAAGAAAAAAGTGGCTCCCGGCGCGGCGCTGCGGTGCGACTGCCGGATCTCCCAGCGCGCCACATCGAAAAACAAAAACGGCAGCACGAACGAGAGGGTCGGAATGCATACATCCACCTGATACTGGAGCGCGCCCGCCACCATGATGTCCATGAAGCTGGGCGCGTACCAGTCGTCGTCGTCCATGCGCTGCAAAAACCGGCCGCGAGCCTGTTCGACTCCGACATTCAGCTTGCTTCCGGTAGGCGTGCCGGTGGGCACGCGAATGAGCTTGCCGCCCAGCGCTTCAATCGGAGCAGGATTCACCGGGAACAATTCGCCATCGTCGATGACCACCAACTCTTTATGCGGATAGGTCTGGTAGCGGAAATACTCGAGGGCCAGCCCGAACAACCGCGGACGGTCGCGCGTCGGGATCAGCACCGAGACCAGCGGCTTCTGCGGATCGGGAGCCATTCTTCTCAGCGGCCCTTCGAAGCGATGCGCGCCGGCAGCCGGTCCGTGGTGGACCAGAACCGCCAGAAGCGACGCCGCGGCTCAAAGCCATCCAGAATCTCGCGCAACCGCGTCACCGCTTTGGCCCACGTAAAATCCGACAGCACGCGCGACTGCGGCGTGGCCTTGCCTGCGTCACGCCCCTCGATGGCGTCGCGGATGTACCGGGCCGCTTCGTCCTCGTCCGGGGACCACCAGCGTGCGCCCGCGAACAGCCCTCCGGTGGCAGCATCGCCGTTCCATTCGACCGGCACGGAGCGGCTGGTGGTCAACATCGCGGTCCGGTCTTCCAAGTACGCCGTGTATGCGCTATGGCGCGGTACAATCAGCCGCAGGCCGCTCGCGGCCGCCTCCATGGCCGGCTGATCCCATCCTTCGCCGAACGACATGCTCAGGTAATGCGTCGCGCTGGCGTAGAGCCGGGGCATCTCGGAATCGGAGTATATATCGTACAGGAAACAGACCGGCGCAGCCTCCACCAGCCTCTTGCCACCTTCCAGCCGCAGCGCGTCCGCCTGTCGCTGAAAATCCGTTCGCTGCGCCTCGCCCGTGTGTCCGATCTTCAGAATCAACACTGCGTCGTCCGCGGCGCAGGTAGCTTTCAGCCAGGTACGCAGCAGGCCGATCAGATTCTTGCGCGCTCCGATCTCCGAAACGTTCAGAAAGCGCACACGCCGCTCAGCCACAGCATCGCTATTCGCCACCCGCAAGGGCAGGGGACCGGCCGGCCGGCCAAACACCTCGGGATTCACACCCAGTGGACACAAGCTGACGTGTTCTTCGGGCAGCCCGCCAGAGACCCACGCCTGGCGGCTCGATTCGGTTGGCACAATTACGTGGTCGTGTTGGCGGTTGTACGCGATCCAATCCGCGGGCGCAGGTGTAGCTTCGAACATGCTGAAGTTTACGTTGCGCCGGTCTGGGTGGGACCGCACCTGGTGCGGCATGCAGAAATGCAAAACGGTCGTTGCGTCGACCGGCCGGCACAGCGTCTCAAACCAGGGATCGCGAAGAGGGCGGGGAAGACTGCGCGGGCTCCACAGAGGAAGATTCGACAGCTCCACGGCCACACCTTGGCGCGCGAGTTCGCGAACGAACTCGCGCACATGGTGATCGTATCCCGTCAGGCCCCGGAAGGGCCCGCACACAGTCAATGCCCGCAATGGTTACGCTTGGGCCCGCCCCGTGACTAAATCAATGTGGTGCCGGGAACGCAGATCCATCCGCCTTCGCCTTCCTGGAACGCCTGGAAGGTGGCCGGGGTGACGCCGCGCTCGTCGCTCACACCCACGAATTCGGCGCAGAAGCCCGAACGGCAGTGGGCCGAGAACGCCACGCAGCCGGCCAGGAACTCGGTCTCGATCAAGTTGCAGATGGTCTCCCGAGCTACGTTGTTGCCATAGACCGAGCGGCAGATGGTGAGCAGTTCTTTCCCCTGCGTGTTGCAGAAGATCTGGCACAGCAGGCTGGTAACCGCCGCGCCTTTGGCTTTCTTGGCGCTGAACAGGCTGGCGGCACCCACCGCTCCAAGACCGGTGACGAAGTTCCACATGGCCTTGCGGCGCGAAACGCCGTTCGCCAGGTCCTTCGAAAGTTTATCAATCGCTTTGCTCATGAATAGTTTTCTCCTATCGAAATAACAAAACCGTTACGAACACAAGGCCCCTGCGGCACCGGCGTCCCGGTACCTCACCTTCCAATTGCGAACGGCACTCTCGCTTACACCGGGATGCCGCCGCCAATGGGAATCACTCCCGGAGGCGCGCAGATAAAATCTCCGCCGCCATCCACAAACAGGCTGTAGCTGGCCGCGTCGATCCCAATGCTGCCATTGATCCCCGCGAACTCCGCGCACAGCCCGGAACGGCACTTTCCCGATGCGGCCACGCAGGCGGCCAGGAATTCAGTCGCTACCAGGTTGCAGGCCGCCTCGCGAGCAACATTGTTGCCCGCGATAGTGCGGCAGATCTTCAGCAACGCCTGCGATTGCGTATTGCAGAAGATCTGGCACTGCAGGCTCGCTACGCTGGCGGCCTTGGCCTGTCTCGAACCGAGTACGCCTGCCGTACCCACCGTGGCCAGGCCCGACATGAACCGCCACAGAGCTTTACGGCGCGACATCCCACCAGCCAGATCGCGTGAAAGTAAGTCGATCGATTTACGCATTGAGTCCTTTCCCTTGTTAGTCCCGAGATTTAGGTTCCCACCGGAATGCCGGATCGCTGACGGGCGGCCAGCGCCAGAATCGCGTTGCCTCCTACCGCCACATCCTCTACCAACACCCCATCCTCACCCACCAGGTAACCGATGGGCGTCGCGAACATCGCGTACGCTCGCGAGATTTCCCAACTACGCTGCAACACAATCGGAAAAGTAAGTCCCAGCGTGCGCGCTTTCTCCTGGTTGACCTCGCGCTCGCCACGCCCGATCAGCAGCACTTCCGGGCCCTCGCCGCGATGCAACTTCTCCAGTTTCGGCAGCAACTCGTTGCAGGGACCGCACTGCGGATCGGAAAATACCAGCAGCACGCGCCTGCCGCGGTACGAGGCCAGCGAAATTTCGCTGCCGTCGAGTGCCGGCAGAGTAAACTCCGGAGCGGGCGTTCCCGCTTTCAGGCCATCTCGGTTGATGCGGCTGTTGGCCAGCGACGGATCGGCTCGCCGCGGCGTGTGCCCGTTGGCGGCGGATTCTTCCGCTGCCGGCACCTCGCCGCGCAGCAACGCCAGCACCGCCTCACCGCCCAGCGCGGCACGCGCGGTAATCGCGCCGCTCTCATCCAGCAGGTAGGCCATCGGAGTCGCCGAAGCGCCGTGCAGCGAGGAAACCTCCGTGCCCTCCTGCACCACGATCGGGCAACCTGGCCGGTGCTCCGCGAACATCTTCACGTTCGCTTCCTGGCCGCCGCTGGTCATGATCATCGCTGCCGGATCGGTCTCTTTCCCGGCGGGTAGCGCCGCAGCCAACGACGGCACCAGATTTACGCAGTGCGAACACGACGTACTCAAATAAATGAGTACTAGTTTGCGGCCGCGCCACTCCGCCAAAGTCATCGTCCCGCCGCCCAACAGCGGCAGCGCGAAGTTATTCAAGACTGTGCCAGGCGGCAACCCCGGATGGTCCTGTAGAAGGCCTTGCTTCACAAGCTGGCGTTCTAGTAGTTCCAGCCTGATCATCAACTTCCCGGTCTGAGTCAGCATGTGCAAACCCAGCCATGCCCCTGCACCAATGGTTAAAGCCAGTAAGATAGCGAGTACTATGTCAACCGGATTCACGTAGCCGTTATCCTCTAACGGATCGGAGCGATCATAACCTATGTCACCAGGACTGTCAATGCAATTCTATGGAACCTGATATGTGTCGGGTCCGTCAGGTTAACCCCTTGCTCCGCAGTAAGTTCTCGTTGGTCCCAAGCCGCCGCACAGCCCCTTCTCCGCACCTGGAATTGCCCTTGGTAAACTCTCATCGCGACGCCGCAAAACTAACTCCTCGGCCCTCTGCGGTCGGCCATTCCTCCGGGTGCGCCCGTGCTACACTTTTTCTAACCGTGTCGGTACCCTTCATGAGCCGATCCCTTTGCATATTGGTTGGGTTGCTCTCGACAGGCCTGATTTTTGCGCAGGCGCCGGCTCCCAAGGCGCCCGCTGCCGATGCCGCGATCGCCGGAATGGTGATCAACTCGCGTTCGGGCGAACCGCTCAAACGCGTCCAGGTAACTTTAACGGGGCTCACCGGAACCGCCGATGCCGCCGTTACGGGTATGACCGACTCGTCTGGGAAATTTCGGATTGGTAATCTCCCTCCTGGCACTTACCGCGTCGAAGTATCCCGTAACGGCTTCATACGGCCTCATATGCGGGCGGAAGATAGCCAGCATGGTCCCGCGACTCTGACATTACAGCCGCAACAGTTACTCGGCGACCTGGTTTATCGCCTGACGCCTGGCGGAGTCATCAGCGGCACGGTGGTGGACGAGGATAATACCCCGATCTCCGATGTGCGCATGCAATGCGTCCACTACTCTTATAGTCGTGCGGGCCGCCAGATTGAGTCCTGCGGATTCACCACCACCGACGACAGGGGGCAGTACCGCATCGCCAGCCTCTCGCCCGGCCGTTACTTTCTGCGCGCCTCGTACATCGACCCCATCAGCCTGGTAGGACCGGTCCGCGGCGGTGTTCCGGAAGGCTATCCATCGGTCTTCTATCCCGGCGTGAGGGACGCCTCCCAAGCCGGCGAGATCGACATCGGCGAATCTGAGGAGAAATCCGGCATCGACTTCAAGATGGCTCCTGCTCGTGCCGTCCACGTGCAGGGCCAGGTGCGTACCGCCGATGGTCGTCTCGGCGCCGGCGCCCTCATCACCCTGACGCCGCGCCTCTCCGCCGGATTTTCCGGACGATCGCCGATCCAGGTCGGCGGCGATGGCGGTTTCCGCTTCGAAGGTGTCACCGCCGGATCCTACATGCTCAGCGCCTCTCTGACGGGCCTGCGCACCGCCCAAGTCCTCGATGTGGGCGAGGCCGACCTCGACAACGTCCACATTTTGCTCAGCCCCCGCGTCGACGTCCGCGGGCACATCCGCGTGGAAGGCGATAAGAAACTCGCCACCGACGGGCTCATCGTCTTTCTCCTTCCCGCCGACGAATCTACCCTGATGCCTCCCGGAGGCGGAATCGGCAAAGCCGATGCGAACGGCAATATCAATTTTCGCGGCGTCCCCGCTGGCGACTACCAGGTAATATTCGACAAACTCCCCGAGGACGCCTACCTCAAAGCGGTCGAGGTCGGCAACCGCCCGTCCGAAGATATGATGTTCCACTTCCACGGTGCCGCCGGTGCGACCATCGAAATGGTGGTGAGCAGCGCCGGGGGCCGCGTCGAAGGCAGCCTCACCGACGATCAGAAACAGCCCATCTCCAACACCACCGTGGTGCTGGTGCCCGAAGGTTCCCGCCGTTCCCGCACCGACCTCTATCGCGTCGCCGAAACCGACCAGTACGGTCGCTTCAGCATGCGCGGCGTCGTGCCCGGCGATTACAAGCTGTTCGCCTGGAGCGAAGAAATGGAAGCCTGGAGTTGGATGGACCCCGGCATCCTCTCGCAATACGAAAACCAGGGCAAGAGTCTCAGCGTCACGGAGAACAGTCGCAACTCGGTCGAGTTGCAAACCATCCCGGTACGCGGCCTCCCCTGATCTGTAAGATGTTGTGGCGCAGTCTCAGGGCGCCGTCTCGCTACCCGTGTCGGGATATGCTGTCGCCACTTCGCCAGGTATTTGCGCCACATCCACCGCCCGCCCTGTGAGAAATGGGTGGTAAATTTATGCTGCCGGGGCAGCCGCCTCGCTGTGGAACCGCACCGACACCACTCGCGACACGCCCGGCTCCTGCATGGTCACCCCGTACAAGGCCTGCGCCGCCTCCATGGTGCGCTTTGAATGCGTAATCACCACGAACTGCGTCGTCGAGGACATCTCCTGCAGCAAGCGCGTCAGCCGGCCGATGTTGGATTCATCCAGCGGCGCATCCACTTCGTCCAGCACGCAGAACGGGCTGGGCTGGTATTTGAAGATCGCCATCAGCAGCGCCACCGCGGCCAGCGCCTTCTCCCCGCCCGAGAGCAGCAGCACATTCTGCAGCCGCTTGCCCGGGGGCGAGCACACGATCTCGATGCCCGATTCCGCCACGTTCTCCTGGTCCGTCAACCGCATCTCGCCCGTGCCGCCACCGAATAGCGTCTGAAACACCCCGCGGAAATTCGCGTTGATGGCCTCGAAAGCTTCCGAGAATTTCCGCCGCGAAACCTGGTCGATCTCCTGAATGGCCTTTTCGGTGTCGCGGATCGAATCAATCAGATCCTGCCGTTGCGCCGTGAGGAACTCCTGGCGCTGCTGCGCTTCCTGAAACTCCTCCATGGCCGCCGGATTGACCGCTCCCAGCGCTTCGATGCGGCGCCGTACTTCGTTGGCGTGCTCCTCGGCCGCCGCGATCGCCTCGGCATCGCCCACCGTCTCGTCGGCCGTCAGTAGCTGCTCCACCGGGCAATTCAGTTCCTTGCGGCTGGTCTCGTCCAGGAATTTTAATTCGGCTTGCTTCCGTACCAGGTCCACTTCGATCTGCGAACGCCGCTCCTGAATTTCCTGTACCAACGCGCGTAAGGTCTTGAGCTCTTCTTCAGCCGCGCGGAGCGCCTCCCGCATGGCGGCATCGTCGGCGCTCATCTGGTTGACCTGCGCCTCCAGCGCCCCGATCTCGGTGGCCAGTTCCGTCGCGCGCCGGTCCAGTTCGATGTTGCTGGCCAGCAACCGCGCGCGTTGCTCGCCCATCCGGCCGATCTCGGGAGCCAGAGCGTTGCGCCGCGCGGCCGTCTCGCGGAACTGCTGTTCCAGGCGGCCCATCGCCGCGCGTTCGCCCCGCTGCCGCTCCTCGAGTCCCGCCAGCGCCGCACGTGTGGCCGCATGCTCCTCGCCGATGCTGGCGGCCTCGAACTCCAACTTCTCGAGCTCCATCCGCTCGCTCTCGAGTGCCTCTTCGCGTTCCGCCCGCAGCTTCTCCTTTTGCTCCACGGCTGCAACGTTGCGCTCGCGCTCCGCCGCGGATCGGTCCGCGTCCCGGCGCAGCCGCTCCAACTCCAGCCGGGCCACCGACACTCGCGAATTGGCCCGCGATAGTTCATCGCCCAGCTTGCGCATCTCGTGGTCCAGCGCCACGCGGTCTTTCTCGCGCGCCTGCTGCTCAGTCCGGAGCCGCTCCAATTCGGCTTCCAGCGCCACGATCTCGCGCTGGACTTCTTCCAGCAGCCCGCCGCGTTCCGCGAGCGTTTTCTGCTTCCCTTGGAGCTTGGCCCCTAGTTCGCGCGCCTCGCGCTTCATGGCCAGCGGACCGGCGCCCGATTTCTTCCCGCCCGTCACCGTCTGCCCGTGGTAACAAACGCCATCGGGCAGCAGAAAATACAGATGCGGATAGGCCACCGCCAGCCGTTGCGCGGCCGCGCGATCCTCCGCCAGGAAGCACAGCGACACGCGCGGCAGCAGATCGATGGCGCGGTCGCGAAATCCATTGGTCAGCTTGAGCGAATCGCTCAGCCGCGCGGCAATGCCCGTCTCCGGCCCAATCGCCGGCTCGGGAAGCGGACCCACGCCGCACGCCCCCGGCTCCGGATGCACCAGAAACGTAGCCCGCCCTTCCAGTTCCGCGCGGATGAAGTCCAGCCCGCGTTCGGCTTGTTGCCAGCTCTCGACGACTACATACTCCAGTTCCTCGTGCAGAAACTCTTCGGCCGGTTTTTCAAACTGCGGATCGACTTCGACGTAGTCCGCCATCACGCCGGATGCCCGCAGATCCGCCGCCTTGCCTTTTTCCAGCGCCGCGAACAACCGCTTCACCGACTCGGTCGTATAGGTGCGATGCGCCAGCACCTGCTCGAGCGATTCCTTGCGCGCCCGGATGGCGGCGATCTCGTGGTTCAGCGCTTCGATTTCGCGCCGCAACTCAGCGGCGGTGTTGCGCCGTTCGGCCAACTCCTGCTCGGTGCGCCGCCTCTCGCCACCCACCGCTTCGAGCTGTAATTGCCGTTCGGCGAGCGTCTCCGACACCTGCTTGCGCGCCGTCTCCAGCCGCTCGATCTCCGCCGCAGCCACCTGTTCCTCGCGCGCCGCCCGGGCCTTCTCCCGCGCGATCCCCGCCAGGTATTCTTCGATCTGCGCAAGCTGATTCTTCAGCGTGGACGCCTCGCCCAGCAACCGCAGGATCAACTGCCGCCCAGCTTCGATGGCCTTCTCGCGTTCGCGCAGCCGGCTCTGCA
>Ga0335085_10003354_pt1 | contig 27885 bp, 26 predicted proteins | sample Lox_Sample_45_FD_206712 | JGI IMG/M metagenome (GOLD analysis project Ga0335085, IMG submission 206712) | Soil microbial communities from Loxahatchee National Wildlife Refuge, Florida, United States - Lox_Sample_4.5 | ecosystem: Environmental > Terrestrial > Soil > Wetlands | place: USA... | reverse complement strand
GCGACCAGTTCCTCGATGGTAGGCCGCTTGCGAGCAGGCATCCAGCACAGCACCGCGATACCGCCGACCAGAGCCAGTGCCGCCGCGATGCCGGTGGTGAGCCGCATCGCGTCGATGAAGGCCGAGTTGGCCGGGCCGAGCAGGAACTGACCGGAGTGGCCGAGCTGCGCCGCCACCGCCTGCGTCGCGGAGATGGACTGTCCCGCCGCGTCCCGCAGCGACGACGGCAGCTTGGCCAGCGTCGGTGACAGCGAGGAGTGGTAGGACTGGGCGAGGATCGACCCGAGTACGGCGACGCTGAGCGCCACGGCCACCTGGCGCGCGGTGTTGGTCAGCGCCGAGCCCGCGCCGGCCCGCTCGCGCGGCAGCGCCTCCATGACGGCCGCGGTCGCGGCGGGGACGGCGACGCCGAGACCCGAGCCCTGCACGAAGTACAGCACGGCCACGACCCAGATCGGCGTGCTGTCGGTCAGGAAGGTGTAGCCGCCGATCGCGAGCGCGTTGGCGATCATGGCGGCGACCATCACCCGGCGGACGCCGTGCCTGGCGACAAGCGAGGCGCTGCGCGGCGACATCACGAACTGGCCGAGCGCGAACGGCACCGCGAGCAGGCCGGTCACCAGCGGGCTGTAGCCGCGGACATTCTGCAGGTAGAAGCTGGTGAAGAAGTAGACGCCGCCCATGCCGAAGAACAGCAGCGCGATCGAGCCGACCGAGGCCGACAGGCTGCGGTTCTTGAACAGCCGGACGTCAAGCGACGGGTGGTCGATCCTGCTCTCGTACCAGGCGAACAGGCCGAGCACCGCCAGGCCGCCGAATAGCGGGCCGAGCACGCCTGCGCTGCCCCAGGAGGCGCCGTCGCCGCCCTGCACGATGCCGTACACCAGCAGGACAAGGCCGAGGACGGAGGCGAGCACGCCGATGTAGTCGACCTTGCCAGGCGCGGGGTTACGCGACTCGGGCACGAGCAGCAGCACGGCCACCGCGCCTGCGATGGTGACGGGGACGTTGATCAGGAAGACCGAGCCCCACCAGAAGTGGGTGAGCAGCAGGCCGCCGAGCACCGGGCCCGTCGCCACGCCGATGCCGACCGCCGAGGTCCAGATGCCGATGGCGCGGGCCCGCTCGGCGGGCTCGAAGACGTTGGCGATGATGGACAGGGTCTGCGGCATGACCGCGGCGCCGCCGAGGCCCATCACCGCGCGGGCGGCGACGAGCTGGTCGGGCGAGTGCGAGTAGGCGGACAGCAGCGAGCCGAGGCCGAACAGGAACAGGCCGGCCATGAGGACGCGCTTGCGGCCGATCCTGTCACCGACCACGCCGAAGGTGAACAGCAGGCCGGCGAAGACAAGCGTGTAGGAGTTGATCGCCCACTCGAGCTCGGACTGGCTGGCCCCGATGCCGCCTTCGCGCGCCGGGCTGGCGATGGTCTTGAGCGCGACGTTGAGCACCGTGTTGTCGATAACGATGGCGAGCAGGCCCACGACCAGGACGCTGAGGATCACCCATCGCCTGCGTTGAATCGTCTGAGTATCCATGAGCCCCTTCAAGGACTTGGGAAGCGTGACGCGGTTCCGGCACCGCCGTTCCTGAGGTGGTCTAGAGCCGCACTATCGATACGGAACGAGTCCGTATCGGAATCTATTCCGGGTCCGGGAAGTCAATCTCAGCAGGGTCTGCGGTCGAAACCGGGGTCACGATGCGTGATCGGTTTACACCGCTATGTCCGCCTGGCGCAGCTCACCGGTGAGCGGGTTGATGACGACCGAGAGGCTCACCCTCGCGTGCTCACCCGTCAGCTCGACCGTGGCCGACGAGCTGCCGTCGCCGGCCTGGAAAGCTCCGGGGGTCAGCTGGCCGGCCCAGACGGCGCCCATCCGCAGCCGCCTGGCGATCAGGCCCGCGTCGGCCGACGGCGCGACGGTGAGCGCCGCGGGCCAGGCTGCCGCGCCGTCGTTGAGCCACGCGACGAGGGCGGCGAGCGTCTGGGCGAGCGGCGAGCCGGGCGCCGGCGGCATGGCGATGGCCAGCGACTGGACGCGCGGCGGGCGCTGCGGGTTGAGCTGGACCGCCACCGCGACCGTGCCCCGCTCACCCGTCAGCCACCAGCGGCGGTGCGCCGGGGTGTCGGACTGGGCCGGACGGGACGGGTCGGCGGCGAAGTCGCCGACCCGCTCCCGCAGCAACGCCAGGTCCGCGAGGCGCTCCCGATAGGGCTGGTCGAGCGCGACGTTCTCGCAGAACAGCGCGTCCGCCGCGGCGTCGTCCCAGCCGGCCAGCAGCCGGGACACCGACTCCTGCGCCGCCAGCGTCTCCGGCCACGGCTCGCCTGCCGCGTCGGGGCTCGCCGTGCCGCGAGACGGGCTGAGGGCGACCTGGTAGACCGCCGCGGGCGGCAGCAGGGCGCCGAGTACCAGTTCCGCGACCGCGTTCATCCGGGCGTAGGTGCCGTTGCCGAGGGCGATGACGGCAAGGCCGGACGCCGGGTGCCAGCGCATGTTCGAGCCGAAGCCCGGGTAGCCGCCGCTATGGCTGACCACCCGGCCGAGTGCCGGGTCCTCGTCGATGAACAGGCCGAAGCCGTAGTAGGCGGGCGAGCCTGGCGGCCCGGCCGGCAGCCGGTCCGCCGCGCGCCAGCCGGTCACCGCCTGCGGCAGCTGCATCAGCCGCCTGGAGGCGGCGGCGAGCGGGTGCGCGGCGTCAGTTGGGCCGGCAGAGTCAGGAAAGACGGCAGGGCCGGCGGACTCGAGGGACGGCGGGAACGCCGCCGCGAAGCCTGACGTCCAGGTCGCCAGGTCGGCGACACAGGAGAACACGCCGCCCATCGGGGCGAACGCGCCGTAGGGGTCGAACGGAAGCTCCTCCCAGCCGCCGGGTCCGCGGCGGTAGCCCAGGGCGAGCTCGGCCTTGTTGAACTCCTCCGCCGCGAAGCCGGTCCTGCTCATGCCGAGCGGCGCGAGCAGCCTGGCGCGCACGAACTCGTCGTACGGCATGCCTGAGGCTTTTCCCACGATCCTGCCGAGGATCGCGTAGCCCAGGTTGGAGTACTCGAAACGGGTGCCTGGCGCCCAGTTGAAGCCCACGCCGTGCGCCAGCAGCGCGTCGAACTCGGCGAGCGGCAGCCCCTGCTGCCTGTCGCCCCACGGGTCGTCGGTCGGGAAGCCGGCGGTCATCGTCAGCAGGTGCCTGATCGTCAGCGGCCCGGCGTCCGCCGCCCCGTTGTCCCAGCCGGCCAGCTCTACCAGGTACGCTGCCGCCGGGTCGTCGAGCGCGAGCATCCCCTCGTCGCGCAGCAGCATGATCGCGGACGCGGTGAACGACTTCGACATCGAGGCGATGCGGAACACGGTCCGCTCGTCGGGCGGGGTGCCGCCGAGCGACCTGGCGCCGAAGCCCGCGGCGTGCACGAGCTCGCCGTCACGGACGATTCCGTAGGCGACACCGGGCTGCCCGCCCCGTTCGTGGTAGGAGCGAACGATGTCATCGGCTTTGCCGATAAGGGAGGCAAAGCTTGCACTGAGAGCCAAGTCACGGGGCACCCGAATATCCTCGCACGTCGCTTCCGTGCGATTATCGGAATGTCCGGGTACGCCAGTAGGGGCGCCTCGAGACTTTCGGAGGTTTGACGATGTCGTCACCAGCCATGCAGTCAGCCAGCCAGTCAGAGCCGCTCTACGGCGGACGCAAGCCCGGCCGGGTCACGGTCAGGGACATCGCCGCCGCCAAGGCGCGGGGCGAGAAGTGGCCGATGCTTACCGCCTACGACGCGCTCACCGCGGGAATCTTCGACGAGGCCGGGATCCCGGTGCTGCTCGTCGGTGACTCCGCAGGCAACGTGGTCTTCGGCTACGACACGACGATCCCGGTGACCCTCGACGACCTGATCCCGCTCACCGCGGCGGTCGTCCGCGGCACCAAGCGGGCGATGGTGGTCGCCGACCTGCCGTTCGGCTCCTATCAGGTATCGCCGGCCGAGGCGCTGCACGCCTCGATCCGGTTCATGAAGGAGGCCGGCGCGCACGCGGTGAAGCTCGAGGGCGGCATGCGGGTCGCGCACCAGGTCGAGGATCTCGCCGCGGCGGGCATCCCGGTCATGGGGCATCTCGGGCTCACCCCGCAGTCGGTGCACGCGTTCGGCGGGTTCCGGGTGCAGGGCCGCGGCGAGGCAGGCGACCGGCTGCTGCACGACGCCAAGGCGCTCGAGGCGGCAGGCGCGTTCGCTGTCGTGCTCGAGGGCATCCCGGTGCCGCTGGCCGCCAGGATCACCGAGTCGCTGCGCATCCCGACGATCGGCATCGGCGCCGGGGCCGGCTGCGACGCGCAGGTGCTCGTCTGGCAGGACATGGCCGGGCTGTCGCCGCGCTCGCCGAGGTTCGCCAAGCGGTACGCGGAGGTGGCGACGGTGCTGCGCGACGCGGCGAACGAGTTCGCGGCCGAGGTCGCGGCGGGCACCTTCCCGTCGGAGGAATACTCCTACCGGTGAGCCGCACGGGTCCCGTGTGACACGGTTAAACGGGACTGTTGAGACTCGGCGGATGACTCGGAAAACAACATCAAAGGCCTAGCATCCGAACGGGTGCGTGTTTCACCGTCACGTGAAACCCGCACCCGTTCTGTATCGAAAGCCTTTGAATTGCGGGAGTCCTGGTCCGGGGCACAGCCTGCACTCCGGGCGCGGAGGGGCTGCGCAATGGAGGGAAATGCGGTGTAATCGCATCGGGATTCTTCAGCTGGACTTACGTAAGTGGGGCGGCGGGGACAGGCATGGACATGGACGCGGCGGGCCAGGGCGGGACGATCCGGCTGTCATTCGAGGGCAGGGAGCTCACCGTACATCCCGGCCAAACGGCGCGGATCGGGCGCAATCCGGACAACGAGCTTGTGACGGACGTCCCGACGGTCTCCCGGCAGCACGCCGTGCTGCGCTGGGGTCCGGGCGGCTGGGAGTTCGAGAACACCGGGTCCGCGCCGACCTTCGTGAACGGGCAGCAGGTCACGCGGGTGACCGTGGACAGGCCGCTGGCCCTGGTGCTCGGCTCGGCGGACGGGCCCTTGCTGCGCGCGGAGCCGGTAGCGTCGGCGCCGTCACCCGCCGCGGCTGCGTCAGCGGCGCCCGCGGCGGCGCAGGCCGCGGCTGCACCGGCCGCTGCGGGGCCATCGCCGTGGACGGCCGGGTATGAGTCCGCCGCGTTCGCCGCTGGCGCCGGCGACCAGCAGCCTGGGTACCAGCAGCCCGGGTACCAGCAGCCCGGGTACCAGCAGCCGCCCGCGGGGACGCCCGGCTGGGGCGCCATGCCACCCGGGCGGATGCCAGCGGGCGCTTCGTCAGGCGACGACATCGGCACCGCGCTGCGCATCCTGTTCCCGATCCAGAGCTGGATGCACGACAAGGGCTGGCGGCAGGGGCTGCGGCTGCTCGTCATCGCTTACGCGCTGCTCCCGCTGATCTTCCTCGCGACGCTGAGCTCGTCGACCCGGCTGTCCACGCCCGGCTGGGCGTACAGCCTGTACGTCGCGCCGTTGTGGATCATGGGCTTCTGGATGCTGATCCGTCCCGGGCGGGTTGGCAAGCAGGAGATATGGGCCGCAGGCGGGATCGTGGTGTGGACCCTGGCCTGGATGAACGTGGTGACGATCAACGTCAACGACGCGCTGCACATCAGCGGCAAGATCGGCCTGGTCCCCGCGCTGGTGATCGGGTTCAACGAGGAGATCACCAAGGCGCTGCCCGTGCTGCTCGCCGGGCTCATCCTGCTGCGGTACCGCCATGTGAAGCTCACCGTCCCGATGTGCATGTTCCTCGGCACCATCGCGGGACTCACCTTCGGCATCTTCGAGCAGGCCTTCTACACCTCGACCGACATCATCGGCATCAACCAGGCGCGGTCGGTGAGCGAGGCGGTCAACGCCGTGCTCGCGTTCTCCGAACGGATCTTCGTCGACGGGTTCCAGCACGCCGTGTGGGCCGGGATCGCGGGCTTCTTCATCGGCATGGGGCTGAACTACTCGCGGCGGCGGGTGCAGCTCATCGTGCTCGGCGTGGCGACCGCGGCCATCTTGCACGCGCTCAACGACTTCCTGGCCGGCGACTCGATCTGGCTGGTCATCGTGGTCCAGGCGGTGTCGCTGCTGCTGTTCCTCGGGTACACGATGTCGGCGGCGTCCATCGAGCAGCGGGTCAGCCAGACCCCGATGTTCCGGCACGGCGATTCGATGCTGCTGCCGGTCATGCAGGACCCGGGCCAGCCGCCATCGGCGGGCTGAGGGCGAACGCGGCTAGGCCCGGCCGCGCCAGCGGCGGCGGTGATGACCGGCTGAGCCGGGCGGGCCGCCAGGTGAGCGTGCGCAGGCGGCGCAGTCCCTGGTCGCGCGATCCCTCGCCGCGCAGTCCTTCGTCGGGCGATCCCTCGCCTGGATAGCCGTGGCCAACGCCGCCCGGGTAGTCGTAACCGTTTCGCATGCGGACGATCTCACCAGCGCGATCGTTAAGGCGAGGCCAAGAACCCGTCAAGGAGCGGTTGTCATTCCCTGCTGACCCATCCCGGCGGCAGGCTATCCGGAGCGCAGCGGCAGGGTGACGGTGAACGTGGCGCCCTGCCCGGGGCCCGCGGACAGCGCGGTGACGTCACCGCCGTGCGCGCGGGCGATGTTGCGTGCGATCGTCAGCCCGATGCCCGAGCCCGCGGCGCGGCGCGGCTGTTCCTGCTGGCCGGGCTGTCCGTGCTGGCCCGGCGGTTCCTGTGGCGCCGGCGGTCTTGGCGCGCGGTAGAACCGCTCGAAGACGCGCTCGAGGTCCGCGGCGGCGAGCCCGGCGCCGGTGTCCGCGATCGTCACCTGGGCCAGCCCGGGCAGCGCGGCGGCGCGCACGGTGACCACGCCGCCCGGCGGGGTCGCGGCGAGCGCGTTGCCGAGGATGTTGGTCAGCACCTGGGTGATCCGGTCCGGGTCGGCCCAGACCGGCAGCGGCGCGGCCGCCTCGACGGACAGCCGCACACCCGCGTCGGTGAACTGGGGTGCGAGACGGGTGGCCGCCTTATCCGCCAGGGCGGCCAGGTCGGTGGCGGCAAGCGTCACGTCGAGCCGCTGCGCTTCCGAGCGCGACAGGGCGGACAGGTCGTCGGCAAGCCGCCGCAGGCGGCGCAGCTCGTCGCTGACCGCGCCGAGTACTTCGGGTTCCGGTGCGAAGACACCGTCGATGAGGCCCTCCAGGTATCCCTCGAGCGCGGTCAGCGGCGTGCGCATCTCGTGCGCGACCTCGCCGAGCAGCCGGCTGCGGCGCTCCTCGGTGTCCGCGAGCCTGGTCGCGAGCGTGTTGACGTCGGTGGCGAGGCCGGCCAGCTCGGGCGCGCGCGGCACTGGCACGCTCGCCTGGTAGCGGCCCTCCGCGATGAGCCTTGTCGCCCGCCGCACCTCGTTGAGCGGGCGCACCAGGCGCCTGGTGACCAGCGCCGCGGCGATCGCCGCGACGGCAACGCTGGCAAGCGTGCCGAACAGCAGGGCGGTGGTCAGCGCGGAAACGAACGCGGCCCGCACCGTGCCGCGCAGCGCGCGCCGCGTCTGAAGGTCGTGACCGGCGAGCAGGGCCCTGATCACCGCCTCGGCCTCGCGCTCGAAGAATCTCGGCGCAATCAGCCGGATCGTCACGTAGGCGGCCACCGCCCCCACGGCGATCACCACCGCGTAGGACAGGAACAGCCGTCCAGGCAGGCGCATCGTCATGCCGGCCGCCCGGCGAACTTGTAGCCGACGCCGCGGACGGTGGCGATCAGCCGCGGGTTGCCCGCGTCGTCACCGAGCCGCGACCGCAGGCCGCGGATGTGCACGTCCACCACCCGTTCGTCACCGAAGAAGTCGTAGCCCCACACGCCCTCGAGCAGCTGGCGGCGGGAGAAGACCCGGCCGGGCGCCTCGGCGAGCGCGGCGAGCACGTCGAACTCCAGGGCGGACAGGTTAACCGCCGCGCCGTCGACGCGCACCTCCCTGGCGTCCTTGTCGATGGTCAGGCCCTCGAACCGCAGGATGGGTCCCGCGGCGTCGCGCGGCCCCCGGTCGCGGCGGAGCACCGCCTTCACCCGGGCGGCCACCTCGCGCGGGCTGAACGGCTTGGTGATGTAGTCGTCGGCGCCGACGCCGAGCCCGAGCAGCTTGTCGATCTCCTCGGTGCGCGCGGTGACCAGGATGACGTACACGTCGCTGAAGGTGCGCACCTCGCGCAGCACCTCGAGCCCGTCCCTGCCCGGCAGCATGACGTCGAGCAGAACCAGGTCCGGCGGGTCGCGGCGGACCTGGTGGACCGCCGCACCGCCGTCGCCTGCCTCTGACACGGCGAAGCCGGCCGCCTCCAGGTATCCGCGCAGCACGGTGCGGATATGCGGTTCGTCGTCGACAACGAGCACCCGGCGCATCGCTCACCTCTGGCTCAGGGTACGGCGGGTCTCTTAGATTGAGCGCGAGGCGGCGGCGATCTTCACGGTAGCTTCACGGAGCGCTCCGCGTTGCCTCACAATGGGCCAGCAGGCTGGTGGCATCGGAAGCACGGACACGATGCACAGCAAAAAAGGAGCCAGGCGGATGGAAACCAACAGACGGCGCCTGCTGACCGGGCTCGCGGTGGGCGGGGTGCTCGCGGCGGCGCTCACCGGCGGCGGTATCGCGATCGCCGGGACGCTCTCGACGGGTTCGGCACCTCCGGCCGCGACGATCGCCCTGGCCGCGGCCGGCACGCCGGGCGCTCCCGCCGCCGGGGCCGTGACGGCACCGAACAGGCAGCACGGCGGCGCACGGCGCGCGGCCTTCCGCCGTTTCGCGCGGCAGCACCCGTACGTGGTGCGGTCGGCCTTCAGGTCCGCCGCCGCCTACCTGGGGCTGACCCCGCAGCAGCTGCGCGCTCAGCTGCGGGACGGCAAGTCGCTTGCCCAGGTGGCCGCGGCCAGGGGCAAGACCGTGCAGGGTGTTGAGGACGCGATACTCGCCGGGGCGGTCAAGGCGATCGACGCGCACACCGGGTGGACCGCCGCCCGCAAGGCAGCGGTGACCACCCGGGTGAAGAGCCACCTGAATGCCATCGTGAACGCGACGTTCCCGTACCGCATCGGCGGCCGCAAGGCGGCGCCCGCCACCGGGGCCGCCGGAGTTTAGGTCGCCAGCTTGCGGAGTTCCGGCAGAACCTCCTTGCCGATCACCTCGATCGCGGCCATCGGGTCGGAGCACATCACCTGGATCGAGACGATGTCGGCGCCGACGTCGGTGACCAGCGGGCGGTAGGCGTCGATCAGGCCCTGGGCGTCCGGCACGACCGTGTAGCTGGCCAGGACCTCGGCGCGGTCCATCTCGTCGGCCTTGACCCGCAGTTCCATCGGGTCGGTCGCCTCGAGGCGGCCGGGCGCGCGCAGGCCGCGCATCGAGCTGAGCGCCTGCCACGCCCGGTCCGGGCCGTCGGCGAGCACGATCCAGCGGGTGGCGAGCACTAGGTGCTCCTTGCCCGCCTCCGAGGCCGCCTTCCGGTACGGCGCGATGACCTTGGCGACCGTGTCCGCCGGGTCCTTCACGCTGGTGATCAGGCCGTCCGCGTACGTGCCCGCGAACGCGGCTGACTTCGGCCCGCCCGCCGCCATCAGCACCGGGAGCGCGCCCTTGGGCGGTGAGTACAGCTTGGCGGTCTCCATCGTGTAGTGCTCGCCGTGGAACGTCACCTTCTCCCCGGCGAACATCCGGTGCATGATCTCCAGGGCCTCCTGCATCCGTGCCTGCCGCTCGCCGTAGCCGGGGAAGGGGAAGCCCATCGGCCGCTCATTGAGCGCCTCGCCGGTGCCGACGCCGAGCAGCAGGCGGCCGCCGGACAGCCGGTCGGTGGTGGCGGCCATCTGCGCGACAAGCGCCGGGTGGTAGTGGAACAGCGGGCAGGTGACGGCGGTGCCGAGCAGCACATCGCTGGTCTTGACAGCCACGGCGCCGAGCCAGGACCAGACGAACCCGGCCGCCGACGTGTCATCGACCCAGGGGTGAAAGTGGTCGCTGCCAAGAACGGCGTCGAAGCCGGCCTGCTCGGCGGCGACCGCCTGCTCGACCAGGTCTTCGGGCTGGTAGGACTCGTGGCTGCACAGCCAGGCGAACTTCATCGCGCCTCCATCAGTGATCTCGTCGTCTCCGATCCTCTCATCCGCCGGTCCGCCCCGGCGCCGCGCGTCGCGGTCACCGGGACGGCCGCGGTGCCGTGGGCTCGTCCCCGTCTTCCGGTATGCCTTGATAGCGACTATCTTGATATCGAGACATATGGAGGCGGGATGATCACCGGAATCGATCACGTCCAGCTGGCGATGCCGCGCGGACGGGAGGAGGAGGCGCGGGCCTTCTACGGCGGGCTGCTCGGGATGACCGAACTGCCCAAGCCCGCGGCGCTCGCGCCACGCGGCGGGTGCTGGTTCGCGTCGGGAGCCGCCGTGCTGCACCTGGGCGTCGAGGAGCCGTTCACCCCGGCGCGCAAGGCGCATCCCGCTCTGCTCACCGACGAACTCGACGCGCTCGAGGCCGCGCTGAGCACGGCGGGCCGCCCCTGCGTCCGCGCGGACGGCGAGATTCCCGGCGTCCGCCGGTTCCACACCCATGACCCGTTCGGCAACCGGGTCGAGTTTCAGCAGGCCGCGAGGTAACACGCTGTCCCTTCGCCGTGTCGGGGTGCATATCGGCGGCGTTGGCTGCATGCTGAGTAGGTGGACGCAGACCAGGTCGCTACGCTCCGTGCGATGATGGCCGGTTCCCGCTGGCTTGAACAGGCTCGCGTGCTCGGCCGCGCGCTGCGCGCGACGCCCAGGTCGGCGGGCGGGCTGCTCGTCGTGGGCACGCCCGACTACGAGCCATGGCACGTGACGGCGCACCTGGACGACGAGTCCCGGCTGTCCGGCATCGCGGAACTGGCGCCGACGCTCATCCGCTGGTCCCCTCCCCCCGGCGCCCCGCCGCACCTGTCGGTCGGGCTCGCCCGCCTCGAGGCGGCGAGGCGCGGCGAGACGCTGTTCGTGGTGGCGGAGGACACCGCCCCGGTGCCGCTGCTTGAGCGGGTGAACGACGCCAGGAAGACGGGCGCCACCATCCTGGCGCTCGATAACGACGACCCGGAACTGGACGCCCTGGCGCACGAGGCGCTCGCGGTGCCTGAATCGCTCTCCTTCGACGCGGGCCAGCACCTCGTCTCCGCCGCCGCGGGCGAGCGGGGCTCCAACGCGCGCGGGCGCGCCGGACTGCGCGCCAGGATCGCCCGCCTGCTCGACACGGTCGCCGGCCCGAGCGTCTAGCACCAGAGCCGACGGGCGCACCCCGGATAGGGTGCCCGCATGGGGATTTCGCCGCACGTCGCCCGGCTGCGCTCAGCCGTCGGGCACGAACTGCTCGTGCTGCCGTGCGTCACCGTGCTTCCCGTCGATGACCAGGGGCGGCTATTGCTCGCTTGGCACGCCGGCCACACCGACGGCTGGGGCACCGTGGGCGGGGCAGTCGATCCCGGCGAGTCGCCCGCGGCGGCGGCCGTCAGGGAGGCACGGGAGGAGATCGGCGTCGCTATCCGCCTCCGGCGGCTGATCGACGTGCTCGGCGGACCCGACTACGAGGTCACCTACCCGAACGGCGACCGCGTCGCCTACGTGCCCGCCGTCTACGAGGCGGAGATCGCCGACGGGATCCCTGCCCCGGCCGACGGCGAACTGAGCGAGGTCGCCTGGTTCACCGCGGAGGAGCTGCGGTCCGTACCGCTGAGCCGCTTCACCCGCGCGCTGCTGACCGCGACCGGGCATCGCGGCTGAATCATCGCCGCAACCCCCGCTGGGTCGGCTGCCCGGGCCGTCGCGATTCCCTCTATTTATGGAATTCGAATTCCCCTAGCTGGGCACTCAACAAATGGCACGCCCGGCCTTATAGTGCTCCCTGGGACCGAAAAAGGGGACATATCGTGCGGGCATTTCGTGCTGTCAGGCTCGCGATCGCGGCCGGCGCTGTTCTTGTGCTGGCCGCCGGGACATTCGCGGGGAGCGGCGCGGCGCGGGCAGCGAGCCAGACGGCCACGGGCGCGGCGGCCGCGAACGGCCCGGCTCCGGCCCAGCCGATCCCGGGGCGGACTACCGGGAGCGGGGCGACAGCGAATCAGTCGCGGCTCAGCCGGGCTGCCGCCACGTCATTCACCATCACGGGCGAGCTGAACGGCGTCGCCGCCGTATCGCCGAGCAACGTATGGGCGGTCGGCTACTCGGGGCTCTGGCCGAACGAGAAGATACTGATCGTGCACTGGAACGGGCAACGGTGGACACAGATAGCCAGCCCCAAGCCCGTGTACGGCGACATCTTCGGAATAGACGCGGTGTCGGCGGATGACATCTGGCTCGTCGGCTGCACGTCCAAAGCCGCGGGAGCGAACGAACGCCTCCTCATGTTGCACTGGAACGGCAAGCAATGGAGCAAGCCCGGCGGTTTCCCCGTCATATCCGGCCAGCTCGATGCCGTGACCGTTTACCACGACGACGTCTGGGCGGTCGGTGCGACCGGCGGCAACGGCAACTACAACCCGCTCGTCGTGCGCCTGACCGGCGGTCACTGGTACTTCGACCCGGTCCCGACTCCCAAGGGCGGACTCCTGTGGGGGGTGGCGGCCACCGCGGCCAAGAGCGTCTGGGCATTCGGCGACAATCATGTGAACTACACCAGCACTTTGGTGCACTGGAGTGGCGGAGTGTGGGGGTCCGTCGCCTTCCCGATGCGCGGCAAGGGCACCCGTCTCCTGTCCATCGCCGCCGGGCCCCGAGGCACCGCCTGGGCTGTCGGGAGATACGTCGTGGACAACGGTCCCATCTCATCGATCGCCCTGGCGTGGGCCGGCGGGGCCTGGCACAAGACGGTCATCCCGGCCGGTGCGACACAGAGCGATCTCAACGCCGTCTGCGCCATTCCCGGCGGCGAGGCATGGGCTGTGGGCTGGGGCTACTATCCCGACGCCTCCGGGCTGCTCGCCCTTCGCTGGACGGGGACGAGCTGGGTCCGGGTGCCGACCCCGGCCCAGACGGGCACCTACGGGCTGTTCGCCTGCTCAGCGAGTTCGGCGAGCAACGCGTGGGCAGTCGGCACCACGGGCGACAGCCAGACCGAGATCGTCCACTGGAACGGCAAGACCTGGAGCTGAACGCCCAGCGTCAGGCGTCAGGCGTCAGGCGTCAGGCGTCGAGCGACAGGACCATCGTCGGGCGCTCGATGACGTGGTCCTCGCGCAGCGGCCTGACGGCGGTGCCGATGGCGAAGAACTCGGTGGTGTGCGAGCCCCAGGTGTGCGAGTGCTGGCGGAGCTGCACCCCGACGATGCCCTCGGCGTGCAGTTCCTCCGCCTCGGCCTGCATCCGGCTCATCGCCAGTTCGCGGGCGTCGTAGAGGGCCTGGGTGAACTGCTCGATCTCCACGTTCCGCCCGATGTTGCCGAGCACCGAGCCCATCCGCTGGTGCGCGATGTGGTACACGCACGAGCCCATCACCATGCCAAGCGGCGCGTAGCCGGCCCTGATCAGCGTCCAGAAGTCCTGGCCGGACAGGTCGGAGGTGAACGGCTGGCGCTTGTTGTTGCGCCAGTTCGACACCCCGCCGCCGCCAGCGTTCGGCTCGGCCTTGACGGCGGTGCCGATCGAGATGAACTCGGCGATGTCCGCGCCGAACTCCTTCATCTCCACGTCCAGGCGCACGCCGACGATGCCGTCCGCGCCGAGCGCGTCCGCCTCGGCCTCCATCCGGGACATCGCGAGCTCCCGGGCGTGGTACATCGCCTGGGACAGGACGTTGAGCTCCTGGTTCTTGCCCCAGCGGCCAATCTGCAGCCCGACGTGGTAGATCGACGAGCCGAGCACGAGCCCGAGCGGCCTGAAGCCCGCCTCGCGGACAAGCAGGAACTCGTTCACCGACAGGTCGGACGTGAAGATCGAGCCCGCCTTGCCCGGCTGCAGCTCGGCGAGCCGCTTGATCGCGTCCTGCGGGACGCCCGCCGCGCCCAGGTCGACCTGCTGGTTGGTCATCGACGTCCTCTTATCTTCCGTGCCCTAGCGCCGGTTTTGGCCGATATCGACCCGCGCCGCCTGACGCCGCTGCGGGTCGAGAGACATGATGGCGAGCGGAGCCTGCCGATTCCGTTCGGAATGACTGTTCTTGAATCGCACGATCGCGGTACCGATGTTGACCGCCTCGATGATGTGGTCGCGGCCGCCCTCCTGGGCGGGACACTCGCGCTCACGGACCCGCACGTCCATGCTCGCGACGACGACGCCCTCGGCGCCCATGCGCTTGACGTCGGCGGAGAGCTGCTGGCGCGCGTCGTGCCTGGCGTCGTTGACCAGCTCGGTCCAGCCGGTGACCTCGGCGTTCCCCGACGACCAGCGGGTCTGGCCGACCGTGCGCCAGTCGTCGTGCCTGGCGGCGATCGAGATGCCGAGCACGAGCCCGGCCGCCATCCAGCCGCTGTGCACCAGCTTGGCGAAGTCCTGGCCGGACAGGTCGGAGGTGAACGGGTGGCGCAGCGGCCGCGCGCCAGGCGCGCGGATCGCGGTGCCTATCGCCTTGAACTCGAGCCCGCCGGAGGGGAACGACCCGATGGTGAGCCGCACGCCGACTACTCCGTGCCCGCCAAGCTCGGCGCACTCGGCGACCATCCGGCTGATGGCCTTGCGGCGCGCCTCGTACATCGTGTTCACCAGCGGGCCGAACGAGCCGTAGCCGCCGCGGCTTGACACCTGGGTCCGCGCCGTGGCGGGCGCCCAGGCGTAGGAGTAGCCGCCCCAGGCACCGGGGCAGCCGTAACCGCCGGTGTAGCCGATGTTGTAGACGGCGGCGCCCAGTACCTGGCCGGCCGGCTCGAAGCCGACCGAACGGACGGCGGCGAACTCGTCGGCGGTGAGCGCAGAACCCCAGGTGCCGCTGCCCCTGATCTCGGCCATCCGGGCTTCCGCGGCCGGCGGCAAGTCATTGCTCACGGGGTCTAGCCTAGCCCGCTTTGCCCTCCGGCGGCCGCATGGATACCGCATCGATCGCGGGGGCGGACCATGCGGGCCGGGAGGGGTTTGCCTAGTCCTGCTCGTCCCAGGCCTCGTTGCGCTCCTTGACCTTCTCGAGCGCGTGGGACGCCGCCTCCTTCGTCGGGTAGGGACCGAGGAGATCCTTGCCGGGGCAAGGGGTGTCAGCGGGCTCGACCCGCATGTGCCTAGTGCAGAACCACCACTGGTCGTGCTCGTCGGAGTTCGCCATGCCTACTAGACTCGCAAAACATGGCCACTCTGCTCCACCCGGGCCGGCTATCTCCTGCCCGGCAAGTTCCCGCGAACATCCCGCGTCCCGAGTACGTGGGCAAGAAAGCGCCCACGCTCGGCGAGGCCGACGTGAAAGACGCGGACACGATCGCGCGGATGCGGGTCGCCTGCCAGCTCGCCGCGCAGGCGCTTGAGGAGGTCGGGCGGCACGTTCGGCCCGGCGTCACCACGGACCACCTGGATTCCGTGGGGCACGAGTTCCTTGTCTCGCACGGGGCGTACCCCTCGACGCTCGGTTACCGCGGCTACCCGAAGTCGCTGTGCACCTCGCTGAACGAGGTGATCTGCCACGGCATCCCCGACGACACGGTGATCCGCGACGGCGACATCGTGAACGTGGACATCACGGCCTTCATTGGGGGCGTGCACGGCGACACCAACGCCACCTTCCTGGCCGGCGACGTGACGGAGGACTCGCGGCTGCTCGTCGAGCGGACGAGGGAAGCCATGATGCGCGGCATCCGCGCCGTGGCGCCCGGCCGGCCGCTGAACGCCGTCGGGCGGGTGATCGAGTCCTACGCGAAGCGGTTCGGCTACGGGGTGGTGCGCGACTTCACCGGGCACGGGATCGGCACGACCTTCCACTCCGGTCTCGTCGTGCCGCACTACGACGACCCGTCGTCCACGGTGACCATGGAAGCCGGCATGACGTTCACCATCGAGCCCATGCTGACGCTCGGCGTCATCAGCTACGACATCTGGCCGGACGGCTGGACGGCGGTGACGCGGGACCGCAAGCGCACCGCGCAGTTCGAGCACACCATCCTCGTCACCGAGGACGGTCACGAGATCCTGACCCTCCCGTAGCCCGCCAGAACCCCTCACATAATGGCATTTCACCCCCTTTTAGCTTACAATCTGCTAGCGAGTGGGGACAAAAATGGTGTAACGGGCTTATTAACTTGCGCTAAAAGGCCTACCATCACCCGTTATGACCCCCTTGCGGTTGGGGAGCCGCTACCGGCTCGACGAGCGGATGGGTGAGGGCGGCCTTGGCGTTGTCTGGCGAGGCAGCGATATCGAGACCGGGGCCGGCTTCGCCATCAAGCTGCTGCGCCCGGAGTACGCGCGTGACCAGGCCGCCGTGGCCAGGTTCATCCGCGAACGGGCGGCGCTGCTCCGCTTCAGGCACCCGAACGTGGTCGCGCTGCACGACATGATCGTGGAAGGCGACCGGCTCGCCCTCGTGATGGACCTCGTCGCCGACGGCGACCTGGCGGCGCACCGCGAACGCAGCGGCGGGACGCTCGATCCGTCGGAGGCGAGGGGAATCATGGCGCAGGTATGCAACGCACTCGCCACCGCGCACGCCGCGGGCATCGTGCACCGCGACCTCAAGCCCGCCAACATCCTGCTCGACGGCGGCACGGTGCGGCTGACCGACTTCGGCATCGCGCACATCGCCGGCGAGCCTTCCCTGACGTCAGAAGGCGTGTTCCTGGGCACGCTGCCCTACCTGGCGCCCGAGGTGATCCAGGGGGACGAGCCGACGCCCGCCTGTGACTGCTACGCCGTCGGCGTCACCCTCTACGAGCTGCTCAGCGGCGATCTGCCGTTTCCCGGCCAGGCCGCCGCGGTCATGCACGGCCACCTGTACCTGACGCCGGAGCGCCCGGCCGGCATACCCGACGATTCGTGGCGGCTGATCGCGGCCTGCCTCGACAAGGACCCGCGCCGCAGGCCCGGCGCGGCCGAACTGGAGCTGGCGCTGCGCACAGACCCATGGCTGGTGCTCGACAGGGACGGCGTTTCGCGGGCGACCGGCCCCGTTGCTGCCCTGGGCAACGACACCGAGGACCGGGCCGCGGTGTCAGAAGCCGACCCGGTCACCATCTCGTCGCGGTCTGTGCGCCGCCGGCGTCGCCGTGGGCGGCGGTTCCGTGGCGGCTGGGTCTCCGCCGCGCTGGCCGTCCTCGCCTCGGCCGCGGTCATCGCGCTGGCGCTTACCCGGCCTTTCGGGCCATCGCACCCGTCCGCTGGCCCCGCCGTGACGGTGACTGAACAGGTGACGCCGGCCGGGCACACCGCGACGCTCGGCAGGGTTCCCGGCGTGGCTGGCGAGCCGACCCCGCAGCCAGGCACCACGGGGCCGTCGTCCGCGACCGCGCAGCCGGGACGGACCGCCACGGCACGGCCATCGGCCGGCCGTACCGGCGTCACCGCGCCCCCCACGGTCCCGTCCACGACGAGATCCGCGCCGCCCACCACCCCGCCGTCGGTGACACCCACGGCGACGCAATCCCTCTCCTCCACGCCTACGCCTACGCCCACGCCGTCGGCGACGGGGCCCGCCGACACGCCCTGGCAGTGCGGCGCGGTCGCCGTCGCAACACTCGCGTCGGGCAAGGCCACCGCCCAGACGCTCCAGGCGTGCATCCGGGTCAACGGCGGAAAGATTGAGCTGACCGGCACGCTCAACGGCACCAAGAAGGGGTGGCGCGAGCAGATCATCCTGGTGCTCGAGGACAGCGCGCAGAACGCGGGCGGCATCTACACCTCACCAGTCTGCACCACCTCGGACTGCACCTACACGACGTCACTTGTGCCCGCGAGCGGCGAATGGACGGTGCTGCCGCAGTGGGCCAGGCGCGCCCGCACCCAGTCCTCAGGCAACGAGCCCGGCTACGTCACCTTCTAGTCCAGGCACGAAAGGGGCAAGTAGGCCGAGAGGCGACCCGTTTTCCCCTACTATCACGCGATATGACTCCCCTGCGGCTGGGCAGCCACTACCAGCTTGAGGAGCGGATCGGCGAAGGCGGCCTCGGCGTCGTCTGGCGGGGCAGCGACACGGTAACCGGGGCCGCCTGCGCGATCAAGGTGCTGCGGCCCGAGCATGCCCAGGATCCGGCGACAGTGGCCAGGTTCGTGCGCGAGCGGACGGCGCTGCTCCGCTTCAGGCACCCGAATGTGGTCGTGCTGCGCGACATGATCGTCGAGGGCGACCAGCTCGCCCTGGTGATGGACCTCGTCACCGACGGGGACCTGGCCGCGCACCGCAAGCGGAGCGGCGGGACGCTGAACCCGGCCGAGGCGACGGAGCTGACAGCGCAGGTCTGCGCAGGTCTCGCCGCGGCGCACGCCGCGGGCATCGTGCACCGCGACCTCAAGCCGGCCAACATCCTGCTCGACGGCGGCCAGGTGCGGCTGACCGACTTCGGCATCGCCCTCGTCAGCGGCGAGACCGACCTCACCACCGAGGGCGTCTTCCTCGGCACGCTGCACTACCTCGCGCCCGAGGTGATCCGGGGGGAAGAGCCCACCCCCGCCTGCGACTGCTACGCCGTCGGCGTCACCCTCTACGAACTGCTCGCAGGCCGCCCGCCGTTCACCGGCGTGCCCGCGGCGATCATGCACGGCCATCTGCACCTCGCACCGGAACGCCCGGACGGCATTCCCGACGCTGTCTGGCAGGTGATCGCGGCGTGCCTGGACAAGGACCCTGGCCGCCGGCCAGGCGCCACAGAACTCGAATGGGCGCTGCGCGACGAGGCGCGGCCGCCGACGGCGCCCGGCGGCCGGCGACGGTCGGCCGCCTGGCCGGGCCTTACCGCGGCGTGGGACCGCGACACCGAGGCCAGGGCGACATCGTTCGAATCCGGCCCCGGCGCGATCGCGGTGCTTGCTGACGCCGGCCTTGCGGCCGGGCCGGCCGTCGCGGGGCTGGCGACGGAAACCGCGCCCGCCGGCGTGACCGCCGCGGCCGGCGGTCCCGTGCCTCCCGGCGGCGACGCGGACGGTCCCCGGCGGCCACGCGGCCGCCGGTTCTGGTTCGGCTGGGCCGCCGGGACGCTCGCCGTGGCGGTGGCCGCCGTGATCGCGGTGGCGCTCACCCGGTCACCGGGGACGTCGAGCGGTGCCGCGCCAGGCGGCGCCGCCACCATGACCGGCTCGCAGAGCGCGGCGGGGCACACCGCGAGCGCGAGCCGGTCCGGCGCCGCATCGACGGGAACGGCTCAGCGGGGCGGCACGGCGACGCCAGGGACGTCCCCTGGCACCACACCCGGCCAGACGCCCGGGCAGACCGGCACCGCGCCGCCGTCGTCCAGCCGCACCGCCGCCGCGTCCCCGACCGGCACGTCGCCGTCCACCCCGGCACCGTCAACGTCCGCCGCCTCGTCACCGTCCGCCACGCCTTCACCATCGGCCTCTGCCTCGGCGACGCCGTCTGCCACGGCGCCGGCGAACACCGCCTGGCAGTGCGGGGCATCCGTCGCCGTCACGCTGGCGACCGGCAAGGCCACCGCCCAGACACTCCAGGCGTGCATTCGCGTGCACAACGGGAAGCTAGCCCTGCACGGGGTGCTCGACGGCACGGTGATGGCCTGGCACGAGCAGATCGTCCTGCTGCTCGAAGACGCCGCGGGAAACGTCGCCGGCACCTATTACTCCCCGGTGTGCACGACAGTGACCTGCACCTTCACCATGACGACGGTGCCCGCGGACGGCGAGTGGACGGTCCAGCCCGAATGGGCACGCTACGGCGGCAACATCATGTCCGCCGGCCAGGCGCCCGGCTACGTCTACTTCTAGCTACTCCTAGCTACTCCTAGCGACTTCCTGCCCAGGCCACGGCGGTCATGGCGGCGGGGGTGAGGGGAAGCACGAACCCGTTCGGGATAATGCCGTGGGTAACCGGACGCGGATGGTGGAGGCGGCGTGATCGAGGCGGTCGTGTTCGACATGGACGGGGTGCTCGTCGACTCCGAGCCGGTGTGGGAGCGGGTCAGGCGGGCGTTCACCGCCGCGCACGGCGGGCGCTGGGCCGACGACGCGCAGGACCGGATGATGGGCATGTCGACCGCGGAGTGGTCCGCCTACATGGGCTCGGACTTCGGCATCCCCCTGCCGCCCGCCGAGATCGCCGCGCAGGTCATCGCGGCCATGAAGGAGGAGTACCGGGCTCACCTGCCGCTGCTGCCCGGCGCCCTCGACGCCGCGTTCGCCCTGTCGGCCCGCTGGCCGCTCGCGGTCGCGAGCTCCGCGCCCAAGGTGCTGATCGAGGCCGTGCTCGACGCATCCGGCATGCGCCCCGCCTTCGCCGCCGCGGTGTCGAGCGAAGAGGTCCCGCGCGGCAAGCCAGCACCCGACGTCTACCTGGAGGCCGCTGCCCGGCTGGGGAGGCCGGCCGCCTCCTGCGCCGCCGTCGAGGACTCAACCAACGGCCTCCGCTCCGCCTCCGCCGCCGGCTGCGCCGTCATCGCCGTCCCCCGCCCGGAGTACCCGCCGGCCTCCGCCGCGCTTGGGCTGGCCCGCGTAGTCCTCGACTCCCTCACGGACCTGACCACGGACACCATCACCGCCCTGTAAGCATGTGATTCCTGGGCCGTTCGTGTAGCGAGGGGTCGTCGCGGCAGGCTGCCCGGGGGTTCCTGCCCGGGGGGAGGACGCCGGAGCAGGCCAGCTGGGATGCCTGTTCGACCTTTGGGTGCCGTAGCCGGCCCAGCGAATGGCCTTGGCGGCCGCCGCCTTTGTGATCGCTGACCCACTCACCCCGCAGAACACACCCGCCCCGCGCCACGAGAGATGATCACGGAAATTCCGAGTACAACGGAAACTTTGTGCGTCCTGGACGCACTTTATTTCCGCCAGGCCAGAAGTTTCCGTGATCATCCCAGCCGAGACGAGAATTTTGTGACCAGCGCGCCCACTGGGGTTTGCTCTTCGTTGTCAAGCCGGAAAACGGGCTGGGGTCCAAGGAGGCTTCGCCGCCGGCCTTCCGTAGGAGTGCCGGCGGGAATCCTCCTGGACCCCAGTCACCTCACAGCTTTTGAATTTGACTTACCTGCGTGAAACAGGATTACGCGTCCCGCCGACGGAACAGGTAGCCGCCCAGCCCGACGAAGACCACCGCCCAGATCACCGTCACCAGGAACTGCGGCCACGTAGACCACAGGTGCGGGTCCTGCTGCCCCGGCAGCGTCACCGAGATGGCCCGGCCCGCCGCGTCGGGGAAGAAGCGCATGATGTCCGAGCGCCAGGAGTCCGGCAGGATCTGGATGATGATCGACAGCACGAACAGCAGGCCGATCGCGGAGGTGATCGCACCGGCGGTGTGCCGGATGATCGCGCCGAGGCCGAAGGCGATCAGCGCCACCACGGTGACGAACAGCGCGGAGCCGATGATGGCGGTGAGCACGTGGGCCGGGGTGATCGTCAGGTGGCCGACGAACTGGTAGTTGGGCTGGCTGCCCGGACCAGCCTTGCCCGGGCTCATTTTGACGCCCATCGGGATGGTGACGTTGTGGAACAGCGACCCGGCCACGCCTGAGCCGGACAGCATCAGCGAGCCGACGAAGAACGCGATGAACGAGGTCACCACCGAGACGACCAGCGTCACGCTGGTGAGCACGATCAGCTTCCCGAGGTAGACGGTGCCGCGGCGCGGCATCGCGGTCAGCGAGGTGCGGATCATCCCGGTGGAGTATTCGGATGTGATGACCATCGCGCCGATCACCGCGATGATCAGCTGGCCGAGGAAGAGGAAGGGGGTCAGGATGGCCTGCGTGCCGTCCGTCCCCGCCGCCTGCCACGGCTGGTTGTGGATGTTCTGCGCGATGCCGAAGCCGACCAGGGTGGCGATGCCGACACTGACGATGACCAGCGCCGTGATCGTCCAGTAAGTGGAGCGGACCGAGCGGATCTTGGTGAACTCCGAGGCGATCACGCCGCCAAGCCCGGCCCGGCCGGAGGCGGGCGGGAGTGCGGACAGCCGCACGTCGGAGGTTGTCATGGTAGCCATCGGTCAGACCCCGCTTCCGATCGTCGCGGTCGGCTGGTGACCAGGCGCGTCGGCGTGATACTCCACGCTGTCCGAGGTCAGCTCCATGAACGCCTCTTCCAGTGAGGCGCGGATCGTGGTCAGCTCGTGCAGCCTGATGCCCTCGCCGAAGGCCAGATCGCCGATCTCCTCGGTGGTCATCCCGCGCACCTCGATGGAGCCGTCGTCGCCGATGCCCGCGGTGGCGCCCTTGGCGGTGACCGCGCGGACGAGCTGGTCGGTCGACGGCGTGCGCACCCGCACGGACGCGCCGGACGCCCCGGCGACGAACTCCTCCATCGTGCAGTCAGCGATCAGCTTGCCGCGGCCGATCACGATCAGGTGGTCAGCGGTGTTTTCCATCTCCGACATCAGGTGGCTGGACACGAAGACCGTGCGGCCCTCGGCCGCCAGGGCCTTCATCAGGTTCCTGATCCACACGATGCCCTCAGGGTCGAGACCGTTGACCGGCTCGTCGAACATCAGCACCTTGGGGTCGCCGAGCATCGTCGCGGCGATGCCAAGCCGCTGGCTCATGCCGAGAGAGAAACCCTTGGACCGCTTCTTCGCCACCTCGGTCAGGCCGACAAGATCAAGCACCTCGCCGACCCGCCGCTTGGGCAGGTTGTTGGTCTGCGCCAGGCACAGCAGGTGGTTGTAGGCGGAGCGGCCGCCGTGCACCGCCTTCGCCTCGAGCAGCGCCCCGACCTCGCGCATCGGGTACGCGGCGTCCTGGTACACCTTGCCGTCAATGGTCACCGTGCCCTCGTTCGGGTAGTCAAGCCCGAGAATGCAGCGCATCGTCGTGGTCTTGCCCGCACCGTTCGGCCCCAGGAAGCCGGTGACCTTGCCCGGTTCAATCCCGAAGGTCAGCCCATTGACGGCGATTTTGTCGCCGTATCGCTTCGTGAGGCCCCGTACCTCGATCATGGGAAATCGATCCTCTCTCTATTAAGACGATCCCAAGTCTGCTCGGGGCGGCCCACGTTCGCGTCACCCCCGGTGATGATTTGCGGAGTACTCCTCCGGGGTTAGTCCCGCGGAAGCGGCGGCCGCGCGCAGAGAGTGCCGCACTTGTGCTGAGAATACGCTGTGGGCGGTCGCCGGCCGGCTATCCCCTGGTATGCAGCGTGACCGAGTAACCGTGGCCGGCGGTGCGCAGCCGGTGCGGCGCGGGGGTGCCGTGCACCCGGACGCGGCCGGGGCGCAGCGGGCGGGCGGCGCCGCTGCCGGTCTCATCGGCGGCCGCCAATTCGACCGCCTCGCCGGCCAGCGCGGTGGCCTGCGCGCAGTCGCAGTCGGCGGCGGTGTCCGGCGGCAGCACTAGCAGCCAGGCGCCCGGGGCGCCGGGCACGGGAATGCGGACCGGGCCTGCCGGGTCGAAGCGGACCAGGTCCCACCAGCGCTGCGGGGCGGCGGCGAGGGCGGCGAGGTCGCCGGCGATCCTGCCGTCGGTGCGCGGCGCGGACACGTCCTGCTGGACGGGAAGCAATGGGGCGGCGAGCTGAGCGATCTCAGGAGCGACCGAAAGGTCGGTGTTCAACAACGGATCCTTCGTGTGTCGGCGGTATCTTCGTGACTCCGGCTGAGAATGCGGGATGGAGTCAGCGACAACACGAAGAAAGACAGCTACACGCCGTCTTGGGGCAGCACGACACGGCCACGTGGCTCATGTGACGTGCTGACATGGGGACATCTCACCGTAAGCGCGGCCGGTTGTCAAACCAGGCCGGCAGCGGCGAGCTGGTCCAGGGCGCCGCCCACCTGGCTCTCGGCCACTTGTCCCAGTGCGTCGCTGCTTGCCCAGGCGGCGGTGGTGAGGGCGCGCAGGCCGTCGATCGGCTCGCCGCTGCCGGCGAGGGTCAGCGTGCCGTCTTCGGCGGCCGTCGCGGTCCAGTCGCCGCAGGTCGCCGTCTTTCCTTCGGCCCGCACCTCGGGATACGGCTTTAGCAGGGCGTCGAGGTTCTCCGCGATGTAGGTCGGCCTGCGGTGCTTGGGCGCGAGGGTCACGGTGCGCGGATTATCAACGCCGGTGAACACCAGGAGGCTGTCGGCGCCGGCGTTGAATGCGGCCTCGATGTCGGTGTCGAGCCGGTCGCCGATCACCAGCGGGCGCTTCGCGCCGGTGCGAATCACCGACTCGCGGTGCAGCGGCGGCTCCGGCTTGCCCGCGACCAGCGGGGCGACACCGGTGGCGTTCTCGATGACCTTGACCAGCGAGCCATTGCCCGGCTGGGTGCCGCGCGGCCCTGGCAGCGTCGAATCGGTGTTCGTCGCGACGAACAGGGCGCCCGCGCGGACCGCGAGGCCGCCCTCGGCGAGCCTGGTGTAGTCGATGCCGGGGCCGTAGCCCTGGACGACCGCCGCCGGGTTGTCGCTGGCGCTGGATACCGGGATAAGGCCGCGCTCCCTGATCGCGAGCCGCAGCGCGGTCGCACCGATGACCAGGACCTTCGACTTGGGCGGCAGCTTGTCCGCGAGCAGCCGGGCCGCGGCCTGGGCGGAGGTGACCACGTCGGCCGCGGTGACCGGGGCGCCCATGCCCTCGAGCAGTTCGGCGACCGCCGCGGGAGTGCGGGAGGCGTTGTTGGTCACGTAGGCGACGTGCGCGCCCGCCCGCTTGGCCTGCGCAAGCGCCTGCGGGGCGCCGTGAATGGCCTTCCCGCCGATGTAGACGACCCCGTCGAGGTCGAAGAGGAGGACGTCGTAGGCTTCGGCGAGCGTTTTCTGCACGGGCGTAAGCCTACGTGTCCAGGCGGCGGAACTTGAGCGTGGCCCGGACCTGGCGCAGGGCGTCGGTGTAGTGCTTGCGGTCGGGCCGCATCGCGGCGGCGAGTGCCAGGTACTCGGCGGCTGCCTCGTGCTCGCCTGACCTGGCGAGTGACAGGCCGAGCCCGAAGTGCGCGTAGTCGTCGGTCGGGCTCGCCTCGACGATCACCCGGAAGTTGTCCGCGGCGGCCGCGTACTGTCCGGTGTCGAACTGCGCCCTGGCCAGCGCCTCGCGGACGCTGCGGGAGGCAGGCTCGGCGTTCGCGGCCCGCTGGAGTACCTGCGCGGCCGCGGCTGGGCTGCCCTTGCCGAGCAAGTCAAGGCCGGTGGTGTACCAGCCGTGCACCACGGCTGGGTCCGGGCTGCCCGGTTCGTCGCCGCCCCGATCGCGCGGCTCACGATGTCCGCGCGGCTCCCTCGGGTCGCGGGAGTCCCGTGGCTCACGCGGCTCGCGGTGCTCGCTGGAGAAGTTTTCTCTGTGGGGGGAATCCCAGCTGCCGCTTGGCACTTCTGACATGGTGTGCAGACCCACTTTCCGTCCGGCGGTGACTCCGCTAACGGCGCGGGGCTCGTCCTCGCGCCGTTTCGCGGCGTCCGTTATGACCTATCCCGGGTAGGGGGACTCGCAAACGTCACATCACCACCGTACGACGTGATTGGCCCCGAGACCCTGGAGCGGCTGCTCGCCGACTCTCCCTACAACGTTGTCCGGCTGATCCTGCCTGCCCGGTCGATCACCTCGGGCGAGCCTTCCGCGCGGGACGCCGGGCTGATCGCGGCGGCGCGGCTCGCCGACTGGCTGACGGTCGGCGCGCTCGCCGCCGACGACGCCCCCGCGCTCTACGTGTACGAGCAGCGCGGCGACGGCTGGGTGCAGCGCGGGCTGATCGGGCTCGTCGGGGTGGGCACCGACGCGGTGCTGCCGCACGAGGGGGTCATGCCGGGACCCGTCGCCGGGCGGCGAGAGCTGATGAAGGCGACTCGAAGCAACCTGGAACCCATTCTGCTCGTCTATAACGGTGGGGGCAGTGTTAGTCAGGCTGGCGCTGGCGCGGCCGACGGTGATGGCCGGGCTGGTGCCGGCAATGCCGACGGGGCGGGCGCCGGCGGGCACGGGGGCACCGCCGGCCCCGCCTCGCGTCTGGTGGACGGGACCGCGGACGGCGCGCCGCCGCTCGCCGTCGCGGTCACCGACGACGGCGTGACGCACCGGCTGTGGGCGCTGACCGACCCGGGTGCGCAGGCCGCCATCGAGTCGGACCTCGCCGGGCGCAGCGCGCTCATCGCCGACGGGCACCATCGCTACGCCGCCTACCGTGAGCTGCGCGATGAGATGCGCGACGGCGGCGCGGGCGACGGGCCATGGGACTACGGCCTGGCCTACCTGGTGGACGCGGACGCCTACCCGCTGCGCCTCGGGCCGATTCACCGGGTGCTGCCGCGGCTCGATCCGGCTGAGGCGGCCCGGTTGTCCGCCGGCGCGTTCACGGTTACGCCGGTGCCGGCGGAGACGGCTCTGGACCGCCTCATGGCGGCGGGCATGTCGGGTACGGCCTTCCTGCTGGCCGGGCGGGAGGGCCGGTGGCTGCTGACCGAGCCGGACAAGGAGCAGCTCACTTCCGCGATGCCGCCCGAGGCGTCGCCGCGGTGGCGGGCACTTGACGCCTCCGTTATGCAGGAACTGCTGCTCGCCGGCCTCTGGTCGATCAAGGACAACGACCGTGACGTGCTCATCTCGCACGACGCGGGGGAGGCGATCAGGATGGCCGCCAGCTCGGGCGGCACCGCGGTGATCTGCAACCCGATGCCGCTCGCGACCGTGATGGACATCGCGGCGCACGGGGAGAAGGTGCCGCGCAAGTCGACGTCGTTCGGCCCGAAGCCGCGCACCGGGCTTGTGCTACGCAGCTTCGACGAGTAATGCGCGGGAGCGGGCGAAGCACTAACCCGTTCGGGATGACCTGGTTATTCCTGGGTCTCGTCGGGCGGAGGCTGCGTGTGCGCCGTGACGGCGTCGGCCACCGAGTCGTGGATGCTGAACACCTTGTTCAGGCCAGTGATGCGGAAGATGCGCAGGATGCGGCCCTGCGTGCAGACCAGGTCGATCCAGCCGTCGTGGGCGCGGACCCGCTTGAGCCCGCCGACGAGGACGCCGAGGCCGGTCGAGTCGAGGAACTCGACGCCCTCCATGTCCACGATCAGCTGGTAACTGCCCGACTCGACGAGCCCGATCAGCCGTTCACGCAGCTTGGGAGCGGTGTAGACGTCGATTTCCCCGCTTACCGCGATGACAGTGAACCCATGGTCCTCCGGGTCCACCTTGAGCGTCAGCTCCATGTCCTGTCCCCTCTCTTGTCTGGGACAATAGTCCGCTGCATAACGGCATCGCTACGACCACCGGCAAGTCCCGGGAATCTGACAAGCCAGACATTGCCGTCGTTTATCCCGGCTGTCGGTGGCGCATCCATCTGGTCGTCCATTGCTCTGGACGGCGGGGCGCGGGGCGCGGGCTGCCGCTCCCGCGCGCTCGTCGGGGCCATGGGACGGGCCCCGAAGGCGCGCGGTCGGACCGCCGGCGCGCACCGCGTCTGTCAGTGCGCGGGCGCGGGGGGCTCGCCTTCGGCTTCGGCTTCGTCGGCCTTGTCGGCCTTGTCGGCCGTGTCGTCGACGGTGTCTTCGTCGTCGGGCTCGTCCAACTCGTCGTCGAGGTCGTCTTCGCCGTCGTCGAGATCGTCCTCGTCGTCGGCGAGGTCATCGGCCTCATCGTCTAGGCCGGCGTCGTCATCGTCGTCATCGAGGTCGTCGTCATCGTCGCCGAAGTCGGCGTCGTCTTCGAGCTCATCGTCGTCTTCGAGGTCGGCGTCGGACTCGTCGTCGAGGTCTGCTTCATCCTCGTCGTCGAGGTCGTCGTCCTCGTCCTCGTCCTCGTCTTCCTCGTCCCAGTCGTCGTCGAGGGTCTCGTCGTCCTCGTCGTCTTCCTCGAGGTCGTGGACGGAAATGCCGTCCAGTTCGTCGAGGCGGGCAAGGGCGTCGGTTTCT
>Ga0335085_10003353_pt1 | contig 27917 bp, 23 predicted proteins | sample Lox_Sample_45_FD_206712 | JGI IMG/M metagenome (GOLD analysis project Ga0335085, IMG submission 206712) | Soil microbial communities from Loxahatchee National Wildlife Refuge, Florida, United States - Lox_Sample_4.5 | ecosystem: Environmental > Terrestrial > Soil > Wetlands | place: USA... | reverse complement strand
AGCTGTCGAGGAGGTCCTCGAGCTCGGTGAGGGTCTCGATGTCGAGATCGTTGGTGGGCTCGTCGAGCAGCAGCACGTTCGGCTCGTCCATCAGCAGCCGGAGCAACTGCAGCCTGCGCCGCTCCCCGCCGGACAGTTCGCCGACCGGGGTCCACTGCTTGTCGCCGCGGAAGCCGAACCGCTCCAGCATCTGGCTGGCGGACAGCTCACGCTGCCCGACCCGGACGAACGACCGGACGTCCTGTACGGCCTCGAGCACCCGGCGCCCCGGATCCAGCTCACCCAGTTCCTGGCTGAGGTGGCCGATCCGCACCGTCTTGCCCCGCACCACGGTGCCCACGGCCCGCACCGCCTGGCCAGCTCCGGCCGCCGGGCCGGACGGCGCCGGGGAACCAGCCGGGGCGGGCACGAGCGACCCGTCGAGGAGCCGCAGGAACGACGTCTTCCCGCTGCCGTTGACGCCCACCAGCCCGGCCCGCTCGCCGGGCGCCAGCCGCCAGGTGACGTCGTCCAGCAGCACACGCGGGCCGGCCCAGAGCGTGACATCCTCGACGTCGATGACGGTCTTGCCCAGCCGCGCGGTGGCGAGGCTGGTGAGCTCGACGGTGTCCCGGGCCGGCGGCTCGTCGGCGACCAGCGCGTTGGCCGTCTGCACGCGGAACTTCGCCTTGGTGGACCGTGCCTGCGGGCCGCGGCGCAGCCACGCGAGCTCCTTGCGCATCAGGCTGCGCCGGCGGCGCTGGACCGCCTCCGCATTGCGCTCGCGTTCTGCCTGGGCCAGCACATACGCCGAGTATCCGCCGTCGTACGCGTACACCTGGCCGGAGTCGACCTCCCACATGCGGTCACACGCGGTGTCCAGCAGCCAGCGGTCGTGGCTGACCATGACGAGGGCGCGGCCCCGGTCCCTCAGGTGCCGCCCCAGCCAGTCGATCGCCTCGAGGTCCAGGTGGTTGGTGGGCTCGTCGAGCAGCAGGACGTCGAGGTCGGAGGCGAGCAGCGACGCCAGCGCCGTCCGCCGGCGCTCGCCGCCGGAGAGCCGGGCGGTGCTCGCCCCGAGATCGATCCCGCCGAGCAGTTCGGCCACCACACCGCGGGCCCGCGGATCGCTGGCCCACACGTGCTCGGCGGCCTCGCTGGCACCGGGGCCGAACACGGCCTGGCGTACGGTGCCGGACAGCTCGTCCCACTGGCGCAGGTACCCGATCCGCAGGCCGGCGGTGCGCGCGATCCGGCCGGAATCAGCCTCCACGGTGCCCGCGAGCAGGGACAGCAGCGTCGATTTGCCCGCCCCGTTACGCCCGACCACACCGATCCGGTCCCCGGTCGAAACACCCAGGGACACCGAGGCCAGCAGCGTGCGGTCGCCGAACGCCTTGGCCACCTTCTCGGCGCTGATCAGGTTCACCATCCCGGCCGCGCCTTCCGCGGGTGGCGGCAGGCCGCCTCGCCGCGGCCGGTCACGGCGTCCCGGCCGTGATGGACGCCCCTGGCACCGGGCCGGCCGCCCGGGCCACCGCCCGGCACACCCCGGCACCGGACAGGGATACCGCGAGGTCCACCGCGCGCTCGGCGCTGGCGGTGAGGAAGACACAGGTCGGGCCGGAGCCGGCGACGATAGCCCCCAGGGCGCCGAGTTCACGGCCGGCCGCCAGCGTCCTGCGCAGCGCCGGGAAGAGCGAGATGGCGGCCGGCTGCAGGTCGTTGCTCAGCGCCTGGCCCACGGCGGCCGGGTCCCCGGATCGCAGCGCACCCATCAGCGCATGGTCCAGCACCGGATCGGGCTCCGGGCCGGCCACCGCGAGAGCCGCCCCGGAACCGGAACCGCCCGGCGCCGGGTCACGGGCGGCGCGCAGGCGGTCGAGCGCCGCGTAGACCTCCGGTGTGGACAGCGCGCCGTCGGCCACGGCCAGCACCCAGTGGTATGCACCCGACGCCAGCGCGGGCGTCAGCCGCTCGCCCCGGCCCTGCCCGACGGCCGTGCCGCCGACCAGCGCGAAGGCGACGTCGCTGCCAACGTCCGCCGCGACCTCCCGCAGCTGCTCGTGGCTGAGGCCGGCGTTCCACAGCTCGTTGCACGCGAGGAGGGCGGCAGCGGCATCGGCGCTCCCGCCGGCCAGCCCGGCGGCCACCGGTATCCGCTTCCGGATGGTGATCTCGATCGGCCCGGTGACGTCGCGGGGCAGGCCCGCCGCCTGCGCCAGGGCCGCAGCGGCCGTCAGCGCCAGGTTGCCGGGGCCGGCGGGCACCGCGTCGGCGCCCTCACCGCTGACCAGTACCCGGTCCCCGCCGGGGCCGCCGGCCCCGGCCACGGTCACGTCGTCGTGCAGCGAGATGGCCTGGAACACGGTCACCAGGTCGTGGTAACCATCGGCGCGGCGCGGCCCGACGCCGAGCTGGAGGTTGATTTTGGCGGGGGCCCGCACAGTCACACCGGTCACGGTTCACCGTACTGTGCTGGCCCGGGGGGCGCCCCCCCGGAACCCCCCGCGACGCCCCGCGCTGGTGCTCGGCGTGACACCGGGCGCTCGCCCCGGCCGGAGGCCCGGGGTCGCGTCCGGCCGGAGCTTCGCTCCGCCGGCCCGTAGCCCGCTTCGGTGCTCGCCGTAATATCAGGGCCGAGACCGGCCGGATCTTCGGTCCGGCAGGCCGCAGCCGCCTCGGCGATGCGGGCGAATTCGGCGACGCTGAGCGCCTCACCGCGCGTCCCCGGGTCGAGGCTGGCCGCGCGGACCAGGCGTTCCGCCGCTGCGGCCGACCCGGCCCAGCCTGCCAGGGCCGCGCGCAGGGTCTTGCGGCGCTGGCCGAACGCGGCGTCGACGGCCGCGAACACCTGCTCGCGGGACGCCGACGTCGGCGGCGGGTCCGCCCGCACGAACGACACCAGGCACGAGTCGACCCCCGGCACCGGCCAGAACACGGTCCGCGGCACCGGCCCGGCCAGGCGCATCCGTGCGAACCAGGCCAGCTTGGCCGAGGAGACGCCGTACGCCCGGCTGCCCGGCGGCGCGCACATCCTCGTCCCCACCTCCGCCTGCACCATGACAAGGCCGTGCCGCAGCGACGGCCACCGGTCCAGCACGTTGAGCAGCACCGGGACGGTCGCGTTGTACGGCAGGTTGGCCACCAGCACCGTGGGCGGGTCTCCCGGAAGCTGCCGCACCCGGGCCGCGTCCGCCGTGACGACCTCCAGCCGCCCGGCGAGCCCGGCGGCGCCGGCCAGGCCGGGCACGCGGGCCGCGACGGTCGCCGGCAGCGCCGCGGCCAGCACCGGGTCCATCTCCACCGCGATGACCCGCCGCGCCGCCTCCAGCAGCGGAAGCGTCAGCGAGCCAAAGCCCGGCCCGACTTCCAGGACCACGTCGCCGGGCCGCAGGCCGGCCAGGGCCACGATCCGCCGCACCGTGCCGTGATCAATGACAAAGTTCTGGCCGAGCCGCTTGGTCGGCCGTACCCCGAGCCGCGCCGCCAGCTCCCTGAGCTCGGCCGGCCCGAGCAGCCGTGCCCCGTCCGGCCTGGTCACCGCCGACCGGCCCGCAGCACGGCCGCAAGGCCGTCCGGCCCGGTCACCACCGTGCCGTCACCATGATGCCGTCAGCACGGGCCGTCACCACGGGCCGAACATGCGCTCCCCGGTCGCCGTCACCAGTGCGCAGAGCTCGGCCATGTCCATGTTCTTCACCTCGGCCAGGCGGCGCGCGGTGTAGGCGGCGAGGGCGGGCGAGTTCGGCTTGCCGCGGTAGGGCGCCGGGGTCAGGAACGGCGCGTCCGTCTCCACCAGCAGCAGGTCCGCGGGCGCCACCGCGGCCGCGTCACGCAGGCCCTGTGCGCTGGCGAAGGTGAGGTTGCCGGCGAAGCTCATCACGTAGCCGGCGTCCGCGCACCGCCTGGCCATCTGCTCGTCGCCGGAGAAGCAGTGGAATACCACCTTATCCGGCGGTCCCTCCTCGGCCAGGATGCGCAACACATCCTCGTGCGCCTCCCGGTCGTGGATCATCAGGGCCTTGCCGGTCCGCTTCGCGATCCCGATGTGCGCGCGGAACCACTCACGCTGCAGCCCGGGGTCGGAATAGTCCCGGTAGTAGTCCAGGCCGGTCTCGCCGACCGCGCGGACCTCCGGCAGGCCCGCCAGCGTCTCGATCTCGGCCAGTACCGCGTCGGCCGAGGCCACGTCACCGGCGGCGGCGTCCGGGGGGCCGGTCACGCCGGCCGCTGCCGCCGTCTCGTTCGGGTGAATGGCAACGGCGGCGTAGACGCTGCCGTGCTCCGCCGCGCACCGCGCGGACCAGCGCGACGACTCCAGGTCAACGCCGACCGTGATGACCCGCTCGATCCCGGCCGCGTGCGCCGCCTCGAGGACGCCGGGCACGGGCAGGCCCATGATGTCCAGGTGCGTGTGGCTGTCGAACAGTGCTGGCCCGGGGGGGCGACCCCCCGGATCCCCCCGCTGCGCTTCGCGCCCCGTTGCGGTACTCGCCGTGACGCCGCTGCTCACCGGGCCAGCGGCGCGGTTCGCTGGGCGGTCGGAGCTTCGCTCCGCCGGTCCGTACCCCGCAGCGGTTCCGTTCGGCGTGTTCATCGGTGGCCAGATTCCCGGAGCCGGGCCACTTCCTCGTCGGCGACCGACGGGGCCAGCTTGGTGAACAGCGGGGTGGGCACCTCCAGCGGCGTGCCCGGCTGGATCGGCCGGGACTCCCAGCGCGCGGCGCCCTCGTACCGGCCGGTGATCACCGGGTAGGAGGGACCGCCCTCCTCGTCCACCTCCCTGATCTCCGGTGTGCCAGACCAGGCACCGGACCCGCCCAGCATCTCGAAGACCCGCTGGGACGAGCCCGGCAGGAACGGCGTCAGCAACGTCTTGGCGTCGTCGACCACCTGCAGCGCGACATGCAGGATCGTCCGCATCCGGGCGGGGTCGCTTTCGCGCAGCTTCCACGGCGCCTGCTCCGAGATGTACTTGTTCGCCTCGGCCACCGTCCGCATCGCCTCCCCGGTCGCCAACTTGAACCGGGACCTCTCCAGGTGGGCGCCGACGGTGGCGAACGACTGCCGGGAGTGTGCCAGCAACTCGGAGTCGGCACCGGTCAGCTCGCCGGCCGCGGGGATCGAGCCGATGTTGCGCGCCGCGAACGAGACCGAGCGATTGACCAGGTTGCCCCAGGTCGCCACCAGCTCGTCGTTGTTGCGGCGGACGAACTCACGCCAGGTGAAGTCGGTGTCCTGATTTTCCGGGCCGGCCACGGCCACGTAGTACCGCAGCGCGTCCACGTCGTACCGCTCGAGGAAGTCGCGCACGTAGATGACGACGTTGCGGGAGGATGAGAACTTCTTCCCCTCCATCGTCAGGTACTCGCTGGAGACGATCTCGGTGGGCAGGCTGAGCTCGCCCAGCGGGCCCGGCGTACCGCCCTTGCCGCCCTGGCCGGAGTAGCCCAGCAGCATGGCCGGCCAGATCTCGGAGTGGAAGACGATATTGTCCTTGCCCATGAAGTAGTACGACTCGGCATCCGGCGACTGCCACCAGGCGCGCCAGGCGTCGGGGGCACCGGAACGCCTCGCCCATTCCACCGACGCCGACAGGTAGCCGATGACCGCGTCGAACCAGACGTAGATCCTCTTGTCGGGCCGGTCGCGCCAGCCGTCCAGCGGTACCGGCACCCCCCAGTCCAGGTCCCGGGTGATGGCGCGGGGCTGGAGGTCGTCGAGCAGGTTGAGCGAGAACCTGAGCACGTTCGGCCGCCACTGGCCGCCCTTGCTCTGCAGCCATTTGCCCAGCACGTCGGCGAAGGCGGGCAGGTCGAAGAAGAAGTGCTCCTCCTCGACGAACTCCGGCTTCTCCCCGTTGATCCTGGACCGGGGGCTGATCAGCTCGACTGGATCGAGCTGGTTGCCGCAATTGTCGCACTGGTCGCCGCGGGCACTGTCGTACCCGCAGATCGGGCAGGTGCCCTCGATGTACCGGTCCGGCAGCGTCCGCCCGGTCGACGGCGAGATCGCGCCGAGCGTCGTCTTGGGGAAGATGTAGCCGTTCCGGAACAGGCCCAGGAAGATGTCCTGCGTGACCGCGTAATGGTTGCGCGTCGTGGTCCGGGTGAACAGGTCGTAGGACATGTTCAGCCCGGCCAGGTCCTCGGCGATGACGCGGTTGTACCGGTCCGCGAGCTCCCGGGCGGTGACGCCCTCGGCGTCGGCCTGCACCTGTATCGGGGTGCCGTGCTCGTCGGTGCCGCTCACCATCAGCACCTTGTTCCCCGCCATCCGCTGGTACCGGCTGAACATGTCACAGGGCAGCCCGAAGCCCGAGACGTGCCCAATGTGGCGGGGGCCGTTGGCGTACGGCCAGGCCGGTGCGGCCAGAATGGGCCGGCCGGGCTGAGTTGGCGAGGACATGCGTCAAGCCTAGGGCCACCGGCTGGCTGCTAAGCGCGGATTTACGCCCCGTCAGCGCCGGCCGCGTGCACGTCGCTGCCGGCGCCCGCGGGCACGCCGCCGTTCGCGGATGCCTGCACCGGCGCGCCCGCAGCGGCGGCGCCGGTGTCGACACCCACCGTGCCGACCGCACCGTGCGGCCGGGCCCGCGTGACCTTGCCCGGTGCGGCCTCGCGGCCGTCCTCGTCGGTTTCCAGCGCGCCCATGGCCGGGTGCCGGGTCCGCCGGATGCCCAGGATGGACAGGAAAAACGTGCCGAGGATGATCTGGCAGCTGACGATCAAGGCGGTGACCGACGGCACCACCAGGCGAAGGGCGTGGTTGTAGTCGAGTGAGCCGAAGCTGGTGCTGCCCCAGTAGGACAGCGACACGGCCAGGCCGACGATCCCGGCCACCGCGAGCACACCCCCGGCGAGCAGGCCGCGTTCCAGGCTCAGCGTCTTCAGGATGTGCCGGACCCGCTTGTCCTCCGGCAGGAATCCCTCGGCGCTCGCGTACACCTGCGTGAACAGCGCGAACAGCACCGACTGGAAGCCGATGACGACCATGGCGGAAGCGGCGACGAGGGTGTCCACGTCGAAGGTGACCGTGCCGACGCTGAACGGCCGCGGGATCACGACGGCGCCGATCACGATGCCCAGGACGAGGACGGCCAGGCCGGGCATGAAGAACAGCCATCGCGGGCTGAACAGGAGCAGGAAGCGCAGGTGACGCCAGCCGTCCCGCCAGCTCCGCAGGTGCGGCGGGCGGCTCCGGCCGTCCTTGGCCAGCGTCGTTGGGACCTCGGTGATGCGCTGCTTGGCCAGCGTCGCCTTGACCACGAGCTCGCTAGCGAACTCCATGCCCGTGGCCTGCAGCCCGAGCTTCATCACGCTGTCCCGGCGGAAGCCGCGCAGGCCGCAGTGGAAGTCGCCGATCTTGCTGCTGAAGAACAGCCTCCCGATGAAGCTGAGCACCGGGTTCCCGATGTACCGGTGCAGCGCCGGCATCGCGCCCGGCTCGATGCCACCCTGGAAGCGGTTCCCCATCACCAGGTCGGCCCCGTCGCGCAGGCTCTGGACGAACGGCATCAGGTTGGTGAAGTCGTAGCTGTCGTCCGCGTCGCCCATGACGATGAAGCGGCCCCGGGCGGCTACGATCCCGCCCATCAGGGCGTTGCCGTAGCCCTTCTCGGAGACGGGCACGACCCGCGCCCCGGCGTCGGCCGCCAGCTGCTGGCTGCCGTCGGTGCTGCCGTTGTCCGCGACCACCACCTCACCGCTGATGTCCTGATCACGCAGGAATCCCACGGCCTTCCGGACGCACGTCGCGACCGTCTCAGCCTCATTGAGACACGGCATGACGACGGTCAGCTCCACGTCATCTCCCTTACTGCTCACGGTTTCACCATCCGCTGAAGTTTTGCGCCAGGTAGCGTGGAAGGCGCCAGGCCCCGGGGCAGCCCGCGATCACCCGGGCCGCTGCCGCACCGTAATACCGTAGGCGAAAGAATGCATGCGAGGCGGCCAGTACTGGCGAAGCATTCATATAAGCGTTTACGCAACACGGTCATTGAACAGTACAAGGAGGATCCGGGTTGACCGCACCGGCCTCAGGCTCACGGCGGGTCACACTGCCCCGCCTGCCCGGCTCGCGTGGCCGGGACCGCTCCACGGCCGCGGAGGGCTCACGCGGCCGGCTCGCAACCTTGTTGTCCCCGGCGGCGATCCGGGCCCTGATCTCCGGTAACCGCCTCTTCGTTCTGGTCCTGATCCCGGCGGTCGCCCTGCGCGCCGACGCCGAGCTGGGCTATCAGTGGCAGTCCTGGTTCAACGACTCGTTCCAGTACATGGGGGACGTGATCGGCCTCCACCCCGACGTGACGCGCCCGGCGGGGTACGCGATCTTCCTCAAGATCCTGGAACCGCTGCACAGCTACGCGGCCGTAACGATCTTGCAACATCTGATGGGCGTGAGCGTCGGCGTCATGGTATACGCGCTGGCGAGGCACCGGTTCGGCGTCCCCGCCTGGATCGCCTCGCTCGCCGCGGTCCCGGTGCTCTACGACGGCTTCCAGATCCAGCTCGAGCACCTGATCCTCAGCGACGTCCCGTTCGAGTTCCTGCTCGCCCTGGCCACCACGCTGCTGCTGTGGGACAGCAAGCCATCGTGGCAGCGCTGCACACTCATCGGCCTGATCCTCGGGGTGTCGGCCACGGTCCGCTCGGTGGGCCTGCCGTTCCTGGCCGTCTTCGCCGTGTACATCATCATCAAGCGGATCGGCTGGCGCGCCGTCGCCGGGACCATCGTGGCCTGCCTCGCCCCGGTCCTGCTCTACTGCACGTGGTTCTACGCGGTCTACGGGCAGTTCGCGATGACCGACAGCACCGGCATCTTCCTCTACTCGCGCACCATGGCATTCGCCGAGTGCTCGAAGATGCACCTGCCGACGGACGAGCTCTCGTTGTGCACCACCACCCCGCCGGACAAGCGGCCCATGTCGCAGTCCTACATCTGGTCGAACTTCTCCCCGCTGGACCGCTTCCCGCCCTCGAAGTTCTCGCCGCTGCCCAATCAGCTCGCCGAGGACTTCGCCAAGCGCGCGATCATCGCCCAGCCGCTGAGCTACGCGCAGATCGTCGCGTACGACACGATCCGCGTATTCGAGTGGCGGCGCTACGTATTCCCGAACGCGGCCACCTATAACGAGTACCTGTTCGGCTACCGGTCACTGCCCATCCCGGCCTGGGCCCGCGGGCACGTCGGCTCGTACAACTCCGATGTGGCCTACTACATCCGCGGCAACCCGCTGACCGACGTGGTCGAGCCGTTCGCCGGGGTGATCCGGGTCTGGCAGCGCTACGTCTGGCTGCCCGGCAGCATGTACGGCGCCATCCTGGCCGTTGGCCTGGGCGGCATGGTGCTGGCCTGGCGGCGGCTGGGCGGTGAGGCCGCGCTGCCCTGGGTCATTTCCGTCGCGCTGATCGTCGAGCCGGCCGCGACCGCCGAATTCGACTACCGGTACGTGCTGCCCGCGGTCCCGTTCGCCTGCCTCGCGGCGGCCATGGCGTTCGGCCGGGACACCGCCGCCCGCAACTGGCTGGATGCCCGCCGGTCGCGGCGGCGCGGCGAGGCGGCCCCGGCCGGCGCCGCGGGCGGCGCCGCTGGCCAGGAGCCGGGCGGGACCGCCGGTCAGGAGCCGGGCGGGACCGCCGGTCAGGAACTGACGCGCGGCGAGACCACGGCGTCGTAGACCAGATTGCGGGGCAGGCCGGTTTCGGCGGCGACGGCGGCGATCGCGTCCTTGCGGCTCGCGCCGCCCGCGACCCGGCGGGTCACCTCGGTGACCGCCGCGCTGACATCCGCGGCGCCCGCTCCCCGGTCCGCGGCCGGTGCCCCCTCGACGACCAGGGTGACCTCACCGAGCAGGCCGCCGGCCGCCCAGGCGGCCAGCTCGGCCAGGGCGCCGCGGCGGATCTCCTCGTGCGTCTTGGTGAGCTCACGGCAGACGACCGCGCGCCGCTTCTCCCCGAAGGCGGCGGACAGCTCCCCCAGCGTCGTCCCGGCCCGCCGCGGCGACTCGAAGAACACCATGGTCCGGCGCTCGCCGGCCAGCTCGGCGAAACGGCGTGACCGCTCCCCCCGGGCCCGGGGCGGGAAGCCCTCGAAGCAGAAGCGGTCCGTGGGCAGCCCCGAGACCGCGAGCGCCGCGGTCACCGCCGACGGCCCCGGCAGGACGGTCACCCGGATGCCCGCCGCGGCCGCCGCGGCGGTCAGCCGGTAGCCCGGATCGCTGACCCCCGGCATGCCGGCGTCGGTCACGAGCAGGACATCACGCCCGGCGCGCAGCTCGCGGAGCAGGTAGTCGCGGCGGTCCGCCTCGACCGCCTCGTAGTAGGAGATGAGCCGGCCGGCCAGTTCGACGCCCAGGCGGGCGGCCAGCCGCCGCAGCCGGCGGGTGTCCTCCGCGGCGATGACCGGGGCGGCCGCCAGCTCCGCGGCAAGCCGGCCGGACGCGTCGTCCGGCCGGCCGATGGGGGCCGCCGCCAGGATCAGCGTGCCGCCGGGCGGGCTTTCTGCCGCACCGCCGGGGTCGCTGGGAAGTCCTTCTCCGCCGCGCATTCACTTTCCTTCGCTGCCGCCGCGTCTTCATCCCGTACCATATGCAGCGATGGCGGCAACCGAGGCCGGCGTGCCGGCTACCAAAACGGCGGGCGGGACGTCGGCACTGCGCGACCGGCTGGTTTCCGCGCTGCCCGCAGACCGGGTGCTGGGCTGGGTCGGGCCGCTCCTGATCACCGCGTTCGGCGCATTCCTGCGGTTCAACCGGCTCGCGGTCCCGCGCACCCTGATCTTCGACGAGACCTACTACGCCAAAGACGCGTACAGCATCCTCACCTTCGGTGTCGAGCACAACCTGGTCAGCAACGCCAACACGCTCATCCAGTCCGGCAGCACGCGGATTTTCTCGCCGGGCGCCGAATACGTGGTGATGCCGCCACTGGGAAAGTGGATCATCGCGGCAGGGGAATGGCTCTTCGGCCTGAACTCCTTCGGCTGGCGCTTTTCCGCCGCCGTGTTCGGGTCGCTGGCGATTCTGCTGATCTGCCGCATCACCCGGCGGATGACCCGGTCGACGCTGCTGGGCTGCATCGCCGGCCTGCTGATGTCGCTCGACGGCCTGGAATTCGTGATGAGCCGCACCGGGCTGCTCGACATCTTCCTGATGTTCTTCGTGCTGGCCTCGTTCGGCTGCCTGGTCATCGACCGCGACGTTTCCCGTGCCCGCCTGGCCAGGGCGGTGGCCGCGGAGGGCACAAGCGGGCTGGGCCCCGGCACCGGCATCCACTGGTGGCGGGTCGCGGCCGGTTTCTTCATCGGCTGTGCCTGCGCCTGCAAATGGGACGCCATCTGGTACGTCATCGCGTTCGCCGCCCTGGCCATCGCGTGGGATGTCGGGGCGCGGCGCGCGGCGGGAATCGGCCACTTCTGGCGCAGCGCCCTGGCCCGCGAAGGGAAATGGCTGCCGCTCACCTTCGGGGTGCTGCCACTGGCCGTCTACATCGCCTCGTGGACCGGCTGGTTCGCATCCTCCCTCGGCTATGACCGCAATTACGCGGCCACCCAGGGCGTCCACACGCCGGCGCTGTCCGCGCTGTACTCGCTGTATGAGTACCACGTGCAGATGCTGCAGTTCAGTGTGGGCCTGCACACGCATCACCCGTACGAGTCACAGCCGTGGGACTGGCTGGTGCTGTCCCGGCCGGTCGCCTATTACTACTCCGCGCCCACGTCGGGCGCCGCCTGCAGCGTCGCGCCGCACTGCTCGCAGGAAGTTCTCGCGATCGGCACCCCCGCCATCTGGTGGGCGTCGATCCCGGCGCTGGTCTTCTGCCTCGCGTGGTGGCTGCTGCACCGGGACTGGCGGGCGGGCGCGACCGTCCTCGCGGTGGCAGCCGGCTGGCTGACCTGGTGCCCGTTCGTCTCGCGGACCAAGTTCTACTACTACGCCACCGAGTTCGAGCCGTTCCTGATCATGGCGATCGTGCTGTGCCTCGGGCTGATCATCGGTGCCGCGCGCGCCAGCGTCCCGCGCCGGTCGATCGGCGCGGCGATTGCCGGGGCCTACCTGCTCGTGGTGCTGCTGAACTTCGTCTACCTGTACCCGATCCTGGCCGGTAAGGTCATCCCGTATACCGCCTGGCTCTCCCGCATGTGGTACCACGGCTGGATCTGAGGGCTCGTTCAGCCTGTTCACAGGTATCGCGATGTAACGTAACCGAAAAGATGGTAGACGTTTGTGACTTGCATTACATTGCCGAGCTATCCGGCGGCCTCAAACGTCTACTACTTAGTAGCAATGATCGAGCCCGGAGAGAACAATGAGCGCCAATGATGAGGCCCAGGAGAGTCGTGCCCGGTTCGAGCGTGACGTCGTGCCTCAGCTCGGCCAGCTCTATCCCGCCGCCCTGCGGATGACCCGCAACCCGACCGACGCCGAGGACCTTGTGCAGGAAACGTCGGCCAAGGCGTACGCGGCCTTCCACCAGTTCCAGACGGGCACCAACCTCCGGGCGTGGCTGAACCGCATCCTGACCACCACGTTCATCAACGTGTACCGCAAGCGCAAGCGCGAGCCGCAGCAGGCGCTGGGCGGGGACCTGGCGGACTGGCAGATGTCCGCCGACCGGCTCGCCCCGCCGTCACCGTCGGCGGAGGCCGAGGCGCTGGACCGGATCACCGACTCCGACCTGCTGCAGGCGCTGCGCGAACTGCCCGGGGAGTTCCGGACGGCGGTATACCTCGCCGATATCGAGGGCTATCCGTACCGGGAGATCGCGGAGATGATGGGCACGCCGATCGGCACCGTCATGTCCCGGCTGCACCGCGGGCGCCGGAGGATCCGCGAGCAGGTCACCGAGCACGGCTTCCCCGTGACCCCGGCCGATTCCCCTGGTACCTGAAGGCTGTGCTGGCCCGGGGGGACGACCAAGTGTGCCCGGTCAAATGGCCACCATGATTTTTGAGGTATCTCCCCGGGTGCTGATGATAGTGGGTGTGGTGGTCGGCGCGGGGTCTGCCAGTAGGTCCCGGATGGTCTGGGAGGTGGCGCCGGTGATGGTGGCGTGGATGGTGACTTGGAGTTTGTGCCGGCTGTAGACGGCTTGGATGTCGAAGGCGTCGAGGAGCCGTTCGGTCAGGCCGGGCGGGGCACCGGTGAGGATGTCGCCCAGGAACGGTAGTTCTCAGGACGCGCGCCGCACCGGTATCACGATCAGCAGGATGCCGCCGACTAGGAAGATGATGCCGCCGATCAGGAGGCCGGTCGCGATCCACGGTAGCGCGGGCAGCGTGGCGGCCACGTTGACCTGCATGTTCACCGGCCGTGAGCCGTCGGCGTTCATGGCGACCACCATCCAGTCGCCGCTGCGCACCGCCCAGGTGAGGGTCTGGGTACCCGGCCCGGCCGCATGCGCGGTCCAGATGCCCGCCCGGCCCGGCGGGACCGCGGGCGCGGAGCCCGAATGCTCGACGTAGGTGCCATGGTGATCGGCCGCGCCGCTGACCGTCGCGTAGTCCACGCCGGCCAGGTAGCGGGCCGCCGCGCTGGCCGGGGCGATGCCGATGAAGGCCGGGGCGGTGCCGCTCACCTGGGTGACGCGGATGCGCACCGTGCCGATGAGGCCGGACGCGGCGCCGCTGCCCAGATGCAGGCTGACCGTGTCGCTGGCGATCGCGTAGCCGGGGACGCTGTAGGTGGCGGTGGCGAGATCGGCGTAGCCGCCGTGCCGGTTGGTCTGCGCCCACAGCGCGACGCCGCTCCCGCCGAGCAGCCCGACCGAGCACAGGACCAGGATCGCGCCGGCGACCACGGCGATAATCCGGCCGGCCGTCCATCCGCCCTGCCTGGCGCCGCCGGGTGCCTGCGGGGACGGCTGGTGCGGATCGGGCACCTGCGCGGCAGCCATCGCGATCACCCCCTTTGCCAGACGCCGGTTGCAACCCAACCCTTTGCGCGTGCCCTCGGGCCGGCGAAGGGCCGGATGCCCCGCCCGCCAGGACGAAGGTCCTGACGACTGGCCAAAGACTGCAGCTGTCGCCTGCGAGCGTCTTCGGCCGCCCGGCGGTTGACGTGCCTGCATACACCAATGCGGCCGATGTGCGAGCGCCAGCCACCGGCGGCGGCGCGCACGGTGAGCCACTCCCTCAAGCGCATCGGCGAGGGTCAAAGGCCCGGCTCAGACCATGCTCGGTAAGAGCCTGCAGGTGCGCGCCGCGCGCGATAAAGCGCACTCCCGCTCCGGCCCGGGCGAGCCGGCCGCCGAAATGGCCTCCGACGCCGCGATATGCATACCTGGCTCCCTGCCGGCCCCCCGCGCTGCCCCGCGGGTCAGCGTGATCTGGTACTCGACGGTGCCCCGCCCGCGCCGGACGAGATGGGCGCCGGCGTTCCGCAGCCCAGGCCTGATCAGGCTGGATGCCTGCCCTGGGACATCGCGGTCGCTGAGGTCACCGGGCCGCGGCGAGCCACCGCTCGACGCTGCGCACATACGCCGGGACCAGCTCTGCCCCGGGCCGGTAGCGCAGCACCAGCGCCGCCGCCCGGGTGCGGTCGTGCCCGCGCAGCCGCAGCACCGCGTAGCCGAGCATGACCGACCGGCGCCTGCCCGCGGTGCAGTGGATGAGCACTCCCGCCTGCGGCTGATCGTCCAGCACCCGCGCGGCGAAGCACGCCGCCGCCGCCCACACCGCGGGCCGCTGGCGCAGGCCGTGATCCTGCATCGGCGCCTGCGCGACCCGCCCGGGGCCGAAGGCGGCCCGCTCGGCCGCCAGATCCCCGGCCCACCACACGTCCACTCGCGGCCGGCAGTTGACAATGTGTGTCACGCCCCGCTCAGCCAGGCGCGCCACCGCATGGGCGGGCGGCACGCCGCTGATCGCGATGCGCTCGTCCCCGATCCAGTCCAGCGCCAGGCCGGCGGCATCTGGCCCGGCCCCCCCGCGCGGGCACGGTCGCCCTGCGCGCACGCTCCGCAGCACGCCCATGCCAGCCCTCCCGTATCACTGTAATACGGCCCCGCTGACCGGTTCCCGGTAGGGACGGCAAGGGCACGTGTCACCGCCCCCACCCCCGCAGTCACGCAGCGTGAGAAGGCTCCGGAAACCGCAACTCGCGATCGCCGAATCGGAGCGGCTGAGAAACTGTGCGCCCATTGGATCGCGGCGCGCAGATCGTCTGCTTCTGTGCGTGGTGGGTCGTGTCGCGGAAGCAAGTACCGGGATGGCGGTCTGGCTGCGTGGCACCTGGGCCTTCGGCTGGCCGTCGTGCTGGGCCGCTGGAGGCGCCGGCGGCCGGGGAGATTCCGCGGTCAGGTGTGCCAGCTGTCCGGGCCGCCTGGCGCGGGTTGGTAGCGGCACACGATGCCGGTGCGGATGGAGGAGTCCAGGTGCGCGCACATGCCGACTCCGCCGGATAGCGCCAGCCGCCCCCGGTAGGGCAGCAAGGGGCCTCGCGCACTGCTTCGCCTGCGCCACGTACCCGGTCACCGCCGGCGCCGGGCTGATGCCGGTGACCTGATGGCGGCGCTGCGCCGTCAACGGCGCCCCGGACAGGTCCGCGCCGCACCCGCCGCACACGGCCGGCGGGCAGTTAGTTGTCTCATCAGGGTCATCGACCAGGTTCATCGTCGATCCGGGATCGCCGGGCTGCTTTCCCGGCCACCGTTTCCCCCGCTCCCGCAGCGACCGGTCCCCGCCTTTCTTCTTGTACGGGCTGTCCGACGAGGGGGGCTGCGACGACGTAGACGAGTCCTTGCGGGCCTGCCGCTCCAGCTCCTCCACCCGGGCCGACAAGCGCTCAACCTGCGCGGTCAGCTCCGCTATCAGCCGGTACGCCTCCGCTAGCCGGACCGCCAGCCCGGCGGCCGGCAGAGCGGACAGCTCCTCAGCGGAAGGAACACCAGGCTCACCGGTCACACCTGGCAATGATCACCCGTCCGGCCAGCCAGCGTGCCATGGAGATCCACCTCCGTGAGATCGTCCAGGCGCCGGGCCTCCTCGCCAGGCTCCTCCCCCTGGTCCGCCCCCTCTGGCGGCAGATGACGACGTTCGCCCCGGGCCAGATCCGCGATGACGCCAACATCGAGTCCCTCGGGGTCGGCATCGACCGGTACGCCGCCCTCGACGTTCCCGCGCTGCTCCTCGGGGGCGCCCGCAGCCCGAAGCACCTTCGTGCCCGGCTCGACGCACTCGCTGCCGTCCTGCCCGACGTGGACTCACTCGTCATCCTCCCCCGCCAGGGGCACCTGGCCAACGCGTGGGCCCCGGGCAAGGTCGCGCAAATCATCGAGCCCTTCGCCGACCGGGTGCTGCGATGAGAGTGCAGGGGTCGAACGGTGCGGAGCCGACGGGAACACCCCTGGGCGGGCTACGTTGCCGGTCACGGCACGTGGCCGCTCACCGGGCACAGGGCCCCGGTCACCGGGCCGGTTATCTGGGCTGGAAACGGAGGCCACCGTCGAACCGGACGACCTCGGCGTTCATGTAGTCGTTCTCGATCAGTGCCCGGACGAGCTGGCCGAACTCGGCGGTGCGTCCCATCCGCCTCGGGAAAAGGATCGGCGCGGCCAGCCGGGCCTTGAACTCCTCGGCCCCTGCTCCCTCGCCGTAGATCGGGGTGTCGATGATGCCGGGGCAGATCGTGTTGACCCGGATCCCGGCCGCCGCCAGGTCGCGCGCGGCGGGCACGGTCATCCCGATGATGCCGCCCTTGGATGCCGAGTAGGCGATCTGGCCGATCTGGCCCTCGATGCCGGCGACCGACGAGGTGTTGATGACGACGCCCCGCTGGCCGTCCGCGTCGGCCGGCTCCGTGGCGGCCATGGCCGCGGCCGACAGCCTCATCAGGTTGAAGGTGCCGATCAGGTTGACCGCGATGACCTTCTGGAAGGCGCCGAGGTCGTGCGGTGTGCCGTCGCGCGCCACGGTCCGCGCGGCCCAGGCGATGCCCGCGCAGCTCACGGCGGCCCGCAGCGGGCGGCCGCGGCCGGCCGCGGCCGCGACCGCGTCCCGGACCGACGCCTCATCGGACACGTCGGTCCGCGCGAACAGCCCGCCGATGTCATCCGCGACCGCGCGGCCACGCTCCTCGGTCAGGTCGGCGACGACGACCAGTGCCCCAGCCTTGGCCAGCTCGCGGGCGGTGGCCTCACCGAGCCCGCTCGCGCCGCCCGACACGATTGCCGCGGTTCCGTTCAGCTCCATGGCGGGAGGATACGTCAGCCGCGCCGGGGGCAATCTAGCAGGGTGTGGCGCCAGCCAGCAGGAGCGGCGCCAGTTTCCGGGTTCCCGTATCCCCCGTACGACGGTCCGCCGGCCGGCGGACCGTGTCCCGCCCGCGGACCGTCCTGTCATCAGCGATAACGCAGCCGGTAGGGTCAGATGCCGCAGAGCATGACAATGACGGGCCGTCGCCGGCGGCTGCCAACACGCGGGAATGGACACGCGGGAATGGAGAGGTGCCGTGGCCTGCGTCATCCGCCGCCCCGCCGTGGGGTCCGGCCCGGGAGCACCCGGCCCGGCCGCCCGCGCGGCGGCCGGCTGAGGCCCGGCCGGGCTTTCCCGTGGCCCCGGATTCCAACTTCGCCCCCGCCGGGACCGCCGGGGCCGGTCATGTCGTGGCGGTGGACGCCATGGGCGGCGACAACGCCCCCGGCGAGATCGTGGCCGGGGCGCTCGCCGCTCAGCGCGAGCACGGCATCCAGGTCATCCTGACCGGGCAGCCGCAGCCGCTGGCGGCCGAGCTCGCCGCCCTCGGCGCCGCCCCGGACGAGATCGCGATCGCCGCGGCGGAGGACATCCTCCGCATGGACGAGGGAGCCCTGGCCATCCGACGCCGTCCCCGGTCCAGCATCGCGATCGCGTGCCAGCTGGTCCGGCGCGGCCAGGCCGCGGCCGTGGTCTCGGCCGGCTCGACGGGTGGGATCGTCACCACGGCCCGGCTGCGGCTGCGGCCCCTCGCGGGCGGCGGCCGCCCGGCGCTGGCGGCCGTGCTGCCCACCCTGCCCCGCCCCACCGTGCTCATCGACGTGGGCGCGACCGCGGACCCCAAGCCGGAGATGCTGGTCCAGTTCGCCCAGCTCGGTGTGGCCTACGCCCAGGTCACCCTCGGTATCCAGGCCCCCCGGGTCGGGCTGCTCACCATCGGGGCCGAGCCGGCCAAGGGCAACAAGCTGACCAGGGACGCGCACGAACTGCTTGCGGCGGACCCGGTGCACGGGGCCTCCCCGCTGATCTTCACCGGGAACATCGAAGGCGGCGACCTGATGGCCGGCAAGGTCGATGTGATCGTCACCGACGGGTTCACCGGGAACGTGGCCCTGAAAACACTGGAGGGGTCGGTCCGGTTCGCGGCCGCGCAACTCCGGGACGCGGTCACCGCCAGCCGCGCGGCCCGTCTCGGCGCCGTGCTGCAGCGGCGCGCGTTCCGGGACATGGCCGAACGGCTCGACGCGGAGACCTACGGCGGCGCGGCGCTGCTGGGGCTGGGCGGCACGGTCGTCATCGCGCACGGCGCGAGCACGGCGCGCGGCGTCAAATCGGCGTGCGTTCTCGCCCACGACCTGGCGCGCGGCCAGATCGTGGACAAGATCAGGGAACGGCTGGGACCGGGCCGGACCGGCCACTTCCGGCGCCGGCCGGCCGGGTGATCCGCACGCTGCCGCCCGGGCGCTGGCCGCGGCGCTGCCGGTTTCAGCATCGCCTTCTGGTCGGCGGCCGATGCGGCGCAGCCGCACCGCCTGTGCACCCACCTCTTCGAGCTGGCCAGCCTGTTCACCATTTCTTACGAACTGTGCCCGGTGCTGCAGGCGCACGACGACCGGTCCGGGCCTCCCAGCCGGCGCTGTGCGCGCTGACCCTGCGGGTTCTGGTGACCGGGCTGGACCTGCCCGGCGTTACCGGTCCCGGAGCGGATGCAGCGGTACCAGCAAACATTCTGGACGTTCCCAGGCTGCTCCCAGGCAGCGCCGACAGCGATCCCAGGATGACGGCCGACACTCGGCGGTATGAACGAACTGGCGCACCATTTCGCACGAGATCGCCGCAGATCCCTGATCTGGGCGATCGGCATCCTCCTGGCCGTGGTCCTGGCCGCCGGCGGGGCCGTCGCCGGATCGGCGCTAGCCGGCTCGCAGGGCGACCCGTCCGGGGAGGCGGCGACGCTCAACGCGGCGCTAGGCACCGACGGGACCACGGCCAGCACCCCGGCCGGTACGGCGCAGGCCGGGGCCGGCGCCATCGCCCGGCTGCGCCGCCTGGGCGGTATGTACGGGCAGGTCGCCTTCCGCGGCAAGGACGGCGCGACCCGTACGCGCGCCTTTGAGCGGGGCGTCGTGACCTCGGCCGGCGGCGACCTGGTGGTCAAGGCGGCCGACGGCACCACGTGGACCTGGCAGTACACCTCCAGCACGGTCGTGCGCACGGGCGGCGCGAAGGTCAGCCGCTCGGACCTGTCCACCGGCGAGCACGTCCTGCTGGCCGGCCCGGTGGTGTCCGGCGCGCGCGATGCCCGGCTGATTCTTATCGCCGCGGCCAAGCATCCCGCCACGGGCACGTCACCCGCGCCGTCCCCGTCGGCCTCGGCCCCGGCGAGCGGCTCGGCGTCCGCCAGCTGAGCGGCGCAGGAGGGGGACAAGAGCGCTCCCGGCGGCCACCCGGGCCGCCGGGAAGCGCTTTCCGTAAGAATGTGAATTCCCGAACGTACTTATTACGTGCCAGGTCATGCCGGATCGAGCCGATTGCCATCCACAGCCTCCGCAAAACGCCGCCGCAGGAATGTGAACTCTCGAACGGACTGCTTACGTGGGCGCCGATCACGTACCGATCTCGGCGTCGCCAGTGCACTCTCATGGCCATGGATATGTACGAGCCGTCCATCGGCTATCCAGAAACCCACTGGCAATCGCAGTCGCACCAGGGCGCGCGTGGCGGGCGCAGCGACCAGGGAAGGAGGCACCGATGATGGGCCGCAATCGGCGTAACCCGGCTGGGAGCCGGCGCAGCAACCTAAAGGCGCGCCTCGGCATTGCGACCGCGGTCGTAATCGGCGGCGGCGCAATCGGCGCGGTGGCGGTAGCAACAACAAGCCACCCCAGTGTGACCGCGGCACAGTCCGCTGGTTACAGCAAGCACTATTCGTTCTACGGAAACCAGGCGAATGACCTCAACACAGGTCTCACTGATTTCTCGTGGTCTCATGCACGCGCCTTTAGTTACTTCTCCCACCTCACGAACACCAACCGCGAGACGGAGATGTGGCGCGGGCACAGCAAGCTCGCCTTCGAGCGTGGCAGGGTGGTCCTCGCCACCAAGAAGTTCGTCCTCATCCGCGCGGCCAACGGCTCGTTCAACCTGTGGTTCCTGTCCGGTGGCACCAAGGTCACGAACGTGGCCGCCAGCATGACCGGCACCACCGCGCTGACCGGCAGCGCCTGGGCCGCCGGCGCGGCGATGAACGGGCAGATGGCCCCGGCGACGGCCATGCTGACCGGGAACACCACGGCCGCGCAGCGGGTGCTCGCTCCGACCGCCACGACCGTCACGGTCAACGTGGTCGGCACGGGTATCACGGTCACGGTCAAGGTGACCAGCAACATGGCCACCGTGGCGCAGAACAAAACGTGGTGGCGGCAGCCGGCCATGACCACGGTCGCCGGCCTGCAGCGCGGTGATCTGGTCTTCATCGCGGGAACCCGGGCGAACTGGGCGCTGCACGCCAAGGTCATCCTCATCGAGAAGACGCCGATGACCACCACCGCGCCGCCGACAGCAATTCCGACGCCGACCGCGACCCCGAGCGTGGCGGCTGGATCGACGGGCGCCCACTCCTGAGTCCACGACCCCAGGTAATCCCGTCACCAGACGGGACACGGCCCGGCCGCCCGTGCCACGCCGCTGACAGCGGCGTGGCACGGGCTGTCGGTGTGGGCAGGGACGAAGCCGGGGGATTCGCTATGACGGCCGGTGCGGCAGGGCACGGTACATGGCCCTGGAATCATTACCGGGAAGTCCCCGTTCGCGATAGCGGGGAGACCGTGACGACTCGGTTGGGGCGGGAGAAGATAATGCTGGGACGCTATGGCCGACAATAGGCACATTCCGAAGGTGCTCGTCGTCGACGACGAGCCCAACATCCGTGAGCTTGTCCAGGTCGCACTGAATTTCCACGGCTGCACGGTGCTGACCGCGGCGAGCGGCAAGGCGGCGCTCCGGGACGCCGAGACCGCCGGGCCCGACCTGATCGTGCTCGACGTCATGCTGCCCGATCTGGACGGCTTCGAAGTGTGCCGCCGGCTTCGCGCCCGCGGCAACGACGTGCCGATCATCTTCCTGACGGCCCGCGACACCTCCTCTGACACCGTGCAGGGGCTCGCCCTCGGCGGTGACGACTACGTGACCAAGCCGTTCTCGGTGGAAGCCCTGGTGGCCCGCATCCGCGCCGTGCTGCGCCGCGCCGCCCGCCCGGCGGATGAGACGGCAGCCGACGAAACCGCCACGCTGCAGGCCGGCGACCTGGAGCTGGATGAGTCCCGGTGGACGGTGCACCGCGCCGGGACGCCGGTGGATCTGTCGCCGACCGAATTCCGGCTGCTGGCCTACCTCATGCGGCACCAGGGCCGCGTGCTGACCCGGGCCCAGCTGCTCGAGAACGTGTGGGGCTGGGATTACGCGGGCCAATCGCAGATCGTCGAGACGTACGTCAGTTACCTGCGGCGCAAGCTCGACCCCCTCGGGCCGCCGCTCATTCACACCCAGCGCGGCGTCGGGTACACACTGCGGCCGCCCCAACACGTCGCGGATGCCGCAGAATCCGTTAGATGACCCATTCGCCCCGGCTGTCGCTGCGCGCCCGGCTGCTGGCCGGGCTGATCGCCGTGACGGCCGTGTTCCTGGTCATCATGGGAACGGTCAGCGCGTTCGTGATCAGCGGCCATCTCCAAGCCCAGTTCGATGACAGCCTGCTGGCCGCGCTGGGCGAGACACCCGCACAGCTGAAGGCGAGCCCGGCCTATGCCCTCGCCGGGGTGGGGCCGCTCGGCACCGTCGTGCCGTACGCCAACGGGTCGCCCTACGCCAGCCAGCTCGCCGCGGGCCTGAGCGCGATGCCGCTGGCCCAGATCCGCCAGCATGTCCGGGGCCGCACGGTCTACCCCGTTCCCGGTACCACCCTCGCCGCGGCCGGGCGGCGGGTCACCCTGGGGTCCGGTATCACCGGCATCATGGTGATCGCCGAGCCCCGCGGCCGGGTCGCCGCCGGGGTACGCGGCCTGGTCATCGCCGAGCTGATCACGGGCTGCGCCCTGCTCGCGCTGCTCGCCGCGGGCGGCCGGTGGCTGATCGGCCGGGGGCTCGCGCCGCTCGATCAGATGGCCACCACGGCCCGGCGGATCACCACCCGGGGTGACCTGACCGCACGGATGCCGGATCCCGGTGACCACGCGGAGGTTGGTTCCCTGGCCGACGCGATCAACACCATGCTGGACCGGATCCAGCAGGCGTTCAGCGCGCGGCTGCAGTCAGAGCAGAAGGTCCGCCGGTTCGCCGCGGATGCCTCCCACGAGCTCCGCACTCCGCTGACGACCATCCGCGGATACGCCGAACTGTACGGGCAGGGAGCGCTCGGCCCGGATCAGCTGCCGAATGCGATGCGCCGGATTGACGAGGAATCGCAGCGGATGAGCAGGCTGGTCGCCGAGCTGCTGGAGCTCGCCCGGCTCGACCGGACCTCCTCACTGAACCTGACCGAGACCGATCTGGCCGTCTTGGTGCGCGACGCCGCGGCCGACGCGCGCGCCGTCGAGCCGGGCCGCCCGGTCCGGCTCGAGGCCCCGGACCGGCTGGTCGTCGTCGCCGACGAGCCGCGGATCCGCCAGGTGCTGGCGAACCTGCTGGCCAACGTGCGTGAGCACACCCCGCCGGGGACGTCCGTCATGCTCCGGCTCAGCCCCGCCGGCGGCGGCGCCCTGATGGAGGTCGCCGACGCGGGCCCCGGGATGCGGCCCGAGGACGCGGCCCGCGCGTTCGACCGTTTCCACCGCGGCAGCCGGGGCAAGGACGCGGGCCGGGCCGAGACCGGCAGCGGGCTGGGGCTGTCGATCGTCCAGGCCATCGCGGCCGCGCATAGCGGCCACGCGGATCTGGCGTCGGCACCGGGGTACGGCACCCGGGTGCGGGTGTGGCTGCCCGCCGAGGTGCCCCGCGACGCCACCCCGCCGCCGTAACCGCCCGCGCCCGGCGCCCGCACGCCACCTGGCCACCGCCGGTAAACCTACGTAACCGTAGCCAGCCCCGGCCCGGTGACGTAGTCTGATGGTGCAGCAGGCAATTGCGTGGAGGAGGCGGGTGTGTCCGGGGTCATCCTGCTAATTTTCCTGGCCATTCTCGTTGCGTATTTCTGGACCAGGATCCGCAAGCGCGCGGGCCTGGGCATCTCCTCCAGGACCTGGATGGGCGTCATAGCCGTCTTCGTTGTCGTGCTGGCGCTGCTGTACGGCTCCAGCGGGGGCCACTGACCGCCCTGCGCGCCCCCGGTCAGGACGACTGGCCGTTGATCGGCATCTCGAACCAGACGGCCTTGCCGTTACGCGTCGGCCGCGATCCCCACCGGGTGGCGAGCTGCTCCACCAGGTACAGGCCGCGGCCGCCCTCGTCGCTGTCCTCCGCCGTCCGGATCCGCGGCAGCCGCATGTCCGGATCGAAGACCTCGACCCAGACCGCCAAGGAGCCCCGCCGCAGCCTCATCGCGAAATCCTTCGGCAACCCGGCGGCGAAGCCCGCCTGGTTGCCGTCCATGACCGGCACCGGCAGGTCCCACGGCATCGGCGATACGGGCGGGGCCACCATGGCGCCCACCGGGACGTCGCCGAACTCCCGCTGCGGGCTGGGCGCGGCCGAGGTGTGCAGGACGGCGTTGGTGACGACCTCGGAGACCAGCAGGCACGCCAGCTCGGCCTGGGCCCTGCCCATCCCCCACGCACGGAACGTCTCCAGCGCCATCCGGCGCGCCTCGGACACCATGACCGGCTCGGCGGGGAAGACCCGCTCGCGGGCGTCAAGCTCGGCCGGGAGCGAACGGACGACCAGGATCGCCATGTCGTCGTCGATGTCGCCGGGAACGGAGTCCTCCGCCGCGCAGGCGATCGCGTCGGCGCCCCCGGCCGCCGCGCTGACCGCATGGCACAGCATGCCGAGCGCCTCTTCCTCGGTGTAGTGACCCGCGCCGTCGGCGCGCGCCCGGCGGTCGGTCAGGCCGTCGGTGTAGAGGACCAGGGTCGCCCCGGGCGGGAGGATCAGCGTCTCTTCCTTGTACGTCGGCAGCCCGCGGATGCCCTTGCCTCGCACTCCGAGCAGGACCCCCTTGTCGCCGATCTCCATCTGCCGCGCCTCGCCGTCGACCACGAGCAGCGGCGCGTCATGGCCGGCGTTGGCGAAGGACAGCTCACGGGACCACGGGTCGTAGACGAAGTACGTGCAGCTCACCGTGGGCGGATCCGCGCCCGGCAGTCCCGTGCCATCGCCGGGCGTCATCGTGCGGCACCACTCGTCCAGCTTGCGGAGAATGTCCGCCGGGGCCTTCTCGTCCTGGGCGAACGCGCGCAGCGCGGCCCGGAGCTGTCCCATCACGGCGGCCGCACGGGCGCCCCGTCCCTCGACGTCGCCGATGACGATGCCCACCCGCCCGGCGGCCAGCGGGATGACGTCGTACCAGTCGCCGCCGACCTGCGTCTGGATACCCTGGCCGTGGGTCTCGAGCGGGTAGGCCGGCACGTACCGGCAGGCCACCTCGAGCCCGTCCAGCTCCGGGAGTGCCTGGGGCAGCAGGCTCTTCTGGAACACCAGGGCCGTCTGCCGTTCCGCCTCGAACAGCATCGCGTTGTCGATGGCGATGGCGATCCGGCTCGCGATCGCGCCGAACAGGTCACGGTCGTCGGGGCCGTAGCGGCGGCTCTTCCGGTCGGTGAGCCCGGACAGGGCCAGGCTCATGACCCCGAGCAGCTCGCCCCGGGCGTGCAGCGGCAGCGCGATCACCGAGAACATCCCGGCGTCGTGGCTGGCCCGGAGGCTGTCCGCGCTGGGCGCCGGATAGCTCTCTTCCTGCAGGTCCACGACGACGATCTCCGTCTGGTCCATGGCCTGCCGGCAGAAATGGCCTTCTGGGTACCTGACCTGGGCACCGACCGGAGTCCACGCGCCGGCCGGGGGCGCCCAGCCGGCCGCGTTGGTCTGCACCCGCCGGATCAGCTTTTCGCCCTGGAACAGGTCGATGACGCAATGGTCGGCGAACTGCGGGACGAGCATGTCGGCGACGTGGCGGAGGGTCGCGCCCAGCTCCAGCGACCCGCCCAGCCGCTCGCCGATGCGCTCCAGCAGCCCGATCCGGTTCCGCTCGGCGAGCGTGCCCTGCCCGGCTTCGCGCGCGAAGATGGAGATGCCGTCGACGGCGCCGGACGCATGGCGCAGCGGCACCGCGTAGGCCCGGACCAGCAGGCTGGCGCCGTCTTCACCGGTGCTGGCGAAGGTTCCCTCCCACGGCTGCCCGTGCAGCACGCACCGGGCCAGCGCGGTGACCTTGTCCTGATCCCCGGTACCGAACCCGATGCTGAGCACGGATTGCCCGATGAACCGCCGCGCGTCGCCGGCCACGCCCAGCAGCCGGGCCGCGTACGCGTTGACGTACAGCAGGTTGCAGCGCCGGTCGGTGACGATGACCGCCATCTCCGCCTGGTCGAGCAGCATCTCCGCAGGCAGGAACGACTCGCCCGTGATCTCCTGCCACGATTTCATATCTGCGCTCCACAGCCCGCGAACGGGCAGCCAGCAACAGCCCCGCGGCTGGGCACGCCCGCGCCCGCCGGTGCCCGGTTACGGCCGTGACACAAAGACGTGCGCGGCGATCTCCCGGGGCAGTTTCGTCTCGGCACCATCAGGGCTGTCGCCACACGTCACTCGCACACCATCGTCGCTTGCCGCAAGCATTACCTCACGTCCGGGTTGTATCCCGGTGCGCTTGAGTTTAAGCATCAGACCGAGATCGCTCTGGATCTGTTCGCTAATCCGCCGCACGACCACCGGCGCCGGCTCCCGCGCGGCGGCCTTGGTCATCGCCACGCCGCCCGCGTCCGCCGCGGCCAGGATCTGCTCCTTGGCCTGGGGCGGTATCCCGAGTTCGTCGAGGCCGGGGATCACGTTCCCGTGCGGGCAGCAGACCGGGTACCCGAGCAGCTCGAACAGGCGGCGCTCCACACTCTCCGAGATCACGTGCTCCCACCGGCACGCCTCGATGTGGACTTCCTCCCAGGGCAGCTCGATGACGCCCACCAGGAGGCATTCGGCCAGCCGGTGCTTGCGCATCACCCTGGTGGCCAGCGTCCGGCCCACGTCGCTGAGGGACAGCTGCCGGTCGCCGGCGACATGCAGCAGCCCGTCCCGCTCCATCCTGGCCACGGTCTGGCTGACGGTCGGCCCGCTCTGGGCCAGCCGTTCGGCGATACGGGCACGCAGCGGGACGATGCCCTCCTCTTCGAGCTCGAAGACGGTGCGGAGGTACATCTCGGTCGTGTCGATAAGCCCCTGGGCGGTCACCTGCTCACTCCTCCTGCTGTGATGCTATGCCGCGCTGGCGCCTGGGCGTACCCGTCCCGGCGGCCCTTCCGTGCGCCCGGCAGCACCGTTCCTCCCGGGCTAGGGCGAAACCCGCTCGATGACCCAGCCACCCGGGGTTCTGCGGTACCGGAAGCGGTCGTGCAGCCGGCTCTCCCGTGACTGCCAGAACTCGATCGCCTCCGGCGCGAGCCGGTAGCCGCCCCAGAAGTCCGGCATCGGCACCTCAGTGCCCGCCGGCCAGCGCCGGTCAAGCTCCGCGACGCGCTCGTCGAGTTGCGCACGCGACGCGATCACCCGGGATTGCCGGCTGGCCCACGCCCCGATCTGCGACCCACGGGGCCGGGACCGGAAGTACGGCTCGCTTTCCGCCGTCGACAGCGCGCTGACCGGCCCCTCGATGGTCACCTGGCGCCCCAGCGCGTACCAGGGGAACAGCACGCAGGCCCATGAGTTCGCGGCCAGGTCAGTGCCCTTGCGGGACGTCCGGTTCGTATAGAAGATGAATCCGGCGCCATCATGCGCCTTGAGCAGGACGGTCCGGGCCCGGGTGTGCCCCTCCGCCGAGGTGGTGGCCAGCACCATGGCATTGGGCTCCGGCAGGCCGGCCTGCATGGCGTCAGCGAGCCAGCCGGAGAACTGCTCGACGGGGTCGTCTGCGAGCATGTCCTCAGTAAGGAACCGGGAACCATCGCGGGAGTGGGCCCGGGAACCGTCGTCGCGCCGGGTCGTTTCCATGAGTAACACTCCTAAAGCGCTGTGAGCTGGGCAGACGCATCATCGCACGCCCCCGCCGGGCATATTCCGGGCACATGAGCGCTCGGACGTGCCAGCGAAGAACGCGTTCATGACCTCGCGTGCCCGGTCGTCGTCGGATGGCAGGAAGTGAGCGTAGACCGACAGCACGGCCCCTTTGGCATCACCCCAGTACGCGGCCACCTTCGCGGGTGACACCCCGGCCGGCAGCCAGATGGAGGCGGCCGTTTGGCGCAGCACATGGCAGCCGTTCCCCGTTCCTCGGGGTATGCCGACTGCGCGGCGAGCTTTCGACCACTGCTTGTTGAAGCGCCACTGCTTGTTGAAGCGCCGCCGGTTGTTGAAGCGCCGCCGGATGATCGCCTGGCCCACCGGCCTCCTGCAAATGGACACCTGCACGCCCATGAACCCCACGTATTCACGCCCATTAACCCCACGTATTTCTGCAACGGCCAGCGCTTCCCCTCGGTCGTATCGGCAAAGCGGCGCGGCGGCTGCCAGTGGACGATCTCCTCCCGAACGGTCACACCGCCGCGGAGCGCCATACCCGGGCCGTTCGGACCATGCTCTCCCCGCGGGGCAGCGGCTTCGGA
>Ga0335085_10003352_pt1 | contig 27919 bp, 28 predicted proteins | sample Lox_Sample_45_FD_206712 | JGI IMG/M metagenome (GOLD analysis project Ga0335085, IMG submission 206712) | Soil microbial communities from Loxahatchee National Wildlife Refuge, Florida, United States - Lox_Sample_4.5 | ecosystem: Environmental > Terrestrial > Soil > Wetlands | place: USA... | reverse complement strand
CACGTCGCGCCCTCCGTCTCCGGAGCGGGGAGTCAGGACGACGTTGAACCCCTCGGAGTGGTACGCGGCAGCGATGATCTCCTCCATCTTCCGCCAGTCGAAGCGATGCAGGAGCATGGGATCGCGGGTTAGCTCGCGCGCGAGAGCGTCCCACGCAATCGCAACCGCTTCGACGATGACGCCCTCGGGGACCGGGGCTCCAAGCTGGACGATCGCGGCCTGCAGGAGCAACTCGCCGCCGGGCACATGAGGCGTGGCGGTTGCCGAGCGACGCGACGCAGCCATCGCCTCCATCATCATCGATTCCTCGTTTGGGTACTCATCATCCACGATAAGAATCGGTGGACGGATTCCCTTTGCGGCCATCTGCCACGCCGCCATGAAAACGCTGATCCCGTCGTCGTCGACAACCATGCGATCTCGTGTAGCGCGCGCGGCGCGGCGGTCAACAAGACCTAGAGGTTGCCGTCCCTATCCGGGGTAAGGGAGTTGGGGGACTACGAAATTTCTTCCGGACGGAGATCGTGGCGCGAGGCAAGATCCTCAAATTTTCACGTGGTCGCGCCCGGTTCGTCCGCGTCCTTCCAGCCGAAGTTGTGGTCCCCGCCGCTTAGGGGCCGGATCCTACTGTCCACGGTTACTACCTTGGCCGCGGACCGCGGTCGAGCAGAACGGTTTCTCCAGGAAAGCCGATGCCACTGGCGTCGTACGCGACGACTCGGAACCAGACGACTCCCGGGGGCACGCCCAGGGAGAGAACGATCTGAGTGCGGGTCATCTCCGCAGGAAAGTGCCAGAGGACGTGCCAATCTGATTCGACGGCCGCGTACTCCAGGTCGTATTTCTGCGGAACGAAGGCGCCGGTCGGGCGCGTCCAGACAATTGAGAGCAGGTCGTAGTCCGCCCGCGCCCAGGTGAGCGTGAGGCGCGGCCCTTCGGAGCGCGAAGGCACATCCGGAGAACCACAGCCAAGCAGCAGCGCTGCCGCAACAGCAATCCGGGCCATACCGTTTCAGCCCCCGAACACTTCGTAGTCATCGTAGCGCGAACGACTCTGGATGGCTCGGCACTTTCCGTCGCAGTCGCGGGCCGAATTTCCTTTGCGGACCGTCGAAGAAACCGCAAGGGCAGCCGCGCGTAGGATCTGCGGTGAGAGTCCGGAAGTGCGCAATCGTCTCGGCGTTATTCTCGGTTTCAGGATGCGCCAGCGAATCCACCTGCTCCTCCGGTCCGAACCTGCCCGAATGGACGCTGGAAATCTCCGTCCTGAAGGAGTATTGGGGGACCAGGATTCGAACCTGGATACACGGAGTCAGAGTCCGTGGTCCTGCCGTTAGACGATCCCCCAGCAGGGCCGGAGAAGGGGGCACCGTATATCCGGCGCGAACGGGACGGCGCAAGGGATTCTCGACGCCGTCCCGGGACGGCGAAGCTCAGCGCGCGGCCTGGAGCGGGGCGGGCGCGGGCTGCTCCAGCCGATCGGCCAGCGCCACGGTGGGGCCGATCGCCAGGATCCCGGGAGCCTCTGGGTGCTGAGCGGGCAGCTCGCAGGCGGCAAGCTGCGAAAGGGGGCCGCGCCAGCAGGCGGCTTCGGCTCGCGAGGAGGAGAGCACGACGGCGGCGGGGGTGCTCGGATCCCAGCCGCGGGCCAGGAGGAGGGCGGCGATGGCGGCGCGGGTGGCGAGGCCCATCAGCACCACCACGGTGGCCGCGCCGGGAGCCAGCGATTCCAGCGCCGGGACAAACGCCTCCTGCGAATGGCCGGAGACGACGAGGAATGCCGAGGCCAGACCGCGGTGCGTGACCGGGATGCCGCAGAGCCCGGGCCCGGCCACCGCCGAGGAGACGCCGGGGACCACCTCGCAGGGGACGCCGGCCGCGGCCAGGGCCAGGGCCTCCTCGCCGCCGCGGCCGAAGACGAAGGGATCGCCGCTCTTCAGCCGGACCACCCGTTCCCCGCGCAGCGCGCACCGGATCATCACCCGCTCGATGGTCTCCTGCGAGATGGAGTGGCGGCCGGCGCGCTTGCCCACGTAGGCCCAGCGGGCCTTGCGGGCGTGGCGCAGCGCCGCGCGATCGACCAGCGCGTCGTAGAGGACCAAATCGGCCGCTTCCAGCCGCCCCACCGCGCGCAGGGTGAGAAGCTCCGGATCCCCCGGCCCCGCCCCCACCAGCGACACCAGACCCGGACCGCTCATGCCACCTTCCGCGGCTCGTAGAGCGCGTCGAGGGCTTGCAGGAGGAGCGGCCGGCGCCGCTCCATCGGCAGCCGCTCGGAGCGCCAGCGAGCGCGGAGCCGGTCGGCCGTGGCCATCCACTCTCCCAACTCGGGAGGGAGCAGGTTCTCCAGCGCTTCCCGCAACAGCCCGGCGAGCGCGGGCGCGCGTCCGCCGGTGGAGATGGCGATCGTCACCCCTCCCCTGCGCACCACCCCGCCCAGCCAGGCGCTGGCCGTTTCCGCGTCGTCGACGGCGTTGACGAAGAGGTGGCGCGTCTCCGCGGCCGCCGCCACCTCGCGGTTCACCTCCGGTGTCGCGGCCGCCACCGCGAACCAGCATCCCTCCAGGTCCTGGGGCTGGAAGGGCCGCCGCAAGAGCTCCACGCCGGCCAGCTGGCATTCCCCGGCGATCTCCGGGGCGACGACGGCGATCCGGGCGCCCGACTCGATCAGGCCGGCCAGCTTGCTGGCGGCGACCCGCCCGCCGCCCACCACCAGCACGCGGCGTCCGGCGAGCTTGAGAAAAGCAGGGAAGGGGTTCATCGGGGCAGGACCTCCTCGCCGGCCAGGCGCGCCACCAGGGCGTTGAGCATGGCGCCCATCTTGGGCGTCTGCGGCACGACCTGCGGCGGGATGCCCAGGCCGGAGAGCACGCGGGCGCAGGTGGGGCCGACCGCGGCGACCACCACCCGATCGCGCAGGGCCTGTACCAGCTCACCCCTGCGCCCCAGCTCGCCGGCGATCTGGAGCAGGTGCCGGGCCTGGATCTGGGTGGTGAAGGCGGCGGCGGCGAACCCTCCCCGCGCCAGATCCTCGACGATGCCCGCCAGGGCCGAGGTGTCCTCCGGCAGCTCCCACTCGTACAGCATCAGCTCGCGCAGCCGCGCTCCGCGGGGTTCCAGCGCCGAGGCCACCTCCGGGTTGCGTTCCCCGTAGTGCACCAGCACCGCCATCCGATCCCGCACCTCGACGCTTCCCAGGGCCTCCACGAACTCGGCGGTGGTGTAGGGAGCGCGGGCGCGCAGGGCGGCCGTGATCCCCTCCTTGTGGAGCGCGGCCACCGGCTTGGGCCCGCGGCAGACGATGAGCGCGCGGGAGAGCGCGTTGCGCAAGTCGGCGCTCCGTCGCAGGGCGCGGGCTTCCTCGAAGAGGGCGGCGGTCCCCACTCCGGTGGAGAAGGCGAACAGGGGATGCGCCTCGGCCGCCAGCTCGCGCAGGAGCCTGTCCACTTCGGGGCCGGCTGCGCGCCGGCGCTCCCTCACCGCCGGCACACAGACGGGGACGCCCCCGCCGCGGCGCACGAGCTCGCAGATCTCCTCCGCCAGCCGCGACTCGAACAAGGCGATGCGCTGTCCGCTCAGCCTCTCGCGCATCCAGCCGCTATCCCGCCGCCGCGGCGCGGGCGGGCTCCTCCTCGACTGGCCGGACGGCGAGCATCCGCCGCTCGCCCTGGGCCACGAACCAGTAGGGCAGGCCGATGAGCAGCGCCCCGCCTACGATGTTCCCCAGGGTCACGATCCAGAGGTTCCGGGCGAAGCCCGCCCAGGAGACCAGCGCGGGATCGTGGGGAAGGAAGAGCCCGATGGCGAGCAAGGTCATGTTGGCCACGCTGTGCTCGAAGCCCGCGCCGATGAAGGCGAAGAGGCACCAGAAGATGAGCGCCAGCCGCGCCATCTCCTCCTTGGCCCGCATCCCCATCCAGACGGCGAGGCAGACCAGCGCGTTGCAGAGGACCCCGCGGAAGAACAGCTCCAGGAAGGGGGCGGACATCTTGGCCGCGGCCACGCCCAGCACGAACTCCTTCGCCGGCGCCTTGCCCAGAACGCCCGAGGCGGCCGTGGCCAGGGCCAGGAGCGCGGCGCCCAGCAAGTTGCCCGCGAAGCTCACCGCCCAGACGCGGGCCAGCGCCCCGGGCGTCACGGTGCGGGAGAGGGCGCCCACGGTCATCACCAGGTTGTTGCCGGTGAAGAGCTCGGAGCCGGCGAAGATCACCAGGGTGAGGGCGACGCCGAAGGAGGCGCCCATCACCGCCTTGACCGCGCCGGAGCCTCCGGCCTGCAGGGGCGCCCCGATGGCGAAGATGAGCACGATCCCCAGGCCGACATAGGCGCCGGCCAGCGCGGAGAGGACCAGGTACTGCCAGGGGCCGTGGCGGAGCAGGGCGGCCTTCGCCCGGGCAGCTGCCGCCAGCTTCACGATCGTCTCAGTCTCCAACGGGTCCTCCGGAGCGCGGATGGCAGCGCACGAGGATCCGGCCGCGCTCGACGCGGACCTCGTGGACGGGGAGGCGCACCTTGGGGTCGTCGAGGCAGACGCCGGTGCGCAGGTCGAAGCTCTGCTTGTAGATGGGGGAGGCGATCTTGGGCACGCCGGCGCGGTCGCCTACGATGCCGCGGGAGAGCACGTAGGCCTTGCTGAAGGGGTCGAAGTTGCCCAGGGCATAGACGGCGTCCTTGGTGCGCACCACGGCCACCTGCCGGCCGGCCACCAGCGCGCACACGCCGGTCCCGGGCAGGACCTGGTCGAGCGCGCAGACGTCCTCCCACTCCGGGCTTTCGGACATTCGCACCAGCGCCAGCGCCGTCATCCCGCGTCCCTCTCCAGCAGATGCGCCTTCTCCTCCCAGGCGGCGGGCCGGTGCTGCGCCCGCTGGCGGATGTGCACCAGGCTGGGGTCCGGGGAGGGGGAGTTCACGAAGGTGCGGAAGCGGCCCAGCTTGACGGGGTCCTCCAGCGCGGCCTTCCAGTCGCACTGGTAGGTGGCGACCACGTGGGCCATCTCCGCTTCCAGCTCCGCGCAGATGCCCAGCGAGTCCCCGATCAGCACCTCGCGCAGGTACTCGATGCCGCCTTCCAGGTTGTTGAGCCAGCCCGCCGTGCGCTGCAGCCGTTCGGCGGTGCGCACGTAGAACATGAGGAAGCGGTCCAGGTAGCGGACCACGGTCTCCTCGTCGAGGTCCTGGGCGAAGAGCTGCGCGTGCTGCGGCTTCATGCCGCCGTTTCCGCAGAGGTAGAGGTTGTAGCCCTTCTCGGTGGCCACCACGCCGAAGTCCTTGCCCTGGGCTTCCGCGCACTCGCGGGCGCAGCCCGAGACGGCGGACTTGAGCTTGTGGGGCGCGCGCAGGCCCTTGTAGCGGTTCTCCAGGCGGATGGCGAAGGAGACCGAGTCCTGCACCCCGAAGCGGCACCAGGTGTTCCCCACGCAGGACTTCACCGTGCGCAGCGCCTTGCCGTAGGCGTGGCCCGACTCGAAGCCGGCGGCGATCAGCTCGCGCCAGATCTCCGGGAGCTGCTCCAGGCGGGCGCCGAACAGGTCCACGCGCTGCGCCCCGGTGATCTTCGAGTAGAGGCCGAACCGCTTCGCCACCTTGCCCAGGGCGATGAGCTGGTCCGGGGTGATCTCGCCGCCCGGTACCCGCGGCACCACCGAGTAGCTTCCGTCGCGCTGGATGTTGGCGAGGAAGCGGTCGTTGGTGTCCTGCAGGCCCACGTGCCGGTCGTCGAGGACGTGCTCGTTCCAGGTGGAGGAGAGGATGGAGGCGACGGCGGGCTTGCAGATCTCGCAGCCGCTGCCCCGACCGTGCCTTTCGATCAGCTCGTCGAAGCTGCGGATGCGGTGCAAGCGGACCAGGTGGTAGAGCTCCTGCCGGCTGCGGGGGAAGTGCTCGCAGAGGTGGTTCGAGAGGGCCTTGCCCGCCCGCTTCATCTCCCTGGCGACGAGCTCGCCGAGCAGCGGGGTGCAGGAGCCGCAGCCGGTGCCCGCGCGGGTGGCCGCCTTCACCGCACCCACCGAGGCGAGCTGCTGGTCGCAGATGGCGCGGCAGATGGTCCCCTTGGCCACGTTCTGGCAGGTGCAGATGGTCGCCGCCTCGGGAAGGGCGTCCAGCCCCAGCCCCGGGGCGTTCAGCCCGGAGCCCTGGGGGAGGATGAGCTGCTCGGGATTCTTCGGCAGCGTGGCCTGGCTCTGCACGAGCTGGAGGAGGTGCCCGTAGCGGGAGGCGTCGCCCACCAGCACCCCGCCCAGCAGGCGCTGCCGGTCGGCGCTCACCACCAGCTTCTTGTAGATGCCCCCCACCGCGTCGGTGAAGGAGACCACGCGGCTGCCCGGCCGGGTGGCGTGCGCATCGCCGAAGCTGCCCACCTCCACGCCCAGGAGCTTGAGCTTGGTGCTCATGTCGAAGACGCCCAGCCGCTCTTCCCCCGCGTTGAGCGTGGAGACGGCGACGCGCGCCATCTGGTAGCCCGGCCCCACCAGCCCGTAGGTGCGGCCCCGGTAGTGGGCGCACTCGCCGATGGCGAGGATGTCCGCATCCGAGGTGCGGCAGCGGTCGTCGATGGTGATGCCGCCCCGCTCGCCGACGGCCAGGCCGCAGGCGCGGGCCAGCTCGTCGCGCGCCCGGATGCCGGCGGAGAACACCACCATCTCGGCGGCCAGGACCCCTCCGTCGGCGAAGCGGATCTCGCAGACCCGCCCGTCCTCGCCGGCCACGATCCGGGAGGTGTTCTTTCCGGTGTGGACGGAGAGGCCCAGCGCCTCGATCTTCGCCCGGAGGATCTCCGCCCCGCCCTCGTCGATCTGCATGGACATCAGCCGGGGCGCGAACTCCACCACGTGCGTCTCCAGCCCCATCCGGTTGAGCGCGTTGGCCGCCTCCAGCCCGAGCAGCCCGCCGCCGATCACCACCCCCGTGCGCGCCTTCGGCGCCCAGGCGCGGATCGCCTCCAGGTCCTCGAGGGTGCGGTAGAGGAAGCAGCCCGGGATGTCGCCGCCCGGGATGGGCGGCAACAGAGGCGCCGAGCCGGTGGCCAGCACCAGCTTGTCGTAGCGGAGGGCCGCGCCGCGGGCGGAGGTGACGACCTTGCGCTCGCGGTCGATGGCGGAAGCGCGGTCGCCCAGGTGCACCAGGATTCCTGCCTCCTGGTAGCGCCCGGGCGCCGCCAGGGCGAGGTCCTCCGCGGTCTTTCCCCCGAAGAAGGCGGTGAGGTTCACCCGGTCGTAGGCGAGACGCGGCTCCTCGCAGAAGGTGGCGACGTTCCAGCCGCCCCTTCCCTCGCTCTCGAGCAGAAGCTCGAGGAACCTGTGCCCGACCATTCCATTGCCAACGACGACGAGGTCCCGCTTCGCCGTCATCTCGCCACGCTCCAGGTCCGGATGCGCATGCCTGACCTGAGAGCAAGGGCGATGCCACCGCTGACGCGGCGCGTTCTTCCCTCGGAAAGGGGCCCGGCAGGGGCGCGGATCAGCCGACAGGCTTGTCGCTTCGCGCTCGCGGAGCCTTCATGGTTGTCGGGATCGCGCGATGGGTTGGAGGCAACATCGGCCCTGAAGCGGCGCAGCCGTTGAGGATTGCCGCGCCACGTCCTTCAGGAATGTCGCTTTGCCGCGCCGGGCCGACGAAATCGTCTTTACCGCCCCTTGCTCCCCTTGGACGGCTTGGGCGGAGGCGGCTCCTTGCCGGGGAGGATGAACACCCGCACCTCGCCGCGCGCCGCCTCGTAGAGGTTCACGCCCTCCCACTCCACGCCGGGCGGGTTGTCGATGTGCATGGCCCGCACCGCCGTCTGGCTGTGCAGCGTGTGCCGGGGATACTTCGCCGGCGGATAGGCGCGCCGGTAGAAGCGCACCGCCTCGTCCCAGGGCTGCGGCAGCCGGTAGCGGTCGTCGTCGATCTTCACCGCGCCGTCCGGGAGGATGAAGCCGCGCGCCTTGAACCCCTCCGCTCCCAGGGCGGAGCCGGCCGCGAGCAGGACGAGAAGCGCAAGAGCCTTCATCGGATCTTCTCCAGCGCGGCGTCGATCCGCCGCAGCGCCCGCTCCTTGCCCAGCAAGGCGAGGGTCTCGAACAAAGGCGGGCTCACCGTGGTGCCGGTGGCGGCCACCCGGACGGGCTGGGCCAGCTTGCCCAGGCCCAGGCCACGCTCCTCGGCGAAGGTCCGGAAGGCGTGCTCCATCGCCTGCGGCCCCTGGGCGAAGGTGCGCTCGATGAGCGCCCGCGCCTCCTGCAGCAGCGGCTTGCTCTGCCCGGTGAGCTGCTTCACCACCGCCTTCTCGTCGTAAGCGGGCAGCTCGGGGACCATGTACGCCTGCCAGGCGTCGCGGATCTCGTTCAGGCTCTTCGCCCGCTCCTGCATCAGGCCGGCGAACTCCGGCGAGACGCCGGCTGCCAGCGCCAGCCCGGCCTTCGGGGTGGACTTGATCCACTGCTGGTTCAGCCACTCCAGCTTCTGGGGATTGAACACCCCGGCGGTGGCGCCCACGTGCTCCCAGTCGAACTTCTCGATCAGCTCGGGGATGGTGAAGACCTCCTGGTCGCCGTGCGACCAGCCCAGCCGCGCCAGGTAGTTCACCAGCGCCCCGGGCAGATAGCCGTCGTCGCGGTACTGCAGGACGCTCACCGCCCCGTGCCGCTTGGAGAGGCGCTGCTTGTCGGCGCCCAGGATCATCGGCAGGTGGGCGAACTGCGGCACCGGGTAGTCCAGCGCCTGGTACATGAGGATCTGCCGGGGCGTGTTCACCACGTGGTCGTCGCCCCGCGCCACCATGGTGATGCGCATCTCGATGTCGTCCACCACCGCCCCGAAGTTGTAGAGCGGCACCCCGTCGGCGCGCAGGATCACCTCGTCCTGCAGCTCCTTGTGCTGGGTGGTGATCTCGCCTTTCACCAGGTCGTGGAAGGAGGTGGCGCCCTGGTCGGGCATGCGGAAGCGCACCACGGCGCGCGGCGTGCCCCGGGGAAGCTTCTTCTCCCGGCAGGTGCCGGGATAACGGAAGCCGCGCTTCTCCTTGGCCGCCTGCGCGCGCAGCGCGTCCAGCTCCTCCTTGCTGCAGTCGCAGCGGTAGGCCTTTTCCTTGGCGATGAGCGCTTCGGCGTGCTTTTCGTAGGTGGCGAGGCGCTGCATCTGGAAGTAGGGGGCGTGCGGCCCACCCACCACGGGCCCTTCGTCCCAGTCCAGCCCCAGCCAGCGCATCCCGTCGATGATCGCCTGCTCGCTCTCCTGCGTGCTGCGCGACTGGTCGGTGTCCTCGATGCGCAGGACGAAGACTCCTTTGTTCTTGCGCGCCCAGAGCCAGTTGAAGAGCGCCGTGCGGGCTCCGCCGATGTGCAAGTAGCCGGTGGGGGAGGGCGCGAACCGGACGCGGACCATAGGGGCAGCCGAGATAGCAGAAGTTATAGTGCGCCGCCATGTTCCTCCTCGCCCTCCTCGTCGCCTTTCCCGCCGTCTCCCCGCGCGGCGTGGTCGCGGCCGCCCACCCCCTCGCCGCCGAGGCGGGCGCCAGCGTGATGCGCCGGGGCGGGAACGCCGTGGACGCGGCGGTGGCCGCCGCCTTCGCCCTGAACGTGGTGGAGCCGCAGAGCTCGGGGATCGCGGGCGGCGGCTTCGCGGTGCTCTACACGGCGCGCGACCGGGCGGTGCACGCCATCGACTTCCGCGAGGTGGGCCCCGGGGCGGCCAGGCCGGACCTCTTCATCCGCGACGGGCAGCCGCGGCAGGACCTGGCCAACGCCGGCCCCCTGAGCGTGGCGGTGCCCGCCGCGGTGAAGGGATACGCCGAGCTGGTGAAGCGCTTCGGGAAGAAGCCGCTCGGCCAGCTCACCAGCCCGGCCGAGCAGATCGCGCAGCGCGGGTTCCAGGTGAACCTCGGCTTCGTCCAGGCCAGTGCCAGCCGCCTGGACTGCCTGGCCGCCGATCCGGAGGCGGCCCGCCTCTTCCTCCGCCGCGGGCAGGACGGCGAGTACGAGGCGCTTTCTCCCGGGGACAAGCTGATCCAGCCGGAGCTGGCCCGCACCCTGCACGCCATCGGCCTCCGGGGAGCGGACGCGCTCTACAAGGGCCGGACCGCGAGAGCCATCGTGGAGACCGTCGCCTCCCGGGGCGGCATCCTCACCCTGGAGGACCTGTCGCGGGTGCAGGTGCGCGAGCGGCGCCCCCTCGAGTCCACCTACCGCGGGCACCGCATCGTCACCATGCCGCTGCCCTCCAGCGGCGGCTTCATCCTCGCCGCCCTGCTCAACGTGCTGGAGCGCGAGGACCCGCGCGCCGGCGGCTACCGCCCCGAGCGCTTCCTGCACGCCATGATCGAGACGGAGAAGCAGCTCTATTCCCTGCGGCAGCAGATCGGCGATCCGGACTTCAACCCGGGGATGGAGGACCGGGTCCGGCGCATGGCCACGAAGGACTTCGCGGGCGAGCTGTGGGCGAAGATCGGCGAGTCGGCGGCGCCCGCGGCGGAGGTGGAGGAGCGGCGCGAGCACGGCACCACCAGCATCGCCGCGGTGGACGAGGAGGGGAACGCCATCGCGCTCACCACCACCGTCAACGACTCCTTCGGCTCCTGCATCTCGCCCAGGGGCACGGGGTTCGTCCTCAACGACCAGATGGACGACTTCGCGGTGGCGCCGGGAGTGGCGAACGTCTTCGGGCTGCGCGGCGAGGCTCCCAATGCCCCCGGCGCAGGCAAGGTGCCGCTCTCCTCGATGGCGCCCACCCTGGTGTTCGCCCCCGACGGTACGTTCCTCCTCGCCCTCGGGTCCTCGGGCGGTTCCACCATCCCCACCACCGTGGCCCAGGCGATCATCCACGCGGTGGACGACCGGATGCCCATCGACCGGGCCATCGCCCAGCCGCGCCTGCACCACAACCTCCATCCCGACCTGGTGAGGGTGGAGTCGAACGGGCTGGACGCCGCCACGGCCAGGGCCCTGGCCCAGCGCGGCCACAAGCTGGAGTTCAGCGCCGAGCCCTTCCAGGATCACGGGCCGGGCTTCTTCGCCCTCCCCTGGGGAAAGGCCTGCGGCGTGGAGGTGGATCCGGACACGCTCTGGCGGCTGGGCGCCTGCGACGTGCGCTATGACGGCGGGGGAGCGATTCCGTAGTACCTTTTCCCCGTGCTCCTGGCCTTGCTCGTCGCCGCCACCGTGCGTGGCCCCGCGGACGTCGAATCGCTGACGGCAGCGGCGGACGCGGTGGTCTACGCGCGGGTGACCCGGCAATCGAGCTCCTGGGGCCGGGGCGGCGGGCAGATCTTCACCACGGTGGCGCTGCGGCCCATCGAGACCTGGAAGGGAGCGGCGGAGGCGGCGATCTCCGTGCTCGTCGCCGGCGGCGAGGTGGGGGAGCTTTCGCAGTCAGTGCCGGGAGAGGCGGCGTTCAGCGAGGGCGAGGAAGTGGTGCTCTTCCTCCACCGGCGCGCTCCGGGGCTCTTCGCGGTGGAGAGGATGGCGCTGGGGAAGTTCAGCGTCGCCCAAGGGAAGGCGCTGCGCGACCGCCGGTTCGTCTCTTGCCTCGGCTGCGCGGCCGGGGAAGCTGACGAGCTCTCCCTGGACGAGCTGCGGGCCCGGGTGCTGGGGAGCGCGCGCAAGTGAGGAGCGCGGGGTGGGCGCTGTTGCTCCTGGCGCTGCCGGCCGGCGCGTACGAGCGTTCGAAGAACAGCGCCGGCTTGTGCACCTGGTGGGCGTCGCGAGGGCACAGCTTCCAGATCGATTCCCAGGGGACACCGGACGTGACGCCGGTGGCGGACGCCTTCGACGCCATCCGCCGCAGCTTCCAGACCTGGAGCCAGGTGACCTGCTCCGATCTCGCCTTCGCCGAGGAGGCGCTCTCGACCGACCCGGCGAACCGGAAGGTGGGCTATTTCAACCCGGGCCCCAACCACAACCTGGTGCTCTTCCGCACCCGGGCCTGCAGCGCGGCGGTGCCCAGCGGGGACGCCTGCCGGACGCAGGGCGGGTGCAGCAACCTCTACGACTGCTGGGACGACGGCCAAAGCTCCTCGGTGATCGCCTCCACCCTGGTCACTTCCAACCGGCAGACCGGCGAGATCCTCGACACCGACATCGAGATGAACGACGCGCCGCGCGGGAGCGCGGCGGCCTTCAAGTTCGCCGTCATCGGCACCTGCGCCGGCTCCCAGTCCGACTGCGGCATCGACGTGCAGAACACTGTCACGCACGAGGCCGGGCACACGCTGGGGCTGGATCACAGCGCGAACCCGTCGGCGACGATGTACGCCAGCGGCCCTCCGGGCGAGACCAGCAAGCGGGACCTGTTCGACGACGACATCCAGGGGATCTGCGCCATCTATCCCAAGGGCGCCGCCACCGTGACCTGCGTCCCCCCGGATTCCGGCGGCTGCGGCTGCTCGGCGGCTCAGACCGGGCCGGGCGCGGCGCTCTGGACGCTCCTGCTCCTGCTCCAGATCAGCCGGCGGTCGAGGAGGAGGCCCCAGCTTCCCATCAAGGCCAGCACGAAGCCGGCGGCAACCGCGCGCTCCCAGAGCGGCAGCGAGAACTGAAACCAGAGGAGCAGGGTGGTGGCCGCGGTGGCGATCACCAGCGTCACCGCCAGCCAGGCCGTCTCGCGGGAGGAGAGCCGCACGGCGTGCTTCTGCTGACTCGACCGGGTGATCTCCGGCGCCGGCGGATGGCCCCACTCGGGCCCGCGGAGGAGCACGCGCAGGCGATCCATCCCTTTCAGCGCCGGCAAGCGCCGCCCGATGTCCAGGAAGTGCTGCACCTGGGCGCGCAGCGGGTCGAAGCTGCCCAGGGGCTTCACCAGCCCGTACACGGGCTGCTGGCCCTCGGGCTCGAAGGTCCCGAAAAGCCGGTCCCAGATGCAGAGGGTGGCGGCGTAGTTGCGGTCCAGGTAGCGGGGGTTGATGGCGTGGTGCACCCGGTGCTGCGAAGGGGTGTTGAAGATCCACTCGAAGAAGCCCAGCTTCCCGATCAGCTCGGTGTGGATCCAGAACTGGTAGAGCGTGCTCAGGGAGTCGACGATGAGGAAGGTGGCGGGCGGGACGCCGAGGATGGCCAGCGGCAGGTGCAGCGGCCAGATGGTCCAGACCGAGAGCACCGCCTGGCGCAGCGCCACGGCCAGGTTGTAGTCCTCGCTCTGGTGGTGGACCACGTGCACCGCCCAGAGCAGGTTCACCCGGTGCGAGAGGCGGTGCCACCAGTAGTAGACGAAGTCCACCGCGAAGAAGGCGATCACCCAGGGCCAGATCGAGCCAGGGGCGAAGGTGAAGAGGCGCCGCTGGTACAGCCAGACGTAGCCGCCGGTGAGCGCCGCCACCTCGAACACCAGGAGGATCTGCTGCGTCATCCCGCAGGAGAGATCCGCGATCACGTCCGCGAACCGGTAGAGCTTGAGCCCGCGGCGCGCCGCTACCCAGAGCTCCACGCCCATGAGCAGGAAGAAGAACGGGATGGCGAGGGCGATGGGATTCGGCATTGCTACTCCGGCGGATCCTCCTCCACGTCCTCGTCGTCGTCGGGCTCGGTCAAGGGAGAAGGCGCCGCCTTGGCCGGCGCCGCGTCCAGCTTCTTCACCGCCAGCCGGCGATCGTCCTCCCGGGCGCTGAGCGCCAGGCGCCCCTGCGCGTCCACCTCGAACGTCACCATCACCCGCGGCTCGCCGGCCGGCCCCGGCCCCACCCCGTCCACCTCCCACCAGCCGTCGCTGTGCAGGGCGGAGGCCGTCCGGCCCGCGCCGCGCAGGACGTGCACGTAGAGGCGCTTGTCGTTCTCCTTGGCGGTGGTGAAGCTCTCGGTGGCGCCGGTGGGGATTTCGCTGCCCTGGCTGAAGAGCTGGGAGGCCGATCCCCCGGGCTGCTCCACGGAGATGGCCTCGCCCAGCGACGGCGGCCGCGCCTCCCTCTTGCATGCGGCGGCGAGAAGGACGGCGAGGACCGCGCGCCTCATTGCCGCAGGGCCTCCTGCAGGCCTTCGCCGAGGATGCGCAGGGCGTCGTCGATCTGCCCCTGGTTGACGATCAGGGGCGGAGCGATGCGCAGGGCGTTGCCGTAGAGGCCGCCCTTGCCGATCAGCAGCCCGCGCTTGCGCGTCGCCTCCATCAGGCGATTGGTGGCCTGCGGGTCGGGCTCCTTGCTGCCCCGGTCCTTCACCAGCTCGATGGCCTGCATCAGGCCCATGCCCCGCACGTCGCCCACGCCCTGGAAGCGCTCCTTGAGCGATTCCAGCCCCTGGCGCAGTGCCTTGCCCATCATCTGCGCGTTGAAGAGCAGCTTCTCCTCCTCGATCACCTGGAGGGTGGCGCTGGCCGCCGCCATGCTGATGGGGCTGCCGCCGAAGGTGGAGATGTTCGCGAACGTGCCCTTGTCGGCCACCGCCGCCCGGGCCATCGTCAGGCCGATGGGCTGCCCGTTGGCCATGCCCTTGGCGCTGGTGAGGATGTCCGGCTCCACCCCGTACTGCTCCGCCCCCCACCACTTGCCGCCGGTGCGCCCCCAGGCGGTCTGCACCTCGTCGGAGATGAACAGCCCCCCGGCGTTGCGCGCGATGGGCACGGCGATCTGGAAGTACTCCTGCGGCGGGGTGATGAACCCGCCCACGCCGAGGATGGGCTCGGCCATGAAGGCGGCGATCTCCCCGTCGGTGGTGGTCTCGATCAGCGACTTGAGGTCCTTGGCGCAGGCCACCCCGCAGTCCGGGTACTGGAGGCCGAAGTCGCAGCGGTAGCAGTAGGGGGCGTGGGCGAAGCGGATGCCGGGGACGTCGCTCTGCGTGCGCGGGCGGTAGTTCTTGTGGCCCATCATGCTCAGCGCCAGCGTGCCGCGCCCGGCGTAGTTGTGCCGCAGGACCACCAGCTCCTCCCGGCCGGTGGCCTCCTTGGCCAGGACCACGGCGGTCTCGTTGGCCTCGGTGCCGGAGTTGGTGAAGAAGACCTTTGCCTTCTCCTTCATGGGCCGGAGCTGGACGAGCCGCTCGGCCAGCTCCAGCTGCGGCACCGTGGGGTAGAGGGTGGAGACGTGCACCAGCTTCTTCTGCTGGGAGATGGCGGACTCGGTCACCCGCGGGTGGCAGTGGCCCACGCTGACGGTGAGGATGCCCGCGAAGAAGTCGAGGTACTCGCGCCCCTCCACGTCCTTGAGGAACATCCCTCGCCCCGACTCCAGCGGCAGCGCCTGCTCATAGTAGGTGCCGACGTTGGGGAAGAGCAGTTCTTTCTGCTTGCGCCGGACGGTGTCTGCGGTCCACTCCATGAGGTGACTCCCTGCGGATGCCTGCTGCCGGTGTAGCACGATCCGCCGAGCGGGTGGACCCTTCCTTCACCTCGGCGGGCCCGTCCGCGTCGACGCTCACGTCCACGTCGATGACGCCCGCGAATCACCCTAGGTGCGATAACCGCACAAACGTTCGGTACCCGGAAACGGGCTTGACCTCTCCGGAGGCGAGGGCCTACGCTGTCCGGGTCCCGCGCAGGCCGGTGGCGCCCGCCAATGGTAGACAAGACCGTCGCCTCGCTCGAAGCCGCCGTCGCCGGGATCGCCGACGGCTCCACCGTCATGATCGGGGGCTTCGGGCTGGCCGGGCAGCCGGCCCGGCTGATCGATGCGCTCATCGCCCAGGGGGCGCGGGACCTGACGGTGATCAACAACAACGACCACGTCGCCCGGCCCGATCAGCTTGATCCCCGCCTGCTTCAGCCCGCGCTCGGTGAAGGCCTTGACGAAGGCGATCCCCTGCTCGCCGGCGGGGACGAAGATGAACACCGCCTGGGGCGCCGCGTCCTTGGCCCGCTGCACGAAGGGAGCGAAGTCCGGGTTCTTCAAGGGGACGCGGGCGGAACCGACGATCTCCCCGCCGTGGGCGGTGAAGGCCTTGGTGAAGGCGGCCTCGGCGTCCAGGCCGGGCGCATAGTCGGAGACGATGGTGTAGACTTTCTTGATTCCGTTCTTCGCCGCCCACAGGGCCATGGGCATGGTCACCTGGGGCAGGGTCATGGAGAAGCGCACCACGTAGGGCGACCGGGTGGTGATCACCGAGGAGGCGGCGTTCATCACCAGCATGGGCGTCTTCGCCTGGGTGGCCAGCGGCGCCACCGCCAGGGCGTTGGGCGTGAGCCCGAAGCCGGCGAGGAAGTCGACCTTGTCCTGCGTGACCAGGTCCTGGGCCAGCCGCTTGGCGATCTCCGGCGCCGGCCCGGTGGTGTCCTTGAGGATGATCTCCACCTTCCGGCCCGCCACCGTGTCCCCGTGCTGCTGGAGGTACGCCTTGATCCCGCCGTGGATCTGCTTGCCGTAGGCGGCGAAGGGGCCGGAGAACTCGCCGATCAACCCCACCCGGATGGGCTCCTCGGCGAAAGCCTGCGGCGCGCAGAGCAGGGCCGCGGCGATGGCCGCGGCGCGGGCGAGGGTTCGGCGTGCACTCATGGCGCGCACCTCCGGAAGGAATCGGGGTCAGAAGTCAAAGAACGCGGTCTCGCCCGGGCCCTGCAGGACCACGTCGAATCGGTAGAGGGTTCCCTGCGCTCCGCTTGCCTCCTGGCGGACGGCGAGCAGCGTCTTGCGCGCCGCGGGGTCGGCGATGGCCGAGAGCACCGGGTCCTCGGCGTTGGCGGGATCGTCGGAGAAGTAGATCCGGGTATTGAGCCCCCGGAGCAGGCCGCGGGCGAACACCGCCAGGTTGAGGTGGGGCGCCTGCAGCGCGCCGGAGGGCGCCGGGACCCGCCCCGGCCGGATGGTGAGGAAGCGGTAGCGCCCGGCCGCGTCGGTGCAGGACCGGCCGAAGCCGGGGAAGCCCGGGTCCAGCTTGTCGGCCGGTTGCGGATCCTCCGGGTGGGCGTACCTGCCCGCGGCGTTGGCCTGCCAGATCTCCAGCAGCGCGTCGTCGCAGGGCACCCCGTCCCCGTCGAGCACCCGGCCCTCCACCGCGATCCTCTCCCCGCGCGCGCCGCCGCGGGTGAGGTCGCTCCACTCCTCGCGCTGGAGCGCGAACCAGAAGAACGGCCCCACGGTCTGCGAAGGGGTGCCCGGATGGCTTGCCATTCAGGATCCCAGCGGCGTGGAGTCGCGGCCGCGCAGCACGATGTCGAAGCGGAACCCCAGGGCGAACTCCGCCTCGCTCAACTCCGGGTCGTAGGTGGAGATCAGCCTCTGGCGGGCCGCCGGATCGGGAACGCTGTTGAAGATGGGGTCCAGGGGCAGCAGCGGATCGCCCGGGAAGTACATCTGGGTGATGAGGCGGGTGGCGTAGGCGGGTCCAAAGAGGGAGAAGTGGATGTGCGCCGGCCTCCAGGCGTTGTGGGTGTTCCTCCAGGGATAGGCGCCCGGCTTGATGGTGAGGAAGCGGAACCCGCCCTTCTCGTCGGTGATGGCATGACCCGCCCCGGTGAAGTTGGGATCGAGGGGGGCGTCGTGCTGGTCGTTGCGGTGCAGGTAGCGGCCGGCGGCGTTGCACTGCCAGATCTCGATCAGGGAGTCCGTCACCGGCCGGCCGTCGCCGTCGAGGAGCCGGCCGGAGAGGATGATGCGCTGCCCCAGCGCCTCCCCCTTCCCGGTGCGCGTGAGATCGATCAGGGGCGGGCCCACCCACTCCGGGGCGAAACCCGGTCCGGTGGTCTCGCAAAGGCCCTGCTCGAGGCGCAGCGGAGGGCGCAGGGGCGCGCGCTTGATGGTGCTGCGGTACGCGGGGTGCAACAGGGGGGGGTGCTCTCCCGCGGGCGGCCGCGCCCAGGGCCTTCTCCGTTCGCTCATGGCCGCCGCGCTTCCTTCTCCATCTGCTGGAAGGCGGCCTCCGCCTGGTGGAAGGCGGAGTTGGCGGCGGGGACCCCGGCGTAGACGGCGGCCTGGAGGAGGATCTCCTTGATCTCCTCGCGGGAGACGCCGGTCCGGGCGGTGGCCCGGATGTGCAGCTTCAGCTCCTCGTGCTGCCCGAGCGCCGCCAGCATGGCGATGGTGAGCATGCTGCGGGTCTTGCGATCGAGGCCTGGGCGCGCCCAGACGCCGCCCCAGGCGCACTCCGTCAGGTACCTCTGGAAATCCTCGGTGAAGGGGTTGGCCTCTTCCAGGGCCGCCTCCACGTACGCCGCGCCCAGCACCTCCTTGCGCACCGCCAGCCCGCGATCGAACAGCTCCCGGTTCTTCGCCATCGCCTCTCCTCTCGCCTCAGGAGGCGAGGAACTGGAGGACCGCCGCGCTGAAGGCCTCCGGCGCCTCGAGGTTGGACAGGTGCGCGGCATCCAGCTCGACCGACCGGGCGCCGGGGATGGCCGCCGCGATCGCCCGCCCGTCCGCGGGCGGGGTGGCGGGATCCTGCAGGCCCGAGATCACCAGGGTCGGGACGCGGATGGAAGGGAGATCGGCGAGCTGATCCTGGTCGCGGATGGCGGTGCAGCAGGCTACATACCCTTCGGCCGGCGTGGCGAGGAGCATGCGCCGCGTGCTCTCCACCACCTCCGGCTTGCGGGCGCGGAAGCCGGCGGTGAACCAGCGCTCCAGGACGCCCGGGACGATCGCTTCCATCCCGGACCTGCGCACCAGCTCGATCCGCTCGTTCCAGGGGCCGGGAGGGCCCATGCGGGCGGCCGTGTTGCAGAGGACCAGCCGCAGGAGGCGCTCCGGGGCGTGCGCGCCCAGCCACATTCCCACCATCCCGCCCATGGAAAGGCCGCAGAAGTGGACGCGCTGCAGCTTCAGCTTGTCGAGGAGCGCGAGCACGTCGCGCCCCAGATCCTCCATCTGGCAGGAGCCGGGGAGGACGGGGGAGCGCCCGTGGCCGCGGGCGTCGTAGCGGATCACGCGGAAGCGGCCGGAGAAGGCGGCCAGCTGCGGGTCCCACATCGCCAGGTCGGTGCCCAGCGAGTGGGAGAGGACCAGCGCGGGCCGGTCGGAGGAGCCGTCGGCGCGGTGGAAGAGGTCCGGGTCGCCGCCAGCCATCAGCGCGCCCCCAGCCGGCGCTCGCGCTGCCCGAGCACCCGGTCGATGAACCCCGCCGCCGCCCCCACCGCCCGCTGTGGATCGAAGATCGCGTCCAGCTCGGAGGCGGAGAGGGGCGCCGCCCTGTCCTCCTCCAGGGCCGCGCGCAGGTGCCGGCCGCTTTCCCTGGCCCGGCGGGCGGCGCGACCCACCACCTCGTGGGCTTCGGCCTTGCCCAGGCGCGCGGCCAGCCGGCTGGCCGCGGCCTCGGCGAAGACCTGCCCGCGCGAGCCGTCGAGGTTCTCGCGCATGCGCCCGGGATCGACCTCCAGGCCTTCGATCGCGGCGGCGGCGTGCTCGAGCGCTCCGGCCGCCAGCAGGCAGAGCTCGGGAATCGTTTCCCACTCGGCCTGCCAGCCCCCCAGCCCGCGCTCGTGCTCCTGGACCATGGCGGCGAGCAAGGTCGCCGTCAGGCCAGGGGCGCGCGCCGCCGCCGCAAGCAGTACCGACGCGCTCACCGGATTGCGCTTCTGCGGCATCGTGCTCGAGCCGCCCCGGGCTTGCCCGGCGGGCTCGAAGGCTTCGGAGATCTCGGTCTGGGCGAGCAGCGAGAGATCGCGCCCGATCTTGCCCAGCGTCCCGAGGAGAATGCCGAGGAAGGCCGCCAGCTCCGCCAGCCGGTCGCGCTGCGCGTGCCAGGGCAGGGCGGGCAGGGAGAGCTGCAGCTCCCGGGCCAGGGCCTCGGCCACCTCCGGCCCCTTGGCGCCCAGGGAACCCAGGGTGCCTGCGGCGCCGCCGAACTGGAGCACCAGAAGCCGCGGGCGCATCTCTTGCAGTCGCACGAGCTGGCGCTCCACCGCGTCCAGCCAGCCGGCGGCCTTGAGGCCGAAGAGGGTGGGCGCCGCCTGCTGCAGCCAGGTGCGCCCGCAGAGGACCGTTCCGCGATGGGCCGCCGCCAGCCGGGCCAGGCCCGCGGAAAGGCGCTCCAGGTCCTTCTCCAGCAGGGCGAGGAACCGCCGGAGCTGGAGGACCAGGCCGGTGTCCATCGCGTCCTGGCTGGTGGCGTTCCAGTGGACGTGCCGGCCCGCCTCGGGATCCTGCGCGGAGACCAGGCGGGTGAGGGCCGAGACGACCGGGATGGCGGGGTTCCCGGCCCGGGCGGTGGCCTCGGCCAGCTCGCGCAGGTCGAGCAGCTCCGCCCGGCAGGAGGCGGCGATCCTCTCCGCCGCGGCCGCCGGGAAGAGCCCCGCCCGGGCGTGGGCCCGGGCCAGCGCTGCCTCGAAGTCCAGGAGGCCCTGCAGCCGGGCGCGGTCGGCGAAGAGGTCCGCGGCCCCCGGGGTGCGGAAGAGCGGGGTGAGGAGATCGCTCATCGGCCGCTTCCCTCCTGAAGCACCGTCCGTCCGATCCGCGGATGTCGACGCTAGGACACTCGCCCGCTTGCCGTCAAGGGCGGTGTTCGGTGATGATGTGCTATAATCGCACAACGGCGGGCCGGCCATGTCCAGACGTCCCTCAGAAGCGCGCTCCAGCAGAGGCCCCAGGGGTGTCAAGGACGCCGATCCGAACTTCATGACCTCGCTGGCCCGGGGGCTCTCGGTGATCCGGGCCTTCACCGGCGTCAGTCCCCAGCTCACCATCGCCGAGGTGGCGAAGATCTCCGGCCTTCCCCGGGCGGCGGCGCGCCGCTGCCTGCACACGCTGGAGGAACTGGGCTACGTGGGCTCCGACGGCCGCCGCTTCTCCCTGCGCCCCAAGATCCTCTCTTTGGGCTACGCCTTCATGTCCTCCACCCCGCTGGCGGCCACCCTCCAGCCGGTGCTGGAGCGGGTGAGCGAGAGGGTGCACGAGTCCTCCTCGGCGGCGGCGCTGGACGAGGACGAGATCGTCTATATCGCCCGGGCGGCCACCCGGCGCATCATGTCGGTGACCCTGAACGTGGGCAGCCGGCTGCCGGCCTACTGCACTTCCATGGGCCGGGTGCTGCTCGCGCACCTCCCCCGGCCGGAGATGGAGGACTTCCTCGCCCGCGCCCGCCTCAAGCCCTTCACCGAGCGCACCCTCACCTCCCGGGAAGGGCTGCGGCGGGTCCTGGAGCAGGTGCGGGACAAGGGCTACGCGCTGGTCGACCAGGAGCTGGAGATCGGCCTGCGCTCCATCGCCGTCCCGGTGCGGGGCGTGAGCGGCGCGGTGGTGGCGGCCATGAACGTGAGCACCCAGGCGGCGCGGGTGAGCCGCCGGGAGATGGAGAGCCGCTTCCTTCCCGCCCTGGAGCAGGGAGCGAGCGAGGTGGGGCTGTTGTTCGTGCGCTGATCACTCCATCGGCAGGCCGACGTAGTTCTCCGCCAGCGCCGTGGAAGCGGCGCGGGAGGCGGTGAGGTATTCAAGCTCGGCGAGCTGCAGCTTGCGGGTGAAGTCGTCGTCGGCCTCGTCGCGGTGGGTGAGCGAGGTCATCCAGCGGGAGAAGCGCTGGGCCCGCCAGACGCGGCGCAAGCAGGTGGCGGAGTAGCCGTCGAGCAGCTCCGTCCGGCCGGTGCGGAAGAAGTGGTCCAGGGCGCGGGAGAGGACCCAGACGTCGGAGACGGCCAGGTTCATGCCCTTGGCCCCCGTGGGAGGGACGATGTGGGCCGCGTCGCCGGCGAGGAAGAGCCGGCCGCAGCGCATCGGCTCCACCACGAAGCTGCGCATGGCGATCACGTCCTTCTGCAAGATCGGCCCCTCCAGGAGCTTCCAGCTCTCCGCGGTGGCCAGGCGCTCGCGCAGCTCGGCCCAGATCATCTCCTCTGTCCAGCGGCCCGCGTCCTCGTCGGGGGAGCACTGGAAGTAGAGCCGCTGGATCTGAGGCGAGCGGGTGCTGACCAGGGCGAACCCGCGATCGTGGCGGGCGTAGATCAGCTCGTCGGAGGAGGGCGGGGCGCGGGTGAGGATGCCGAACCAGCCGAAGGGATAGACGTGGCGGTGCTCGCGGCGCTCGTTTTCGGGGATGGAGGGGCGGCAGACCCCGTGGTAGCCGTCGCAGCCGGCCACGAACTGGCAGTCGATCTGGCGGGCCTCGCCGCCCTGGCGGAAATGGATGCGCGGCCGGTCGCCCCGGATGCCCTCCAGGGTCACCCCCTCCACCTGGAAGAAGATCTCCCCGCCGGCGTCGAGGCGGGCCTTGACCAGGTCCTTGATCACCTCGTGCTGCGCGTAGAGCATGATCGAGCGGCCGCCGGTCAGCTCGCGCAAGTCGATGCGGTGCGTCTGCCCGGCGAAGCGCAGGTTGATGCCGTGGTGGACGGCCCCCTCCCGCCGCATCCGCGCTCCCACCCCGGTCGATTCCAGGAGGTCCACCGTCCCCTGCTCCAGCACCCCCGCCCGCACGGTGGACTCGATCTCTTCCCGGCTGCGCGACTCCAGCACCAGCGACTCGATGCCCCGCAGGTGGAGCAGGTGCGAGAGCAGCAGGCCGGCCGGGCCCGCTCCCACGATTCCCACCTGCGTGCGCATCCCGGCATGCTTGCGAAAGCAGGCCGGGAGGTCAAGGCTACAGGTCCACCCTCCGCAGTCGGCGGGCGGCCAGGAGCGCGGGCCCGATCACCCAGGCCACGACCGAGAGCCAGAGGATGAGGGCCGCTCCCGCGGGGCCGCGGGTGAAGCGCAAGAGCGCCAGGGAGGCGGAGCCGAAGGCGGCGGTGCCCTCGATCCCCAGGAGCGCCCCGGTCCGCACCGCGCCCACCGGGTTGAGGATGACGGAGACGATGAGCACGCGCGAAGCCGCGTAGCTGGGCAAGAGCGAAGCCACGCCCAGCGCCAGGAGGTCCACCAGGATGGCGCCGACGAACCACACCACCAGGGCGATGGCCAGCGCGCGCGCCCGCCGCCCGGCCGCGCCCGCGGCGATCAGGGCCGCGAGGGAGAGGAAGGCGGCGGTGAGGAGCAGCGAGCCGCCCACCAGCACCAGGTAGCCGGCCCCGCCCTCCTCCCCCGAACTGCGGAAGACGACGGCGCCCGCCAGCCCGAAGCCGATCAGCTGGGCGGAGGCCAGCGCGCCGAAGAGGCCGAGCATCTCTCCGAAGAGGATGGTGGCGCGCGAGACCGGCTGGGAGAAGAGCAGCTCGGCGGCCCCCCGCTCCGGCGCGAGCGCCAGCGCTCCCATCAGGAGCGAGGCCAGGGGGACGACGAGGATCACCAGCTGCACCAGCGAGGCGCTGGTGCGGGCGAAGTCCTGGAAGCCGCTCCCGCCCGAGAGCACGTAGCCGGAGGCGGCCACCGCCAGGGAGAGGAAGGCGAACACCAGGGTGAAGATGACCGTCCAGCGCGAGCGCACCGCCAGCAGCAGCTCCTGCCGCGCCACCAGCAAGAGAGCGCCCTTCATGGCCCGCTCCCGAGCGCGGCGGGCGACGCTCCGCGGGCCTGGGGATCGAGGTCGCGCGAGGCGACCCCGGAATGGGCGATCAGGTGCGAGCCCATGGGCGTGTCGATCGACGCCCGGGAGTAGACCGCGCTCCCCGCCGGCACCCACTCGCCGGTGCGGTGGTCGGCCACGAAGGCCCGGGCGCCGGACGGCAAGGGGTGCGCCTTCAGCCAGGCGGCGAGGCAGGCGAGGTCGTCGAAGAAGCGCGGCTCCTCTCCGGGGGCCACCACCTGCCCGGCGAACTTCTGCGAGGAGACCGCCATGCGGCAGCTGGCGCAGGACTCGTTGCGGGTATCGAGCGGCGCCGGTCCCACGGCCCCGCGCGAGCAGGCGAGAACGGCGAGCAGCGCCGCCCACCTCATGGGCCGCCTCCCACCAGCTCCCGGTAGAGGGCCTCGATGCGCCCTTCCTCCGCCGTCAGCCCCAGCACCCGGGCGCCGAAGTGGCGGATGGTCTCCAGCGACGCCGCCCGGGTGCCCGCGTCGCCGGGGACGAAGAGCTCCCCCGCCGCGAAGCGGGCGCCGGGAAGCTTTTCCAGCAGGCCTTGCGGGCAGGAAGCGAGCCGCACCCGCATCAGGCCGCGGGCGGAGAGCTTCTCCCGCAGCTGGGCGGCGGTGAGGAGCGCGGCCAGGCGGCCTCCCACCAGCACCGCCACCCGGTCGGCGAGCTGCTCCACGTCGGCCAGCTGGTGCGAGGTGAAGAAGACGCTCCGCCCCTCCCGGCGCCGCTCCTGCACCAGCCCGTAGAAGGCGCAGAGCCCGTCGGGATCGAGCGAGGAGGTGGGCTCGTCGAGCAGCAGCACCGGCGCCTCGGGCAGGGCGGCGACCGCGAGCCCGAGGCGCTGCAGCATCCCCCCCGAGTAGGTGCTCACGGTGCGGTCCGCGGCGCCGTTGAGGGCCACCGTCTTCAGCGCCTGCGCGGCCCGCGCCGGGCTCGAGCCGCGCAGCCTGCGGTAGAACTCCAGGGCCTCGCGGCCGGTGAGGGCGTCGGCGAACGCCACCTTCTGGGGGAGGAAGGAGAGCGCGCGCCGCGCCTCGGCCTCGGTGGAGAGCAGCGGGGGATCGCCCACCCGCACCGCGCCCGAGGTGGGGCGGAGCAGTCCGGCCGCCGCCTTCAGGCAGGTGGTCTTGCCCGAGCCGTTGGGCCCGAGCAGCACCATCACCTCGCCCTGCCGCACCTCGAGGGAGAGCGACTCGACGGCGCGCACCTGCCCCCAGGACTTGGAGAAGGCCTCGAAGCGGATCACGCGCGCCTCCGCCCGCCCAGGAGCAGCAGGAGCCCGGCCCCGAGCGCCGCCAGGGAGCCGGCCAGGCCGGGCCAGCTCGCCGCCCGCTCCGCCGGGGGGGCGCGCGGCACCGCGGGCAGCGGGGGCGGGTGGGCCAGGGGCGAGGGATCGACGACCGGCAGGGGCGCAAGGACGGGGAAGGCGCGCTCCGCCACCGCCAGGGCGGAGGCGGCCCCGCTCTGGGCGAGGAGATCGGCGGCGGTGAGATTTCCCCGGAGGTGGTCGAAGAGGCTGGAGATGGAATAGGGCCGGTCGCTGCGGCCGTCGCCGTCGAGGTCGGGCTGGTCGTTGTCGGACCAGTAGTTCCCGGCGAAGTCCGTGTCGGTGCGCCGGCCCACCAGCGTCAGCGGCGTGAGGTTGCCGAGGAAGGAGTTGCCGGTGAAGCGGTTCTGGGCGCAGGAGTCGTAGAGCACCAGGGCGCTGTCCGACTCGGCGATCAGGTTGCGGCGGAAGAGGTTGCGCCGCGATCCCTCCAGGAACACCCCCCGGCCATTGTCGGCGATGAGGTTGTCCTCCGCCAGGCAGTCCTCCATCGACTGCAGGAGCAGCCCCACCGAGGCGAAGCCGCGGTTGTGCACCAGGCGGTTGCGGCGGAAAACGATGCGCCGGGAGAACATCAGCACCGCTCCCGCGCCGGCCTGCTCGAAGAGGTTGTCCTCGAAGAGGTTGTCGTCCGAGAACATGTAGTGCAGGCCGTAGCGCACCTCGCGCACCGAGTTGCCCCGGATCACTCCCCGGGGCGAGGACTGCACGTAGAGCCCGTCCCGGGCGTCCACCACCTCGTTCCCCTCCACGGTGAAGCCGTCGGTGTCGTAGACGTGGATCCCGGAGCCCTTCTCCCCGGCGTCGCGGCCGGGGATGCCGCGCACCCGGCAGCCTTCGACGCGCGAGCCGTCCGCGCTGCGCAGGTAGATGCCGAAGACGGTGCCCTGCACCCGGACGTCGCGTACCACCGCGCCCCGGGCCCGGACGTGCACGCCGGAAGCGTCCCGGCCCAGGTCTCCCCCGCCCAGCCCGTCGACGTCGATCCCCTCGACCACCACCCCGTCCGCCCGCACGCGCACCACGCTGCCCTCGCCGGCGCGCAAGAGGCGGGGCCGGCCGCGCCCGCGCAGGCGCAAGGGCTTGTCGACGACGAGGGCGCCCCGGTACTCGCCGGGGGGGATCTCCACCGTGCTGCCAGGGGCGGCCGCGTCGATCAGAGCCTGCAGCGGCGACGACTCCGCGGCCTCCGGGCGCCCCTCGACGTTCGTGGCCGCCGGCACCTCCATTCCCGAGGCGACCAGGGCGAGCGCGGCGGCGAGGGGCGCTGCCACGGCTCAGCCGCGCCGGACCGCGCTCCAGGCGATCACCCCCGCGGCCAGGAGCGCCAGCGCCGAGGCGAAAATCGCGTAGGAGGCGAAGGCGGGATACGAGTAGACCTCGAAGTTCGCCAGCTGCGCCCGCCCGAAGACCGGGGGCATGAAGGGCGCCACCTTCACCGCCGCGGTGGGGGCGAGATCGTGCCCGTAGCGGTAGAGCTTGTAGGCGAACGACCAGAGGGAGAAGGCGCCGAAGTAGCCGAACATGGCCAGCACGTCCACCAGGTTGGCCATCTTCCCGAAGACGGCGGCGCGCACCATCACCAGCGCCAGGGCGCCGATGACGAAGGGCATCCACTTGAACTCGGTGAAGTCCTCCGTCGCCAGGTCCCGCATGCCGATGTAGTGGTTGAGGAGGTTGATCTCCTTCACGTCCTGGCCCTTGTTCCCGCCCTCCAGCTTGTAGCTGTAGATGTCCAGCCGCAGCCCCTCCTGGTACTGGGGCGCGAACATCGTCAGGTTCCAGAGCGGCGCCAGGTAGGTGGGCACCAGGGCCAGGGCGGCGACCAGCAGCAGGGCGCGGGAGGGCCCCCCGAGGCGGACAGCGAACAGTTCGTCGAGCTTCTCGAAGACGCGCATCGGTAGGCCCTCCTTTCCTCATCCGCCCTTGGGCCGCACGATCATGTAGCCCTGCATCTCCTGGTGGAGGGCGGAACAGAAGTTCGTGCAGTAGTAGGGGAAGACGCCGGGCTTGTCGGCCTTGAAGGTGGCGGTCTTGGTCTCGCCCGGGTCGACCACGATGTTGATGTTGTAGTCGAGCAGCCCCCAGCCGTGCAGCTCGTCCGTGGTCTGCTCGATGTTGGTCAGGGCCACGGTGACGGTGTCGCCCTGCTTCACCTCGAAAGCGGTGGGGGTGATGGTGGAGCGGACCAGCACGGTGCGGACGATCACCTTGTTCCCCTCGCGCTTCGCCCCTGCGTCTTTCACGTCCCAGATGGCCAGGGGGTGCTTGTTCTCCTCCTTCGGGTAGACCTCGATGGGGTGCAGCTTGTCCGCCTTGATCATCTGCGCGTAGTGCGGCTCGGGCTCGGTGAAGGCGTCGTAGAGGAGCTTCATCTTCTCCTCGGAGATGTCCACCAGCTGCGAGGACTCCGGCTGCGAGGGCCCCACCGAGAGGTGCCGGCCGTGGGAGAGCTTGTTCAGGCCCACCAGGTACTTGCCCTTGGGCGAGACGGTGTCGCCCTCGGCGGCGGAGAGGTGGCCGATGGAGTAGCTCATGGGGGTTTTGTCCACCACCTCCCAGGTGCCGAGCTTCCACTTGGCGATGGCGGAGTCGACGAAGAGCGAGGTGTAGGCGTAGCCGTCGGGCCCGAACTGGGTGTGCAGCGGGCCCAGGCCCACCGGCACCTCGGCATCCTTGATCGACTCGTACTTGAGCACCGGGATGCCGTCTTCGTCGCCGCTGAAGTCCTTGTTGCGGATCGCGGTCTGCACCTTCTCGAAGTTGAAGGCGGTGGTGATGCCGGCCAGCTTGCCCGAGCCGATGATCCACTTGCCGTCGGGCGTCACGTCCACCCCGTGGGGGGACTTGCCGCAGGGCATGAGGTACATGATCCCCGGCACCTTCTTCGGGTCGAGCACCTTCACCCCGCCGATCAGGTCGCCCTTGCCCTCGGCGGCGGCCTTCTCCGCGACCCTCCAGTCGACGGCGGCGATGTAGTCGCGGTCCTTCTGCGAGGCGGTCACCTCCAGCTTCCCGGTGGCCCGCTCGGTGTTGTAGGCGGTCCAGAACATCCAGCCCTCGGAGACCAGCTTGCCGGCGTCGCCCAGGTCCCAGTCGAAGGGCGGGGTGAGGATCTCGAAGCCCATGGAGATGTTCCCGCTCTTGGGATCGATCTTCATCGCCGCGATCACCCCCTTGTACTCGGCGGCGTAGGACTCGATGGGCTTGGCCGTCCCCTTGGGGATGGGGATGGAGAAGCGCGAGGCCATCATCGAGTACTCGGTGTTGGGGGTGACGAAGGCGGAGCCGTGGTTGCCGGAGACGTTGGGAACCGGGCCGAAGATCTG
>Ga0335085_10003351_pt1 | contig 27937 bp, 24 predicted proteins | sample Lox_Sample_45_FD_206712 | JGI IMG/M metagenome (GOLD analysis project Ga0335085, IMG submission 206712) | Soil microbial communities from Loxahatchee National Wildlife Refuge, Florida, United States - Lox_Sample_4.5 | ecosystem: Environmental > Terrestrial > Soil > Wetlands | place: USA... | reverse complement strand
GGATCGGGCAGCCTCGGCGGCGCGGGCTTGCGCGGCCGCGTCGGCGCCACGAAGCGAGGAGCGCCCGGCGAAGGCGCCAGCGCTGCCTCGGTCCTCATCCCCATCTCCAGTGATGGCCCTCGCGGGGCGTCCGAGATGGGCAGCTCCGACGCGGTGGCCGGCCGCTGCGGGACCTGTCCCGAGCGTAGCGCCGGGCAGGGCCGGGCGCGAAGTCGAGGGACCTGTCCCGAGCGTAGCGCCGGGCAGGGCCGGGCGCGAAGTCGAGGGATCAGCCGCGGCGCCCCAGCAGCCACAGGAGCGCCGAGACCACGAGCGAGAGGACGAGCGACGTCCCGAGCGGCAGGTAGAGCCGGAACCCGTCGCGCCCGACCGTGAAGTCCCCCGGCAGGCGCCCCAGGCGCAGCCCCGGGAAGCGTTCCGAGAGCACGAGCAGGAGCCCCACCACGCCGAGCACGCCGGCGAGCACGAGCAGGGCCCGGCCCACGGCTCCCGCGCCGGAAGGTGCCATCTCGCGATCCTAGCGCGAGCCACCGGACGCGGCCGGGGGATCCCGAGGCAGCCCGGCCAGCACCTCGCCGAGCGCGCCCAGGAAGGCGTCCACCTGGGCTTCGGCGTGCCCGGCGGTGACGGTGACGCGCAGCCTGCTCGTGCCGGCGGGCACCGTGGGCTGCCGGATCGCCCGCACGAGGAAGCCGCGCTCCCGGAGGCCCCGCGACGCGGCCACCGCGCGCGCCTCGCTCCCCAGGACCACCGGGAAGATCGGCGCGACCACGCGCGAGACGTCGAAGCCCAGGCGCGCGAGGCCCGCCTTCATGCGGCCGGCCAGCGCGGCCAGCCGCTCGCGCCGCCCGGGCTCGTCGCGCACCACGTCGAGCGCGGCCAGCGCCGCCCCGCAGGCCGCGGGCGGGAGCGCGGTCGTGAACACGAACGGCCTCGCCCGGTTCACGAGCCAGTCCACGAGCCGCCGCTCCCCTGCGACGAACGCCCCGAACGCACCCAGGGCCTTCCCGAGGGTGCCCATGTGCACGTCGACTCGCGACGAGAGGCCGAGCGCCTCGGCCAGGCCGCCCCCGCGCGGCCCGAGCACGCCCGTCGCGTGGGCCTCGTCGAGGTGGAGCATGGCGCCGTGACGCTCGCAGGCCTCCACGATGGCGGCGAGCTGCGCCGCGTCGCCGTCCATGGAGAAGACGGAGTCGGTGACCACCAGCTTCCGCCGCGCGGTGGAGAGGGCCAGGCGCTCCTCGAGGTCGGCGGCGTCGGCGTGCCGGTAGCGCACGAGCTCGGCGCGGGAGAGGCGCGCCCCGTCCACGATGGAGGCGTGGTTGAGGACGTCCGAGAAGATCGCATCCTCGCGGCCGACCAGCGCTGCCGGGACGCCGCAGTTGGCGTGGTAGCCCGAGTTGAAGAGGACCGCCGCCTCGGTCCCGCACAGCTCCGCGAGGCGCCGCTCCAGCTCGCGGTGCACGGGGAGGTCGCCCGCCAGGAGGCGCGAGGCGCCGCTGCCCGCGCCTTCCCGCTCCGCGGCCCGCGCCGCCGCCGCCCGGGTCCGGGGATCGGACGCGAGCGCCAGGTAGTCGTTCGAGCAGAGGTTGACGAGCGTCCGGCCACCCACCGTCACGAGCGGACCCTGGGGGCTCTCGAGCGACTCGAGCGTGCGCAGGAGCCCGCGGGCCTCGAGGGCGGCGAGCTCGCCCGCGATCCAGTCGAGCGCCGGCCGCGCCATCCCGGCCGCGCCTACGGCACGACCGGCAGGGCCTTCCGGTCGCCCTCGGGGGCGCGCACGTTCCAGTCGGCGCGGGAGGGCGGGTGGTGGTCGAACGCCCAGGGCCGGCCGGCGTCGGGCGGCCGCAGGCGGAGCCCCTGACCCTCCACGAGCGCGACCACCTCGTCCGGCCCGCGGCCCGCGCTCGTCAGGTAGTTGCCGACCATCGTTCCGTCGGCGCCCGCGCGGAAGATGTCCACCTGCCGGTCGCCCAGGTTCACCTCGCGCCCGCCCATCACGAAGATGTGCGCCCAGGGCAGCATCAGCCGGAACACCGCGATGGCGGCCAGGCACTCCTCGGCGGTGATCGCTCGCAGGCTCGCCATGGGCGTGCCCGGGCGGGGGTTCAGGAAGTTGAGCGGCACGTGATCGGTGCCCAGCTCGCGAAGCGTCTCGGCGAGCTCGACGCGCTGGTCCGGCGTCTCGCCCATGCCGAGGATGCCACCGGTGCAGACCTCGAGGCCGAGCCGCTGAGCGGCGCGGATGGTGTCGAGCTGCTCGTCGTACGTGTGCGTGGTGCAGACGTTGTCGAAGTGGCTGCGCGCCGTCTCGAGGTTGTGGTGGTAGTGGATGAGGCCCGCCTTCTTGAGGCGCGCCAGCTCCGGCTCGCGCATGAGGCCGAGGCTGGCGCAGGGCTCGATGCCGGTCTCGGACCGCAGCCTGCGCACCGCGTCCTCCAGCGTGGCGAGCTCGGACTCCTTCGACATGCGCGTGCCCGAGGTGACGATGGAGAACTCGCGAGCCCCGGCGCGCTCGGCGGCCCTCGCCTGGGCCACGATCTCCTCGGCGCCCACGAGCCCGTAGACCGGCGCTTCGGCCTCTGGGAAGTGCGCCGACTGGGAGCAGAAGCCGCAGTTCTCGGGGCAGCGGCCGGACTTCGCGTTGGTGATCCCGCACAGGGAGACGCCGTCGCCGTGCACGGCGGCGCGGACCGCGCCGGCGCGGTCGATGAGCGCCTCGAGCTCGGGGCCGGAGGTGTGGCGGATGAGGCGCCGCGCCTCCTCCGTGGAGATGGGCTCGACGCCGGGGGGGAGGCTGCTCTGGGGCGAGGGCATGGCCGGCCACGATAGAGAGAGCCCCGGGCATCGTCAACCGCGTGTCCGGTGAGCGGTTGACGAGCCTGGGAGTGAAGGCCCCGCGGGGGTACCGGACCGCCCGGGCCAACACGGCCCCGAGGACGGGATGCGCGACCGCCGCGCATCGCGTACTCTCGGCGCATCTCGCCCTCCACCGACAGACCGGCGGTCACCCCGCCTCCTGGGCGCGAGCGCCCGATCCCTCCCGGCCGCCTGGCCGAGCTGCTCGCCGGGGTGCTGGCGCTGCCCGCCGGCGAGACCGACGAGGCCTGGGCCCTCTCGCTCCAGCCGGGGAGCGTGATCGGCCGCTACGAGGTGGTCCGCGTGGCCGGGCGCGGCGGGCTGGCCGACGTGTGCGAGGCGCGCGACCGCGCCGACGGACACACCGTGGCGCTGAAGCTCTTCCGGCCGGGCCCGCGCCTGCGCGAGCTCGTCGCCTCGGAGAGCCTCCGCGCGGAGGCCGACGCCGCCGCGCGCCTCGACCACCCGAACGTCGTCGCCTTCTTCGACGCCGGCCAGTGGGCGGGGGGCCCGTTCGTCGTATCCGAGTGGCTGGAGGGCATCACGCTGCAGGAGCGCATGCGGGCGCGCCCGCTGCCCGTGCCGGAGGTGCTCCACCACGCGCGCGAGATCGCGGCGGCGCTGGAGGCGGCCCACGGCGCGGGCGTGCTGCACCGGGACCTCGAGCCCGGGAACGTGATGCTCCTCCCCGACGGGCGGGTGAAGGTGACCGGGTTCGGCCTCGCCCGGCCCACCGGCTCGACGCTCGCCGCCGGCGGGGCGCCGCCGTTCATGTCCCCCGAGCAGTGGCGCGGCGACCCGGGCGACGCGCGCTCGGACGTCTTCTCGCTCGGGGTCATCCTCTTCCAGGGGCTCACCGGCGCCATCCCGTACGCGGTGGCCGGCCACCACACCGAGGCCCTCGACCGCGGCCCCACGCCGCGCGTCACCGGCGGCGGGATTCCCCGCCGGCTGGCCGAGCTGGTCCGGCGCTGCATCGAGCGCGACCCGAAGCGCCGGTTCCGCGACGGCGCTGCGGTGTCCCGGGCCCTCACCGCCCTCGAGGCGGGGACGATCGAGCGGCTCCGGCGGCCCCGTGCCCTCGTCGCCGGCGCGGTGGTGGTCGCCGCGCTCGCCGCCGGCGGCGCGTGGCTGGCGCTCCGCCCCGGCGGCACCAGCTCGCGCGTGCCGGTCGTGGTGGTGGACGAGGTGGACGCGACGGGGAGCGGTGCGTTCGCCGGCGTGTCCGACCTCCTCGTCCGCGCGCTCGAGCCCTCGACGCGGGTGAGCGTGCTGCCGCGCGGCGAGCTGCGCGCGGCGGTGAAGGGCGGCGCCGCGGCGCGGCTCGACGTCGCGGCGCTGGCGCCGGCCTGGGAGGACCTGAAGGCGCGCTGGGCGCTCGTGCTCACCATCCGCAAGCTCTCGGTCGGCTACGTGGGCGAGCTCGCGGCGGTGGAACCCCGAACCGGCGACCGCGCGTTCACGGTCGCGGAGCGGGCCGCCGACCTCGCCACCGCCGTGGACATGGTGGACCGCCTGGCCCGCCGCGCCCGCATCGAGCTCGGCGAGCGCGCCGGCGACGTCGAGGGCCGGGGGAGCTCGCTCGCGGAGACGTACACGCCCGACCTCGAGGCCTGGCGCTGGTTCCGGGCCGGGAGCGAGTGCATGGCCGGGCCGCGCGCGCCCGAGCGGCCCTGCGACGACGCGTTCCGCCAGGCCGCGGCGAAGGATCCCGGTTTCGGCGCGGCCCACCTCGCCCTCGCCGTGCTCGCCCTCGAGGGCGGCGCCAGCCTCGATGCCCAGCGCGACGCGCTCGAGCCCGCCCTGGCGGCGCTGCCGCGCCTTCCCCGGCGGAGCGAGGAGCTCGTCACCGCCTGGAAGGCGGCGCTCGACGGCGACGAGGGGCCGGCCCTCGCCACCTACCGCCGGCTCGCCGACGCGGAACCCGCGGACCGCACGCCCCAGCTCCTCGCCGCCGACCTGCTCTGGCAGCGCGGCAAGCTCGCCGATGCGGTCGGTTGGCTCGACCGGATACTCGCCGTCGACGCGGTGGACCCGGCCGGCCTCGTGCGCATGGCGCGCGTGCTCGGTCACCTCGGCGAGCGCGGCAGGCTGGAGGCGCTCGCCACCCGTCTCGCCTCCGGGCCGCGCACCGCCAACGCGCTCCACGCGCTCTCGATCGCACGGGGCTGGCTGGGCGACCCTCAGGGCGCCGCCGCGGCCGCGGAGGTCGCGCGGGCCGCCGGCTCGCCGTACGCGGCCGACGACGCGGTGCGCGCGCGCACCTACTCGTCCGAGCTCGACGCCGCGGAGAAGATCGCCCGCGACGCCCTCGCCGCGGCCGCGCCCGCCCAGCGCTCGGCCCGGCGGGTTCTCCTCGCCGGCGTGCTCGCCCAGGCCGGCCGCTGGCGCGAGACGACCCAGCTCCTCGACGCCGCGGTGGCCGATCCGGGAGCGTCGGACCCGGCCTGGCTCCGCGAGATGCGCGGCCGACTCCTCGCCGGGCGCCGCGACCCGGCCGTCCTGCGCAAGGAGATCCAGCAGCTGCAGGCGATCTCCCGGTCGCGCGCCCGGCCGCTCGCCATCACCCTCGCCTACCTCGGCGACATCGTCGGCGCCGCGCCCCTCGCGCTCGAGCTCCAGCAGGGCTCGACCGCCGCGAGGCTCTACCGGGCGGTCGCCACGTGGCGCGGCGGCGATGCCGCCGGCGGCGTCTCGGTCCTGAAGGACGTCGTGCGCGAGGGGCGGCAAGACGGCGGCCTTCCGAGCGAGGCCGGGCCCTTCCTCCTCGGCAGCGCGCTCGTGGACGCTGGCGACCACGCCGCCTCGCTGGAGACCCTGCGCGGCTTCCAGAGGCTGTACGAGGACGGGGGCTGGCGGCCCTGGGCGTTCCCGCGCAGCCGGCTGCTCCTCGCCACCGAGCTGAACGCCCTCGGGCGGCGTGTCGAGGCGAGCGAGGAGCTCGGCCGCTTGCTCGGCGCCCTGCAGCGCGCCGACGAGGACGACGGGCTCCTGCGCGCCGCGCGCATCGTTCAGGTTCAGCTCTCCGGCGGCGCCGCGCGCTGACCACGTTCCCGTTCGCTCGTGGATCCCGGCCGAGCAGGTCCCCCTCGGGGTGAGGGGCCTGCGGCCCGAGGTGGCGGCGAAGTCGAGGGCCCTTCGACTTCGTCCGCCGTTCGGCGGGCTACGCTCATTCAGGGTGAGCGAACGACGAGGGACTGAACGCGCACCGTCGGACCGGCGTGCTACCCACGGCGCATGTCCCGCTCCGCCGCTCGCGCGAAGACCGTGTTCGCCTGCGCCGAGTGCGGGCACGCCAGCCCGAAGTGGCTGGGCCAGTGCCCCGCCTGCCGCCGCTGGAACACCCTGCAGGAGGAGATCGCCACACCCGAGCCGCGCGGAGCGCCCGGAGGGTCTCCCCGCGGCTGGAGCTCGGGCGCCTCGGCGAGGCCGATCCCGCTGCGCGAGGTGGAGGCGAGCGAGGACGAGCGGCTGCGCACCGGCATCGGCGAGCTGGACCGCGTGCTGGGCGGCGGTGTGGTCCCCGGCTCGCTCGTGCTCCTGGGCGGCGACCCTGGTATCGGCAAGTCGACGCTGCTGCTCGTCGCGCTCGACCGGCTGGCCCGGGCCCGCCCAGAGCGGCCCGTGCTCTACGTGTCGGGCGAGGAGAGCGCACGCCAGGTGAAGCTCCGGGGCGAGCGGCTCGGGGTGAGCGCCCCCAACCTCACGGTGCTGGCCGAGACCGATGCCTCCAGGGTCCTCCACGCCGCCGAGGCGACGACACCGGCGGCCCTCGCGGTGGACTCCATCCAGACCCAGTACCTGCCCGAGCTCGTCTCCGCGCCCGGCACCGTCAGCCAGATCCGCGAGGTGGCGGCGCGGCTCATGGCATGGGCCAAGACCACCGAGACGCCGGTGTTCCTCGTGGGCCACGTCACCAAGGACGGCTCCATCGCCGGCCCGCGCGTGCTCGAGCACATGGTGGACACCGTCCTCTACTTCGAGGGCGGCGGCGCGCACCCCTACCGCGTGCTGCGCGCGCACAAGAACCGCTTCGGCTCGGCGAGCGAGATCGGCGTCTTCGAGATGAGGTCGGGGGGCCTCGCCGAGGTGCCGAACCCCTCCGAGCTCTTCCTCGCGGAGCGGCCGGAGGGCGCGGCCGGCTCGGCGGTCACCGCGGTGCTGAACGGCACGCGCACGGTCCTCTGCGAGATCCAGGCGCTCGTCGCCAAGGCGGGCTCCGGCCCCCCCCGCCGCACCGCGCTCGGCATCGACTCCGGGCGCGTGGCGATGCTCGCTGCGGTGCTCGGGAAGAAGCTCGGCCTGGAGATCGGCGGCTGCGACATCTTCGTGAACGTGGCCGGCGGGCTCGTCATCGACGACCCCGCCGCCGACCTCGCCTGCGCCGCCGCGCTCGCCTCGAGCTTCCGCAACCGTCCCCTGCCCGCCCGCACGTTGCTGCTGGGCGAGGTGGGTCTCGCCGGCGAGGTCCGCGCGGTCTCGCAGCCCGGGATCCGCCTCGCGGAGGCGGCGCGGCTCGGGTTCGAGCGCGCGCTCGTGCCGTCGGCGAGCGCGAGGCACCTCGAGGTGCCCGACACGATCTCGATCGAGTCGGTGGAGACGGTCGGGGAGGCGCTCGACGTGATGGAGTGAGGCCGCCAGCTCTCTAGGGCGCGACCGAGGACGTGAAGTCCAGCCCGCTCACGTCCGCGTCGGCGATGTTGAACGTGCGGCTCGCCGGGTCGAGGAGGTAGCCGGTCAGATCGGGCACCACCATGTACACGCCGTCGTAGAGCCCGGGGAACGACCAGGCTCCGCCCGCGTCGGTGGTCGTGGTGGGGGCCGGCGGGTCCACCGGGTTGAGGAGGTCGAGGAGCGTCACGGTCACCCCGGCCTGCACCGCCCCGGTGACGGTTCCGCTCGCCGTGTAGGTCGGCACGAGCACGGTCAGGAAGTCGGTGCCGGCCTGGTCCGCCCCGGCCAGCGTGACCGGCGCATTCGGGGGGCCGAAGGTGACGAGCGGCAGCCCGTCCCATGACGGCGTCACCGTGTAGTCGCCGTCGATGAGGCCGGTGAACTGGTAGACCCCCGTCCCGTCCACCTTGACGTCGTCGCTGAGGAGGCCGGACAGCGTCACCTTCACGCCGTCCACGACCGGGCCCGTGATCGTCCCCGCGATCGTGTGCGGGATGCCCGACCGGAAGTCGACGTCGCCCACGTCGGCGCCGGCGAGGTCCACCGGCTGGCCGTCGGGCAGGAACACGTAGCCCGCGAGCGACGGGGTCACGGTGTAGCTGCCGTCCGGGAGGTCGGTGAACGTGTAGGCGCCCGTGGCGTCGGTCGTGGTCGTGGCGTCGGCGTCGCCGCCGAGCGTGATGGTCACGCCGTCCTGGACGTCGCCGGTGACGGTTCCGGAGATGGCGTGCTTCGGCGCGATGGCCGTGAAGTCCGGGCCCGCGACGTCCATGCCCGCCACCGTGACGAGGCTGTTCCTGGGGAAGAACGTGAACCCGCCCGCGAGCGACGGCGTCACGAGGTACAGGCCGTCGGCGAGGCCGGTGAAGACGAACCCGCCCGTGGAATCGGTCTTGGTGGTCTTGGAGACGCCGGCCGGCACCGAGTCGAGCGCGACCGAGACGTCGGCCGCGGCATCCCCGGTCACGACGCCGCTGATGGTCAGGCCGGCGACGGTCACCGCGCCGGTGAAGTCGTTGCCTGCGACGTCGGCCCCGTTCACCACGACCACGATGCTCGAGGGCGTGAAGAGGTACCCGTTCAGCGACGCGGCCACGGTGTAGGTTCCGTTGTGGGTGACGCCGATGCGGTACTGCCCGCTCGCGTTCGTCGTCGCCGTCCCCGGCGAGCCCGCGAGCCGCACGGTGACGCCCGGAAGGGCGGCGACACCGTCCGTGACGGTCCCGGAGATGTAGTAGACCGTCGTCGGCGGCGTGGTGTGGTCGCTAGACGAGGACTGGCTGCAGCCCGCCGCGGCGAGCGCCAGGACCGCGGCCGCGCGGGCCGCCCGCGAGAGAGGTCTCATGGCGGCGGATCGTACCAGACGGTCCCCCGTCCGCGTACCTTACATCCTCCCCCTCGGCCCTACGCCCGCTGCACCGCCTCGCGCCACCGCGACAGGAACGCCTCGCGCTCGGTGGCCTTCATCCTCGGCTCGAAGCGCTTCGAGACCTTCCAGGACCTGCGGATCTCCTCTCGATCCTTCCACACGCCCACGGCGAGCCCGGCGAGGAAGGCGGCGCCGAGCGCGGTGGTCTCGACCATCCGGGGCCGCACGACGGGGACGTCGAGGAGGTCGGCCTGCATCTGCATGAGGAGGTCGTTGGCGGAGGCGCCTCCGTCCACCTTGAAGGCCGGGAACGGCTTCCCGGCCTCGGCCCTCATGGCCTCGGCGAGCTCGAAGGTCTGGGCCGCGATGCCCTCCAGCGCGGCGCGGGCGAGATGGCCGCGGGTGGTGCCGCGGTCGATTCCGCGCACGAGGCCGCGCGCCTCCGGGCGCCAGTGGGGCGCCCCCAGCCCCGCCAGCGCCGGCACGAACACGACTCCGCCCGAGTCCTTCACCGACCGTGCAAGGGGCTCGATGTCCGCCGAGCGCCGGATGATGCCGAGGCCGTCGCGCAGCCACTGCACCGCCGCCCCGGCGACGAAGGAGGAGCCCTCGAGCGCGTAGGCCACCTCGGTGCCCACCTGCCAGGCCACCGTGGAGAGGAGGCCCCGCGAGCTCGCCACGGGCTCGGGGCCGACGTTCTGCAGGAGGAAGGCGCCGGTGCCGTAGGTGCACTTCGCCTCGCCGGGCCCGAAGCAGGCCTGCCCGAACAGCGCGGCCTGCTGGTCGCCGGCGATGCCGGCCACCGGGATGCCGTCGGGGAGCACGTCCAGGCCGCGGGTGGTTCCGTACACCTCGGACGAGGCGCGGATCTCCGGCAGGACCTGGCGCGGCACGCCGAAGAGGTCGAGCAGCTCCCGGTCCCATGCCCGGCTGCGCAGGTCCATGAGCAGCGTGCGCGAGGCGTTCGAGACGTCGGTCACGTGCGCTGCGCCGCCGGTGAGCCGCCACACGAGGAACGTGTCCACCGTGCCGAAGGCGGCCTCGCCCGCCTCCGCCTTCTCGCGCAGGCCCTTCCCGTGGTCGAGGAGCCAGCGCAGCTTCGTCGCCGAGAAGTACGGGTCGAGCACGAGCCCGGTCTTCTCGCGCACGCGGGGCTCGTGGCCGGCGGCCTTGAGCGCCGCGCAGGCCTCGGTGGTGCGCCGGTCCTGCCACACGATGGCGTGGTGGAGCGGCTTGCCGCTCTTACGGCTCCACAGGCCGGTGGTCTCGCGCTGGTTGGTGATGCCGATGGCCGCCACGTCGGTACCGCGCAGGCCGGCCTGGCGCAGCGCCTTCCGGAGCGTGGCCACCGTCGAGCCCCAGATGTCCTCGAGGTCGTGCTCCACCCAGCCCGGTCTCGGGAAGATCTGCCTGAACTCCTGGTTCACCTTCGCCTTGAGACCGAGCCGCCGATCCAGGACCAGGACCGTCGTCCCGGTCGTGCCCTGGTCGATCGCCAGCACGTGTCCGGCCGCCATCGTTCACCCCCTCCGCGCGCCCTGGCGCGCTGGTTCACTCCGGGTCTTGCCCACGCCGGGCACGGGAAGCCCGGCGAGGAACGATGCCACCTCCTCGGCGCAGCGGTCGCGCTCGACGTCCACCCCCACGAGGTGCCAGCTTCGCTCCAGCACCACGAGGCGCGAGGCGCCGCCGCCGAGCCGCCGGGCCATCCGGCGCGCGCCGGCCAGCGTCACCGTGTGGTCGTGCGCGCCCGCGATCACGAGCGCAGGCGCGGCGATCCCGGGCAGCTCGGCGCCCACCTCGCGGCCGAGCGCCGAGAGCTCCGCCACCGCGGCGAGCGGCAGGCCGTCCATGCAGGGGTTTCTGCGGCGCGCCTCCGGATCGGCCACGTCGGAGCCGGCCCGCTTCGGCAGCACCACGCCGCGCAGGGCGGGGAAGGCGCCGAGGAGCGCGCCAAGGCGCCCGGTGAGCCGGAGCTCCAGCGCCGGCGAGAGGAGGACGAGCGCGTCCACGCTCTCCGGCGCCTCGTGGGCGAGCTCGCATGCGACGAGCGCGCCCATGGAGCAGCCCACCACGAAGCGGCGCCGGGCACCCCTCAGCCGGTCGAGATCGAGTCGCGCCTTCTCCACCCATCGCGGCCAGGGCAGGCCGGCGAGCGCCGCCGCCGGCCCACCGTGGCCCGCCATGAGCGGCGCCAGGCAGCGCACCCCGTCCCGCGCCAGGCGGCGCGCGACGTGGCTCATCTCGTACGTCGAGCCCGTCAGCCCGTGCAGGAGGAGCGCCGCGTCCGGCCCCCCCGGCAGCTCGAACTCGCGCCCGTGCTCGATGTCGCCCGCGATGTTGGCGCCCACGGGTGCGATCGGTTACCCCTCTCCGGTCCGCCTTTCAACGGCGAAGCGCCGGCACGCCCCGACGCGGCCGTGATAACGGTGTGCCATGCCAGACAAGCCGCCCACCCCTCCCGGCCAGCCCTCGCACGCGGTCCAGCTCCAGATCGAGATCGACCCGAGCACCGCCAACGGCACGTTCGTCAACATGGCGATGGTGAACCACACCGACACCGAGTTCACGCTGGACCTCATCTACGTGCAGCCCCAGGCGCCCAAGGCGACGGTGCGCGCGCGGGCCATCACCACGCCGCGCCACATGAAGCGGCTCCTGCACGCCATCCAGGAGAACCTGTCGCGCTACGAGGCGCGCTTCGGGACCATCGACGTCGGATCGGAGCCCGGGTTCCCCCAGGGCGGCGCCACCGCCTGAGCCTCGCGAGGCCCCCGGCGACGGACCCCTCCGCCCTGGTCGTCAGGCGGCGGGCTCGGGCGGCGCGGCCGGGAGCCGGGTGCCCGACACGCCCCCGAGGTCGCGCCGGACCATGCGGGCCGCGAGGAGCACGAGAAACGGCAGGAGCACCGCCAGCGTCCCCGAGAAGAGCGCCAGGGCCGGCATGCCCGCCATCCCTCCTCCGGGCATCGGCGTCAGGATGCGCGTCGAGATCATCGCCCCCGTGGCGCTCGCCAGGTGCTGGACCGCCGACTGCGCCGACATGAAGCGCGCCCGCTCGTGGGGGGCCGGCACCCGCGAGGACACGTTGAACATCGCCACCGAGCGCAACGAGTTCGCGGTCATGAAGCCCATGAACAGGGCCGGGACCGGGAACCAGGGCGCCGGGTACGCGAAGCCGAACGCGAGGACGAAGAGGGAGAGCGCGGTCCCCGCGGCCGCCACCCGCGCCTCGCCCAGGCGGTCCACCGCGCGCCCGGCCAGGCGGAGCACCACGAAGGAGGTCGCGCCGCCGGCCATGTACATGACGTCGAGCTGGTCGCGGGGGAGGCCCAGGTTGAACTGGAGGAACGCGGCGATGTTGGGGACCACCGAGAAGGTCGACATCATGGTGACGCCGGTGGCGCCGAGCGTGGCGAGCGCCGCGGGGCGGCGGAAGAGCGCCCAGGCGTCGGCGTCCGGGGCCGCGGCCGCCTCGCGGGCCCGGGCGATGTGGCCTCGCATGCTGGGCATGAGCCACAGCGCGCCACCCGCCACGAGGAGGCCCAGCGTCGAGACCGCGAAGAACGGCGTGCGCCAGGTGCCGTGCCGCGCGAGCCAGAGGCCGGCGGGGACGCCGAGCACCGACGCGACCGAGAACGCGCTCATCACCGCACCGAGGGCGCGGCCGCGGCGCTCGATGGGGACCGCGTCCGCGACGATGGAGAGCGAGAGCGCGGTGGCGGGTCCGCCGAACGCGCCGGCCATGAGGCGCGCCGCGATCATCGTGCCCAGGCCGGTGGCGAGGCCGCCCGCGGCGGTCGCCACGACGAGGCCCGCCATGGCCACGGCGAGCGCGCTGCGGCGGTCGAAGCGGTCGAGGAACGTGGAGGCGGCCACGCCGGCCACGGCGGCGGTGGCGGTGTAGGAGCCGGCCACGAAGCCGAGCTGCGTGCTGGGGATGCCGAGCGCGACCGCGAAGTCCGGGCCGAGCGGCATCACCATCATGAAGTCGAGGACGTTGACGAACTGGACCGCCCCCACGAGGAAGAGCAGCGTCCTCTCAGAGGTCTGGCGCACGCCCTCTCTTAGCCCGGGCTCACCGGCCGCGCCGCGGACCCTCCGGCCGCACCTGAACCGCCGTTCCGTGCCCCTCCCCGAGCGATCGCGGGGACTTGGCCTGGGCATGCGCCCTGCTTTCGAGCGGCCTGCCGGCGCCTCGCGTGCGCCGGGAACGGAAAGGAACGGAGGAACCCATGAGCGATGCCGTGGAACGGAAGAAGCTGGTGGTGCTGGCGGTGATGGAGACGAAGGAGGGAGAGGAGAAGAAGTACTGGCCCCGCATCGGCGTGGCCTTCACGAACCGTGACGGGAGCATCACGCTCATCCTGGACGCCCTGCCGCTCGGCACGAACCGGCTGCAGGTGCGGGAGGTGCGCGACGAGTCCAAGGCGGCGGGCAACGGAACCCCGCGGCGTCACCTCGAGGAGGTGCGGCCGTGAACCGCCTCGTGTCCTCGGTGCTCCTCGCATGCGTCCTGCTCGCGGCGGGCCCGGCCCTGGCGGCGGGCAAGTCGCTGCCCCCCGGCGAGAAGGTGGATCTCAACCGCGCCAGCGTCACGGAGCTCATGCGCCTGCCGGGCGTGGGCCAGAAGCGGGCGCAGGCGATCGTGGCCTCGCGCTCGAAGCAGCCGTTCCGCCGCGTGGAGGACGTGCTCTCCGTGAAGGGGCTCGGCCCCGCCTGGCTGCAGAAGGTGAAGGCGAACGTGACGGTGGGCGCCGCCGCGCAGGACGCGGCGCCGGCAGCAGCGAAGCGCTGACGATCCGGGCGCGTCCCGGCCGGTCCTTGACGGCCGGGCGCGCGTCCGGTAGTCGTCGCGGCGAAGCACGGCTCGGAGGAACAGGGAAGCCGGTCGAAGTCCGGCGCGGTCCCGCCACTGTAGCCGGGGTCGAGAAGCGCCCTCGGAAGTACGCCACTGCCGCGGCACGGTCGCGGTGGGAAGGCGGAGGGCGAGCGCGAGGCGCATCCACCTCGCGGCCCCGGAAGCCAGGAGACCTCCCTCCGAGCAGGTCGCGCATGGTGCGCGGCCGGTTCCGGGTCCGGAGGAGACCCGAGCGACTTGACCTGGCATTCCGTCGTCCGGCGGGGCGCGCGCGCCCTCGCCCTCACGCTCGTGCTCGGGCGGTCCGCCTCCGCGCAGGACGCGGCCGCGCCCGGGCCCGAGTCTCCGGCCCGCGCCGAGGAGCCCGCCCCTGCGGTCGAGCTTCCGGAGCAGGTCGTGCACCTGCCGGCGCCGGGGCCCACCGACGCCACCGCGGCGGCGACGGTGGTGGACGCCGCCCGGTTCGAGGGCGAGGCCCGTGCGGTCGCCGAGATCGTCGCCTCGTCGCCGGGCGTCTCGGTGCGCGACCAGGGCGGGCTCGGACAGCTCGCCACCGTCTCGATCCGCGGGGCCAGCTCCGACGGCGTGCTCGTCCTCCTCGACGGCCTGCCGCTCAACACCGCCGCCGGCGGTGGCGTGGACCTCTCGCGGATCCCGCGGCACTGGGTGTCCTCCATCGAGGTCGTCCGCGGCGCAGAGGGCGCGCGCTGGGGCGCCGGGGCCCTGGGGGGCGTGCTCGACGTCGTCACCCGTCCCGCCGGAGCCGGCGGTGGCTGGAGCGCCATCGCCGGGGGCGGCTCGTTCGGGACGTTCACTGCCGGTGTCGATGCCGCTGGAGGCGGCGACGGCTGGGGCGCGGTGGCGGCGCTGTCCCTGGACGGGAGCGGGGGCGGGTTCCCCTACGCCTACGACGCCCTGCCATCCGCGCCCGGCGGCGTCATCACGCGCACGCGCACGCACAACGACGCCGCGTCGGGCGGGCTCCTCGCGAAGGGATTCCTCTCCGCGGGCGGGGGCCGCTGGGACGGGCTCGTCCAGGTCTCCGGCGGCGAGCGGAGCATCCCGGGCGACCCGTACCAGGACGCCTCGCCGCTCTACGACCGCCAGCGTGACGGCCGGGTGGCGGCGGTCGTGCGGCACGCCCGGCCCGGGCCGTTCGGCGGGCTCCTCTCCGCCTCGCTCTCCGTCCGGGCCGACGGGCTCGACCTCGACGCTGCGTCGCCCTCGTTCGCCACGCGCCAGCGCGGGCTCGCGGCCGCCACCCGCGCCGAGGTATCCGGCGCGGCGGGCGGCGCGCCCTGGGCGCTCGGCGCGTCGGCGGGCGGGGAGCGGCTCGAGGGTACCGGCCTCGACGATCCGCGCGCCCGCGCCGAGCTCGCGGCGTGGGCGTTCACGGACGCGCCGCTCGCGGGCGGGCGCCTTCGCATCGCCCCGGCGCTCCGCGCCGAGTCCATCGGACCGTTCGCCGGCCTGTCCGGCCGGCTCGGCATGACGCTCGCGCTGGGCGGCCCCCTCTCTCTGCGCGGCGGGGTGGGCCGCACGTTCCGCGCTCCCTCGTTCTCCGAGCTCTACCTCACGCAGGCGCTCCTCCGGCCCAACCCCGATCTCCGCCCCGAGACCGCGGTCGGCGGCGACGCCGCGCTCGTCGCCCAGGGCCCGCTCGGCCTCGCGAGCGCCGGCGCGTTCGCGAGCCTCTACGACGACCTCGTCGTCTACGTGCCGGTGAGCTTCGAGGCGTACGCCCCGAGGAACGACGCGCGGGCGGTCGTGCGGGGCGTCGAGCTCGAGATGGCGAGCGCGCCGGTCGGCCCGGCGCGCGTGCAGGGCCAGCTCGCCGCCACGCTGCTCGACGCCCGCACGCTGCGCGGCGGCCCGGAAGAGGTGGGGAAGGCCCTGCCGCGCCGGCCCGGATCGAACGTCACGGCGCGCCTGAGCGCCGAGCGCGGCCGGCTGGGCGGCCACCTCGACTGGCACGAGGTGGGCCGCCAGTGGCTGGACACGCGCGAGATCCGGTCCACACCGGTGGCGAACACGCTCGACGCGGGCCTCTGGTGGCGGCTCGCGGTGCGGCCCGACGCGCGCCTGCACGTCGAGGTTCGCAACCTGCTCGACGTCCGGACGCTGCAGGACGGATTCGGAAACCCGCTGCCCGGCCGCATGGTGATGGTCACCGCGCGCGTCGAGGGCGGTAGGGAGCGGTGATGGGGCTGGCGAGGGAGCGGACGATGCGACGGTGGGTGACGATCCTCTGGGCGGGAGCGGCGCTGGTGGCGTGCAAGCAGGAGATCGTCTGCCCGACGGGCTGGACCCTCTGCGGAGGGCAGTGCGTGGACGCCAGGCTCGACGCCGCGAACTGCGGCGCCTGCGGCACGGCCTGCGGCGCCGGCGAGGCCTGCCGGGCCGGAGCGTGCACGAGCTGCGCCGCCGCCTGCGGCGACGGCCAGGGATGCGAGCACGGCGTGTGCCGCGCCGCGGTGTACGTCGCCTGCTTCGCCACCGACGACGTGCGCGGCGTGACCGCCTCGCTCGTCCCGGCCGGCCCGGGCCGCCCGGTCTCCGACGGCCCCATCGCGCTCACCTGGGCCGCCGACCGGCTGTGGGTGACGCACTCGCTGCCCCCTCCGGTGGTGATCGGCTTCGAGCCGAACGTGGACGGGGCCGTGCAGTTCACGCTGGGTGGAGGTGACCTCGAGGACGCCGCCGGCGCGCACGGCCGGGTCCACGTGTCGAACGCGATGTCGTCCACGCTCGTCGTGATCGACGCCGACCACGGGGTCCGCGACGAGATCCCGCTCGCCCCCGCACCGGGCGTGGCCTCGAACCCGCGGGGCGTCGCGGTGGCCGGCGACGTCGCGGTGGTGGCGCTCTACGGCCCGGTCACGCCGGCGTTCGGGCAGGGGCAGGAGATCGTCGTCGTGGACGTCGCGCCGTCCGCGACCTGCACCGCACCGCCCTGCGGCACGGTCGTGCGGCGCATCTCGCTCGACGTCCAGTCCGGGCCGGACACGCCCGGTGCCTACGATCCGCCCGGCTTCCCCTTCCCCGCCTACGTCGCCACCGTGGGCACACGCGCCTTCGTGACGCTCGCCAACCTGAAGGAGGCGTGCGGCGACTTCGGCTGCTTCTACACCGATCCCGCGGGACATGGCCGGCTCGCGGTCGTGGACACCGCCGCGCCGCTCGCGGACCCCGCGTTCGTCGACCTCGGCGAAGGGTGCTTGAACCCGGGCGCCATCGCTGCCGACGGCGACACGCTCTGGATCTCCTGCGGCGCGTCCGGCGCGATCCTCCCGGTCGACGCCTCGGGAGCCACTCCCGTGCCGGGAGCGCCGGTATCCCTCCCGATCACGCCCGGAGCCATCGCCGCGTGCGGCGGGCAGGTGTACGTGGGCGACCAGTACAGCGGCCAGGTGGTGCGGGTGGCCGCCGCGGGCGGCGATCCGCTGGTCGCGAGCGTCTGCACCGGGGGTCAATACTTCGACTGGGCCGCCGACGTGCTCTGCACCGGGGCGACGCCATGACCCCTCCTCGCCCGCACGGCCTTTCCACGGCACGAGGTCTGTCCGCGGCGCTCGCCCTCGCGGCGGCGCTCGCCGCCGCGGCGGCCTCCCCGGCCCGAGCGCAGCCCGCCCCGGCACCGGGGGACGTGCTCCGCCCGACGGGGAAGGGCGCCGCCGAGGGGGGATCGATCTGGGTGGGCCCGCGGCCCTCCACGCCGCCGCGCCGGGTGGTCGTCCTCGCCCCGGGCCTCACGGACGTGGTCCTCGCCCTCGGCCTGCGCGATCGGCTCGCCGGCGTGACCCGGCTCGACGACGCGCCCGAGGTGAGGGACCTGCCGCGGGTGGGCGGCTTCCTCGATCCCAGCCCGGAGGCCGTGCTGGGGCTCTCGCCCGACCTCGTCCTGTGGGTGACCGACGGCGGCGCCCTGCCCGCGGTGCGCCGCATCGCCGAGCTCTCGTCGGCATCGCACCGGCCGTTCCCGGTCCTGGCGGTGCCGGTGGTGAGCGTCGCCGACGTCCTGGCCCTGCCCCGCATCGTGGGCGATGCCCTCCTCGAGCCGGAGGCGGGAGCGCGCCTCGCGGCGGAGCTCACGGGAGCGGTGGAGCGCGTGCGGCGCCGCGCCGAGGGCCTTCCCCGGCCGCGGGTGCTCTTCCTGGTCGGCCGCGAGCCGCTCGTGGTGGCGGGACCCGGCAGCTTCCCCGACGAGCTCCTGCGCATCGCCGGCGCCACCAACGTCGTCGGCGGCGAGCGGCCCTGGCCGGTCTACCCGCTCGAGAAGGCGGTGGCGGACGACCCGGAGATCGTCGTGGACGCCGCCGCCCTCGAGCCGCCCGCCGGGATCGCCCGGCTGGGGGCGATCCCGGCGGTGCGCCGCGGGAAGGTGGTGCGCCTGCCCGACGACGACATCCTGCGGGCGGGCCCGCGCATGGTGCGCGGGCTGGAGCGCCTCTTCCCGCTGCTCCACCCCGGCCACTGATGACGGGGCCCGTGCGCCCGGGCTCACGCCTTCGGCAGCGACTTCAGCGCCTTCCGCGCCTCGGCGCGCACGAACGCCCAGGAGAGCGGGTTCACGATCTCGTTGTAGTCGGCGGCGCGGCGCCAGGCCTCGCGCGCCTCGCGGGCGTTCCCGGCGCCCTCCTGGGCGCGGGCGCGCAGCGTCCACACGTACGGATCCTGGTCGTCGGCCTGGGCGAGCTCCGCGATGGCCTTCTTCCAGTCCTTCTCGCCGAGCGCCACGAGCCCGTCGAGCTCGTGCGAGCGGCGCACCTCGAACGGAAGGCCCTTCGCGGTGGCCCGGGCCCGGTAGGCGTCGGCGTTGGTCCGCGCCGCCGCGAGGTCGCCGTTCGCGGCCGCGGTGCGGCCCACGAAGAAGAGGTGGTTGCGGCGGAAGCCGTCCTTCGTCTCCTCTGGCACCGCCGCGCCGTCCACGGTCTCCACCGCCTTCGCGAAGGTGGCGAGGGCGGGCTCGAAGCGGCGAGCGTCGAGCTGGATCTGGCCTATCACCTGGAGGTCGCCCGCGTGGTTGGCGGGGTCCCCGTTGCCCGAGATCGCCAGGCACTGCTGGTAGGCGGCGAGCGCCCTGTCCACCTCGCCCTGGTGCAGCCAGGTGATCATCGTCCAGAACACCGAGGCACGGACGTCGGCGTCGGTGCGGGCGGCGCCGCGGAGACTGGCGAGCGTTGCCCGCGCGTCGTCGTACCGCTCGAGACCCATCTGCGCATTCGCGATGCCCACGTAGGACGGGATGAAGTGCGCGTCGATCGCGAGCGCCTTCCGGTAGGAGGCGATCGACTTCTCGAACTTGCCGACCTTGAGCAGGAACTCGCCCTGCGAGTCGTAAGGGTTGGGGTCGTTCGGGATCGCCGCCACGTACTTCGCGAACGCCTCCTCGGCCTCGTTGTAGCGGCCCAGGAACCGCAGGGCGTAGCCGATCTGGTTCCAGGACGGCGCGTAGCCCGGGTCGAGCGCGAGGGTGCGCTTGTAGAGGTCCGCGGCCGCCTGCCACTCCTGCCGGGCCATGCGGAACCCCGCCAGCGGTGCGAGCGCGCGCGGATCCCTGGGATACGCCGCGGCGAGCTTCTCGTAGTGGTCGAGGGCTGCCTTCGAATCGCCGCGGACGTTGCCTTCGTAGCTGCCGAGGATGGCGTCGCGCTCGCCTTGCGAGACCTTCGTCGCGCCGGCGAGCGTGGCGGCTTTCTTCATGCCGTCGAAGAACCCCTGGGCGGTGGGAGACACGGTGGCGAGGAGGAACTGCGCGGTGGCGAACTCGGGGTCCTTCGCCATCGCCGCCTCGGCCTTGGGCCGCGCGTCGTTTCCCCGCAGGGCCTCGGTGAGGGCGCGCGCCTCGAGGTAGAGCGCGCGCGCCTCGTCGGACGAGGTGGTGATGGGCACGAGGTCAGCAGCGGCCTTCTCGCCGGCGCGCGCCGCCGGCGAGGCGAGGGCCAGCGCGGCGAGTGCCGCGGCGAGCGGGGCGGCGAGGCGTGTGCGAGCGGAACGGGGAACGGTCGTCATGACGGACACCTCCGGCCGGCGGGCCTGGCCCGGCGGCGATCGGGAGAGGGACGTGCCTCCACGGGAGGGCCAGCGTGACGAGGCGTGACGGATGGTGCAGCGAGAGGGACGCCTCCGGCCGCCGGCGCCCGCCGCCCCGCGCGGGCGCCGGGCGGCTTGCCCGTCCGGGTGGGCCTGCGCATGATGCGGCACCCGTGCCGGCCTCGCCGACGACCTCTCCTCGCCCGCACTCCGGCCTCTGGCTCGCGGTGGCGCTCACGGCGGGCGTGCTCGCCGTCGCCGGAGCGATCGCGTTCTCCACAGCGTTGGGACCCCAGCCGGTCTCCCTGCGCGCCGCCCTCGCCGGGGTGGACCCGGACGCCTCCATCGTGCTCGGCCTGCGGCTGCCCCGGGCGATCGTGGCGGCGATGGTGGGCGCCGCGCTCGCCGCGGCCGGCGCCGCGCTCCAGGCGCTCCTGCGCAACCCGCTCGCGGAGCCGTTCGTGCTCGGAGTCTCGGGTGGCGCGGCGCTGGGCGGCTCGACGGTGCTCGTGGTGGCCGCGTTCGCGGCGCGCCTCGGCGCGGGGAGCGGCTGGCTCCTCGGGGCACCGCCGGTGGCCCTCGGCGCGGTGGCCGGTGCGGCCGCGTCCACGTTCCTCGTGTTCGGCCTGGGCCGCGTGGGCGGCCGGCTCGTGCCGGAGGCGGCGCTGCTCGTCGGCATCGTGTTCAACGCCTTCGTGGCGGGCGTCATCACCCTCATGAAGATGCTCGTGCCGCCCGAGCAGGCGAGCCGGCTCCTCTACTGGCTGCTCGGCGCGGTGGGCTACGAGACGCTCGGCACCATCGCCATGGGCGCGGTGCTCATGCTCCTCGCGGTGGGGACGCTCGTCGCGCTCTCCGCGCGGCTCAACGTGCTCACGCTCGCCGACGACGAGGCGGCCTCGCTCGGCGTGGACGTCCCGCGCTCGCGCGCGCTGGTCTTCTTCGCGGCGAGCGCCGCCACCGGCGCCGCGGTGGCGCTCGCGGGCATGGTGGGCTTCGTGGGGCTCATCGTGCCGCACCTGGTGCGGGGCGTCCTCGGGCCCGATCACCGCCGGCTCGTCCCCGCCTCCGCGCTCTTCGGCGGCGCCTTCCTCGTGCTCGCCGACGCACTCGCCCGCCTCGCCTTCCTGCCGCTCGGCACCGAGCCGCCCGTCGGGGCGGTGACCGCGTTCCTCGGGGGGCCGTTCTTCCTCTGGCTGCTCCGCAAGCAGGGGCGGGGGGACGCGCGGTGAGCGACCGGGTCGAGCCCACTGCCGGAGGCGAGCCCATCGTGGACGTCGAGGACGCCTCGTTCTCGTACGGCCGCACCCCCGCGCTCCGCGGTGTCTCGTTCCGCGCCAGGCCGGGCGAGTTCGTGGGTCTCGTGGGCCCGAACGGCGCGGGCAAGTCCACGCTGGTGCGCCTCGTGGCGGGCCTCGCCGCGCCGTCCGCCGGCCGCGTGCGGCTCGCCGGCCTCGATCCCCGCGGCGCACCCCGCCGCGAGATGGCGCGCGTCTGCGCCCTCGTACCCCAGGAGCCGAGGATCGCCTGGCCGTTCACCGTGCGAGAGGTGGTCATGATGGGCCGCACGGCGCGGCAGGGGCTCCTCGCCGTGGCGAGCCGCCTCGACCTCGGCGCGGTGGAGGGGGCGCTGGCCGCCTGCGAGCTCGGCGCGCTCGCCGACCGGAGGCTCGACGCGCTCTCCGGCGGGGAGCGCAGGCGGGTCTTCTTCGCGCGGGCCCTCGCCCAGGAGCCCCGCGTGCTCCTCCTCGACGAGCCGACCGCGTTCCTCGACCTCGCCCACCAGGTCGCGGTCATGCGCATGGCCCGGGTGGCGGCCGTCGGCGGCCTGTGCGTGGTGGCCGTGCTGCACGACCTCAACCTCGCGGGCGCCGCGTGCGACCGGCTGGTGGTGATGGACGGCGGCCGCGTGGTGGCGGAGGGCCCGCCCGCCGAGGTGCTCACCGCCGAGCGCGTCGAGGCGATCTGGGGCGTACCGGTGTGGCGCGGCGAGAACGCCCGCTCGGGCGCGCCGGTGGTGCTCCCCTCGGTGACGGGACCGGGCGGGAGCCCGGCGGGCTACTCGAGGAAGTAGAGCTTCACGCTCGCCGAGAGCACGCGGGCCTTGGGGTCGTCGATGCCCTGGCGGTAGCCGATGTCCACGCCGAACCTCGGCTGCACCGCGCCCGCGCCGACCGACCACCAGCGCGCGTCGAGCCTCTCGTCGCGGACGAAGCCGATGCGCACCGGGAACTGCCGGGCGAGGAGCCCCTCCACGCCCGCGGCATAGCGGTTCAGCGTCTTCGGCGACGCGTCGAGGTCGGAGGTCCACTCGGCGGTGACCTGGACGAGCCGGTCGGTGCCGATGGCGAGGCCGCCCCCCACCTGCTTCGGAGCCACCACCGGGTCGCCGGTGGGGACGAGGTTGTAGCCGGCGATCCCGATCGAGACGTACTCGCTCGCCTGCCAGAAGAGGCCCGCGTCCACCGTGATGCGCTCGAGCTTCGAGGTCGGGCCATTCAGCTTGAACCACTTGCCCGAGGCCCCGATGAAGAAGCCCTGGCCGAGCGGGCCGGCGAGCGCCAGCATCGACACCGTGCCCTCGTTCGTGCCGTCGGGGATCTTGTTCCAGGCGAGGCCGGCGGTGATGGGCGTGCTGATCCCGTCCACGATCGAGACGTTCACCACCTCGCCGACGTTCTGGGCGTCGCGGCGATCGAGCAGGCCCCCGAGCTCGATGCAGTAGCGCTTCCGCGCCGCGATCGCCGCGGGGTTCACGAACAACCCCTCGTTGCCCGAGGCCGTGCCGATCGTCGAGGCGAGGCCGAGCGTGCGGGGCCCGGTGATGTCCGGCGTGGGCCCCACCGGAATCGAGTCGGACGCGCGCGCCGGCGCGCAGAGGCCGAACGCCACCCATGCCACGAACAGCGCGCCGCCACACGGGAATCGCGGGTTCACGCCGCGAGGATACCCCGAGGCCCTGACCCGGCAAGGTTGCTTGTGAGCCCCCGGAGGGCGCGCTAGCGTCGATGACGGCGTGCGGGCCGTGCGCCGCTGGGCGCGCCGCCCGCGAGAACCTCACGGAGGTTCGCCATGCGCAAGCGCGACCTGGATCGGTACCGGCATCTGCTCGAGCAACAGCTGGCCGCGGCGACGGGCCAGGAGGAGCGCGCCGTCCACGAGCTCACCGAGGCGGAGGGCGAGGAGCTGCCCGATCCGAGCGATCGCGCCACCGCCGAGGAGGAGCGCGTCTACGCCCTGCGCATCGCGGACCGCGACCGGAAGCTCGTCGCCAAGATCAACGATGCCCTCGCACGCCTCGACGCCGGCACGTTCGGCCGCTGCACGTCCTGCGGCGCCGCCATCCCGCCCGAGCGCCTGCGCGCCCGGCCGGTGACCGAGCTCTGCCTGGCGTGCAAGGCCGAGGCGGAGGGACTCGAGCGCCTCCAGGGCGCCTGACCGGTCGCCTCGCCGGGAGACCGCACCCCGCCTCGCGCCTTGGGCCCGGAGGCGGGCGGCGGTACATTGCCGGCCCATGGTGAAGAAGATCCGCAAGGCGGTCATCCCCGCGGCGGGCCTCGGCACGCGGTTCCTGCCGGCCACGAAGGCCGTCCCCAAGGAGCTCCTGCCCATCGTCGACACGCCCACGATCCAGTACATCGTGGCCGAGGCGGTGGCGGCCGGCGTGCGCGACGTGATCCTGGTCTGCGCGCGCGGCAAGGACTCGATCGTCGATCACTTCGACATCGCCGCCGAGCTCGAGGCGCACCTCGAGCGCGCCGGCAAGCACGAGCTCAGGAAGCAGATGCGGGCCATCGCGCAGATGGCGAACGTGGTCACGGTTCGCCAGCAGGAGCCGCTCGGCCTCGGCCACGCCGTGCTCTGCGCGAAGGATCTCGTCGGCGACGAGCCGTTCGTGGTGATGCTCGGCGACGACATCATCGACGCGCCCGTGCCCGGCACGAAGCAGCTCGCCGCCTGCTGGGAGCGCCACGGCCTCGGGACCATCGCCCTCATGGAGGTGCCGGCCGAGGAGACCCACCTCTACGGCATCGCCGCCGGGAAGGCGGTGGACGACCGCACCATCCGCATCGACCGCATCGTGGAGAAGCCGAAGGCCGATCCACCGTCGCGGAACGCGGTCATCGGCCGCTACGTCCTCCCGCCCCGCGTGTTCGACATCCTGGAATCGGTGAAGCCGGGCGTAGGCGGCGAGATCCAGCTCACCGACGCGCTCGCGGTGCTGGCCCGCGAGGAGGGGCTCCTCGGCCACCGCTTCGTCGGGGACCGCTACGACGCGGGCGACCGGTTCGGCTACCTGAAGGCCAACGTCGCCTTCGCCCTCAAGCGGCCGGAGCTGGCCGCGCCGCTCCGCGAGTGGCTGCGGGAGATCTCGCGGTGAGTCCCCGCCGACTCGCCGCCGCGGCGCTCGCCGCGGCGCTGCCCGTCTTCGCCCTCGCGTACGTGTTGCCGGTACAGGGCATCCTGCGCCGGCTGGGCGAGAAGCGCGCCTCGCTCTCGCTCGACGCGCTCGAGGTGATCGGCACGATCCAGGCGGAGGGCCGCGGCTCGGAGCGGCTCTCGGCCGCAGCGGGCGCGGTGCCCTCCGCGCGGCCGTCGATGCCGGCCCGGCTGCTCGTGAAGATCCCCGGCCGCTGCCGCCTCGAGCTCGGCGGCCCGGAGGTGCCCGAGGCCGAGCGCCCCTGGCTGGCGCTCCGCGACGCCAGGGCCACCGGCCCGCTCGCCGACGTTCCCGCGGCCGCGGCGCTCCTGCGCGGCGTGTGCACGCTCCTCGCCGTGCCGCCGGCGGGCGACGCGAGCGAGGCCTACGCGAGCGCGCTGGGCCGCCGCGGCGTGGCGCTCGGCGACGCCGCCCTGGGGCGCTTCGAGGGGCGGGTCGCCTACGTGGTGGGCGGGCGGGCCCGCGACGTGAAGCCGCTCGCCTGGGTGGACAAGGAGACCTTCCAGCCGCTGCGCCTGCAGGCGCAGGAAGGCGGCGCACCGTGGGACGTGCGCCTCCTCGGCTGGGGCTCCCCCACGGGCGGCGACTGGTTCCCCCGCGCCGTCGAGGCGTGGGAGGGCACGGAGCTCCGGATGCGCCTCACCACCGAGCGAGTGACGCCCAACCCGCGCCTGCCGGATGTGCTGTTTCCAGCCGGGTGATGTCGTTGACCGCCCGGCGCGCATCGCGACCACGGACCAAGATCGACACCACGAGCGCGCGTCCGCCTCCTCGACTGGGCGCGTGGGGTCGCGCCCACCCTCTTCGTCCTCGCCTGGCGATACCGGGATCGCCGCGACGCCCACCAGCGCGAACCCTGGCAGGCCGTTGAAATACTCCCCCTCTCCCCCGCGGCGGAGCCGTGGGGGAGAGGGTCGGCCTCTCACCCCCCCCCCCCCCCCCGGGGGGGGGGGGGGGGGGGGGGGGGGGGGGGGGGGGGGCCCCCCGGGGTCCACGAGTGGCGTGGTCCGCCATCTTCTCCGCGCTGGACATCACGTCTGGACGGAAAGGAGCAGGGCCCGCCCCTCGACTTCGCCCCGCCGGTCGGCGGGGCTACGCTCGGGACGACCGGAGTGAGGGAGTGGCTTCCTCCACACCTGCTAGAAGAAGCAGAACCGCCAGGCCTCCTCAACGCCGCGGAACGTGGCGAACACCAGATCGCTCGTGAGCGGAGAGGACTGGCCCGGCGGCGGGGGATCGCAGGACCGTGTGTCGCCAGCCGTCTCCGGGCATTCGGCGGGCAGGTTGGAAGGAATCTCCGCGGGCCCGTTCCAAGAGGCTGAGTACAGCTGTGCGCCGCCGTTGTCGTAAACGGCGCAGACCAGGCTCGCGAAGCAACCCGCCGGACAGTCCTGGAGCTCGCCGTACGCGACGTAGACGAAGCTGAACTCCGAGCCACGGACGGAGAACTCCTTCGAGTCGGAGCAGCGCACCGTCGCCTCCGGCGGGACGAAGGTGGTCACCGTGGCGGCTACAGCTGCATCACCGGGTGCCACGCCCGATGGATGGCCCTCGCACTGGGCGAACGGCTGCTTCTCCACCACGCTCGGGCAGCCGACAAGCTGGGCGGCGAGCACCGCGGCGAGAACGTGGCGGGCAGGCTTCATGATCATCCCTCTGGAGTGGACCCGCTCGCCACCCACCCGGCCACTGCGCGAGTTGCCGCAGGCTCGGCCCCGAGGCGTGACGGCTTGCGCGGGTCCGGCTCGACGCCACTCGCCGGAACCCGCGGCGAGGACCGGCGGAGGCGCTGTTTCCCCAGGGGTGACCCGGAAGACTCAGCGGCAGCCAGCAACCCGGAAGCGCTCGGCCAGGCGACCCGACTTGGTGGTGCTTACCTACAGGCCTCACCATTCTCCCTTCGGAATGTCCTCTCGACGGCGTCGAGCGCGAGCTCGCGACACCCAATGTGGACAAACCTGTTGGCACATCGGGTCGCTACCAGGTCGGCGCGCGCCACGCCACGCGATCGACCGCCTCCACGATTGCGGTCGGACCGAGCTCCTTGCCGACGATCTCGTCCACGCCCGCCATGCGCAGCGCGACCGCGGCGGTGGTCGGCGTCGCGGTCACCGCGACGATCGCCAGGTCGCGCTCGCCGCCGGCCTCGCGAATGCGGTGGACGAGTTCGAGGCCACCCATCACAGGCATGTGGACGTCGGTGACCACGGCCATCGTACCGAGCACGCACTCGGACAGCGTCCGCAGGGCCGTCAGCCCGTCGCCGGCGGTGAGGACCTCGTAGCCGTGCTCCTCGAGCGTGTCGCCCAGGACCCGCCGAACCAGCGGATCGTCGTCCACCACCAGTACTTGCCGCGAGCGCGTCAGGTGCTCCGCGAGGACCTCGGCGACGAGCCGGGCGCCTCGAGAATCGACGTGGAATCGCAGGCCCGCAGCCCCGGCGCTGGTATGGACCACCGCCGCCGGGATTCGGACCGCGTCCATCCCCGCGGGCAGATGCAACCAGACCGCCTGGCCATTCGACAACGGGAGCGAGGTCCGGACCAGCGCGCCTCCCGTGGACATGTTCTCGAGACGGTCGGCGTACTTCAACGGCACGGCGAGCCGCTTCACGCGGACCGGATCGTCGCTCACTGCGGTGGTGAGGGCCGCCGGGATCCTGAGCACGTGGCGCGGCTCCCGACGGGTGGTCGGGGAGGGCGCAGAGATGACCTGGCCAAGCGCCGAGAGCACGTCGGGGGACGCGCCGGTTAGCTCGAGCACAAAGCCCGCAGGGAGCCCGGGGTCGGGCTCGCCGGGCTCGCGCTTCTCACCGACCACGGCCGAGGTGCGGAGCGGCACGGTACCCGGGGCCGTCACCACGAGGAGCAACTCGTCCCCGACCGGCGGCGCGGACAGGCCAGGGAGGAACAGCGTCCGCCGCTCCGCATCCAGGACCAGCCCGTCGCGTTCCGGTCCGGTGAGGTCGAGAGCCAGCGCCAGCGGCTCCGGCTCCTCGAGCTGCTCCGCTCCGAACAGCGAGGCGAGTGCCGCCGGCAGGCCGCTTGGGGGCACGTGGCGCACGACGACGTCGCGGCCGCCAGCCAGGTTGGCGGCGGCAACCTCCGCACTGGTATCGGGCGAGGTTCCCTGCCGGAGCGCCCAGTACATGAGGCGCTCGCGGACCTCGTGCGTCGACGGTTGGAGGAGTCGGGGAGAGCAGAGAAGTATCTCGCCGTCGGCGCTCCGCCAGAGCGAGACGGACCGAAGTCTGGCCGCGCAGAGCGACGGGAGCGCGAGAACGAACGACACGGCCGCCTGGATTCGAGCGCGACCTGTGAGCTTGAAGGCGAACGTAAGCGAGTGCATGTGCAGCCTCCTGACTCCAGGCTCTGCAACCGACGCGCCCCGAAATTCCCTGGAAGATCGCTTAGGTGGGATCCGGGCACCCGGGGTCGATCCCACCCCGTCCGCGGGGGCGGGGCTCGATCGTGATCACTCTTTTGGGGCATCGCCTTTGGGGCTCGTCCACGGTCCCTGGGCTGAACCAGTCCGCGACTGACCCGAAGGGGTGATTCCCTGTCATCTGCACGCTCGGGGGTTTGGGCGACTCCCGGTTACCTTCGCCAAGCGTCCAAGTCCCCGTGATCGCGACGCACGGCGCGTGGCCTCGTCGTTGCTCTTTCCGAGGTACGGCAGTTCGAAACGTCTCACGAACGTG
>Ga0335085_10003350_pt1 | contig 27939 bp, 24 predicted proteins | sample Lox_Sample_45_FD_206712 | JGI IMG/M metagenome (GOLD analysis project Ga0335085, IMG submission 206712) | Soil microbial communities from Loxahatchee National Wildlife Refuge, Florida, United States - Lox_Sample_4.5 | ecosystem: Environmental > Terrestrial > Soil > Wetlands | place: USA... | reverse complement strand
TTTTACGGAGTAGGTCCGTGCACCCCTCCTTTTCCAGTTTACAACTATCCGTCAAATTTCACTCTGGTAGACCGACGTGAAGCGGAATATGGATTTGCAGGACCCTACGCTTCGAAGCTTGTGCAGCCAGGAATCCATATCGGGGGAACTGGAACCTTAACATGTAATGGGACTACTGAGGGTGGTCAAGTTTGGTATCTCGAAAATTACGATAATCCTAGCGGTACTATGATAGTGTCAGAGTTGCCAGGATCCACTGCTCCAAACCTGACGAGCGATTTGGACCAATTGAGCTTTGTAGTTGATGAATTGTACATGCAGTGCATAGCAGGTACAGTATCTTGCTCGCGGTGGCAGAGCGTGTACCAAACAGCGATGTCGCAATATCCGTTCCAAGCTCCCCGGGATGCTTTACACTTTATCCAGATAACTAGAGCAACTAGAGCCTGGGCAATCTCGAACATGACCTACAACGGCATGTCTGCAGAGACGATGCTCCAAAATGTGATAGGGGAATTGTTTACCCCGAAGCCATCCGGAGGAGCTCTTGGAATACATGGAGGAATATCACAGAGTTGGGGCAAAGGTGGCGATCAGACTCCAGAGCCCAATTTTCAGGCGATGGTTGCGTTCGATCCTAGAATGCCATCATGGTTCACTTTAGCATGCATGAATAATGCAAGTTCCTGCCTGCTCTCCTGAATTTGGAAATCCAGAAGATAGCAATGGTGAAAGCCATTTCGCAAAAAGAGTCGATCCTCCGATTTCGAATATCCGAATCTATTCGCTTTTAGAAATATTTCAAATCGAGATCCTTAACAAAGCATAACTATCCGGATTCAAGATTCTAGAACTTATCATGGTCTCGCAGAAAATTCTGGCTATGGCACTTGCTATAGTCGTGGTAGGAGTAACCGCGGGAGCAGTCCTAATTGGTGCAGGCATTTCAATCCCTGTATCAGGTTCGAACGGAACACAAACGACGCTTACCCAGACTTCGCTAGTTCTGCAGACGGTGAATTTGACAAACAGTTATTCAACGGTTGTACCCCAAACGACTTTTATCGTTGGTTCAGTCACCAGGACCGCCACCGTTCTCAATTATTCTGACACGACCAGAGTAATCAACTCGACCGATGTGACCACTGACATTCATTACATGACTAATAGCACGATTAGCTTTGCAACAAGCACGTTGCTTTTCCTCACGACAGAGACCGCGGAGACATTCATTACCCATAATGGAGGAACTCAATCCGTTACCATAACGACGGTCATCACTTCAAACCTCGCGACCTCCACAACTTTTGTTGATGCGACTACAACTCCGACCGTCACACAGACAGTTACAAGTATCTCTCTTGTACCGACAACCACAACTGAGACGGCGGGTTCTGTTACGACAACAGTTACCTCAGCAGTTCCGACGACGACAACCTTCTCCAATACAACTACAACCACCTTCACGTCAGTTTCCACAACGACTGCTCAAACCACCTCAACTGAAACACTCATAGTCATTAACGGAACGTCCACATGCACTGTCGGCGTCACTTGTTAGGAAGCCAAACTCTCTAGTTTACTCCAAATCTGGAGGAGTCTCCAGCTGCGAAAGAACTTGGATTTCCATGAGCTGTCCAGGTTTCGATGTGATCCTCTAACTGCTTTTTCCAGTTATTTTGGAGATCAAATCTCAGAAAACCATCTTGTTGACTTAGTTTTGGAAACAATCTCTCGAATCAATCCTGCCTAATCCCCTCTTTTGAAAAAAGGAAAAACGAGAGTCGCTTTCTATCGAAGAGTAGTCTCATTGATTTTGGATCGTCGTGTAAGCTGCGATGGGCGCGATCCATCTAAAGTTCGCACTCACGCAGTTGTTCAGACTTGCCCGAGGACTGGCGAGATTTCTCGCGGTTGGATTAAGGGGTACGTTGCACCCATTCGGAGAATAGAATTGGATTTGATTTTCACCCTTGTTGATCGGAAAGTATGGAGTTGAATATACCGTGTACGATCCTACAAATGCCACGTATGTTCCGAGCTGACGTCCATTTACAGTAAGTTGAAGAGGATAGGTTTGACCGAGTCCTTCCACTGAAAATTGCAGCTGAATTGATCTATTTTGTGCAGAAAAGACATACAATCCACCAAAGCCACTCATAGCTCTTGCGTTCGCACCAAACAGTCCCTTTCTGAGCCAGTTTCCGTTAAGGAAACTAATGACGCTGATATTGTTGTATTTTTGTAGAAACTGCTCTACTCCCATGTTCGGCGATAGTGAAGAGAACTTGAATGCAACCAGCGTTGAGTCTTGATAAATCGGTTGCCCCATGACTTGCGTGAGAAGTTGAACGTATGGTAAGTAGCCTGTCGGTGTGTTGAACAGGTCCTTATGAACAATTACATACTTGACATTATACTCGGCCAGCACGTACGGTGCAAGCGTTAGCATCGGAAAAGTCTGGTTCACAATATCATGAACCGTGACCGTTGGAGAAAACGTTCCCAGCTGATCTATGAAGGGCGTGGATTGGAATAGAGTGCTCGGATATGCAGGATTTCTCGCAATTGACCCATCTATCATCGGATGATTGTAAGCGGATTGATAATAGAGATACAACGACTGGGCGGGGTTTTGTATTGGTACTTCAATAACGGTGTAATTTGAGTGGTCGTTGGCCAAGACCTGATAGAATTGCGGGATTTGGCCGTTATACTGCGCGTATGGAATTGGAAGGAATTCGACAATCACTAACATGCATATTATTGCAATAACAAATACTTTCATGAATGTCTTTGTAAGTTCGGGCAACCTCAGGTTCGTGAGCCTGTTCATAAGACCTGTTGTGCCGTAGCCCGCGAGGATCGCGAGGCCCAGCGCAACGAGATAGTCAAATCGGTAAGGCGCCCTAAACGAATTCAAAAGCGGCACGACATAGTAAAGATAACCCCAGATTCCCGGAATAGGACTCGCAACTCCGAGTATCCTGACATAGGGTCCAATGGCGAGTATGCTACCGACAAGCGCCAAAAGCCCCCAGAAGAATACGTCTCTCCTCTGCCAGAAGAAAACCAATCCAAGGATTGCGAACGCAAGGACTGAGTAGCCGATATACGCAGTCCCGCCTTCATTTGGTAGGACAGACGTCTTTCCAATCTGAACGTTGATTGATGAAAAATACCTGGCCAGGAATGGATTGGCTGACGAAGGCACAAAGAAAGAGACAAGATCGGCTGACCTTGCTGAGAAATACCTGGTTGCGGCGGATGACGCTCCTATTGATTTAGGCACGAAAAAGAGTCCGTAAACTGTTTGGAAGTATACGACGAATCCGAGCAAGCTCGTAAACACTCCCATGACAATCAGTCTCTGAATGTAAGCACGATTTGCCATGAGACGGCGCTGTGTCAAGAAGGTATAGATGTGGAAAACTACGAAAATAGCGCCACACAGAAGAAACATGTGCAGGTCACACATGGCGTTGAGTATCATCGCGAGAGAGGTATAGATCGAATTCCACATGTTTCTCTCCCGAGCCATTCGGACCATAAAGTAAGCAAACAGCGGAATGAATTCAGAAGACATTATGTTGAGATGATCGAACCCTTGCCCTGTGTGAATGGGGGCAAAGGCAAAGGCGAGCCCTGCGACAAAAGCCGCATAGTTATTGTTGGTCAGATATTTTACAAAAATGTAGGTTGTGAATCCAGCAAAGAAAAAGGTAAACATGTATAGAACGTTGTAGGCAGCTACTTCCCCGAAGAGTGGAGCGAGCCAGGCAAAATTCAGGGTATTGAATGGAGATAAGACCTGAAAATAAAGCGGTGTACCAGTGGGATAATACGACTGGGAACTCGAAAACACAAAGAAAGGACCTGTGGGGGAGGTGGATCCTAAGTGAAGATACCAGAGCTCATGAAAAACATCGAATGCGTTTCCATTGACGAATGTCCGGAAATTCGACGCTAATGGCCACGTAAATAGAATAGTCAAGACAACGTAAACGCAGAAAGCAAAGACATAGTCTCCTCGCTCCGCAAGCCAATTGAAGACGCCCCTGCTTTGCAATCTCTGCAACCTGACAGAAACCATGTTGCCAGAACTCAATACGGGGCTTCCAAATTCCTCATATTCGTTCGTGTATTAAGCATATCCAAAAATTGAACTCACTTTTCTCAGTAAAAGAAATTGTGATACGAGATAAGTTTCTCGTCGTTTAGAACTGTCAAATGTCTTGATAGCTATTCGAGTTTCGTAACTCGACAATCGATACAGGACATCATATCGATTGGTGCGTTAGTGAGCAATTTATCAATCCATGCATCGATTGTCGAGAGATGCCATATATTTTATGTTGGAATAAGAAGGGAGTTAGGCAGTTTTTCGTTAGGGCAATCGGTAATGTTTCCGATATATCATTAATCGATATGAAGGAAAAGATGACACTTTGGACACAAGGTTTAATTCAGCTAGGACCATGGATATGGAGCAGTGATCTGTATTGGCGCTTCAATTAGAAAACACAACAAACTTAGGGCAGTCCTTCTCGACGAGTGGTTCTTTACTCACTCAAATCGATAGCACTGTCTCCAGTCCCTTTCTATCAAAGACAACCACATCTGGTGAACTTGATGAATTCGTTCTCGGAGCGCTTCAATCCAAGATACTAGTTGCCCTAATTCTATCCAAGACCGGTACCCTTTCATCAGGTATGATAACGAAAAAAGCCGGAATCAGTGCGTCAAGTTGGGCAAAAATAAAGCTTAGCATGATTGATCAGGGCTTGTTAGTATGCAATCACAGGCGTGATATGGCCGAGGGCCGAGTAATCGGTTCAGTGGAAGTCAAACTCACAAAGAGAGGCGTTCTTGTGGCTCAGAATCTTCTATTGATAGCAAGCTTGCTCGGAAAATCCCCAGATGGAACGGACTTAAGTCAGATAACTCAGCTAGTTTCCGCCGTTTAGAAGAATCTATTCTCGTTTCTCAAAGCCAAGGGGGCCAACCCCACCAATAGACATTGGCCCTTCTCTTTTCGATCAGGGCCGGTCTAATCAGTTTTCTTTGAGGTGTCCGTTGCACAAAATATAAGTCAGAATTTGTATACTGCTGTCCTAAAGCTACCCGCGGATAAGTAGATATTCAATCAAACCAAGTAGGTGCATATCACTTGGTCAACTCCATTGGCATATGCTTTGTTTGTTCTCTAGGGACTTGAAAAGAGGTCACACACCAAGCTTTGAGCAAAGTTTCTTCGACTCTTGCACGCGTCTGTGTCGGCATTCTTGGAGCTGTATCACTTGCTATCGGGGCGAGGATAGCATATACTTCGTACTTGGCTGAAAAAATTCTGAATTCTTGCATTGCCGGTGGATCCTGTCCGTTGAATCTGAACGGGCTGGGATTACAATCTGCCCTGTCAAACTCCCGTGGAGAACTTTTACTTGGAGTGGCACTTGCTGTGATAGGGATTCTCGCACTCACGTATTCGTTCCTTTTTGCAGGAAGACTCGCGAGTCCTCCGCTGGTTCAATCAGGTCCGAAGTAAACTCGAGAGGAACTAGGAAGCATCCCATTTCCTCTATTGACGCTGCTTCCAACGAATCCCGGACTTTATCAGAATCAGTTCCAGGTCGGAGAATTGAAGCCCCTGGTTGATTCAGTCATGTCGTGGAAAAAAGTAGGTGTAGGATCAGTCCAGAAAAAAATCAACTGATCCCTCAAGTAGAGAAGGATCAATTCATCTTGAAAGTCGGAGGAGTCGCATCCGAATTACCCGATCCGTCCGTGGCCTGGACTGTGTAACTTCCAATTGGCGTGGTCTTTGGGACGATGAAACTAGCTGTAAAGCTCCCAGTGCCGTCCGTCATCACCGTGGTCGGGGTTGTCGTTTGAGTTACGCCGTTGAAGGTAATTGTTATCATTGAATTTGCGGCGTATCCCGATCCGGTCACCATGACCGAAAGGTCGTTCTTTCCTGCCGAGCTCTTTGGTGTTATGCTCAAGGTTGGAAGAACCTTGTAAGTTGCCGTTGCGGAATTTGTTCCATCGCTCCCAGCGACTGTGTTTGATCCTGCCGTCGAGGCAGGCGCTGCGAAACTTGCAATGAAACCCCCTGTACCGTTGCTTAACGTGGACGTTTGGGCAACTCCATCATATGATACTACTATGGTGGAAGAGATTGCAAATCCAGTACCAGTCACAGTGATCATGCTGCCTGTAGTTCCCTTTACAGGAGTTATTGTGATCTTCGTCACTACGTTAAAGTTGGCTGTCGCTGAGTTTGAGCTTCCATCTGTTGCTGTCACAGTATTGAGACCAGCGGTTCCTCCCGGCGCACTAAAGCTGGCAGTAAAGTTTCCTACTCCGTTGGTAGTCGACGTTGTGACCTGCCCGAAAGTTCCGAATGTGATGGTAACAGGCGATGACCCCGCAAAACCTGTCCCGGTAATGGTCACTGTAGTTCCTCCTCCGCCCTTTACGGGGCTTAGGGAAATGTTCGGAACGACGTTAAAGTTCTTCGAAGAAGATGTTGTGCCGTCGGTCGCACTAATAGTTTGAGAGCCCGCAGTTTCAGCTGGAATTGTTATCATGGCCGAGAATCCACCTGTACTGTTTGAGATGATCGATGATGGAGAAGTCGGCACCGCGACTCCGTTGATTTGGATGGTGATTGGTTTTGAAACCGCAAAGTTGTTTCCTGTAACCGTGACTGTTGTTCCAACTGCTCCCTTTACTGGTGTGATGCTGAATGTCGTCGGCTGAACCACGGTTCCAGTTGTCATGCTAAAGTAGACTTGGAATGTTGTGGAGGGCTCATCTTGCCAGGCTACAAAGACGTCAGTTCCAGAGACAGCAAAGTTGGAGCTGGAATCATCGGTTACCGGTCCTGCTGTCCTGTCATTGCTTACATTCACTTGCTGGAAAAATGTCTGTCCTCCATTGTTGCTGTACGAGACCATCATACCACAATCTCCATTACCGGAGTTTGGTGAAGGTTCCTGTTGTCCCGTAACACAATCGCTCAGGTACGCGAAAGCTACCGTACTTCCTGAAACTCCAATTCCGTCTGACCATCCGGTGATTTGATTGTCGTTACTTACATCCATAGGTGCCGAGCCGATCGATGGAGTCCAGGTTGTTCCTGCATCGGTGCTCATCAACATCAGAACGTCACCGTTTGTAGTGTATGCCGGTGTGTGATCTCTCCAGTAGACGTAGACTGTGTTGCCAACGGCCTTGTCTTGAATCTCCCAGGAACTTGATGACATTGGCATCAAGTTGAGCTTCACGCCCTTTGTTGGTGCGTTCTGGTTCCACGTCTGTCCGTTGTTGTTGCTGACCATAACATATGGGTCATATATCGCTCCAAGGGTCGTGCCATAACCGGAATTGTCATTCCAAGAAACGTATACATTGGTTCCAGATGCTGCAATCCAAGGCTCGCGAACCAGACCTGCGGGGACAGTTCTCGAACCAGGGTTCAGATTAACTGGAGGAGACCAGCTAGCACCGTTATTCGAGCTTACATCAAACCATGCACCAGTTCTGTCCCAAGTTGCATACACGTAGTTTCCCCACGCTGCTATCTGTGGCTCATCCGCTTGTCCTGACCTTGCATCAAGTTGGATCGGAGCAGACCACGACACTCCAGCATTCGTGCTGGACGACACCCAAACCGACTGGGCAGAATTTGAAGTCGCCACGGCGTGCCAGATGATGTAGGCATTGTTTCCGTAAGTTGCGATGTAAGGTATATCCGACGAGTAAGCTGTTAAACTCGTGGTCAGTTCAACTGTCTTTGCAGTCGAGTTGAATGTGTGTCCATTATCGTTGCTCGTTGCAACAAAAATCTCGGTGTTTCCACCTGAAGTGAGCGATTGCGTCCAAACAACATAGACGTTACTTCCGTTCACTCCCATTACCGGGTAACTAGTCGTTCCACCTCTTGGACTAAGTCTAAGAGCTGAAGCTGGCATTGACGGAGACCAGGTCATCCCGTTGTCACTGCTAGCGCGGATGTAAATCCCATGAGCTTCTTCAGTCCATGATACATAAACGTTCGAACCAGTCGAGACGACCCAGGGATAATGAGCCTGATAAGTGTCAGCACTCAAATTGACAGGGGAAGTAAAAAGTACGCTGGGAGAAGATGCCGAACTGAAAAACCCCATGTTGATCGCTCCAATTAGAGCGATCGGAACAAGGATCGCAATTAGACAACCAGAAAGAGCCATTCTGGATTTCTTGGTACTGAGCGAGAATCTAGATTCAAGAGACATAAACAACCTCTCATTCTCTCAAACTATTAGAACTTTTGCAACATTCTCGATTTTCATTTTATATCAAGAATCGATACCACGAAGAAAGTTGTGTGAAACGACGTGATTCTGAATCAAGAAAGAATTGGTTTCTTCTTCAGAAGTGGGATTGCATTTTAGGCGGTCAGCAATAACGAATCTCGATACATTGCAGGCCGATATTTCGGACAAAAATTCTTTGAAGTAGATGAACAGGAAGATTGTTAGTCTTGGTGGGATATGTTTTCTCTCTTCACGATTGCAGTCGGATTGTATCCGCTCAGTTGCGGATTCCACGCCATTAGTAAGATTGCAAGAGCGCCGATCCCGACCAGCCCTTCGCCGACTGTCCGATATGGGAAAACTGTGTTCAATGTAGTTGTATTCGCTATTGCTGCGGACAGGACCGAAAGAGAGCCGTTAATTTCAGAGACATTTAGCGCTGAATTAGTTACTTTTGCAATAATTGCACCGTTATATCTGATTGGAAAGGATGCGTTCAAATTTGTACCTGTATTGTTAAAGAGAGTCAATTGTCCCCCGCCAACTTTCGTAAGAGCGATTGAAAAAGAGATATTCTGATTCGATTTAACCGCCAACTGCAACCAATCGTTTTGTAAAACAGCACAGTCATTGCTTCTTGATTGGGTTGGACTCAGCTGTATGGAGTATTCGAAATTGCAAACCGTTTTCTGAGAATTGTAGCTCAAGACAACCGGATCTAGGCGACTCACAAAGATCAAGCCGATTCCCAGAACTAACAAAATCGAGAACACAATGGACAAAAAGATTCTCGAGCTCCGGGACATTCTTTAATCGTCTTCAATTACCTACTTACTCCCGTTTTTAAGAGATATTGGGAAAATTCAGAATGACATCTCAACATTAGCTAATGCGATGAGGGACCTCAATTCATGAAAGTTTTCTGAGGTCTGTAAGCAAGAGCAAGGTTTCTTGGCAAATGAGAGGTGCCTCCAAAATCGTAATATCGATTATCGATGCTTGATTAAGCTTATATCACCAGATCAGAGACGCAAGATTTTGAATAGGGCGTTTTTCTGGGTATTGAAGAAAAAGAGCTTGCTTTTAGGAATTGCGATGATATTCGTACTTACCTCTCCTTTCTTTATGCAGTTTTTCTCTCTGAGTATTAATGGAAAGTTCGCTGCTCCAAACGTGTTTGCGCAAACATTACCGCAGGGTTCGTGTTTTCCGAATGGACCGGTTGTCATTTCCAACAATACTTTTTGGCAAAATTTACAGTGCATCCATTCCGGAACAATAACAGTTAACGGCACGGGCTCACTAACGATGATTAATTCTAGTTTAGTCCAAGAGGTAGTCAATGCAACTCCGAGCGATCTTAATCTTTCGAGCTTTGCTCAGCTAAGCATGACATCTTCTACTTTGAACCTTGGTGGTATCGGAACGCTTTTTGTTAGTGGAAACGCCTCAGCTGCGCTCGTCACCTCAGGTTTGGTGAACTCATCTGTAGTCTTGAGCAACGTGGGAAAACTCTCGGCAAACAGCACGTCCTTTCTCAATTTGAACGGCTTTAACTCCACCAGTCTTGCCTCACTTTCATTTTCTGATTCCACGATTAACGTTGCATCTCAAAGTTTTACATTCCTCGCGGGAACCACCATTGTTCCTGTAAGGGAACGAGGAGTTGTCGATGTAACGGGGAACACCTCGCTCGAGCTCGATAGTTCCACCTTCCAAGCTTCTAACACGAGTCTTGTCGGACTCAACCCTGCAAGAACTTTGATCCTTAACTCGCACATTTCGAACTACAACATAACAGCTTTTTCAATTGGAAATTACACATTGACAGGCGCACAGACGACATTTGAAAATTCTGTTGTGTCTAGCACTTACACCGCGTCTGCAACGATTGGAAGCCCTGTAGCTGGATCTACGACAGAGATATTTTCAAGCAGTGTCTTACTGTCTCATGCTTATTCACAAAATGTCCAGATCTACGGAACCACCTCGCTGACAATCGACGGTTCTATCGTCTCTGCTCAAGTGGGATCGACCATCGAAACCTTCGGAACGCTTCTTCTGTACGGTGGGCTAGTTACTATCTTGGGAAGTAACATCTCCTCTTCTACCTATGACTTTTACGGCTACTCTGCAGTCGCTGCATCAAACTTGGTTATCAACTCTACTCTTTTCTTACAAATTTTGTCTAGTCATCTGATCGCGGGGCAGAATGGCCAGAGAGGATTATTCTCGGCTACGCATCTCATTTTGAATTCGGGCGAGAACATGACAATCGCTGGGACCTATATTCAATCAACAGCTCTGGCAAACAATACAATCTTGCTGAGATCCAGCTATCCTCCAAACTACATACATAACATGACTTTAACTCGGGACTCGATAGTCTCAGGTCCCAATCCGTCTAACGTTACTTTCTCTAGCGGCTATGGGTTACTGCTTAACAAGACTGCTGTATCCGCCAATCCCAACTCTACAGTCAGTGTAAATGCTTACCAACTCACAGCCTACGATTCAGTCGTTCCTGGTAACATTACGGTTGGAAGCTCTGTGGCGTTTGCCTATCTCTATAACACTACGGTGAAATCAGTGGTTGGGCTGAAAACCGGCTCGTATCAAAACTACGAATGGCTTTTTGTCCATGTCACAAACAATGGATCTTCCCAGACGTCAGTGCCCGGGGCCATCGTTTCCCTGCTCGATCCGAACGACACGGCGATAGATTACACAGGAGTAACTAACTCAAGTGGTTGGGCTAAAATCAGCGTTTTACAGGCCGAAATCAATTCCAGCAATTCAATCAATAGAACTTACTACGTTGCCCAAGCTCAGGCGGGCGGCTTGCTCTCTAATGAAGCGTTCATTACAACAAATAATACCTCGTATGTGACTTTGATTTTGAACTCGGCGACCGGCACCCGATCAAATCTGAATTATTTCTCTTACGTTCTTCAATATCAGGTCGGGATTCCTGTCTCGTACATGGGAGTATACACAAATTCTTACCCGCTGAACTTCGTGAACAATGCCTCCTACAGTGAGTTGGACTTTAACACAGCTGGAGCAGTGGGGACAAATTACACGTTCATACTTGCGTACCCAGCCAATTTTTCAACATCTCCATTGACCGTTAGGGTGGATCAAGTAGAATTGAAATCGGTCAAATTCAATTCAAACGCGTCGTATTATTTTGCGACTTTTTCAATTCCATCGGGCTATCACAAAGTAGCGCTTTCCTATGTGTCTCCAAACACTGGTGGCTCCTCCATCGAGAGTAGTCCAATATTGAACCCTAGCATATCTGTAGTTGCGGCGGTGGTTCTGCTACTGATTGTAGGAACAGTATTCATCTTCTATTACGTCAAAAGACAGAACGCGGTATCCAAGGCGTAGTAATGATCAGTATCTGAATGTCCTTGAACACGGGAAAAGATCTATTGGAGCGGGAATCAGCCTTGACTGTCCGAGTCAGTGCAGTTGCAGTAAATTCCGGTCGCTGTTGAGGTTACCTGATGAACGACATAAGTTCCGGATTGAGATTGATGAGGGGCATTGGCGTTGATTAGTGTTCCACCAGAATTTTGGGATGAGGAGAACGTGAAAATTGATGGATCCAGCAGGTATGCAAGTCCGATACAACCCAGAACGAGCATGGCCGCTGATAGTCCCACAGCTAGTCTCCAATCAAGTCTCATTTTCAGACCGAAACCTTGCCAGATAGTAAATTCTAGAGTAGCATCGAACCTTCATTTTGACTGTGATATAAGCAAACCGTGGCGAAAGTTCCCGATATCAATTCTAACTCAGATCCGTTGTTCAAGCAGAGTTGAGCCCTTTTCCAGTCAGAACTGGTTCACATGAGTAGAAGACTAAGCGGGAAAATCGAGGGTCAAGTCGCCGTGGATTCAACAATCCAGTCAAAGAAATTGAAAAATGACTTAGGTAAGCATGTTGTCTTTTTTTCGATTCTTGCGCTGTTTCTTGTTTTTTCTTTCTCGTCTAACGGTTTAGGTTCCTTACCCACGCTTCTATCAGCATCAGCCCAGACCTCGCCTCCGCCAATTTGGCCAACTATTCAACATGACTTTCAACGTACATCTGCGGGATCTACCCCTGGCCCTGCGTCTAATTCGACCGATTGGTTATTTGGACCGACCGGACCAATACAATCCTCTCCAGTAATAGGATCGGATGGAACAATATACATTGTAGATGCGAACTTTCACTTTTTTGCTATAAGGCCTGACGGCTCGATCAAGTGGGAAAAAACATTCACTGAAGGATTATTTTCACCGGCGATTGGACCTGCTGGGACAATCTACATTCCCGGTACACGTCATCTTTTTGCCTTTACCCCCAACGGCAATCCTGCTTGGACTGTTCCCTACAACCTAACCACAAGCAGAAATTCTGCTCTAGCAATTTCTCCTCAAGGTATTATTTTTGAAATTAATTCGACGGGAACGCTATTTGCAATCAACCCATTCGGAACTGTTGCCTCAACGGTTTGGAAGCTTGATGTGAGCTGCATACCCGCAACTTTGGCTCTGAGTCCTTTTGGATCGCTGTACTGTGGAACCGGAACAAACGGCACCGGTGCTGAACTGAAATCAGTCAGTTCAAACGGTCAGTTGCAATGGACTTATTCTACAAATTCCATAGTGCTTGTACCACCTGCGATAGGACCAGACGGGTCAATCTACGTTGTTAGTAGTGGCGGCGAGATTTTCGCTCTGAGCTCTACAGGGGCTACTCTCTGGACTATTTCTGATATTCATCAGGAGGTCACCTCTGCAATAATTGGACCGGGTTACAATTTGTACGTCGCGGGGACGCTCGGTGGCTCAAACAAGGTAATCTCCATTACTCAGACCGGGACGGTTCTATGGTCGGAATTCTGTTATGTAGCCTCAAATTCTCTTTGTTTCCCTTTTGGTACGGTAACCAGTATGGCGGTCGATGCCAGCGGGGCCCTGTATGTTGGAACGAATAGTTCCGGGCTCGTATCTCTCAATTCTGATGGCACTCTTAACTGGGCTTACACTACAATCCCTTCGAATGAGGGCAGCCTTTCACCTATTGCGATCGGAAATGACGGCACATTGTACGTCGGAACTGGCTGCCTTTTTTGTAATTCAACGACGTATGGTCATCTTCTTGCAATTGGTCAACCGAGTGGGTTCACGAAATTCACAGTCGAAGAATCAGGTCTCCCTCCTGGTAATTCATGGTCGTTCATTTTGAACGGTGAGAATTACACCACCTCTTCTTCTTCTCTCTCATTCTCATTGCCAAACGGAAGTTATTCTTGGCAATCCCCACCATCGCCATTGCCAGGAAATATTGGAGTAAGATTTGCGGCGAGTAATTTAACGGGGAGCTTCACTGCTCCCGCTAGTTCGGCAGTCTCGTTATCTTTCTCAATCCAATACCAGGTTAATTTCACCGCTTCGCCGGGTGTCGGAGGAACCGTCTCTCCGATCTCTGGTCAATGGTACAATCCGGGAACTGTAATTCAGCTGAACGCCACTGCCGTTTCCGGTTATCATTTTGGTCTTTGGAGCACGACTTTCGGATTGATTCAGCCGCTGGCTACGAATAGTGCCGTTTCAAGTGTGACGGTAAACGGTCCTGGTGCTATTTCTGGAATATTTGATCCCCTCGTCACAATAAACGCAGGGAACGGGGGTACGATTCAATATCTTGATCCACCTTTTGTTGGAACTCTGCAGCCTGGACAGTCAATTACTTTCTATGCGCCGACTGAATCGGTTCTGGTGTTGACTGCACAACCTTCTCCGGGATACTCTTTTCAGACTTGGAAGTCGAACCTGGCCTCCGGTGTTGACGCTTCTTCCAGCATTCTTCAACTGAAGATTACTTCACCTGCCTCTCTATCGGCGCAATTTATGATCCCTCAGACGACTATTTCCTCAGTTTCATCAAGGTCGACTCAAACTGCGCAATCTTCTTCAATCAGTACCTCATCATCCACGGCAAGAATCGTAACGATTCCATCCACTAACATTCTGCCAACGAGAAATGTTGCATTGGATATTGCTGCAGCGGTGATTGTCGCACTGGTAATTTCTCTTGCGATAATTGTCGTCTTGAGTGTCGGGTCGACTCAAAGAAGAAGGTAATTGAACAAGATCATCTTTAGAGCGATCTCTTGCCCAGACGCGACGGATCCAGCAAACTGTTTAGAAACCCCTAATCATTTGTACGTCCTAATTTAACAAAGATTGTTTCTCGTTGTTCCACAAAATTAACTATCGATCGACATGGTTGGCCCGTATGCTTCATTCGGTAAAAATTGGTAGCAGTATCTGGCCTCAATTTCCTCAAATCCGTTAAATCTGGCGAATTGTCCTCTCGATTATCGATATCACTCGAAAATCGAACGGTTGAAGCTCAGGCATGAAATGTTAGGCGATCGGCCCCTTCCGTGTATCGATTTGTTTAGGCGTTTTCAAACTTTTGAAATGGTTTGGAACCATTATATAGATTTGAGATCCGTACTAGAGAATCATGTTAACAGGAACCTCCTCTGATACGTCGAAAATGAAAATGAGTAAGGGAACTCTAGTTCTGGTAGGCTTCGTTTTTGTATTCTTGATCACCTCAGTTGCCATAGGATTGAGAACTTCAAACGCGGCATTACCGGTTCCAGCTGCAAGAAATTGTCATGGAAGCGAAGACGGTTCGTTCACTTGCACAACGTCCAGCACTTCGACTATAACAGAAACTTCTTCGACTGATTCAACTTCTACTTCTCAAACTATCACCTCAACAACCACAAGCTCACCGACCTTGGGTGGAAATGACCCAGTCGCACCAGTCTCACTTGCAAATTGCAATGCTCTCAACGGCATCTCGTACCAGACACTTGCAAGCGGCACCAATCTAACAATCGCATTCAATGGAAATGGACAGATGACCTACATAGTCCCCAAGACATCTTTCAATTGGGGTTGGTACTTCGTCCCGGCGAATGGCCAGAGCACAACAACTCTAGGTCAGCAAATAACAAATGCAATGTGGGCCAGCGGTCACGGACAGAACTTTAGCTTCTTCATCGCACAACTCAATGGTCAGACTGGTCTCGTCCTTCAGACAGACTACGCACTGTCTCAGGCTTGTGGCTAAAAATCTGAATCTTGAATCAAAGTGCTTTTCCGGCCAAGTCGGCCGGTAAAACACTTTTTCCAATTTTTTGAAATCAATGAATGCTGAAATCGGCTTACACTGACTGCCTTTCCATTCCGCTTCTACGTGTAGTCAAGCTAAGAAAAAAATGCAAATAAAGTGATAATTGAAATTTGGTAATCTGGTATTTTTGCGAGAAGTGCGGAGCAGACGAGGATATCAGCTACTGTTCATCACACAGACTATTTTTGTGCGTTTCATGTGATGTAGAATTGCACAATCAATTCGTAAGGAAATATGAAGCCTATCTTTAGTTCAAGAATCCATCAGTTGTTCTCCTGCTGCAAGAAGTTTTCTTCTGCAATATCGCCAAATTTTGAAGTTTCTCTTCCCTTGAGAAAAAATCAGACCACTAATACATCCTGAAACTGAAATAGGAAGGGAAATAAGGCAAACCAAAATCCAGTAGTGTAAAGTCTTGAGCATATCCCAGCTTCTTAGCGTGACCATGTATCTCATTCCGCTGTTTTACTTTGCCGCTATCCTCGTTGGCACTTGGATTGTAGCTCGGATCGCCAGCATTGTTACCGGCAGCTTGATGAGACAGAGCGTACCCCTTTTAGTTGTCCAGGCTAAGCGTGTTGTCTGGTTTATAGTCTGGTTTGTTGGAATAGTGCTTGCTATTGAGCAGCTGGGTATTCGATCCGATGTTCTGCTAGTAGTCGTAGGTCTGCTTGGAGTGAGCGCCCTGATCGCCCTCAGAGTTCCGCTTGAAAATATCGGCGCGAAATACTTCTCTGATGTATATGTCCCTTTCAAAGTCGGCGATTCTATAACGATACTTGATCATTCGGGCAAAGTCGTTGAGGTAAATTCGATTACAACTATTCTACTTACAGATGACGATCGCCTGGTCTCGATTCCAAACTCCGCGATGATCAGTCAGGTCTTGATGAATTCCACCCCACAAGCCTGGAAAGAGGTTACGATTCCAATAGTTATCGGTAGTGGAATTGATCTTGCTGCTTTTGAAAGCAACGTTTTGAAGAACTTTAACAAGCTCAGATTGCATCTTGACAAGAGATTTCCTCCTGTTCTCACGATCAAGTCGAGGACTCCTCAGTCAACCGAGCTTGCATTGACTATAATGATCCTGCGTCCCGAGCAGAGAGACACAATAGTTACTGAGGTCAACAAACGCATTTCTGAAGTCATCAAGAGCATGCAGCAACAGAAAAAATAGTCCCGTTCCGACCTTACGATCCGAGTTGTAGTACGTCTCTTTCGAAAGCAGTTTCAAATCCTAGTTTCAGATACATCGGTGTTACGCCGTCTCTTTCCAGCGTTTGAAGAACCATGGTATCGCACCCTCTTTGAGCAGCTATCTTTTCGACCTCGGCCATCATGGCCTTTGCGACTCCATGAGAACGTCTCTCGGGAATTGTCCCAACGCAGTAAATTCCCAAACAATCTGCCGGTTCTATTTTGAATAGAAGGCATCCCGAGGCCTCGATCATAGTATCTTCTTTAGCGACCATAAGACCAGTATTTCTGTCGCTGACAAGTCGTTCCAGGCGGCGCTTTAACTCAGGAATCCACACCTCGGGAATCTGAAAAGATTTTACAAATGCGGCGTTCCATTGGTCGATGTCTTTAGTTTCATATGACCTCACTTCCAGTTCTTGCGAGGCTTGTAGATTGTTCGTGGGCTTTGTCATGATATGCATGAGCTCCGTGATCATGAATCCGAATTCAATTGCATCCTGCTCGATTTTGCGCGCATTATCCCAAAATCTCTCAACATAGAGTGCAGCGGGAACGCCTAACTCCTTTGTTTTGGAATTGATCTTAGTGAACGCTTTCTCTATGCCGTCCGGACTGTAATTCTTCGTTGTCAGAAGCCAGTTTGAAAACTCGGCGTGATTGAAGATAGGGTCATCAGAAAAGTAACTATTGTAGTAAATCGAGAAAGAGTCAGTCGTCACGACGTCGCAAAATAATCTGTCAAAGGATGATTCATTTTCTAAAAGCCGGATGAACGAAGGATTCAAGATAACCTAAATCCCAGAGTTTCAGCAATGTCCCAGAAAACCGGGCCAAGTTCTGAGTCAGTTTCCTGGTCCTTCGCCTCAAGTATCTTCTTGCTGACGTCAATCAATAGCGAGACTCCTGACTTTGTGTCAAGATCATCGTCCATGGCAATCGAAAAGTCCTCGAGGATTTTTTCGCCCGATTTGGTCAGTGTCTTTAGATCAGTTTTTCCCACATCCGATCTAGGAATCCTCTTTGAGGCCATCTCGATTTCCTTGAACTCGTGCTTGCTTGTTTCCAGAGCGGGCAGCGAAAATTCGAATGAATCTTTGTAATGGCGCTTTAGAAAATGATAACGAATGACATCAGCGCTCGCGTATTTCTTGAGAGCCTCTCTGATCGTCACGACGTTTCCAAGACTCTTGCTCATCTTCTCCTGCCCTTTGAGGAGTAGGCCGGTGTGCATCCAGATATTCACAAACGGTATTGAACCGGAGATGGATTCGTCCTGAGCAAGCTCAGACTCGTGATGAGGAAATATTAGCTCAGTTGCACCACCGTGCAGATCATAAGGACCGCCCATTTCTTCAAACGCGATCGCAGAGTCCTGAATGTGCCAACCGGGACGTCCGGGACCAACAATAGTTTGCCAGATCCCCTCCTCTGCGTCAGGAACCGCTCTCCAAAGCAGGAAATCCACAGAGTTCCTCTTACCCGGTGCCGCATCAATTTGCTTCAACCGGAGACTGTATTGCGACAGGTGAGACAGCTTGCCATAGTTGTCAGCTTTTGAAATGTCAAAGTAAATGTTTCCGTCCAATCTGTAGGCTTTGGACATGTCTAGGAGGATCTTCACAAGTTCCGCAGATTCGTCGATATATTTCGAAACCCTAGCAAATCTGCTAACAGTCATTATGTTTAGGGCATCAAGATCTTCCAGAAATTCCCTGTAAAACTTGTCAGCTATTTCTTGATATGGAACATTCTCCTTTTTCGCTCGATCAAATATCTTGTCGTCAATGTCTGTAATGTTAAGGAGAAAGAACACCTTTCTTCCTCGCTTCAATAGCCATCGCGCGAGTACATCAAAAGCAAGATAGGTCTTTGCATGGCCGACATGAACGTTGTCTTGAACCGTCGGACCACAGACGAACATTCGAAACTCCGCGGCCGCATCCACTTCGACTTTTGTTTCCGAAAGAGTATTGTGTAATTTCAAACTGGCCATCGCGTCCGAAAATCTAGCAATTGTTGGTAGTTCATTTATTGTACCGGAAGTAAAGAATGGGAAAGGTGAAACTTGCTTTCCCGTCTAATTGCCTCTCCAGCTTCGAAGTAGAGGTGTTCTATCTTTGGATTAAAAGCAAACGATTATTAGCTTTCTCATGGTATCGTCATCAGCCCTGTACTTATGGCCCGTGAGAAGACCGAAACCAAGAGCAGCGAAAGCTACTCTGAGAGGAAGATAACCCAGACTAGGGAGTTGAAGACTCTGCTTTGGGGGCTGGATCTGGACGAAGGAATACGCTTCATGGCTGAATATCCTGGGTATGAAAAGGGTGCATTCGTATTTGTCACAAAGTGCGACGACAAGTACTGTGTCAATATAAAGGACAAGATTACGGACCCAAGCAGCGGCGAGCAGGTTCCGGGAGGCAAAGAGCAGTGGAAGTACTTTGAGACGGCAGAGGCTGCTTGGAATTACATCAGCAAGCTGTTGAAACATCCCTTCGAAGCTTACTACTACTAGGCGAGCACAAATTCGGCTACCGCATCCTTTATAGTAATTCGGAGTGCGTCTTTTCCCGATTCTCGCCTCCCCCCGGGAGATGTTTGATCTTCTTTGACTGGCACACAAGCTATTCGCGAACTAGAACAGCCGACCCAGGATCGAACTCCGCGAGTTCGTGAGGTGATCGACCGCGTCGGAATCTCAGGATTAAGAACCGCCCTTCGTCTCTCAAGCGGGAAAAGCGAGACTCATTTTGCCGCCGAGATTGATCTTTTCATCGACTTGCCCGAAGATCGGAAGGGAATCCACATGTCCCGCCTGGTTGAATCGATAAATGATGTTGTTTCAAGGGGAACTAGGCGATCGAGAGGTTCTTTCGAGAAGCTTGGGATGGACATTCTGCTTGAACTAAAAAAGAGGCACCATTACTCGAAAGGGGAAGTTACGATCAAAACGACTCTGTTCATAGGGCGGCACACCCCCGTAACGAACAAGTTCACGGAAGAACCTTACGACATCAGTATAGGCGTAATTTTCAGGGGAGACCGATTTTTCAAGAACATGCGAGTGAAGGCGATCGGAAATACCCTTTGTCCTCACAGTCTTGAAACAACTCATGGAAAGGCTCACGTCCAGAGAGCGGAGCTTGACATGCAGATAGAGGCCCCGATCAAGGAGAAAATTCCCCTGGAGGAGCTGATCAACATCTGCGAAAACAGTTTCAGTTCCCCGACTTACACTGTGCTAAAAACCGTGGACGAGGCGGCTGTTGTCGAAGAGATGTTCAAAAATCCAAGGTTTGTTGAGGACGTCGCCAGGGATTGCTTTAGGCAAGCCCAGAACCTAAAGTTCACCGGAAAAGTAAAGATCCGCGCTACGTCGTTTGAATCGATTCACAAGCACAACGCCGTTTCCGAGATCGAGAGGGTATTCGAATGAAGACAGGGCTGGGAATGGAGTTTTTCGTGGATTACGCGCATCTTTTGCCGGGCCATCCAAAATGCGGGGTGCCTCACGGCCACACTGCAAAGGTAATCGTCGAGCTATACGGTGAGGTAGGTCCCGACGGCATGATCATGGACTTTAAGGACATGGAAACAAGATCCTGGGACGTTCTTTCACAGATTGACCACCAGGACCTCAATAATAGGTTTGAGCGGCCGACATCTGAAAACATTGCAAACTGGGTCTTTTCAGAGCTGAGAAAGTCACTCCCGGTCACAAGACTCCAGTTCTTCGAGGGACAGGGAAAGTGGTGCATTGTCGAGGCTTGAAGGTCAGTTTTTGCATTAATTGTCAATGAAAATTTACCCAGCGACTCTATACCCCAACGGGGCAGACTCTAGTTCATGACAGCACAAGTGGGTCGTGGACGAATACTATTCGGATTCTGGCTTCTTGGCTACGCGCTGGGCTTCGTAGCATACCTCGTGAGGGTGCCATTCATCATAGCACTTGAAGAATTGTTTTCTAGTTCGGTCATTGTGGGAGCTATGATATCCGGACTGGCAGGCTCAATCGTAATGCTCGCGGTCCTCTATGCGTGGAGCCATATGGGCGCTCAATCCCACTAGATAGTTGAAATCCCGAAGAAGAAAAGAGAAAGATCGGCGCCTCACGGTGGGACGCCGCTTCACCATTTTTATCCTTTCGATCCTTTTCCCGCTTAAATTCTAAGCTTTAATTTCTGCAACGGGGCTACAGTTTTCTCTGGGATATACAATTTCGTTGCGACCTAAGGAGCGCAATTCTCGAAAAAGATATCGTAAAAATCGAAAATTTCCTCGAACGGAAAATCGAGAAATCAATCGCGCTATTTAAAGCGCTTTAAATACCAGTATATATAACCCCCTAGGGGGTCTTGCACGCGCGTGCGTGCGGGACCAGAGGAGCTTGAATCAAGCTCTGTTGATCAATTGCAATTTTACGGCCAAGTATTTCTCTTGTCGTAGCGGGCCTGGACTGCAGTGCAGTTAATCGCAAGTCCGCGGCGATCTTTTCTCCATTCCATCAAAGAATAACCGACGTTATGACGGGTGAACGGATATTCCCCAGATCGGGTGAAGTAAAGACACCAAACAATTTTTGGAGTCTCGCTCTATCCTTAAATCAGCGAGGACTATCCATCGCTACAACCAAAATTGTATTGTAAGAACTGCGGGACTGCAAACGCCGACGATGCCATTTACTGCCAAAAGTGCGGCGCTGATCTGAGAGTTGCGACGATACCTCCGTCGAATGAGGGAGGAATGCCGGGTGGATCTCCGGCCTATTCCGGGGGAAATCCGATGCCGAACTCGTTCAACATTGTCGGGACTTTCAAGCACGCTATTGATCTCGTCAAAAATCCCGTCGGCGTTATGATGGCTTACAGGGATTCTGATCTTCCGGTAAACTCGGTGATGATCTACTACGTTGCTGTTCTGGCGGCGGTGCCATTTATCGCTACGCTGATCGGAGATCTGTGGTACTATGGAATATTCGGTTACCTGGGCATTCTGGGTTTCGGAGGTTACGGTTACGCCGTCGTTTCTGCCATTCTAACCTACATTGGCGATGTCGTCGGTGTATTCATTCTCGGATACCTGATCTCGATGCTTGCACCCAGTTTTGGAGCCAACACTACGCTTCCGCGGGCGATCAAACTTGCAGCATACGTGTTTACCCCTGTATTCCTGCTTTCAGTCTTGTACATCATCCCCTTCGTGGGATTCTTGGTTATTTTCGGTGTTCTCTACGGACTGTACATCCTCTACCTCGGGTTGCCCGTCTTGACCAACGCTCCGAAAGACAGAGTGCTGACTTTCACAATCGTGATCGTCGTCGTCGCTGTCGTGATTTACGCGGTCATCGGCGCGATTGTAGGGACGATTGCGGGATTGATATTCCTGCACTCGATCGGCTTTTTCTGAGTTTGAGAAAGTCAATACCGGTAAAGCGCGTTCGCGTAGCATAAATAACGGAAACCTGCAAGTACAAAGCTCATGCGCTTGGCTTACGGTGAGGGCCTAGTCCTCGCTATTCTTGCCCCGTTCGTTCTATACCTTCTCGGAATCGGAAGGATAACGCTTCTTGAAACGCTGTTTTCCGTTTTCGCTTTGGTTGGTATATGGACGATTCTAAGCGCTTTCTTGCTGGTTTCGTTCAGCGAAAGGATTTACTACGTGACCTGGGGCCTGCTCGTACTTTCTGTTTCGAGCGCGTTCATCGTCCATATCCAGTATGCGATCGCTCTGATCTTGATTGCAATAATTGCCTCCCTCCTGATCAACGTCTCTACGAGAAAAAATCGGACGCGGGTAACGAGCGTGAAGGTCGGAAGCAACGGTCCGCCTAGCCAAAGTTCGCGAGTGTGAATGCTCTAAATTCGTACTTTGAAAGGTCTACTTTTCCCTGCGTAATCATGACCCCCTCCTTTCGTAGTAGTTTTGCCTTTTTCGCAACTCCCTCGTCCCCATAGCCGCCGATCGAGCCGTCTGATTTTATCACGCGGTGGCACGGGACCTCGGGCAAATTGCACTGACGCATCGCCCACCCGACAGAACGGGAGCCTCGCGGGTTGTTCAAAAATCTTGCAACCGCGGAGTATGTCGTTACCCCACCCTTGGGAACCTGCAGGACAACTCTGTAAACTAGATCGAAAAAGTTGTCAGACAATACTCGGGATTACTGCACTTCAATGTTCGATTCAGAGTACCCCATCTTGACGAGGATCTTCTTTGCTTCGTCCCTCTTGTCGCCCTGCAAGATCACCTGCCCGTCCTTTGCGGTACCTCCGGTTGCGAGTTTTTTCTTTAGCTCCTGCGCGACTCGTTGCAGCTCTCCCCGCTCGTTAGGCAGTCCCATTATCAGGGTCGTGGGTTTTCTAAAGCGCCTCGTTTCCTCCCTGATTATTATGCGGACCTGATCGCGGTCCAGCTCCTTCAAGATGTCGCCGAAGGCGATATCCTCGATATCTTTGTCCGATGATGACACTCTGATCAGTTACTTCTCATAATGAGGCAAGTATGTTTAACGCTGTCGCAAGCTACAGAACTGCCACAACTATGGTGATGATTACACCCAGCAGACCCAGGACCTGAGCGCCCCTCCTTGCGATGAAGGCGGTTTCATCTAGTAATCCGGAAAAACTGTCCAAAATCTGGCTTCCAATGGTTCTGACCTGGCAAGTGTCTAGGAAGGTCTCGTACGAGCCCGCCGACATCCGCGTCTTTGCTTTCTCAAGTAAAGTTGCAAGCATTGTCGTGAATTGTTCAGGAGTAGTCAGGTCCCCAAGCGCGAAGTAGCCTTTGGCGTTATCAGCCTTGGCTGCCGTAACGTGAGTGTCCGAAGTACAAATCTCAAGGAGCCTTTCGGACGTCGCGTTTTGAAATATCCCGACGACCTTTTCCCGGAACCCAACAGTAGAGTTGTTAGCATCCACAACAACGTGACAAAAGCGCGAATCCCTGGCTTCGAAAAGCAACAGTCCGACGCCGGCAGGGCCGATGTCAACCCTCGCCGAATCAATTTGAATTTCCGAGCTGTGGGCAAATCCAAACTTGAAATCTGATTGCTCTTCATTTGATAGCTCGCTGATCAGCCGGCTCGCGGCAAGGATCAGGTTTTCAGTCTCCCTTTCGTCAGGTTTCTCTCCCAGGGAGTTGTGCGAGTCTACCACGAGACACATTTCAAAACCTGCCCTCTTTGATTTCTCCTCGATTCTGTCGCGGATAACTCCGGGGAGATCTTCCATCCCGTTTGGAGAAAGTGTGAGCGCGATAACAACTGTTTTTCCCAGCGCATATCCCGACGCGGTGCCCTTGCCCTCCTTCACAACAACCGGGCTTGACATTGTCTTTCCCTCTTCTACTTCCCTGCGATCCCCGAGACTGTCTGCATACTTTCTCACCTCCTCTTTGGAAGGGAGATTGAGCTCATGGTCAGAAATCGAGTGAAATATGAGCGGTATCTCGGTTTCGGTTCGCAATTTTTCGTAAATGTCGCCCGGCAGATTGCTCGACCCAACCGGAGAGAAGGGACCAGGGTGAACGCCCGGAACTATGAGCAGGGCAGAAGGACCGCTACCGCGCAGGGAAATCATCTCGGTTGAGACCTTCGTCTCCTCGCTTGAAGCTGAAAAGTAGTGTTCGAGATCCGAAGGGTTCCCTACAGTCCACGCCTTCAGGAATGCCTGCAAGAGGCGCAGGGCCTTGAATCCCTTCACGGGCTTGTTTATCAATACCAGATAGATCTCGATTCCGGCTATTGCGACGATGCCGCCTGCAACGGCAACCCATGTCTCAGAATTCACGAAAGCAAGGTTCATTGCGAGCGCAGCAGGAACAAGTAACAGTAATGGTTGAACGAGCGCAGGAGCTAGCCCCAGAATCGGCACTCCGTAAAAGACTGAGCCGAATACGATCGCCCGAAATGAAATTGCAAAGAATGCGCCCAGGATTACGAGCGAAAGCAGTTTAGCTTCACTGCCCGTTATTGCATAAAGCAAGAGACCAACGAGAGATGACAGTAGCCACAGCCCGTTGCTTATGATCGAAACTGTTGCGAGCCGGCGAAAGGTTGCAAGACCGCTTTTACCTCTCAACATCAGGAGATCGATGTTGATTCCCGCGATCAGGACCAGTTCCGTGATTACGGCAAAGGCAGCTACCCAGAGTAAACTTTCGTGAGTGAAAGACCTCGCGATTAGTACGACGCCGATAATCGGCAGGCTCGCATAAGATACCGCCTGCCACTTGGTCGGCAGACGAAAGAGGTACGTGTACCTCCGCGCAATGTTTTGAGTGGAATCCTTCTCCTCGGTCACCGCGGTCAAAGCTTTTCTCGCGCGTCTCTTCGACTTTCTAAAGTGCCCGTTAAAACAAAAGCGTACTGTTGTCAAAAACCGATTTCGTGCGGACAAATGTTGGAGAGATTGATCGGGTGCTTTGTACGCGCTCGCACGCGCGTGCAAGACCCCCTAGGGGGTTATATATACTGGTATTTAAAGCGCTTTAAATAGGGCGATTGTTTTCTCGATTTTCCGTTCGAGGAATTTCTCGATTTTTACGATATCTTTTTTCGAGAAACTCTCAGGCCCTAGCGACCGGAAGTATTACCGCAATGATGATCAGGGCGGCCGCGAGAATGACAACATACTCTGGGCGAATCTTGATTCCCTGAGTTTCGTCCTCGAAGAACCTCAAGAGACCAGCGCTAGATGCCGGCATCGGTGCCTTGTTCTTGTCTTTCTTGGCGCTCATACCGTTGACCTGTACTTGGCTAACCGGGGATAAATGCTTTTACTGCCCCGGACGCTGCTGTTTTGCCCGCGCTCGTCCGACGACTTTTTGCGAGACAGATTCTCCCGCATACTCCATTGCAAGCGACTGCTGGCTCTGCAGTCCCTTTGAGAGGAGATAGATCACGAAATCGCCGTCTTCTCTTCGCAGAATTCCATAGTGAATGCCCACGCCCTTTACCAGCCGGTCTACGAACATTCTCGTGAATATAACGCGGTGAACGATGCTGTCGCCATAGCGTCTCAACGTGACGATTGTAGTCTTGCAGGATCTTGACAGTTCGACAAGTGCATTAGTCACTTCAATTGTATTTGACAGCGACTCTAAACCTTTGGAACAGACGCATCTGACGAACGCGTTCTCCCTGAATGGCAGCGAGGTGATTGACGCGACGATGACCTCGCCTGAAAAACCATCCGCTTTTTTTGTTGTGAGCGCGATGAGAGACTTGCTGATCGCAACTGACTCTAGATTATGCACGATCAACGAGGATTCCAGCTTGTCAGCACCCGCATCCAGAATGAGACCGGACTCTTCGTAGAGGAAGTATCTCAAGACATCTTCCAGGCTGGCAAAAGCTGGCATCTGGGAAACGGCCAGATTAGGACCCGCTGCCTTTCTCGCCTGGTTTGCCTGCTCTTCCGCTTGCTCCTTCAGCCAGTCTTCGTAGGTGTAGTTTTTCTTGTATCCGCCGGTTGATCTTTCTGATTCGCCGGAGGGACCTTCTGTGGGAGTACTTTCTTCCTGTTGACTTGTCGCCAATACAAAAACCTCAAAATTTGATAATGTTGCAGACCGCGCAAAAACGGCGCGGGAATTGATGAAAGAGTGATTAGTCTACCGTTCCTATAAAGGCTTTTTCCATTCTGCATGAAGAGTACGAGAGATTTTTTGCCGGATCGCATTGGTTAGTGAACCGTTAAATGGAAAAGACACCGGAACCATTTTTTGAGTAAAACGTCTCCGCTTTTTTTTCTCCTTTTCATGTTTCTCACCTCAATTGGTGCGGGTGCGATCGGCGCGATAGTAGGGATCGGCGGGGGCCTTCTCGTCACTCCCGTCCTTACTCTCATCTTTGGTGTCGACATACATCTCGCGATAGGGGCTAGCATTATCGCGATCATTGCCACCTCAAGCGGCGGAGCAATTGCATACATCAAGGACAGAATTACGAACATCCGGGTCGGGATGTACCTTGAGATTGCCACGACTCTCGGGGCAATTACCGGGGCTGCCGTCGCCGCGTACGTCAACTCTGCGCTCTTGTTCGGGTTCTTTGGGGCGATCTTACTTTTCTCAGTATTTCCGCTGTTGAGAAAACGAAATCAGGAGCTGCCTCAGGGTGTGGTCAATGACTCTATTGCTAACAGGTTACATCTCAATTCCAGCTATCCGGAACTCACCACCAAGGAGGAAATCCCGTACAACGTCCAGGGCAGTCTGCTAGCCCTTGTGATTATGTACGGTGCAGGCATACTCTCCGGGCTTCTTGGAATCGGCGCGGGGGCGTTCAAGGTACTTGGAATGGAAAATGCGATGCGCCTCCCGATGAAAGTCTCTACGACAACGAGCAACTTCATGATTGGGGTGACGGCGGCTGCAAGCGCCGGAATCTACTTTGTTCGCGGAGATGTAAATCCCTTCATTGTTGCGCCAGTTGTTTTGGGAATATTGGGCGGCGCGGTAATTGGTACGAGGATTCTCGTGAAAGCGAGAAACTCCACTGTTAGGACGGTATTCATTATAGTTTTACTCGCGATTGCTTTCGAGATGATTGCACGGGCGTTCGGTCTAATGACATGAGTTTTGGGAAGAGCTCGCCATGAAAGATCCAATTCCAGAGAATGACAAGAAGCCGTACGATGAGAAACGCTACGCGCTCATGCAGAGCGTTCTCAGCCGAACGCTGCTCTACGGTGTATTACTGTCGACATCAATCATAGTCATCGGTCTTGTTTACATGGCTGCCACCTACTCCACTGGTTATGCTTGTGATTTCACCGAAGCATCATTGAGCTGTCTTTTGAACTACAACCCAAACGTCATTCCGCACGGGGACTATCCGAACACACTTATTTCAATCGCATCCGGCGTTGTTCAACTGAAGCCCTTTGCAATAATTCAGCTCGGCGTAATGGTTCTTCTTGCGACCCCGGTGTTTCGAGTGTTTGCCTCGCTTGTGCTTTTTGCAATAGAGAAGGACAAGCCTTTCATCCTGATTACCCTGTTGGTGCTGCTCATTTTGTTGTTCAGTTTCTTCGTTGTCCCCGAGATTCCATTATTCAAAGCGTAGGGTCGAGCTTTGAATAACTTTTAATCGCAAGAATCTAGAGTCGTTTTCAAAAACAGCCGGGGTTGAGCAATATTGTCGCTCACCGCGCTCGAGAAACTATTATTTGCCAGTTTAGGTTTAGATAGAAGAGAAAAATTTTGGCTACAATAA
>Ga0335085_10003349_pt1 | contig 27942 bp, 22 predicted proteins | sample Lox_Sample_45_FD_206712 | JGI IMG/M metagenome (GOLD analysis project Ga0335085, IMG submission 206712) | Soil microbial communities from Loxahatchee National Wildlife Refuge, Florida, United States - Lox_Sample_4.5 | ecosystem: Environmental > Terrestrial > Soil > Wetlands | place: USA... | reverse complement strand
CGCCCCTACGTCAAACAGACCCACTGCCGACGATCAGTAGAGATTCCCCTCGCGCTTCCGGCCGGTGTAATCCACGTAGACGACCTTCAGTTCGCTGTAGAATTCGATCGCGCTTGAACCGCACTCCCGCTGGCCGAATCCTGTGCTCTTGACGCCGCCGAACGGGACGTGGGCTTCGCCGCCTATGGTCGGGGAATTGACATGGACCATGCCGCATTCCAGCCTTTCGGCGGCCTGAAACACACGATTAGCGTCGCCAGTGAAAATCGAAGCCGTGAGGCCGTAGCGGACCGAATTGGCCGCGGCCATCGCCTCGTCGAAACCGCGAACGCGAACGATCGCCAGCACCGGGCCGAAGATTTCCTCCTGGGCCAGGCGTGAATCGGCCGGCACGCGGTCGAACACGGTTGGCCGCACGAAGAGACCTCGCGCTTCGCCTACAACGGGAACCGGTTCTCCGCCGCAAACCAAGGTGGCTTCGCGCTTGCCGATTTCGAGATAGCCGATGACCTTCTCAAACTGTTCGCGGCCCACCAGCGGCGCTACCTGCGTTTCCGGCTCGAGGGGATTGCCCATACGAAGCTTCGAAGCGCGGCTTGAGACCATCTCGACGAATTGATCTGCGACCTGCTCCACCACGATCACACGGCTGGTAGCGGTACAGCGCTCGCCCGCCGAACCGAAAGCGCCGGTCACCGTGTTATCCGCCGCCAATTCGAGGTCGGCATCCTCAAGAACCACCACCGGGTTCTTGCCGCCCATCTCAAGCTGGACTTTTTTCAACTGCCGGGCGGCCCTGGCATTGATCGCGGCGCCGACCGCATTGGAGCCCGTAAAGCTCAGGGCCACCACCGCCGGATTCTCCACCAGTTCGTCGCCCGTTTCTTCCCCAAGGCCGTTCACCATGTTGAGGACGCCAGCCGGAAGTCCGGCTTCAACGAGAATCTCAGTAACCCGACGCGACGAGAACGGCGTGAGCTCCGACGGCTTCCAGACGACGGTGTTGCCGCAGACCAGCGCCGGCGCCAGCTTCCAAACAGGCACAGCGACAGGGAAATTCCAGGGCGTGATTAGCCCGACGACTCCGAGCGGCTGCCTGAACGTGTAAACGAAATTCGAGGGGAGCTCTGACGGAAGCGTCTCACCTTTGAGACGGCGCGCCTCGCCCGCGGTGTACTCCAGCATGTTGATGGCCCGGCTCACTTCGCCTCGCGCTTCCGCCAGCGTCTTGCCTTCCTCCCGGCAGACCAGCCGGGCCACGTCTTCCCGTTGTTCTTCAAGCCGCCGCGCCGCGTTGGCGAGGATTCGTCCGCGGCGCGGCGGCGGTTCGGACCGCCACGCCGGGAAAGCGCGTTGCGCGCTTTGGATCGCCTCCTGCACTTCGCCGCGCGTCGACAGCGGCGCATGGCCAACGAGATCGCTGAGGTCGGCAGGATTGCGCCGCTCCAACCTGCGCCCAGAACGCGTTTCGACCCAGACGCCGTTAATAAAATTGGGACAAACAATCGCCGCGGCAGGTGCAGTTTCGGTCAAAACGCCGGCCCTCCGATTTCCGCGTCATTGAATCAATGACCCGATGACTCAATGATTCACTCTCTTCACCTCACGATTGGCCTTGACGGCGGCGCGGCTTCCCGGAGGAACTTGGCCGCTTCCTCCGGCGGCGTAGGGTTGATATAGAATCCGGTGCCCCACTCGAAGCCTGCGAGATTGGTCAATTTGGGCATGATCTCGAGATGCCAATGGTAATAGTCGTTCACGCCGTCGGGAACCGGCGAGGTGTGGATGATGTAATTGTATGCGGGATGATCGAGGACGGCCTCCAGTCGGCCGAGCATGTCCTTGAGCAGGGCTGCCAGATAGCGAAACTCGGTGCGCGACGTGTCCTCAAACGAGGATTGGTGTTCCTTGGGAACGATCCAAAGCTCGAAAGGAAAGCGCGGCGCAAAGGGACAGAGAGCGAAGAACTTCTCGTTTTCCGCCACCAGCCGGACGCCGCTCGAGAACTCCTGGCGGATCATATCGCAGAACAGGCATCGTTCCTTGTAGGCGTAGTAGTCGCGCGCCCCGGTCACCTCTTCCTGTACGCGTTTGGGCACCACCGGCAGGGCGATTAGCTGGGAATGAGTATGTTCCAGAGAAGCTCCGGCCGCGTCTCCGAAATTCTTGAAGATCAGCATGTACTTGAAGCGGGTGTCCTTCTTGAGATCGAGAATCCGGTCGCGATATGACCAAAGCACCGATTCGATCTGCTCTGCCGGCAGGCCAGCCATGGTGGTTCGATGCTCCGGCGTCTCGATGATCACCTCGTGGGCGCCGATCCCATTCATCTTGTCGTAGAGTCCTTCGCCCTGCCGATTCAGGGTACCTTCGATTCCAAGTGCGGGAAACTTGTTCGGCACCACACGCAGAGTCCAACCAGGCGCATTCGGCTGGCTGCCGTCGGCACGATAGGCCAGGACCTCGGGGGGAGTTTTGGATTCATTTCCGTAGCAGAAAGGGCAGAACCCTGAACCGCGAATCTGCACGCGTTCTCGTATGAAGTCCGTGGGCCGCCTGGCGCGGTCCGTGGCGATGATGACCCAGCGGCCAACGATAGGGTCTTTTCTCAGCTCCGGCAATTCCTGCTCCTTGTGGGGCGATTACGGCGAGCGCGCCCTGTGCCTGCTGCCGCGCTCAGCTTCGCGATCTCACCGCTTCCCCAACTCAAATGTTGCGTCACGTAGTTTAGCACCGATGCCACGCCGCTTTGGCGGGTCCCGCGCAACCTGCCGCACCTGTGTGTTTCTGGCTGTGGCTTGTGTGGGTCGTGACCCAGTTTGAGGTGGCACGGCCATCTTGGCCGTGTCCCTTAACGGGGGGATAAAAACTCGCCACGGTCATTCCCGCGCAGGCGGGAATCCATCTTGGACAATCGTTGCCTGCGAGGCTTGGCCGAACTAAACCTCCCACGTTGTTGTGCTCCCTGCTATACTTTCCGCCAATAACTCAAGGTAGTGACTGGCCATGGGACAAGTCAGGGTCTTGCGCGTCGTGGTTGCTTTCCGAGCGACGTCGCTGCGGAGCGTGAAGCCGTGGTACGCGCGCCCGAAGAGGTGAGCCGCAACCTGGCCGAGGACCGCGGCGTGATGCTCCGCGTGTTGCTGATTGGTATCTTCTGGAAGCATTTCGGTACACCTACGGCTGACGCCCAATCCCGGCAGCTTGCAGCCCATTCTCGGCATCGGCCAAAGCCGGCGAAGCCAATCGGGTTAACCCTCATCGCCTCAGCAAAGCGCCCTTGGTTAGAATGCGGCAGCACTTGGCTGGGACCCGATCGAGCAACGCCCGCAAAAAACATCCACGCCCCCTGAGCTGGAATGTGGCTTTGAATTAACAGCATAGGTCAAAAATGGGGGCTACATCGAAGGCGCGAAAGAGGTCGTTTTGTCAGGAATTGCGTAGAATCGGCCAAGGTCGATTCACGGGGCGGGACGGCGGCGTCACTGCAAATTGGGTCACTACTTTGTGTTACTTTGTGTGCCGATTCTTGACACACCGCGCGGCGTTCCCCTAACGTGGATATTCGCGGTTCATCTACTTTCGCCTGCGGTCGATCCCTTGCGTATCGTATTCGTGGCGCCCGAGGGCGTCCCATTCTCCAAGACGGGCGGACTCGCTGACGTGGTCGGCGCGCTGCCGCGCGCGTTGGCGGCGCTCGGCCTCGAGGTCGACGTCATCCTGCCGCGCTATTACGTGACGCTCCAGGGACCGTTGATGGACGCGGGACGCAGCATCACCATACCGCTCAGCGCCGGCTTCCGCTTCGCCAGCATTCAAGACGGCGGCGACAGCGAGGGCGTACGCACCTATCTCGTCGATTGCCCTGAACTCTTCGGCCGCGATGGCTTGTACCAGGACAAGACGACGGGCGCGGATTACCCCGATAATTACCTGCGCTTTGCCGGCTTCTCTCTGGCCGCGCTTGAGCTCATCAAGCGGATCGGACCGCCGCCCGCGATCATTCACTGTCACGACTGGCAAACCGCGCTCGTGCCTGTCTACCTGCAGCGCAACTATAAGCGTGACCTGTTCTTCTACGACACGCGCACAGTCTTCACCATTCACAATGTTGCCTATCACGGGGATTTTCCCTACGCGGCGCTTCGCGAGATCTCACTCGACGACAGCGTTTACACCAGCGACACACTCGAATACTACAACCGGGTGAATTTTCTCAAGGGCGGAATTGTCTTTGCCGACGCGCTCACCACTGTCAGCCCCAGGTACGCCCGCGAGATCCAGACGGCGGAATTCGGAGTCGGACTCGAAGGCGTGCTGCAGAAAAACGCTGGCAGGCTGCGCGGCATTGTGAATGGCGCCGACTACGAACATTGGAATCCGGCCACGGATCCGCTGATTCCGGCGAACTTCACGCCGGAACATCTGGATGGCAAGAAGGAATGCAAGCGGGCGCTGCTGGAAAGAATGGGCGTGGAGTCGCCGGTGCTCTCCCGGCCGGTGCTGGGCATTGTGTCGCGTTTCGACCGGCAGAAGGGCTTCGACCTGCTGGCGGAGATTGCGGAAACGCTGGCCACGCTCGACGTTTACCTCGTCGTACTCGGTACCGGCGCACGCGAGTACGAGGAGCTGTTCGAGCGCCTGTCGCTGAAGCACCAGGGGAAGTTCCTGATTAAGGTCGCCTACGACAACACACTGGCGCATCTGATCGAGGCCGGGTCAGACATGTTCCTGATGCCCTCGCACTATGAGCCCTGCGGTCTGAATCAGATGTACAGTCTGAAGTACGGCACGGTGCCGGTGGTGCGGGCGACCGGCGGGCTCGACGACACCATCGAGGCATTCGACGGCACTTCGGGCACGGGCTTTAAGTTCCACGAGTATACAGGCGCGGCCCTGCTGGACGCCATCGGCCGGGCGCTGGAAGCCTTTCGCTGGCCCCGGCTTTGGACGCGTATCATGCTGAATGGCATGCGTAAGGACTTTTCCTGGTCGCGCTCGGCGGCAGAATATGTCGAAGTCTACCGGTCGCTGGTCCCCGCGGCGGCCGTGAAGCCCGCCCCAGCCGGAGGGCCGGGGAAGGTGTGACTTCGGTCACTGCGTCCTCGGGCGCGGACCTGCATCTAATGGTGTTCGGCGGGTAGGCCTGCCGAACGTTTGCCGGCCACCTAGGTACGCCTAGGAAGGGAGTCTGATTAAGAGCCTCTGTGAGAATTGGGAAGGCAAGCCCAGTCTTCACACAGACTCTTACGCGTGTCCCGCGCGACCCTGGAGCGCGACTGGCAGACAGAACACGAACTTAAGGAGAAACGATGGCAGGGACAACGACTGCGAATGGCCTGGTTGAATTTACCGACCAGAACTTCGAAGAGCAGGTGCTGAAGTCTCCCAAGCCGGTGCTGGTGGACTTTTGGGCGACTTGGTGCATGCCGTGCCGGTCGATCGGCCCAACGGTGGAAGCGGTCGCCCAGGAGTTCAGCGGCCGCGCGGTGGTGGGCAAGATCAACGTGGACGACAACATGAATGTCACGGCGCGATATCACATCACCGGGATTCCGGCGCTGCTGCTGTTCAAAGACGGGCAGGTCGCGGAGCAGTTGAGCGGAGTCAAGTCGAAAGACGAAGTCGTCAAGATGGTCGAACGGCACCTGTGACGGAATTGAGTGATGGAGTCATTGGGCCATTGATTCAATGGCTCAATGAACCAATAGAGATCCACTCGTCCACGTTCCGCTCCAGGACGTCGAGCGGGAGCGCGCCGTCCCTTAGCACGACCTCGTGGAACTCCCGCACGTCGAAGCGTTTTCCCATCGCCAAAGCGGCCTTGTTTCGCAACTCGCGGATTTTGAGCTGCCCGATCTTGTAAGCCAGGGCCTGGCCCGGCCAGGCAATGTAGCGGTCGATCTCGTTCACCACATCCAATTCGGCCTTGGCGGCCTTCGCCATGAAATAGTCGATGGCTTGTTGGCGCGTCCAACGCATGGAGTGCATGCCGGTGTCGACCACCAGGCGCACGGCGCGCCACATGTCGTAGGTGAGCTGGCCGAACTTCGAGTAGGGATCGTCGTAGAGCCCCATCTCATCCCCCAGCGACTCCGCGTAGAGAGCCCAGCCTTCGCCGAAGGCGTTGTAGAAGCCGTAGCGGCGGAAGTTGGGAAGACCGGTTTGCTCCATAGCCAGCGCGATCTGAATGTGGTGGCCCGGCACAGACTCGTGCAGCGTAAGCGCCGTCATCTCCCACCTCGGACGCATTTCAGGCCGGTAGAGGTTCACATAGTAAGTCCCGGCGCGCGACCCATCCGCGGCGCCTTGGCTGTAGTAAGCCGCCGTCGTATCGGGCGCGACCGCCGCCGGGATCGGCAGCACGCCGTAAGGCATGCGGGGCAGCGTGCGGAACAGCTTGACCAATTCAGGGTCCACGCGCTTGGCCAGCGCGCGGTAGCTCTCCAGGAGGTCATCGGGCGTCTTCTCGAAGAACTTGGGGTCGGTGCGCAGATAGTAGAAGAACTCGTCGCGCGATCCCTTGAAATCCGTGCCCGCGCGCACGGCCTCCATGGCTGCTTCGATCCGCGCCACTTCCTCGAGCCCGATCTGGTGGACCTGGGCGGGCGTCAGGTTGGTGGTGGTGAACTTCCGGACGTCGAAGGCATAAAGCGCGTCCCCGTTCGGCACTTGCCAGACCCCCACTTGATCGAAGCACGCCGGCAGATATTCCTCGGTGAAAAAGCGCCTGAAGGTGACGAAGGAAAACACGAGACCGGAGCCGATCGCGTCGCGTCCCGCCGCGGCGAGTCGATCCTGATCTTGCTTCGCGATGCTGTCGGGAAAGTGCCGGAAGGGCTTGTAGAACCCGCTCGCGCTGGGGTCGCTGACGATCTGATGATCGATTTGCGCCGGCACGCGCTCCATCACGACCCGCGGCAGCAGCATCTTCCGGCGGATGCCTTCCCGCATGAGGGCAATGGTCTGCTGCATATGGGCCGGGAATGCCTGCAGGCGCGCGATCCAGTCTTGATAGTCCTTGACGGTTTCAAACCGCAGTTCGTCCGCCAGTTCGTCAGACGTCTGGATGCCGCCTCGCTGGTTAAGCGGAACGAGGTACCAGCCGAAGGAATGTTCCTCGACGGCGGTGGCATACTCGCGCTGAAAAAGATCGTAGTTGAGTTGATCTCGCGCCGAGAGCGCGGCGCGCTCAATCGCGGAGAGACGCTCGAGCGCCGCCACACGATGCTGATGATTCCGTTCGATGGCCTCTAAGCTCACGTCTTCCCAGCGATTGTTCCAGCGCCGGTCGCCAAGCAAGGATGCCCAAGTCGGATCGCGCTCCAGATTCCAGTCCCACTCGGCGTCGAAGAAGTGCTGGAGCGTGGCGGACGCCCGGGCTTGGTCCGGCGGAGAGGTGGCCGTGCTGCGGCTCGATTGAGCTGCGGCCGCATCGTCGCCCACCAGTCCCGAAGCCGCCATCACTAACCCCGAGCGCAGAACGTCACGTCGATCCACAGCCCCTCCTGTAAGCAACCCCCTGAATTATAGACACTTAGGACTGAATTGTGAAGGAGATTGGCGTCGACGGCTGTCCCGGAACCCGCCAGGCCAGTGAGCCCATGAGGGATTGGATGCCCCTTGAGCCGGACCCGTCCGGGGGCTGGGTAAGGCGGGCCTGCAAAGGAGGGTATAAAAAAATTAATAGCAATTTTTTACTTGCGCCAGATCAAGTACCTGGAGTAATATACTTTCGGTAAACTGGATCACAGTTAACTTTGCTTCCCCGGGCAAGGTTCGCCGAACGGAGGTGCTTATGAAAGCTGTACGCTCCGTGTTGCTGGTGCACGATGAACCTGACGCCTTTCGCGGACTCGAAGAGTTGCTGCACGAGCAGCAGATTCGCACTTGGCGGGCGCATCAGTGTACCGAGGCACGAATTCTGCTGAAGAAAGCAGGTCCGGTGGATCTGGTGCTCACCGACGTCATGCTGGCCGATGGGGATTGGAAAGACATCATCCGGCTGGTCAACAAGGGCGCGAAAGGCACACCAGTGATCGTGATGTCCCGGGTCGTGAGCATGAAGCTTTATCTCGACACCCAGGATGCGGGGGCTGCGGATTTCATCGTGCCGCCCATGGCGCCGCGCGACCTGTCTTACACCCTCACCACCGCGATGGAGAAGAATGTCGCGAAGCCGCCGCGTCGGGCCCGCAGCTATCAGGTCCGCCAGGCGGTGGCGAGTTGAGGCGCCGGAAGTCCACGTCCCGGTAAGCATCCCCCGGGGCAGGGTCCATCCGGCCACGGTGCAGGCCCAAACACCAGACGACCATCGTGTGAAGCCGGCCGGGTACCAAAATCCGGCCGGCTTTCATTTAAAGCTCCGGCAGCCGCTCCCACTCGCGGACATAGTCGACCGCCGCCTCACTCCAGCCATCGATGTGCGTCCACTCGCCGTTGTCATTCTGAGCGAAGCGAAGAATCTCGCTTTGAAGAAGATATGAGACTCTTCGCTTCGCTCAGAATGACATTTGAATCGGCTTTCAGCACCCTGCTGGACTAGAGCGCCGCTGCAGATCACGCCGGTGAGGACACCTTCGCCACAGCCCACGGTCAGTGCAATATGTAATCCTCGCTACAGCGGTACAGGTGTGGAGTCCACGATCTCCCGCAGAATCGCTTCGGCCTGCTCGGCCTGCTTGAGCGTGGAGACGTACCGCGAGCTGACTACGGTGCGATGCGCGAGCACCGGAAGCGCCAGGCGTTTGAAATCGTCGGGGACCGTATAGCTGCGGCCCTCAATCAGCGCCAGGGCTTGGGCCGCACGATACAGCGACACCGACCCGCGGGGGCTCACGCCCAGGCTCAGGCATTCGTGATGCCGGGTCTTCTCCACCAGGGCCAGCGCATAGCCCACCAAATCCTCGTCCACGCTTACGGCGCGGACGGCGCGCTGGATCTCCGCCACTTCCTCCGCGTTCATCACCGGCAACAGGGTGTCGAGCGGGTCGTGAATCGAGTTGGCCAGAATCTCGCGCTCGCTCTCAGCGCTCGGGTAGCCGATGCGCACGCGCAGCAAGAAACGGTCCATCTGGCTTTCGGGCAGCGGATACGTCCCGTGGTGCTCGATGGGATTCTGGGTGGCGATCACCAGGAAGGGCTGCGGCAGGGGGTAACTGGTCTTTTCCACCGTCACCTGGCTTTCGTTCATAGCCTCGAGCAGCGCGCTCTGCGTTTTGGGCGTGGTCCGATTAATCTCGTCTGCGAGCACAATGTTGGCGAAGATAGGGCCGGGCCGGAACTCGAAGCGCTGCGTTTCCAGACTGAAGATGCTGGTGCCGATCACATCGGCGGGCAGCAGGTCAGAAGTGAACTGGATCCTCTGGAACGCGCAGTCGAGCGAGCGGGCCAGGGCGCGCGCCAGCGTCGTCTTGCCCACGCCTGGCACATCTTCAACCAGCAGATGGCCACGGGCAAAAAGGGCCACCAGCGCCAGCTTCACGGCCTCCTCTTTGCCGCGGATCACGCTACGCACGGCGCGGTCGAGGCGGGCCACCGCTTCCGCACAGGCGGCCGCGCCGGCCTGCGCCGCCTCCACCTCGCCCATCTCGTGGGTCCTTGCCAATCTCATGCCTTGCCCGTCATCTCTGCGCGTTCAGGCGCCGGGAGTCGTCTGGAGAGCGGGCAGGATGCCCGCGCTCCAAATGACTCCAACAACCGCCTTCACCGGAACTGGACGCCGCCCCCGCAAATCTGCTAATTTCAAATTTCCGGGGCGATTAACTCAGCGGTAGAGTGCTACCTTCACACGGTAGAAGTCAGAGGTTCGAATCCTCTATCGCCCACCATGATTCTAGCGGACTCGCGCTCGATAAGGCCAGCTCCCCGCGCCCGGTCTTCCCTCTTTGCATTTCCGAACCGGCGGGCGGTAGGCTAATCCTGTAGCTCCTTCCAAAAAAGCAACGGGGTGGGCAACCGCTTTGGCGGCGAATGCCCACCCCGCTTCCAACCACTTCGATCGACTTGTTCAGCCCCGGCAGCCCCTCAGTTCATGAAGACGTAGCTTGCGCCCAGCCCATACTGCGAACTGACCGTCCCCTCATAGGCTCCGACCACGTTGAACGCGTTCACCACCTGCACGGCGTGGCCGAAATGCGCGGACTCGGCGCCATCCCGGGCTCTCAGCTTGGCTGAGTACCTGGACGTGTTCACCCAGCCGCCCGAGGGCTTGGCATACGCGTATGCCGCGCCCGCGAGGACCTTCCCGGTGACGACGGCATTGGGAGCGCCCGAGACCACGTAAGTGCCGTTGGCGCTCACGCCGACGGCGGAGCCGAAGTTGTCGCCCTCGCTGCTGTCGGAGGAGGTCAGCTTGGCCGTCTGAGTTGCGCTGACCCAGCCACCTAGCGTGGGCTCAACGAAGATGTAGACCGCGCCGGTCTCCACGTTCACGCCGGGAGCGCCGATCGCGATTGTGTTGGAGCCGGTCCCGCCGACGGCAACCGAGTATCCGAAGTCGTCGTAAGTTACTCCGTCCGATGCCGTAAGCTTGGCGGTATACGCCGTGGTGGTTTTCCATCCGCTTCCCGGTTTCACGTAGATGTAGGCCGCGCCCAGATCACCCGATGCAAAGGGCGCTCCGATTACCACCGTGCCGCCGGCGATGGCGACCGAAGAGGCGAAGTAAGCGTTCTGCGCCTCATCGGAGGACGTCAACTGCGCATTCGGCGCCGAAGTGGTCGCCCAGCCTGTCCGCGGCTGCTGATAAACGTAAGCGGCGCCGGCTGGCGTATTGGTGGCAAGGTTGTGATTGGGGGTGCCCACCACGATCACGTTTCCGCTGATCGCCACCGAGTACCCGAAAAAGTCATAGTGCAGGCCGCCCGAGTCGGTAAGTTGGGCCGTCTCGGTGCCGTTCACCCATCCCCCGACAGGCTGCACAAACACATAAGCCTGGCCGGTGTAGGCGTTGTGGCCGAAGGCTCCCACCACCACGCCGCTGGAGCCGACGCCGACGGACCATCCGAAAAAGTCGTCCGTGGCGCCGTTCGAAGACGTCAGTTCCGCCGTCTGGGTGGCATTCTTCCATCCGGTTCCTGCCGCCACGAAGACGTAGGCGGCTCCCTGATAAGGGTTGGAGCCGACCGTGGCTTCCGGCGCGCCCACCACGACCGTCTGGCCATAAGCGGCCACGGAGTAGCCGAAATAGTCGTTGGTGGTGGCGTTTGACGCGGTGAGCTCGGCCTCCTGCATGAAAGGATCGACCACAACCGGATACCGCGCGTGGGCATCGTCAACCTTGACGAGCAGGCGCTGGCCCTTCATCTCGAGCCAGGCGCGGAGGTCCTTGCCAGTGGCGTCAGAGGCGCTCAACCCTGCGTATCGCATCGCCTGCTGCCCGTTGGCCATCAGCGTCAGGCCGTTGCGCTCCTGATTGAGCGCGGGCGTTAGACTGCCGTCGAGGTCCATGGCGATGGTCAATGGTCCGGCGCCTGCGGGCGCGCGGTTGACCGTAAATCCCTGTTCGAGGCCAAGCGGGCCGTTCGCGTACCACTCCGTCAGCAATCCTCGCCGGTACTCGACATGATTGGAACTCACCTCGGGACGGGCGTCTGCGGCGGCAGCCAGTGCGTCGCCTCGTCCATATCCACGGAATGACATCTCCCATGAGGCAGCACCCTGGCTCACCCGCACACCCGTCGAGCTGAAGTACGACGCCAGGTGCTGGCTGGGATTTCGGGCTTCAGCAACCGAACCGGCATTCACGACCTCATAGCCGGGCGTTTCGCTGCCGAGGGCTCTGGAGATGGCAGGCTGCGCCTCGAGCGGCAGCGTCGAGAGGCCTGCCTGCCTATTGGCCACCCGGGCAACGTTCTGACCTTGTGCCGACCCAGCCACCAGCGTCAGAGCCATGAATACTACAGCAGTCAAACCACCCAACCGTTTTTGAAACACGTGCATCTTTCCTCCCTTTTCCTGCTCGTGATAAATGCGAATTCAGCAAAGCTATGCAGCGCGATCTGAGAAGTCAAGCGCTTTCCTATTTCTGACGACGGGACGGAGCCGATATCCTACGTGTTTTTGTTGGTCGTGACCAGTTACGGACCGAGGTCATACCCGGTTTTGTACAGCAAGCATCCAGGATGTGACGGGCGCGTCGAGGTGCTTTAGCCGCAGCCACGATGACGATTGAAGGCATGGAATGTGCTCTGGAATCAGCAGCTTGCCGGTTTGCGATCGGACACCGCCCGGTGGTTGCCGCAGGCGGACGCGCGACGGGGTGAGGGGCATTATGCAGTCCGGATGATCGGAACCAGGGCCCCCGCTGCTGGCGCCGCTGTGTGGCCGGCGGATCTGGCACGCGCTGGAAAAACCGGACACGGCACCGCATAATCGAACCTGGGACTCACTCTCGAATGACTCTCAAGGAAAAAGCAGAGGCGGCACCCCTCCGGCCCGGGGTGTACATCTTCAAGGACGAAGATGGCAAGCCCGTGTACGTGGGCAAGGCGAAGTCGCTGCGTCTGCGCCTGCGCTCCTACTTCCAGGACTCGCGCCCGGCGGACGACAAGCGCGACCGCATGCTCGTCGCCGCGCGCGATCTCGAGACCATCCTTGTGGACAACGAGAAGGAATCGCTGGCGCTCGAGAACAACCTGATCAAGCGCTTTCAGCCTCGTTACAATATCCTGCTGCGTGACGACAAGACTTACCCCTACGTCAAGTTAACGCTGGGCGAGCGCTGGCCGCGCGTCTACGTCACCCGCCGGCTGCGCAAGGACGGCTCGCTTTATTTCGGACCCTATTTTCCGGCGAACCTCGCCTATCGCGTGGTGGATTTCATTCACCGCTCCTTCGGCATCCCCTCGTGTACCGTGGACCTGACGCGCTTTCATCCGCGGCCCTGCCTCGAATTCCACATCAAGCGCTGCGTGGGACCGTGCGTCGAGGGCTACATAACGGAAGCAGCCTATGCGGACAATGTGCGGCAGGTGCGGATGCTGCTCGAAGGACGCGTGACCGATCTCGTTCGCGATCTGCGCGCCCGGATGTCCGCAGCCGCCGAGGGAGAACGTTACGAGGAAGCGGCGCGCCTGCGCGATCGCATCACCACCCTGGAACAGCTCAGCGAGCGGCAGAAGATGGCGGCGTCGGAAGCGCGCGATGCGGACTTCTTCGGCTTCCACCAGGAGGGGCCTCAGGCGGCGGTCAACCTCTTCCACGTCCGCGGCGGACGGGTCGCCGACCGGCGCGAGTTCTTCTGGGAGGACTTGGAGGAATTCGAGCCGGCGTCGTTCTTTTCGTCGCTGCTCAAGCAACTCTATCTCGATCAGCCCTATCTACCCGACACAATCCATGTGCCGGTCGATTTCGAGGATCGCGAGCTGCTGGAAGAGGTACTGAGCGAGAAGCGCGCGCGCCGCGTTCGCATCGAAATCCCGCAGCGCGGCAGCAAGCATGCGCTGGTGGAACTCGTGGCGCGAAATGCGATCCATTCGTTCGAGCGCCGCTTCTGGGTGAAGAATCCGCCGGCGCGCGAGATGGAAGATCAGCTTGCCGAGGCGCTCGACCTCGAACGGTCCCCACGCCGCATCGAGTGCTTCGACATCTCGCACATTCAGGGCTCCGACGTGGTCGCATCCATGGTGGTGTGGGACGGCGGCAAGATGAAGAAGTCCGACTATCGCAAGTTCATCGTGCGCAATGGCCAGAACGACGACTTCGCCAGCATGCGCGAGGTGGTCGGGCGGCGCTACCGGCGTCTACAGGATGAAAAGAAAGCCATGCCCGACCTGATCCTGATCGACGGCGGCATCGGCCAGCTTCACGCTGCGGCCGACGCGCTGGAGGACTTGGGCATCATCAACCACCCGCTGGCGGCGATCGCCAAGAAGGAGGAAATCCTCTATGCGCTCGGGCGCGAAGACGAGCCGGTGGCGCTCGACCATCATTCGCCGGCTCTGCACCTCGTGCAGCAGATTCGCGATGAGGCGCACCGCTTTGCCGTCGCCCTCCATCGTTCGCGGCGGGCTCGGCGATCCGTCACCACGGAATTATTGCAGATTCCGGGGGTAGGCGAAAAGACCGCCCGCAAGTTGCTGGGGCAATTCGGCAGCGTGGCTGCACTCAAGCAAGTGTCGGCGGAGGAGCTCAGCCAGGTCGTCCGCGCCAAGGAGGCGAAGGTCATACGTGAATACTTCGAGCGGTCTCATATATAGGCAGTCTAGACGGGTTATCTTAAGATGAATTCTTTTTGTTGGTGATAGAGCTCTAATGGTTTAGACTGGCCGTTGAGGGTTCCGGTCCGAAGTTCGATGCGGAGGAATAGTAGTCCGCACCGACTCTAAAACGCCGCGCGCCGAGCGAAGGCAATTCGGCAGGAGGAGTTTCAAGATGAGCGAGAACGGCAATGGCGGGTCGAAAATGGTCTACTTTCTGGCGGGGCTTGGGGTTGGGGCGATGATGGCCCTTTTGTTCGCACCTCAATCGGGCGAAGAGACGCGTGATTACCTGAGTAGGAAGGCTGACGAGAGCCGCGAGTACGTCAGCGGCAGGGGCCGCGAGCTGCGCCGGCAGGCTGAAGAGTTGGTCGAGAAAGCCAAGGATCTTGTGACGCAACAGAAGGAGCAACTGTCGGCGGCGCTCGAGGCCGGCAAGCAGGCATATCAGGACTCGAAGTCCCGCTGAGCCAAGCCGGGCCAGTTCGAAGGACACCGCTTCTCCGCCCGCAGCGGGATCGGAAAGCAGGGGCGTAAATGGCAGCCCACGATTGGATTTTGACGATATTTGTCGCACTCACCGCCATCGCGATGATCACGATGGCGGCAGTGCTCGTCGCGACGGCGCGCGTCGTGGCTCGAATCGCTGACAGTGCCGAAAAGATGCAGGGAGCCTTCGAAAGCGATATGAAGCCCCTGATACGCGACATGGGCGAGTTGATCAAGGTGACCCGCGATTCCGGCATCAAAATCGTGAATAATCTCGCCGCGACCAGCGACTTGTTGCACGCGCGAGCGCTAGCCGCCGACGCTCTGGCTGCGGATGTCATCGAGCGGGCGAGGGCCGAAGTGATTCGCGCCGACCAGTTCATCACCGGCTCCCTGGAGATGATGGAGCGCGCCACCGAGGCCGTGGAGCGCGGAGTGATGGTGCCGGTTCGCGAGATGACAGCCCTCACGGCGGGTCTGCGGGAGGGCCTGGCTTTCTTTTTCCGCCGCCGCCGTCCGGCGCCGGCGCGCGAAGCCGTCGCTGCCGAGGAACAGCTCTTTATCTGAACAACGACAACAAGCTAGCCTACACCTAGCCCCTGGCCGGTCGGCAGTGAGGACACCCCCGCTACAGCCAATAAATTTCACCCAGTCCCCGCTTGTGAGCGACCGGAAGGTCTCGGCGGTCGAACAGGTGCAGTCGCATCGTGCCCCGTGCGCGGCCGAATCTCGTGCTCAATGCGTCTGCAACCCGCCGGAAGCCAGAACATCTAACTAGAGCCTGCGGGGCGGCGCGAGTGCTATGTCCCACATCATTCCATTCCTGCTGATGCATGGATACGCCGTCGTCTTTGCCGGCGTGCTGGCGGAGATGATCGGCGTGCCGATCTCGTCGGTGCCGCTGCTGCTGGCTGCCGGCGCGCTGGCGGGTACGAGGCAGTTATCGCTGACGACACTGACGGCCCTGTCTTTGCTCGCCTGTCTCCTCGCCGACATGGGTTGGTATGAGCTGGGGCGCAGGCGAGGATTTTCGATCCTGAGACTCCTGTGCCGGATCTCGCTCGAGCCGGACTCGTGCGTCCGGCACACCGAGGATCGCTTCGCCCGGCAAGGAGGGCGCGCGCTGCTGATCGCCAAATTCGTTCCCGGTCTGGGAACTGCGGCGGCGCCGCTGGCGGGTCTCTTGCGCATGCCCATCGCGCGCTTTCTGGCCTGGGATGCCGCCGGTTCGCTGCTCTGGACGGGTAGTTACCTGGCGCTCGGTTATCTCTTCAGCCCCGAACTGGACCGCCTCGGCCATTATGCGGGACGCCTCGGCGCCGCCCTGGTGGTGCTGCTGGCAGCAGCGCTTGGCATCTACATCGGCTACAAATACCGCCAGCGGCGGCGATTCCTGCGCGATCTGCGAGTGAGCCGGATCTCGCCGGAAGAACTTCTGGACAAGCTCGAAGGGGGAGAGAAACTATTCATCGTGGACCTTCGTGGCGCCGCCGATTTTGAAACCGACCCGAGCGTGATCCCGGGCGCAGTTCGTATGCTTCCTTCGGAGTTGGACGCGCGCCATGAGGAGATCCCGCGCGATCGCGACATCGTTCTCTATTGCACTTGACCCAACGAAGCCACGAGCGCCCGGGTGGCGCTCTTGTTGCGAAATCGGGGAGTCACGCGCGTGCGGCCACTGGAAGGCGGATTCGCGAGTTGGCGGGAGCAAGGACACCCGGTGCAGGAACTCGCGGCGGCAGTCGCGGAAAGCCGCGATTGACCGCAACCCGGACAGCGGATATCAAACGGCGAGCGTAAAAACTGGCGGATGCTACGATTTCGGGGCGTAATACCCGTCACGGGCGCTAAGCCGGTACTTCACCGCCTTGCCCTTCTCATTGACGATGCGCAGCGGCGACCCGTCGGAGTCCACCAGTTGGACGGTCAGCTTGTGGTACTTGCCGTCCTTCGCTGGATTGCTGGGAATGAAACCCAGGCTGTACTCCGTTCGGAGTTGTTGCGCGATCTGCTGGTAATCCGAAGGAATCTCTGCTTCAAACCGCGGAAAGTACGCCTGCCCGCCCGAATATTGCGCGATGTATTTGAGCTCCGTTTCGGATTGGACGTAGCTCATGCCGCCGCCATAGGGATTGCGGACGTCCATATACTCCAGCGTGGTGATGGGGTAGATCGGCGTGTCGGAGGACTTGGCGATCTTCAGCATGTCCTCGTAGGTGATCTTGCTGAAGGTGTCGATCCCGTTCAAACCCATCATGCGGCTTCCCGCACCCCCCACGACGGGAATGATCGCCTTTCGCCCCGGAATGTCCTTCATCCGGTCGATCGTGTAACTGAGAGCGTCAAAGAAATTGGCTTCTTCGAATCCGGGAATCCTCAGCGTGTCGAGGGCCCCGCGGACGGTACTGCGGTCCTGCGTGAAGTCGGTGAGGATATGCGGCTTCATATCATACTCAACAACCGCGACCCAATCCTGGGGCTGAATGAAGTTCAGAAACTGATACGAGTACTCAAGAGCAAGATAGAGGTGAGCCCACGAACGGCTGGAAAATTCGATGAGCATGCAAACGGTAATCGGCGCGGCGGCGGTTCCAAAATTGCTGACCGTTTGCGGCACTCCGTCGTCGAGAACCTTGAAATTCTCCTTCGTGAGCTTCGAGATGGGGCTACCGTCTTTGTCAGTGACCAACACGTCGAGACTGACCAGATTCGTGGTCGTGGAAATCGTGAAGACGTCCTTGGGGTTGATTCTCTCCGGCTTCTTTTCTGGAACCGGCGGGGGTTCGCTCGCCTTTTTCTTGGGAACGATAACTGTCTCACCGGGTTGCGGGGCGGGCCCGTTGTCCGGCGAAGCGGCCGGTTGCTGACCCTGGGATTCACCGCCGGGCGATTGGCAGCGCCCGCCGCACGCTAATACCAGAATCAAAATCAGAGCGAAAAGCCAGTCGGCTCGCCCGGTTTTCATAAGCAGCTCTCCCGAAGGGGGTAACCCTCACCATTATGATGCCGGCCGGGCGTCACGGGTCAACCCGCAAAAAATAATGCAATTGCCAGAAAATGCCGATATAATCCAATGCCGGGGCGAGCTTAAGGCCTGCGGGACCGGTTGCGGGGGAAGAACGAAGCGTCAATCGGGAGCCCGAACGTGAGAACGATTACGGCTGGAAGTCACCGCAGAGTAAGTTTTGCAGGTTCGGGGAGGTTTTTCGGGCGTATAAGACTAGGTACTAGCAACGCTTTGACTTGACAGACCAGAACCCAGGTGAGAACCTGTAGTGTACCGGGACGACATCGTTGATTTCCCGGTAAACTTCCGTTAGGCTCTGCTCCGGGGCTGCTCTTTCGGCAGCCAATGAAATCAGGAGGGGGAGTCTAATGAGAAGACATATCATTGCAGGTTTGCTTGCCGCGGTAGTCGTTCTGGCGAGTGTTTCTTTGCGCCGCGTGTCCGCGGCCGCTGAGGCTTCAAACGAGTGGTCATCAACTGTCGCGTCAATAGGATTTGCACCGCTTCCGGATCAGCCGGTCGCATTGTCCGCATCGGAAGTCGACAGCGTCGGATCGCTGGTGTCTGCGATCGTTCCGGCCATTGGGAGTTCTCCCGTACCTCTGCTCGCATCATCAGACTTAGAGGCGATTGGCAGTTCGCCGGTGCCGATGCCGCCACCGCCCACGCTGGTTGCGATTGGCAGCTCGCCGGTGCCGATGCCGCCGCCGCCCACACTGGTCGCGATTGGCAGCTCGCCAGTGCCGATGCCGCCGCCGCCCACACTGGTCGCGATTGGCAGTTCGCCGGTGCCAATGCCGCCACCGCCCACACTGGTCGCGATTGGCAGTTCGCCGGTGCCGATGCCGCCGCCGCCCACGCTGGTTGCGATTGGCAGCTCGCCGGTGCCGATGCCGCCACCGCCCACACTGGTCGCGATTGGCAGCTCGCCGGTGCCAATGCCGCCACCGCCCACACTGGTCGCGATTGGCAGTTCGCCGGTGCCGATGCCGCCGCCGCCGAACACTTTGGCCTAGTAGACAAAAGTCCGCAGGGCGGGATCCTCCGCGGCACCCGACGAACCGGGCGTCAATTGGCGGCGTACGTGTGCAATCGGAGGGCCTATGTCTGAAACGTTGCTCGGCCTCCAATATGCAGGTTATGCCCTTGAGGCGGCGCTGCTTATTATCCTTCTCAAGCGTGGCTACCTGCGTAGCCTGCGGTCTTTGTGCATTTTCGTGGGCACCCTTTTCGCGATCGACGCGGGAGTGCGTCCGCTCAGCCTTCACTTTTTTGGTATAGCATCCAGACAGTACTACAATCTTTATTGGCTCACCGATTTGATTCTCGTTCTCGCCTCTTTTGCGCTCATCTGCGCGTTCTTCCGACGCGCTTGCCTACAGCACCGCGATGTCTGGAAGACGCTCAGACCCGCATTGGCGATCGTGCTCATTCTGGAACTCGCAATCTCAAGTTCGGCATTCCTTGAGCACTATCACCAGCATCTGCTCTTTACTCACTTCATGTATGACTTCAGCCAGGACCTTTACTTCACCTGCGTGGTGCTGAACACGGTGCTTTATTTGATGTTGCAATGGTTCAAGGACTGCGACCGGCTGCTCCATCTCCTGGTCTGCGGGTTGGGAATTCAGTATGCGGGGCCGGCCGCCAACGCCGCTCTGATTCTGGTGACGCACAGTTCAGGCCCGGGCGCGGCCTGGCACATGTTCCGTTACTTGCTGCCACTGTGCAATGCAACGATGCTGGCGATTTGGGTCTATGCCGTGGCACGTCAGCCCTTGACGAGCCGTATGGACGTCGGCGCTAACGGCGGCGGATTGGCAGTCGCGGCGTGAGCGGTTGGATTTCTGGTTTGCGAGGTTTACCATGCTCTCCGTTACGATTTTGGTAGTTTCGACCGCCCTGCTCCTATTTTATCTCCAGGCGGCGTGCGAGAAGATTCTACGCAAGCCGTTCGAGGACCCGCTCCCGGATCCGATTGTCGACGCCAATCGTCTGGAGTTTCCGTTTGTTCGCCGCGCTCTCGAGGAATATGATGCGCCGGTGGATTACGCGCGCTTTCGCGTCCAGTTGAAGTGCGACTATCTAGCTCTGATTTACCTGCTGCGCAACGCGGCCAACCAGCATCGCCGGCTTTCCAGTGACGAGCGGGCCTTGGCGGTCTATTTCCGGACACTTTCCGGAGTGCTCGCCCTATGGCACCTCTTCGGTCTCGGCGAGCGCAAGCTGTTGCTGAAGATGACCTCGGTGCTCGAGTACTATGCGAACGTGCTGGGAGAACGCATCAAGCGCGTCCGCTTCGGTCAACTCACAGCGTCCGAGTACCTGATGAGCCTGTAGGCTCGGCCGCGTCCCCAGTCCGAGAACGCCGTGCTACTCTTTCGTGAAGTTGAACCGGATGCCAGCCATGAAGTTCAAAGGCAGCGCAGGAAATCCCAATATCTCCTCGTAATGTCGGTCCAACAAGTTGTAGATCTGCCCGTATAGTTCAAGCCCACGATACGCCCGGTAAGAGAATCCTCCATCCAGGCGCACATATTCTTTGTTCTCGAAGAGGCAGGGCAAACCGAGCTGGCAAGCGTAGGTTCCGTCGTTTGGTTCCAAATCGAGCGCCTGCCCGCGCCAGTAGCCGCTGTTGGAAAGGGTGAGCCGCTGGCGGCTCCAGGCGACCGTGTAGTAACCGGAATTGCGCGGACGCCGGATCAGGGGTTGCCCCACCTCGAACGGCGCTAATGCTGCGCTCGAACCGTCCAGCGCCAGGATGGAGGTCGGCATGAAGGTGTAGCCCGTTTCGAGGCGCAGCGAGGACGTCGGCTGGACGCGAAGCGAAAGCTCCACCCCTTGCGCGCGGGCATTGCCGAGGTTCGCGGTCGTGTAAGTGCTCAGGTTGCTTAGCGAGCCGCCCAGCACTTCAATCTCGTCCTTGAACCGGTTGTAGAAGTAGGTTGCGCTCAACACGACGCGCTCGCCCGCCAGCTGCTGGTCAACCCCGGCGTCGAAGCTGAGGCTGCGCTCCGGCTTCAACTCCGGATTATTCGTGAACGCCAACTCGAATCCGCTCGGCGCCCGGATACCCGTGCCGAAGCTCGCGTGCAGACGGGTGGCCCCGAAGCCCGAACCCGCCGCGCCGCCGTGCGCCAGCCAGGCGAGAGACAGATGCGGATTAACCTGGAGGATGGCGCTCCCAGGAATCGCCGGGCGCTCGCCGTAAGCGTCCGGCGGCAGAGCCGCGGTGCGAATGTCATCGGCGCGCACGCCGGCCGTAATCGACCAGCGGCTGGCCGGAGTCCAGCGGTTCTCGAGAAAGTAAGCGAACGTGGTGCGCGGCAGCACGAAGGGATTGTTCCCTGCATCCGCGATATACGTGTCCTTGATCTGCTCGCGATTGTACTCGAACCCGCCGACCAGAAAATCGCTTTTGGACACCAGGATTTCGCTGCGTGTATTGAAGACGCCCCGGAAATTATTCGAGTAGGAGTCGCCGTAGACGGAACGAAAGTAGTAATCGTTCGTCGAAGCGTCGATCGTCGTCACCTGGCGGAAGCGCGGTGAGAACTGCTCCGCGTAACTGAACGCATATCCGAACAGGTTTTGCTTGTCGCGCGAATAGGTATCGATGCCGGTGAACAGATGATCGGGGTCGGAACCGTAGGCCCCGGGAGCGCCCGCGTCGTTGGCGTTCCCGAAGAAGTGGAAGGTGAACTGCCGCCGGCCTGTCGACGGATAGCTCAGGCTGACAATCGCGCTCTGGTCTTGATACGAGCTATTGGAAACCGGACCACCGGAATCGAGGCGGCTCACGTCCACCGCCCATCCCAACCCGCGCGTAAGCCCGCTTGCGCCCACTCCGGCCCTCCAGGTGTTAAAGTTTCCGCCCTCCGCCAGCACCGTGACATGCGGCGGACCCTCGCCCGAGCGCGTCACGATGTCCACCACGCTGGAGACGGCGTTGGTGCCATAGAGGGCGCTCTCAGGACTTCGTGTCACTTCCACGCGCTCGACACCGTCCGTGGTCAGCGGCGCGAAATCGAAGGCGCCCCCAAACTGGTTCAGCGGAATACCGTCGATCTCTACCAGGTTGTAGTCGGACTCGCCGCCGCGCACGAACGCGCTGGTGACGCCGCCGCGTGTGCCGCTCTGGGCCACGCTCACCCCGGGAGTCGCGCGCAACGCGTCGAAGATGGTCTGGTTGCCGCGGTCCTGCATCTCCTGGGCGGTATGCACACTGACGGACGAACCCACCTGCGGCGCCAGCACTCCTCCGAGGGCCGCCGACACCACCACCTGCTCGGTCACGGCTTTGAGCCTGAGGTGCAAATCGAGCGGCTCGTCCCGGTCCTCGTGCACGGTCAAATCGAGAACCGTTTCTGAGAAACCTTGCGCCTGTGCGCTCAGTTTGTAAGGGCCGCGATCGAGACTCTCAAAGCGATAGGTTCCGTCCGAAGCCGTCTTGCGTTCAACGACTTCGCCTAATGGTGAAAGCAAAGTGACGCGAGCCTCGGCCACAGGACGTCCCTGTGGATCCAGAACCGTGCCATAAATCGACGAAGCACGGGCGGACGCAGCTGGCATGCCGACGGCTGCGGCAAGAGCGAAACCGACGCCGGCAAGGGCTGCGGCCTTGAAACGCAGGTTGATGAGGGGTACCACGACGACTCCCTTCTCCCGCTCCTTCGGCGGGATATGAAACGGAGAGAGTCAAGGCAAACAAAAAGCCTCCGAAGAAAGTCCCCGGAGGCGGTGAGGATTCGCTGGGACTCTTTCCGTCGAAGAGTGAGGTCCGATTGTTCCGGGCAGGCTTCCTGGCTCTCGGGTCGTCGCCGCTGTCCTTCGCCTTCCCATGCCGCTCGGGCACAGTGGCCGGCCTCGACGCTCCATCCGATCGGGCGTCAAGGCCATGAAGAACGCGGCTCGCCGATCACAGTGGCGGGACCGCGGCCGATTTGCACGGCCTTTCCTTTCTCTCCCGGCATCGCGCCGGGAGCTCCGCGGAACAGGGAATGTCAAAGATCCATTGAAGCCGACTTCGAAACCTTAGCGTCCAAACGCTCTCATGTCAAGCAGCCGGCGGTGCGCCGGTGCGCCCGGTGCGCCGGCGCGCCAAATCTAGCCGCCGCGGAGGTTGTGACGCGGCCCTTTGCCCGCAACCGCACGGGCCCGGAAGAGCATGTCGCCCGCTTGTTGCCGGTGCGCCTTGCACCATCCCAGGTACAAGCGCCCATAACTGGCCGTTATGTATTCGCGTTTGGCGTAGCCGAGCCCCTGAGCCACTTCATCGATCCAACGCTTCGGACCTTCGATCTCCAGATAAGTCCCGATGGGGGTCTCATCGAAGGCGGCCTCGGCGTGAGGTGGATCGGCCTTGCGGCGGTAAAGCGTGCGGTACTTCTCGTACCGGAAGGCGGCCTCCAGCCCCAGCGACTCCAGAATCCCGGTCACCTCGGCGGGGTCGCGCAGCCGCGTTTCGATTTCGGCGCGTTCTTTGAAACGTCCGGAACCGATACGCGGTCCTTTGAACGTCAGAAGGCTGTGGCCGGGCTCTGTGCGCAGCCGGAGCAGACTGCCTTTCTTTCTCAGCGTGCGGCCCGGGAAGTCGAAGAGCGCGTTGCGCTCGAAATAGCGTCGGGAAACGCGGCGGAAACCGAGTTCAGCCAGACGTCGGCGCAATGCGCGGGCGTCGTGGACGGGCAGCTTGATCTCGATTTCCCGGCGCATGCGCGTGCGGCCGCGAGGACCGCCCCCCTCCTTCAGCCCGGCGACGGAAACAAACACGGGCCGCATGCCCGGCCCTTCCAGAACCGGACCTCAGTATTGCCGGTCGATGATGAAATCCGCCAGCGACCGCAGAGCGTCTTTGTAAGGTGACTCGGGGAGACTCTCCAACTCGCGAGTGGCACGGCCGGCATGATGCCGCGCCCGCACCCGCGCCGATTCGAGCGCGCCGTAGCGGACCACCAGTTCCTGAATCTGCTCCAGGCTCACACGCGTGAAGCCGCCGTCTTCCACCACCTGCGCCATCATGGCGCGCTCCTCGGGACGGCAGCGGGCAAGGACATCAATCAAGGGGAGCGTCACCTTGCCTTCGCGCAGGTCGTTTCCGATGGGCTTTCCCAGCCGCGCTTCCGATGCCGTGAAGTCCAGAACGTCGTCGATCAATTGAAAGGCGAGGCCCAGATCGGCGCCGCAGGAGGCGAGTCGAGCCTCTGCCTCTTCGCCGCTGCGGCCAAGAATCGCGCCCAGTCGCAGGCAGGCCGAGAACAGCGCCGCGGTTTTGCGATAGATGAGGTCGAAATAATCGTCCTCGCTCACGTCCAGGCGTTTCAAGAGCGTGAACTGGATCATCTCGCCTTCCACCATCAATTGCGTGAGGCCGATCAGCAGATCGAGGACGGGAAAATTTCGCTCAGCCACGGCTACGTTGAAGGCTTGCATGTAGAGCCAGTCGCCCGCCAGCACGCTGCGATGATTGCCCCAGCGCGAATTCGTCGACGGGCGGCCGCGGCGCGTCTCCGCCTCGTCGATGATGTCGTCGTGGACGAGCGTGGCCGTGTGGATCATCTCCATCACGGCGCCCAGCCGGATGGCGGACGGTCCCTCGTAGCCGCACAGGCGTGCCGCCAGCAGCACCAGCATCGGACGCAGCCGCTTGCCGCCGCCGTTCTGCAGATACTGGCCGATCTCGTTGATGGGCTGGATGCCTGCGGCCGTCTGGCGCGCGAACTCCTCCTCCACTTTCGCCAGATCCTCGCGGACGAGATCGAGGATCTCCTTCACCGTGATGTTGCCGGTCGACGCCACGCTCTCCATCTCCGTCGCAGGCTCATGTTCCCACAGAAAATGCCGGCACAGCAAGCATTCCAGGTTCAGAGATCGGAGTTCGGATTTCGGAGGCGACGGCTTCGCTGGGTTCGTGAGGACCTGTTCGGCCGCCAACATTGGCTTAGTTTGGCTTCCACCGGTCGTCTTTTTTTGGGGTGCGGGGACGGCAACAGGGTCGGCACCCGCGGGAGGCCGAACTGGCCGAAGCGTCTGCGCCGCCTCGGACGCGGCTCTGGGAATTTCGGCAGCGTAGCCACTTTGGGATGTCATCTGGGCGGGGAGCCGATCGTCGTCCGGTTCAAATTTGGGGTGCGGGACGACTGGCGGCGGATTGGCCCGACCTTATGGGTGCAGCGCAAGGCTTACTTCAGCCTGGATCGGATCGTGCGTGCTCGAAGGAACCGAGATGCCAGTGCCACCGGTAGGAGATCAGGCCCTCGAATGGGCGGTGCGCAGCAAGGCGTTCCGGCTGCGGAAGCCGAATCCGAGGGAGCGGTGGCGGCACAGTCTGGAAGCCGACGGAAGACCCGACTGGTCGCGGGAGCCCTGGAACAGCGCGCGGGCCCGGGCGGAGGTGGCGGAACAAGCCCGGCAGGGCAAGGAAGAGAGGCGCAGAAGCTGATTGACTCCGAATGAGAGCCGGTTCGAGAGACGCCCTCAGGGTGATACAATCCCATTTCACAACTCAGGAATCTGATGAGGCGGATTGACACACTTCGGAGCTCAGGATGATTAATCCGATGGACTTTCCGATACCGTTCTTCGTGCTCGCGTTCGTGATTCTGTGGCTCTCAGCCAAAGCTGGTGCCTACCTCCGCCGGAGGCGGCCGGACGTAAAGGACGATGAGCGCGAGGATCTGAAACTGATCACAGGCGCGGCGCTGACCTTACTCGGGCTCATTATCGGGTTTAGCTTTTCGATGGCTGTGAACCGGTACGATCAGCGTAAGAACTACGAGGAGGAAGAGGCCAACGCGATCGGCACGGAATACGTTCGCGCCGGCTTGCTGCCGGCCGCCGATGCGGACAAAGTGCGCGTCCTGTTGAAGAGCTACTTGGACCAGCGCCTCGTGTTCTATACCATGCGCAGTGCGAGTCGACTGGAGCAGGCCAACTCTACGGCGGCTCGACTGCAGACCGAGCTCTGGTCCGCGGTTCAGGCTTCGGCGGCGGCGCAGCAGACGCCCATGATCGCTCTGGCCGTCTCGGGCATGAACGACGTGCTCAATTCGCAGGGATACGCACAGGCAGCCTGGTGGAACCGCATCCCGATTGCGGCCTGGTGTCTGTTGGGCGCAATTGCGATCGCCTGCAACCTGCTGGTAGCCTACAATGCGCAAGCCACGGATAAGAAACCGAGGCGGCTCTTCGTGCTGCCGCTGATTGTGGCGATCTCCTTCCTGATGATTGCGGACTTGGATTCCGGGCGAGGAGGGGTCATTCGGGTGCACCCCCAAAACCTGATAAGTCTGTCCAATTCCCTCTCCTCACAATGAATCACTGGCCGTGAAATTCGCGTTCCTGCCGAACTGGCTCTTTGGCGCCATACCGACAAGAAGGGGCCATCCATCGCAAGAGGATGGCCCCTTGTCTTCTGAGCCGTTGCCGATGAGAGCGTCAAGCTGCGAATGATGGGCGCTAGCTGCCTTGCTGCTGACGGCTGCTCAAGGGACGCAAGCCGCGATTGGACCCGGTTCCGGATCCGACGCGGCCGACTCCTTCGGCGTCAACATTCACTTCGTCGAGCCGGCGCCCGGGGAGATGGCGGCCACAGGCGTCCGCTGGGTTCGGACGGATTTCTCCTGGGCCGCCACCGAGCGCGTCAAGGGCGAATATGACTTTTAGGGCTACGACCGGTCGATGGCGGCGCTCGAGTCGAGCCACCTCCACCCGGTCTGGGTTCTGGATTACTCCAACCCGGAGTACGATCACGGCCTCTCACCGGCCAGCGATGAGGCCCGGGAGGGCTTTGCCCATTGGGCCGCGGCCGCGGCCGATCACTTTCGCGGACGAGGCGTCCTGTGGGAGATGTACAACGAACCCGACTGGTGCTTCTGGACGTCGAAGCCCAGCACGATCGACTACATCAAGCTGGCCCTCGCGACCGGCGAGGCCTTCCAGGAACTCGTACCCGGCGAGGAGCTCATCGGCCCCGCCAGCGCCACCGTCGGTCCTCCGTTTCTTGAAGCCTGCTTCCGAGCCGGCCTGCTCAACTACTGGTCCGCGGTCTCGATTCACGCTTACCGTTCAGCGAGCAGCCCGGAGACGGTAGCGGACGATCTCCGCCAGGCGCGCCGAGCGTGAGTGCGCCCCGGGGGTATTGATTGCCATACAGGTACCTGCCCCCTAGCAGCCGTGTCGTTAACCCAAATTCCTGTATGTCGCTTGCGTTGGATCACCAACGTTAGACGATTTTGATCGCTGTAGCGGCGCTGTCCCCAGCCCCAAAATTGGCGGTGAGGACACCTGCGCTACAGCGGCGGGGTTAGACTTTTCTCCGAGGTTTGACTAGAATCGGCCGGAGGGCTACCAGGAGGACCGATGGGCGCAAGCACCATGGACCGGTTGTGGTCGGATTATCAGGACCACCACCGCACGAAGGGGAATCGGACGTGCCACATGATCGGCATCCCCCTGATCGTCTTCGGGCTGCTCAGCCTGTTGTCGATTCCCATTGTGACCCTGAGTGGGCGCTGGCCCATAGAGATTTCGCTGGTGATTCTGCTGGCGGTCGGCGTCATTGATATTTCGCTCGATGCCCGGCTGGGTGCCTTGATGCTGGTGGTCTCGTTCCTGCTATACCTGGTGGCGAGGGACTTGAAAGCCTGGCCGATCGCGGTGGCCATGTTCGTGATCGGCTGGGTGTGCCAGTACATCGGACACGGCGTCTACGAGCGGCGCCAGCCCGCCCTCTACAAGAACCTGGCCCACCTGCTTATCGGACCGCTTTGGGTTCTGAACCACGTTTTTCACGTGCGTGGGGAAAGACCGATCGCGGCGGCATCGGCGCGAAGCTGAGCCCCGCGCCGCCTTCGATCCTGGAATCATCGTGCTGAACGTCAATCAGCGAAGGCGGGAATCCAGAAGGAAAGCGCCGCGATTACCCGCCCAGCGGCTTGTCTTTCTGGCTCGCCGTCTGCTGATCGTTCTGCCGGATGATCCCCGACTGGTCCATGTAGTAGTGCGCTGTCCCGGTGCCGGAGCTGCTCGGGTCGGCCGTCACCGCGTAATTCTGGATTCGGCCGTTGGCGTCGACCGGGCCTGCCGTGTAGGTGAAGGTGTAGCCTTCCTTGGTTCCGGAAACGAGCTCGCTGTCGAGAAATCCGGCCAGCGAAGCGCTGGGCGAAGCGTCGGCGGGCGGCCCCAGGGTCGCCAGCGTCTGCGAGAAGCCGGTATCGTAGGATTGCGAGTAATTATTTTCGGCAG
>Ga0335085_10003348_pt1 | contig 27944 bp, 28 predicted proteins | sample Lox_Sample_45_FD_206712 | JGI IMG/M metagenome (GOLD analysis project Ga0335085, IMG submission 206712) | Soil microbial communities from Loxahatchee National Wildlife Refuge, Florida, United States - Lox_Sample_4.5 | ecosystem: Environmental > Terrestrial > Soil > Wetlands | place: USA... | reverse complement strand
GCGGCGCCGGCGACCTTCCGTGACGACGTTCTCTTCACCAACTCCAGCGCCTATTCCAGTGCCAACATCTTTGCGTTGCATAACACCTGGAGCAATCCGACAAACAAGGAGAGCGTGATTTACGACAGGCTGGACAACCCGAACTTTGGTCGTTTGATTACCGATGAGCTACTGATTAAAACCGCCAGCTTCAATCCCAGCGGCTGGCCGGTGCTTTCGTGGAACGAACGTGGCGCGGGTGAGCAATACGCCGTGGAGGTCTGCGACAATCTTGCGGTGCCCAATTGGACGAGCGCCCCCGGTTCATGGCCCACTACCAACCCCGGTCTCAACGACAACTACTGGACGAACACTTCGCCCATTTCGTCAAACGTCTTCTATCGGATCCGTTCCGTGGTCCCTTGACGGTTCTGCGCCCAGAAAAATTTGGAATGGATTGAATTGCAACCGCCCGAACCGTGGGAAGAAGTTGAGCGGAAAATTTTGGCTACTTTAACTCAAACGTTCCCGCCTCACCCATGAGCGCGGCGAAACCGCCCTTTTCCAGCCATGCTTTCGCCTGTGCATTGCCGCGCAGGTGCGCATCCCAAAAGGCCGTCGTCGCGTCACAGATCAACGGATGAAATTTCCTGTCTTTCGCTCTTTCCGTCAGACGTACGTGTCCGGAAAAGGTCATGTGGTCAAGGCCGTTGAAGATCACGAGACAGGTTCCGGGTGCGGAAGTCTTGTCGTAGGCAATCCGCCGTTCGTTCGCCGGCGTGTCCAAAGTGTCGAGCGTCCCGGTCATTACAAAAATCGGAATCCGAATGGGGGCAAAGGCCTGGTTCCACGATGATTTCAATTTCGGAATCGGCGGGCTCATGGCGATGGCGGCTTTAATGCGCGGGTCGGTCAAATCCTCATTCAGTTCCGGCGCGCGTTCGCCCGCGACCATCAACGCCGTCTCGGCGCCGAACGAATGTCCGGCCATGCCGATCCGGCTTAAATCCAGCCGGTGTTGCAGCGGCGAACTGTCCCGGTTCAATTTTTCCAACTGGTCAATGGCAAAGCTCACGTCCCTGGCCCGGTCGCGCGCGTTTTGCGGATCGCTGAAGGATTCCCGCATGGCGCTTTTAATGTGGAACAGCCCGGCGTTTTTCCAGACCGCCTCGTCGCTGCCCAAATGCTGTAGATGAACCGACACGTAGCCGTGGCTCGCCCAATCTTCGCCGAGATACTGGTAGCCTTCTCGCGAACCACCGAGGCCGTGCGAAAAGATGATGACGGGAAACGGTCCGGGGCCGGTCCGGGGAAAATAAAATTTCACCGGCACCTCGCGGTTGCGGACGGCGTCCGTCCAATCGTAACGGACGACGGCCACTTCGTTTGTGCCCGGCGCCGGTTTGTAATCGGTGGCGGACACCGGCCCGGCCAGCGCACTCAGCCCGCAGACCAGAATCAAACCCAACCATCGTTTCATGCCATAAAATACGGAAACCCTCCCGGGTTTGTTACCTTGAAATTCGCCCGGCGTCAACGGACATGGTTCCGCGCCTGGATAATCTGGAATGGATTGAATTGGGGCCGGGTAAATCGCCGGATTCCATTTGGCAAATTTGCTTCAATCCATTTGTTGACGCGGCGGCGCTTTTCAGTTATATGTAACTAAATGAATAAAGTTACATATACTGTTTCCGAGGCACAGGCGAACCTGCCCGGTTTGTGCCGGACAGGGCGGCGGTTTGTGATTTCCCGGCGGGACAAGCCGGTCTATGTAGCCATGCCGCTGGAGGATTACGACGCGCTGCTGGAAACCATGGAATTGTTGAGCGATCCCGCCGCAATGAAAACGTTGCGGGCGGCAAAGGCGGGTAAACTGGCTTACAAGGAACTCAATCTGGCCGATGAAAATTTCGGCCTCTGACCAGGTACAACGCTGGCTGGTGGCGCTGCCGCCGGAAACCAAAAAGCGCGTGCGCGCCGCCCTGCGTGGATTGGAAAGGGGACGTGGTGACATCAAGGCGTTGCGCGGCGAACTGGAGGGTTTTTGCCGGTTGCGGATTGAAGGGTTGCGGATTGTCTATTCCCAACATCGCGGCCAAATCATCCGGCTCGAATTCGCCGACAGCCGCGATATGGTTTATGAAACCTTCCTGAAAGTTTTGCACGAACGGAAAATGCAAAATCCGTGAACGCGAGCCGAAATATCCCAACGGGATTCGGGACGCAAACCCTTTATGATTGCAAAATTCTTGGGGTTCCTCTGAATCCTTGACGCTTCTTCAAGCGAAAAGACCTGTCAAACGGAGGGCATTCATATCCGGCAGAATGATTTTCAGGATTGTAAGTATATGTTGAAAAATGTTTCCTGCCGGTCATTCTTTCACCTTTTGGATTCCAACAAACCGCATTGGCAACAAGAAACAAAACAGCGTTCTTCTTCCCCTGACCTTCTGCCTCTTTTGCCGCTTTAACCAAGAAATCTAAAGTCCATTTGGTCTCGATAGTGATCGGATACATTTCACCGGCTTTAATTACCTGTGGGAGTTTTCCGCCAATCGTGTTGCAATCCTTTGAAAGTTCTCCATGCAATTCAGGCTTCATGAAAACTTCGATGCTGACGTCACGAAGTAATGCTGGCCGAGTTCCTCAATTCGCAAATGAGAACTGAAAAATTCCACACTTGTCGTTACATTCATTTGCACAAGCGTGCAAATCACAGAGTCAACCTTTCGCAAATTTGCCACGCGAACGTTCCAACCGCAACACAGAGCGATCCGATGGAAATTGTTATTGAAATTGGATCAGCCATTTTCCCTCGGCCGTTTGACGACAACGTCAATTCCCGTCTTGTTTTTTGCAATCATATTGGCTGGCAGGATGCCGCGCCAGAAGACGTTCGGGTAAATCACCGCGCTACGGCCGATGATGCTGCCGGGGTTCAGCACAGCGTTGCAGCCGATTTCCACGCCGTCACCCAGCAGCGCGCCGAACTTGCGCAGGCCGGTGTCGAATGGCACGCCGTCCTTCTCTACCTCGATGTTGCCGGGGAACATTTTGAAATTGGAAATTTTCACGCCCGCGCCGAGATGAGCCTTGTGGCCGAGGATGGAGTCGCCGACGTAATTGTAATGCGGGGCCTGGGCGTTGTTGAACAGCAGCGAATTTTTCAGCTCGGACGAATTGCCGACCACGCAATTGTCGCCGATGATGACGTTTTCGCGAAAATAGGCGTTGTGGCGAATCTTGCAGTTTTTCCCGATGATGGCCGGGCCTTTAATCATCACGCCGTCCTCCAGCACCGTGCCTTCGCCGATGAAAACTTTTTCACCGATGTAAGCGCGGCCTTCGCATGTATTGTGGAGCGCTGGCTTCAGATTGGCGGCAATGTAGCCTTCAATTTTCTTAAGCGCGTCCCAGGCGAATTTGGAGCCGTCGAAAATGGCGGCGTGTTCGGTCTGGCGGAGGTCAAACAGGTCGGCTGGTTCAAACATGCGGCCAAAGTAGCAAAACGGCCGCAGCGGGAAAGCGTGATTTATCGGGAGTTTTCTTCGGAAGACATCGCCCCGACGTGAAATCCCGTCTCGTCCTCATAGCCGAGCGGAACATGAGATTGAATCGCAGTACGGAATCTGGCGAAGACTCCTGCCAGACAACCGAATTCCCCGCCTTGGGCATGACCGGCGCTGCCGTCCCGCTGAACGTTCCTATCTGAATCCCGATAGTTGTCGGTCATACGTTTTTGATTATTGGGAATGAGGCAAGGAAAAGCTTGTCATTCATTGGCCATTTCCATGCAGAAATTGCTTTGATGATTGAACTGCGTTTCGTCCCGGATAACAGAAGGGGTCAGTCTCGCCAGGGCCAGTGATGGAAGCAATGTTGCACGGGGCTGACGAAAGTTTACGGTTGCCATGCGCGGGCGGCGGTTTAGAGTGTGCAGCGTTCAAATGAAATTTTTTTGGCTCATTCTTGGTTTGGCGGTGACGCCCATTCTCAACGTGCCGGCGCAGGTTACTGTCAGTTTGACGCTGGACCAGGACCAATTTCTACCCAGTGAAGCTTTGCCGGTGGCGGTACATATTACGAATTTATCTGGACAGCCTCTGCATTTCGGGGCGGACCCAGGCTGGTTGACATTCAGTGTGCAAGCGGCGGATGATTTCATCGTCGTTAAAAATTCTGATCCACCGGTGCAAGGCGAGTTTGATCTGGATTCGTCGCAGGTGGCCACCAAGCATGTGGATTTGGAGCCGTATTTTGATCTGAGACAGTCTGGACATTATCAAATCATCGCTACCGTGCATATCAAGGACTGGGACACGGACATCACCAGTCCACCGCTGGGTTTTGACATCGTCAATGGCGCGAAACTACAGTCGCTGGTATTTGGCGTGCCCCTCCCTCCCGGCGTGACGAACCGTCTGCCGGAAGTCCGTAAATACACCTTGGAGGAGGCCAATTATTTGCATTCGCAATTGCGGATGTATGTGCAGGTGAGCGATGAATCCGGTTCCACCATCTTCAAGGTGCGGGCGATTGGCCCGATGGTTTCCTTCAGCCAGCCGGAGGCCCAATTGGACCGCGCCAGCAATTTGCACGTGCTTTACCAAAGCAGCGCCGCCAGTTTCCTTTATGCAGTGATCAATCCCGATGGTAATATTGTTCAGCGGGAGGTTTACGATTACAGTTATCTCGGTGTGCGGCCCCGGCTTCGGTCTGGCGATGGCGGCAGTATTACGGTTTATGGCGGTGTCCGCCGGGTGAAGCCCCAAAACCTGCCGCCGGTAAAAGCGCCGGATGAATTAAGTGCGCCCGCCAAACCGTAAGGGGTGTCATTGCGTCAGGTCCTGTCCCGAGACAACCTGATTCTGCATTTGTTTGACGATGACCCGCGCGCGGTTTGCAGCGTTGTCCTGCGTCTCGCCGAAAAACGATTTCAACTCCACTCGCACCGCCGCCACCGGATCGCCATTGCGGTCCGTTAAGGGCATGGTCACGGCGACCATGCCTTTGCCGCGCCCGAAATAAACCGTGCCGGTATTGATGGCGCCCTTTTCGGCGTCAGTGCCCGCCTGGCCGATTTCCGCCTTGTTGTTGCTGGCGATGATTTGCGGCTCATCTTTGTCGTTGAGCGTGCAAACCTGGAGTTTCAGAATGCGCGGATATTTCTGCATCATGCCATCCACCAGCGATTGCGCCATCGGCACCCGCGGGGTGTAGGAGATGGTCGTGTCGCCAAAATAACTCACGGCGTCCGACATGGTCCAAAATCCGATTTTGCCTTCGGTAAACGTATTGTCATTTAACGGCGGCATCACCATCCGGCCATCGAGCTGGCAAATGATTTGGTTGCCCTGGCATTGGATGCCCAACGTATGCCAGACGTTGGTGGCAATATCCAGCTCCGGGCCAATGAGGTTGCCCCGCAAGCCGTTCACGACTTTATAGAAACGAACGTTGTGTCCCAAGGCACTGGCGCGAAGCACGTAAAAATTCGATGAATTCTGGTAACGGAACACGATCCCCGCCATTTCTTCCGCCACGCCGCTGACAATTTTGAAACGCGTCGTCAGTTTGAAATCCCCGAAGGTTTCCTTGTCATAAATCAGCATCGGGAACCGCTCCTCATTGGATTCCTGGCTGATCTGGGCGAGGACGGCGTGTTGGCTCGTGGCCTGTGTCTGGCCAGCTTGCGGGGTCAAGGGTGCGAATGCCGAAGGCGTCTCGTCCATGATGATTTTCCAGTCGCCCGGCTGGCCGCCGCCAGCCAGCGCGCCGTGGAAACCGGCGGGCGTTTCATTTACCGGGAAATCGCTGAAATCAATTTTAATTTCCGCGCCAAAGGCGGACAGGGCCAGCATGAACGCGAGACTAAAAAACAATTTACGCATTGCCCGCAGCGTAACAAGGAACGCGCCGCCGAATCAATTTCCGATTGTCACCCGCAACGGTGCGTCACGGCGTTCGGCGAACCGGCGCACGTAATCCGTCCATGATTTGGCGTCGAGGAAATCGCCGCTTTCGCTCCAGCCGGCACCCAGATAATAAACCAATGGTTTGCCGACTTCGGCGGGAGTAATGGCCAGCAAATCACGGATCGCCGGCTGGCCTTCCTTTATGGTATGTGCCGGCGCTTTGAAAGCGCTTGCGGGCAGGTTGGGGTTGTCGTTGGTAAACGATTGGACACTGCCTTTCGGCAAAACAATGGCGACGGCGGTTATTCCTTTGGCAAAATCCTGCGGTTGCCAATAAGTCATCCAGCCTTCATTTTGATTTTGCACGGCCAGGCCCTTGGCCGTGCTGCTTTGCCACGAGTCAATCATCGGTGAACCATCCGAGACGATGACATTTTCGCCCGGACGTTCGGCAAGACCAACGCCGATGATCAACGGTGATTTGTTGTCGCTGCCGAAAGCGCTTTCGACCCGGCTCATATTTGAACCGGCGTCAATGCTGATGCGTTTGGTCTCGGAAATTTTTCTTCCACCGGCGTCCCAGGCGTCGTAAGTCAGTTCAAATTCCGAACGAATCGGCCCGGTGGTGATGATTTTGCAAGTGCGCCAGTTCTTGGAGACGTAAAGTTTGCCGTCCTGCCATACGCCCAGCCCGCCGCAACCGCGTGTCTTGCCGACACGATAATCGTCCTGCGCCGGTCCGTTTATGTTAAACAGGTCCATGGTGTGATACATGTCGTTGACGACCAGATGGCGGGTGCGCTTGACCCAGACATCCACGCCGCTGCTGGTGAGCGGCTCTTCCTGCCAGGTCTCCAGCGCCTTGCCGAACATGCGGTGTGCGATGCGGTCGTTTTCCCAGGCAAAATCGTCGTGCCGCTCCGGCACGTAACGTGCGAAGGTCTTCACCACGGGTGGCGGCACGGCGGCCAGAGCATCGTCGTGCAGAATGTAAAACGTTCGTGTTTCGTGTGGGGCAAGATCAACTTGGAAGAGCAATTTGTGATTGGTTTCGCGGGCATCAAGCGGGGATAAATAAAATTGTGAATCCAGTATGCGCGAAGAAACACCATCCATTACTGCGAGTTGGCCATAAGCTGCAAGCATTCCAATTGGACCAGCGCCAACCATATGGTTCCCAGTGTGTCCACCACTTGAACCTTCTATTTCGACTCTCAAAACCGTGTCTAATTCAACAGTCTCGCACTCACGTTGAAATTTGGCAGGGTTCGTTACCTTAATAATCACATGGTCTGGCGGAGGTGGAGAGGTCGTATCCATAAGAGGTTGTTTCCTCTCCAACACCGCCATCCGATAAACTTCACTGCCAGCCAGTAAGAAAGCTCCTACACCGTAAGGCCTCGTTGAATCCGGCGCGAATTTTGTCGGCGCACCACCAATGGGTTGGACGTGTGTTAGTTTGCCATCCGCATCCACGCACCCCACAAGTGCCGCCCACGCTTTGCACACAGCGGGTTCAAACCTGGCTCGGTCGAGCAGGCCCTGATTTACACCCCAGGCGAGCGCGTAAGTGAAGAAACCGGAACCGCTAGTTTCCTTGTCAGGATAATCCGTCGGGTCCAACAAACTGGCGTGCCAGAGGCCGTCGGGTTGCTGGAGCGCCAGAATTTCCCCCGCCATGTCCTTGAGCAACTGCTCAAAATGTGGCCGGTCGGGATTATTATCTGGCAGATATTGGAGTACGCGCACAAGCCCTGCCATGACCCAGCCGTTGCCACGGCTCCAGAAAATCTTTTGGCCGTTTGGTTCGCGCTTGTGGAAATAGGTGCTGTCGCGAAAAAAAAGATGTTTGTTGGTGTCGTAAAGATAATCCGTAGTGCGCCACCAGTTGGTTGCGGCAAAATCCAGATAACGCTCATCGCCGGTTGCGGCGTAAAGCCGCATCCACGTTGGCGGCCCCATGAACAATGAATCGCACCAGGACCAGTTTTTCCGGTCCCGGTTTTCAGCTTTGGTGAATTCGAGGCTCGCTACATCCGGCGGCCTGGCCAGAATGGCGTCGAACCGTTCACGCAACGGCGCGAGCATCCGGTTTTCGCGGTAAAGGAAGTAAAGCTCGATGTAGGCTTGGCCGACGCAGTAATCATCGGCGTCGTAGAATTTCGGCCCCAGCCCCCAGCTGTTGGCCTCGCCAGCAGCCAACGCCGCCTCGCGATATTTCGGGTTGCCGGATATTCCCGCCAACGCCATCAAGCCGGCGTTTTCGGCGCCCAGAATCCAGGCCGTGGGCGGGTCATTGGTATCCGGATGCGCGAGCTGCCAATCCGCTACGCGTTGCATCGCCGCCAGCACTGGATAGGGCTTGATTGCCGACGAGAGGCTGGCGGTCAAAGTATCCGGGCGCGAAAGGGGAAACGATTGAGTTATTCCCGGTTGCGCACGCAATTGAACATTGGCGGAGAGAGAAATGATTCCAGCGAGTGCGAAAGCGCGCGAGGCTGTTTTCATGATGCTTGGCTTACCGCCCCAGCCAGCCGCCGTCAATGTTGATAATCGCGCCGTTCAAATAATCGGAATCCGGCGAAGCCAGAAACAGACAGCCGCCCGCGATGTCTTCCGTTTTTCCCCAGCGGCCTTCGGGAATACGTTCCACAATTGCTTGATTGCGTTTGACGTCTTCACGCAAGGCCCGCGTGTTTTCGGTGGCAATGTAACCCGGCGCAATGGCGTTGACGTTGATGCGTTCCTTCGCCCACTCATTGGCCAGCGCCCTCGTGATGCCGGCAATGCCGTGCTTGCTTGCGGTGTAGGCCGGTACCAAAATGCCGCCCTGGAAGGAAAGGAGCGACGCGATGTTAATGATCTTCAACCGCGCGTCGGCGGACGATTTCTCGCGTCCGCCCGCCAGCCACCATTTTGCCGCCGCCTGGCAAAGAAAAAAAGGGGTGGACAAATTGGTATGCAAAACTTCGTTCCAGTCTGCTTCCGTGAAATCCACAGCCGGCGCGCGGCGGATGATGCCGGCGTTATTAACGAGTGCGTCAATGCGCCCGGTTTGTTTCAAAATCGCCGTGATCAGGTCGGCGGCTTCTTTTTGCGTGCCTCTACTTAAATCAGCATTGATGGCTATGAATTCGCCACCGGTCGCGTTTGCCTTCGATCCGGTTTCCGCCAGACTGCTCCGCGCCACGCCCGCCACTTTCGCGCCTTCGCGCGCGAACGCTACCGCGATGGCCTGTCCAATGCCCCGACTCGCACCAGTCACCACGACAACTTTGTTCTCGAATCGTTTTGTGTTCATAAGTTCTGATTCGGTAGGGCGACGCTGCGGCGTCGCCGAAATTTGGGCTGCGCGGCAGCGCAGCCCTACTTGGTTACCGTAAATCGAGCGGCTTCACTCCATCCATGTCGTCAAATGTCTGGTTTTCGCCAGCCATGCCCCAGATAAATTTGTAATTGCCCGTGCCGCACCCGCAATGAATGGACCAGTTTGGTGACAACGCCACTTCTTCGTTGTGCAAAAACAGGTGCCGTGTCTGCCTCGGTTCGCCCATTAAATGCACAAGCACGTTCTCGTTGAGGTCGAAGTAAAAATAAATTTCCGTGCGCCGCCAATGCGTGTGTGGCGGGAAGGAGTTCCAGACGCTGCCTTCGTCCAGAGCGGTGAACCCCATCACGAGCTGGCAGCTTTGAATGCCGCCGGTGTGAATATATTTGTAAATCGTTCGCTTGTTCGATGCCGCTTGCGAACCCAGCGGTACCGATGCTGCGTCCTTTGGCTTCATGGTCGCGGCGGGATGAGCCGCATGTGCCGGGCAGCTCAGGAAATAAAACTTCGCAGGATTTCTGGCGTCCTGGCTCTTGAAAGCGACCGATTTCGTTCCCATCGGCAGATAAAGACAATCCAGCCGGTCGAGTGGAAACGTTTTGCCATCAGCCTGAACCACGCCCGGCCCGCCGACATTAATGGCGCCCAATTCGCGGCGTTCCAGGAAAAAGGCGTGCCCGGTTTCCTTGTGGTTCGGCAATTCAATTGGTTGCAGCGGCATCACTCCGCCAACCACGAGGCGGTCAAGGTCGGTGAATACGGCGTGCAATTCGCCCGGTGTAAAAAGGTTGGTGACGGCAAAGGTGTCGCGGAGCTGTTGGGTGGTCAGGGTTGCCACATCCTGCGGACGCGGCATCCGGCGGATGGTGTTTTCGAGCATGACGCCAGCATCGCAAAAACAAAACCGCACGACAAGCGTTTGCGCGTTGCGGTAGCGGCGGTCTGCGACCGCCGCCGTTGAAATAAAAAAGCGGCGCTCAAAACAGAGCGCCGCTACGGCCTTTTGTTTACGCCTTCCAGATCATGTCCGCCACGGTCTTGCCCGCGGGAATGAACGGGATGACGTGCGTGCTGTAAGGCGTCACTACGTCGAGCACGTAAGGCTCTTTCGCATCGAGCATCCGCTGGATGGCGGCGCGCAAATCCTTTTTGAACATCACGCGCTCGCATTTCACGCCGAACGAATTGCAGACGCGGACGTAGTCGGGATAAATCTCGGGGCGATGTTCCGGGTCGCCGAGGTAGGTGTGGCCGCGGTTGCCGGCGTAGAAATTGTCTTCCCACTGCACCACCATGCCCAAGTGCTGGTTGTTCAGGATGATGGCTTTGACATTGATTTTTTCCACGTGCACGGTGGCCAATTCCTGAATGTTCATCAGGAACGAGCCATCGCCGTCAATGTCAATCACTTCCCGGTCCGGGTGCGCGACTTTGATGCCGAGCGACGCCGGGAAACCAAACCCCATCGAACCCAGCCCGCCACTGGTGATGAACTGGCGCGGATGTTCATATTTGAACCATTGCCCCGCCCACATCTGATGCTGGCCCACGCCGGTGGTGATGATGGCGTCGCCCTTCGTCAGTTCGTACAGCGCCTCGACCACCATCTGTTGCAGGATGATCTGGTTTTCCTGCCCTTTGAGATGGTCCTTCATGTGGTCGCTGCCGGCGATTTCACTGGTGATGCGATAGGCGAATGGACCCTTCTTTTTCCACTCCTCGATTTGTTCGAGCCAAGCCGTATGCTTTTTACCAACTGGCCGTTTGGTGAGCATCGCGTTAAGCCGCGTCAGGGCGTCTTTGATGTCGCCGACCACGGGCAGGTGCGCCTTCCGGTTTTTGTTCAACTCGGAGGCGTCAATGTCCACGTGCACAATCGTGCCGTGCTTGCAGAATTCCTCAAACTTGCCGGTCACGCGGTCGTCGAACCGCACGCCGAAGGCGAGCAACAAGTCCGCACCGTCCTTGATTTTCACCATCGGGTCGTTGAACGACTTGCGATGCTCGTATTCGCCGTTGACGGCCCAGTTGGCAAAGGCCGCGCCGTGCATCCCCAGCCAGCGCAATGAAAGCGGATGCGTTTCCGGAAAACCGCCAATGCCCATGAGTGTCGTGGTTACGGGAATGTTGGTTGCCTCGGCAAACTTCTTGAGTTCCGCCGCCGCGCCGCTGCTGATGATGCCGCCGCCGCAATATATAACCGGGCGCTCGGCTTTTTCAATCAGGCCCATGATTTCGTTCAACGCGAGATCATCGGCGCGCAAATCGGGTTGATTGTAACCGCGCAACCCTTTCTTGATCTGCTCCAGTGTCGGCCACACCGGCTGGGTTTTGGCCTGCTGAATGTTTTTCGGCACGTCAATCACCACTGGGCCAGGCCGACCGGTTTGCGCGAGGTAAAATGCCTCCTTCACGATGCGCGGAATGTCGTTCACGTCCGTGATGAGGTAACTGTGTTTCACGATGGGCAGCGTCACGCCGATGATGTCGGTCTCCTGAAACGCGCCGCGGCCAATCATGTTGGTCGTGACCTGGCCGGTGATGGCGATGAGCGGACAGGAATCCAGGTAGGCGTCGGCAATGGCGGTGACGAGGTTCGTCGCGCCCGGACCGCTGGTGCCCATACACACGCCCGCCTTGCCGGTCGCGCGGCCATAACCTTCCGCCGCAAAACTGCCGCCCTGTTCGTGGCGCGGGAGGATGGTGCGGATTTTGGATTTCGTGAGCGACTGGTGGATTTCCATGCTCGCGCCGCCGGGATAGGCGAAAATGACTTCGACACCTTCACGTTCGAGGGCTTCCACGAGGATGTCGCGGCCAAACATGGCCGCGCCGACCTCGGCGCGCGGGGCGGCGGGTTTCTTCTTTTCAGCGGTTTCAGTTATCTTGCTCATGTGCTCTTTCAGTTGTGGCCGGTGGCGCGGATTAAACACAAAACCCACGACCGTTTCCAGCCGTGGGTTCTTGTTAAAACTTGGTTGCGTTCAACAAGCGCCAACGGCGTCGTTCGCTACGACGACGACCACATTAGCTGCTTGTAGAACGTTGTTCAACATTACGCGTTTAGTTTACTGGAGTTATCGGCGGGGTCAAGCCCTCTTTTTGGCCAATTTTAACTCATTTTTTGCCCGGTTGCGCTGAGATGGGTGGAGCGGCAGGGATAACCGGCGGAATTTGTGTAGATAAAAAAAGCCGCGGAACGATCCCGCGGCCTGGTGAAAACAAATTGTCCGTCGCTGGCCTATTCGGTCTTCTTTTCCTTCTTTTCGGCCTTGGCGGTTTTGACGGCTTTTTCCGGTTTTTCAGCTTTGTCCGCCCTGGCGCGTTTCTCGCCATGCTTTGCGTCCTTGGGTTTGGCTTCAGCGGCTTCGGACTTTTCAGGTTTTACGGCTCTTTCGCCTTTGACATCCCGCCGGACGAACCCGCGCTTCTCAGTTCTTGGTTTCTTGCCGTCGTCGGTCTTGGCTTCGGCGGGGGCAGCCGGTACCGCTGTTTCCGCCACCGGCGCCGCTGGCATGGTGCTTTCCACGCGGACTTTCAACATGCCTTTGACTTCCGCGTGAAGGTTCAGTTCCACTTCATAGTCGCCCAACATGCGAATCGGGTGTTCGAGGCGAATTTTCTTTTTGTCGAGCGAAATGTCGAACTGGTGTTTCAATTCATCGGCGATCATGCCGGCGGTCACCGAGCCGAACATCTTGCCATCCTCGCCTGCTTTGGTCTTCAAGACACAAATCAGTTTGGAGAGCGCCTTCGCGAGTTCGGTCATGGTATTGAACTCGTGGGCCTCGCGTTCGGCGCGGCGCTGGCGCAGGGCCTCGATTTGGCGTTTGTTGGCCTGCGTGAGCGGAATGGCCATGCGTTGCGGGAACAGAAAGTTGCGCGCGTACCCGGCGGCGACCTTGACTTGATCGGATTCGGCGCCGAGGCCGACGATGTTGTGCGTGAGAATGACTTCGGTCTTCATAAAAGGTGGTGCGTGAAACGTGTTTGTGAATGGATCGGCTTTGCCGAAAATCAAATGTCCTTCGTCAAAATGGGACGTCGTCGTGTTCGGGCGGCGGTTCGGCTTCGGAAGTTTCCGGTGCGGGCGCGGAAGCGGCGGCCGGACGCGATGCGGCTGGTGCGCCTTCGCCACGGCCGCCACCGGAGTCAAGGAATTGAAAGCTTTCCATCACCACGCCCAGTTTGCTGCGCTTCTGGTTGGACTTGTCTTCCCAGGTTTCGTAACGCAGGCGGCCTTCTATGAGAATGGGGCGCCCTTTTTTCAGATATTGGCCGATGGTCTCGGCGGTTTTGCCAAAAGCATCCACATCCACAAAAGTCACTTCTTCCTTCATTTCGCCGGATTCGCTTTTCCACTTGCGATTGATCGCCAGCCCAATTTTGGCAATGGCCGTGCCTTTGGGTGTGTAGCGCAATTCTGGATCGCGCGTCAGATTGCCGGCAAGGATGACTTTATTAAAGTTGGCCATAGGGACTCCGATTTCAGGGGTTGCTGGTTGGTTTGGGTTCGGGCGCGTGCGTGAAAAGGACGCGGAAAACTTCCTCGTTCAATGCCAGTTTCGTCCGCAATTGCGCGACAATGGTCGGCGTGCCGGTAAAAATGACGTTCGCGTAAAAGCCGGCGTTGTGTCTCTTGTCGGCCACGCGCGCAAAACCTTTCCGGTCCATCTTTTGCACCGTTTCGACTTTGCCGCCCGCCGCCGCAATTTCGGACGAAATCTTGTCGAGGGCGTCCTTGACGCCTTCTTCCCGTCCCGCCGTGTTCAGGATGAATAGACCTTCGTATCGTTTCATTTTTTGCTCGTTAACTCGTTGAACCGTTGAACTGTTGAATCGGATCTCTATTTAACGATTCAACCATTTAACTCTTCAACCATTCCATTAAATTGGTTCATTGCTTTTTGTATTCCATCGTTCAACCAGCATTCCGCCTGGCTGGCCGCCCGATCCAAAACTTTCTTCATCAACGCTGTTTCCGCCCGGTCAAAACGGCTGAGCACGTAATCCGTAATCTCCCGCGCGCCGTCCCGGCGCCCGATGCCGATCCGCAACCGCGCAAATTCGCGCGAACCCAGATGCTGCTCGATGGATTCCAGCCCATGATGACCACCGCTGCTGCCGCCCGCCCGCAACCGGATCTCGCCCAGCGGCAAATCCGCATCGTCCACCACCACCAGCAGCTCCGACTGTGGCCGGAGCCGGTAAAAATTCACCAACGCGCCAACCGCTTCGCCGCTCGAATTCATAAACGTCTGCGGCTGGCAGAGCAAAACCCGGCGACCACAGTGCTCCGCGCGCGCCGTACGCGCGTTGAACTTGCGCTCGTTCTTCCAATCCGTCCGCCAGGTTGCGGCCAGTTTTTCGACCAGCAAAAACCCGGCGTTGTGGCGCGTCTTTGTGTATTCCGCGCCCGGATTGCCCAAGCCCACGATGAGATGCAATGGCTCCATGAGCGGCGCGGGCGCGGCGATCCTTGCGGATCGCCCGCGAAATTATTTCTTTTTCTCCGCCGGCTTTTTCTCGCCGGCTTTTTCGGCGCCCTTCTCCGGCGCAGCGGCAGCGCCCTTCTCGGCGCCTTTGGCCGGGGCCTTCTCGCCCGGCTTGGCGGCGCCTTTCTCGCCCTTGGCCGGCGCTTCGCCCTCTTCGCCTTCTTCCTTCTTTTCCTTGATCATCTCGACGTCGCCCGCAGACACCGCTGTGCCTTCAGCCGGAACGACTTCTTCCTCCGCGCGCGGCAGGGCGACGGAAACGACCGGGATGTTTTTGTCACCGATCACTTCGACGCCTTCGGGCATCTTGAGTTCGCTGAGGTGAATGGATTTGTTGAGTTCGAGATTCGTGACATCCACGATGATTTGCTCCGGCAAATCCTTGGGCAGACAGCGGACCTTGATTTTGAACAGGACGTGTTCCAGCACGCCGCCGCCGGTTTTCACGCCAACCGCTTCGCCGACGGTTTCCACCGGGACCATGACGGTGACTTTTTCGTTTTCGGCGACTTCATGAAAATCCACGTGCAACACCTTGCCATCGAGCGGATGATGCTGAACTTCCTGAACGAGCGCGAGGCGCTTGGCGCGCGCGTCGTTCTCCACGGACAAATCCACCAGGAGATTCTCGGAGGCGGAATGATGGATCAGATCGCTGATTTCCTTGGCGCTGATTTCAAGGTTCTGCGGCTTGATTTCGCGGCCGTAAATGATGGCCGGTACGCGACCCGTCTCGCGCAACTTTTTGACTCCGCCCCGACGCGTCTGCGTCCGGGGATACGCTTTCAATGGCACCGATTTCATGCTTAAAATACTTTCCGGCGGGCTAACTCGTGCGCCCGCCTTTGAATTCAAAGAGCGAGTTCACCGACGAATTGCTGTTGATTCGCTTGATGGCTTCGCCCAAAAGCCCCGCCACCGACAAAGTGGTTATTTTTACACCGTCAATTGCGGGGCGTTGGACTGTATCAGTTGTAATCAATTCGTCAATCACCGATTTTCGCAATCTTTCGATGCCCACGTTGTTGAGAATGGCGTGGGAAACGCAGGCCAGAATCTGTTTAGCGCCTTTTTTCTTCAACAACGCCGCTGCCGCCGTCAAGGTGCCCGCCGTTTCCGTCAAATCGTCCACCAAAAGGATGTTTTTACCCCGGATTTCGCCGATGACGGCCATGGATTCCACTTCCGTCGCGTTTTTGCGCCGCTTGGCGACGATGGCCAGGCCCGATTCCAGCACCTGCGAATACGCGTGCGCCATCTTCAAACCACCCACGTCCGGGCTGACCACCACGAGGTCGGGCAGCTTTTTCTTCTTCAAATACTCGTACATGACCGGCGCGGCATAGAGATGGTCCACCGGAATGTCGAAAAACCCCTGAATCTGCTGCGCGTGCAAATCCACCGTGAGGATGCGGCTGACGCCCGCCGCCACCAGCAGGTTGGCGATAAGCTTGGCGGTGATGGGCACGCGCGGCTGGTCCTTGCGGTCCTGCCGGGCATAACCGTAAAACGGCAGCACGGCGGTGATGCGCGAGGCGCTGGCCCGCCGCAACGCGTCAATCATAATGAACAACTCCATCAAATTGTGGTTGGTCGGTGGCGACGTCGGCTGGACCACAAACACGTCCTCGCCGCGCACGTTCTCCTCGATTTTGATGAATGTTTCGCCGTCAGGGAAGGGTTGGATGGAGCACTTGCCCAATTCCATGCCGATGGATTTGCAGATTGAGCGAGCCAAAGGCTCATTGGCGGTGCCGCTGAAAATTTTCACAGGTCAATTATGTTTCTGCTCAAAAACGGGAAAACCGCCGCAATCGGCGGATGAAAATACGGGATGACTTTAGCAACGAACAGGCTTGGCGCAAGCGGAAACTGCGCGTATCGGTCATCGGTGTTGACACTAGACCGCCTGGCAGCGCGAGCGGAGTTCTATTTCGCCACCAACGCGGCCTCGATGGCTTGAGTGACTTTCGTCGAGTCGGGTTTTACCGGCGAATTGAAACGGTTCAGGATTTTCCCGTCGCGGCCAATCAGGAACTTCGTGAAGTTCCAACCGATGTTGCCGGGGAACGGCGAGTCCCTGCCCGCCAGCAGCACGTAAAGCGGACTACGGTTGGCGCCATTGACTTCAATCTTGTCAAACATCGGAAAGGTCACGTCGTACTTCGAGGTGCAAAACTGTTTGATTTCCGTGTCCGTGCCGGGTTCCTGGTGGGCAAACTGGTTGCAGGGAAAACCGAGCACGACCAGCCCCTGGTCCTTGTACTTTTGGTAAATCGCCTCCAAGGCCGTGTATTGCGGAGTGAATCCGCATTTCGACGCGACGTTGACGATGAGCATTACCTTGTCCTGGTATGGCTTCAACGAAGTGCTGTTGCCGTCAATGTCCTTGAGCGGAATGTCGTAAATGGATTCGACCGCGCCGGCGGCGAGGATTTGAATAAATGTAATTGCGACCAGTAGTACAAATGCTTTCATGCCCGGAACAATGCCTCTGCCGACGCCGGCTGTCAATTGCCGGATAGGTCAACGCACAACTTTCGGTGGGGCGAGCGTCCTCGCGAGCCGTCGCCGCTACGCTTTGATACGCCAAGGCCGGCTCGTCAGTAGCCTCGCCCCACCAGGCTGACCCGCTGCCAGACCGGGTTATCTCGCAATCCATCCGCCACCGACAACCAGATCGTCCTGATAAAACACCGCGGCTTGTCCGGGTGTGATGGCGCGCTGGGCGGAATGCAATTTCACTTTTACCGAGCCGTTGCCGGTCGGCGTCACCGTCGCTGGTGTGCCGGGATGGTTGTAACGGATTTTGGTTGTGACTTCGATTGGCTCGGACAATTTGTCGAACGGAATCCAGTTGCAATGGTTCGCGGTGAATTCGTCGCGGTCGAGCGCGGAATCGTCGCCGACCACGACGCGATTGTTTTCCGCATCCAATTCGACAACGTACACAGGTTCGGGCGTGGTGATACCGAGGCCGCGCCGCTGGCCGATGGTATAAAATTCAATGCCGTCGTGATGACCGAGGACTTGGCCGCGCAAATTCACAATCTCGCCGCGGTGCTTTTGGACGAGGTTCGCCTGCTGGAGGAAGCCGCCATAATTGTTGTCCGGCACAAAACAGATTTCCATGCTTTCTTCCTTGTCGGCGGTTTTCAAACTGCAATGCCGCGCCACTTCGCGCGTGTCGCTCTTGGTCTTTTCGCCGAGCGGAAAAATTGCGCGCGCCAGTTGGTCCTGCCGCAACGAGAAAAGGAAATAGCTCTGGTCCTTCTTCAAATCGCGTCCCCGCTTGAGTAGGTAGCGACCCTTGGTAGGGACGCGCTGCTGCGCGTCTTGGCCGAGCGGCAACTCGGCCCTGCCAGCCGGGTGGGGGGAATGTTCAATCCGCGCAAAATGCCCCGTTGCGATAAAATCTGCGCCAAGCTGGGTGGCGCGGTCAATGAGCCGCCCGAACTTCAGGTTTTGATTGCACATCACACACGGATTCGGCGTGCGACCGGCCTTGTATTCATCCGCGAAGTATTGGATGACGTGCTTCTGAAATTCCGCCGCCTCGTCAATGAGGTAATACGGGATGTCCAGCCTGTGGCAGACGGCGCGCGCATCGGTGACGGCCTGCGGGCCGCAGCACTTGTCCTCGGCGCGGTTCACGCAATCCTGCGGCCAAAGCTTGAGCGTGATGCCGATGACCTCGTAGCCCTGCTCCAGCAAAAGCGCCGCCGTGGCGGAGGAGTCCACTCCCCCGCTCATGCCGCAGACAACGCGCTGGCGCTTTTGCGAATTCACAGACACACATTATACAAGGCATAAGCGATGTGTAAAATGGTTTGCGAAACCCGTGATGCCGGCTATTCATGCACTTCCTAATCAAAAAGGTAACAACGAATTTTCAGTTTTTGACAGGTGCAAAACAGATGAACGCGAGAAAATGACTTAACTTACTTAACGAACCCAGCGACCGTCGCTGAAAACGCCCGGTCGGTTGCAAGAGTTGCTGACAAATTATCCGAACCGTCCGCCTGCCCAGCGGGGCGCGGTTCGCTTCCACGCCCTAGTTAGGCCGATTCATCCCATCCGAAAAGTTCGCAGAATAAGGGGCCACTTCACAGGCACACGACCATCGCGCCACACGCCGGCGAAAGCCGGCTGAAACTGCTTCGTGATATCTTCGCCAGTGTGTTCGCAATGATAGCGGGTCGCCGACCATGATCGCAGGTGAGCGAGATAATCATCCAACTCCCACTGCGCGGACGCTTCAAAGGACGGACTGGGAATTTCGTGAAGCGGCGGGTTTATCGAAACATAACCTTCGTGTAGAATACGACTCCGTTCCGGCCACGAGGAGTGAATCACCGCCTTAAAATCCTCAAGCACTCGATCAACTTCAGGCGCTACCACCGGCCAGTTGTAGCCCCAGAAAGCCAGGGCGCCACCATTTTTCAACACCCGCGTCGCTTCGGCCCAGAATTGGGTGAGATCGAACCAATGCAACGCTTGAGCAACCGTGACCAAGTCCACTGAATCTGACTCGATGCCGGATTTTTCAGCTGATGCCACGCGATAGGAAATGCGTGGGTGCGGCGGTGCCAATGCCAGAAGTTCTTTGCTGATGTCCGTTGCAATCACCTTCGTGAACATTCGGGCCAAATCAAACGCTGCTTGACCCGAACCGGTCGCGCAGTCCCAAGCCAGACCGTGCTCATGGCATTGAGCGCCCAAGAAACGGTATAAATCCTCGGGATAGCCGATGCGACCCACAGCGTATTGACTGGCGATGGAGGAAAAGTGGTCTTGTATTTGAGTCATATCATCGGATGGTGGCATGAGGTTCGACCGGATGGATTGCTCACGATCAAGCGCAGCGAACCCTCAAAAAACGGTTTCTTGCGCCATTTGCCATACTTGCGATCCCACTCGCCGGAGGCCAATTCGCCCCCGAGCGTCTGGACGAAGTGAGCCTGTTCTTTTTCAGGGACAAAGCTCCACGCCGACTGGGAACGTCTTACCGCAGCATCAAGAAACGCCTCGGGTCGCGCATAGTAAGCTTCGGTAAAACCATCCGCACAATCAATCGGTATGGGAATGACTTGGACTTCGGTTGAACCGCCAAGGCCGTTGGTGATTTTCTCCATGCTCGGGTAGCGCCGACGTTCGACGGAAATCAACTCTGGAGCGTAATGCGCCAGCCAATAGCAATCCAAGGCATCACCGTCAAAGGTAAGCACGGCAATCGGGCCACGAGTAACGCGACGCAACTCCCGCAATCCTTTGTCGAGATCGCGCCACTGATGCATGGTCAGAAGCGCCATCGCCGCATCAACCGACTGATCATCCAGCGGCAACTGCTCGGCAATGCCGTGAATGGCCGGGGAAAGATGACCGGGCCGTTGCGCCCGCATGGTCGCTGAAGGCTCGATGGCCAGGACGTAACGATCTGTTGGCTCATACGAGCCCGCACCCGCACCGACGTTGAGAACAGTTCGGGCATCGCCGAGCGCCCGATGCACGTAAGCAGCGATCCGCGGATCGGTGCGACGGATGCCCGCGTAACCTTGTCCGTGTCGGCTGTAATCTACGTCGCCTGCTGCCACTTTGCTTTCGGAAGAGTCTGTCATATGTCCGCAGTTCCGTAAGGTTCTCAACGACCTCATCATTTGTGACTCCGGGCTTGTTCAACCGTTTGTCGGATCGCACTGACGATCAACTCGGGTTCTAACACGGGCACGTTATGCCCGCTGTTTTCGGTGATGATGTGTTGTGCGTTGGGCACAGTTTTCAGCCACTCGTTATGGAACTTCAGCCACATCTGATGGCCCATCCTGTATTCCTGCTTTTGCTCTTCGGTCACGAAACCGGGAAAAATACGCGGCCCCATTCCAGTGATCAGAAGCACCGGAATTCCTTCGGGCAAACGGCTCTCGTGGGCCTCGGTGAGACTGGCCTGAATCTCTTTCCATTCTGCATCCTGTCTTTCAGCGTGGTTGGTTTCCCGCCCCTCATTCCAGTAAATAAATTCTTCCTGGGTCGGATCAATCAGCACCAGTCCTGCAACTTCATCCGGATACATGCCGGCAAAGACGCGGATCAGCGGACCGCCGAAAGAATGGCCGACGAGAACGTAAGGCGGCGGCACGTTCGCGTTATGAAGTGCGGAGTGTAATTCGCGCGCCACTTGTTTTGCGTCGCGCGGTTGCGGGCCGGGTTCAGAGAGGCCGGTGCCCGCGCGATCGTAGGAGACCGTCCGGGTGAATTGGCTCACCGCCGGCTGCACACGTTCCCATCCCTCCAACGGGCCGCCCGCTGCGGGGCTTCCGCCGGTTTCAAATACCACGCTCGGACTTCCGTGACCCGCGACTAACATGCGAATTTTGTGCCCGCCGACGTCAACGTAGGTGAAGGCGAATCGGCCGGGGTCGAGTGCCAGCGCAATTGCGGCGCAACTAACCATGGCAGCAACAACCGGAAAAATTTTGCGTATCGGCATCATTTGAATTGCGTGAATGACCGCATAAAACGGCTGGCTGGTTAGCGATGACGATTTCCCTCCAACGACGAAGCGGCAAAGCCCAATCGCGCGATTGGGAAAAGCAGCAGCGCCGCGAGCAAATAGACATGTGTCTGTCGGTAAACGTCGAAAGGCGGACTGGCGAGAATCGCCAGTGTGAGAAAACAAAGTGTGGAGGCGATCCACATCAGTAAATACTGGCGGGCGTGGCGCGGAGCAATGTTCCTCCACGAAAAGACGGCGACCCACAGTTTCGCAATCACCAGTAGGGCGAGGCACCAACCGAGAACTTGGACGGCGATGGATTTTCCCAGCTCAGGGTTGCGTTGGAGCAGATGGTCAATGCTGCCCGACCAGATGGCGCAGGCCAGCAGCGCCAGCAGCGGAACGAGCACTTGCAGCCCAATCGAACCGAAGTAATACATACGACGCCCGGAGAGTCCCGTCCACAATCCATTTACCATCAATCGCCAGGTGAGAATCATCAAGGCAACAAAAGACAAGGCGAGGATTTCGCGCCAGGAATTGGGATGGAACATGCGGAACTGGTAGAGCATTTTCTGTAGTTCCAAACTGTCCGCCCAGACGGAAAGCCAGAGGGTCATGAAAAGCACGACCAAAATCCATGTGATGAAAACACTTAACGCGGCCACTTTCAGCTTTGCGACGATGAATTCCGTGGCGGTCAACGGGCGAACGGCAAGAAACTGGGGAACGGACAAGTTCGTAGAAAAGAGATCTGGCTTGGCAAAGCCTTTGCCGATGAGAAATCCAAGAATCAGCGGAAGTCCGACAACCCAACCGAGCGCGATGACGGTGAATTGCGGGTCGGTCCGGAATCTCCACGACAGCGGGCCGATGACGACCAACAGCGCGAAGCCAACACAGACCGGCAGAAGAAGCCCGGCACGCCGCCACTCAAACCAGAACTGAGCTGCGGCGGGTGATTTGAAATCTCTTGTTCGCCTGGGCAAAAGATCCGTGAGCCATTCGACGAGAAGCTTAAGCCAGTTTTGCCGGCAGCCTCCGCCGTGTCTTTGGCCCGCGACGGATGCCCAGGCCGTCACAAACGCAACGGGTAATGTTCCCAGCACGATGGGGATCAATCGTTCCTCTGAAAACCACAGGGACGAAACCGCGTTGACCTTTTCAAGAGCCGGAAGAACGGCCACCAGAATGCCGCTCACGCCACCGATGCTCAGAACAATGGTTCGCAAGATGCGGAAATCGGCCAGACTCCAGAGCGTCGTCTGATAATACAAAACATACGCCCCCAGGATGACGGCATACCATAGCGGTCGGTCAATTTGGCTGTGCGTCCAAACAAGTTTAATCCAGGCAAGGTAAAGCAGTTCGATGGTCACCAACCCGAGCACCATCGGCACGGCGACGAGTTTCCACGTCGGCACAGGCAGCGTGAAGATCCGGTAAGGAAAGCCGTTCCATTCTTTGGTCGGGTTGGCTTCCGTGCAGTTTAAGAGGCCCATCAAGAACACAACCGACAAGACCATGGCGATTCCGAAAACCGCGGAAAACAAAGCGTGGTTCGTGTCCGGGATGACCAGATTGATGAACGCACAAAACGCAAGGCAGATCAGCACCAGCCAGACGGAACGGCGGCCTCGCTTCCAGATTTCCCATGCTAGTGCTGCGACTGGAGAATGCATGTTTTGTATTTGAGAATGATCAGGACCGTTGGGTAGAAATGTTCGCGCCCGCGTGAGCCACGAAGATTTCGTTGAGGGTCTGCGCACGATCATCTACGATCCGCGCTCCAAGACCAGCCGCGATTTCCGGCAAATGATCCCGCCAGCCGTTGCACATCACCGACCACTCCTTTCCGCTACCCGAGATGCTCAACGCACCAGCAATGATCGGCGCTCTGGTTTGCGAGGTCTCGAAATGCAGTGTGAACTGGCGATGCTGCAACTTGATTTCATCGAGCGAACCGCACAAAACGATCCTGCCTTGATGCAGCATCGCGATGTTGTCCGACACGCGTTCAATTTCTTCGAGCAAATGCGACGAAAAGAAAACCGTCCGGCCTTCGTCCGCCACCGTGCGGATGACTGCCTCCAGAATGTCGCGGCGCACCAGCGGATCGAGACCCGAACTCGGCTCGTCCAAAAGCAGCAACTCGGGGCGGTGCGCCTGCGCCACGAGCAAACCGGCCTTGGCCAGTTGTCCTTTGGAAAGAGTGCTCAGTCGTTGTGTCGGATTGAGTCCAAATTGTTCGCGCAACTTCTCCGCATAAGCCGCATCCCACTTCGGATAAAACGCCCGCGAATAACGCATCAATTCATCCACGCGCATCCAGCCGGGCAAGTCCGGTTGCTCGGAGAGATAACCGATGCGTCCCAGCACGGAAACCTGATCGGAAACGGGATTGAGGCCGAAGACTCGCACGCGTCCCGTTTCCGCGCGTAGAAGGCCGAGAATGTGTTTGATCAAAGTGGTTTTGCCCGCACCGTTCTCGCCCACCAACCCGAACACGCCGCCCCGTGGGACATGAAGCGACACGTCGCTCAAGACTGTCTTGGAACCAAATCGCCGCGCCAGGTTCGTGATGGAAACCACGGCCTCGGCGGAAGATGGCGAAGGAAACTTCATTTTGTCACCTCCTCGTCCATCACTTGCTCACGCTCACGCATCAACTTGATGACTTCACTCAAATCAACGTCGAGATGCCTCGCCTCGGTCAGCAAGGCATCAATTCGTTTGGCGAGGATTTTGGTTTTCTCTTTTTGTGAAATGGAACTTCGCGCCTCGGAAACATACGTGCCCGAACCGTGCCGCTTGGTCACGATGCCGGCGCGTTCCAATTCAAGATAAGCCCGCGCCACGGTGTTGGGGTTCACCGTCAGTTGCTCCGCCAGAACGCGGATGGGCGGTAGCTCCTCGCCCGGCTGCAATCGTCCCGCCGCAATGAGGTATCTTACCTGGCTGATGATTTGATGATAAATCGGCACGCCATCCGAAACGGAAACTTGAATTTGCATATCTGTGTATTACTACAATAATACACTTTGTCAACACCAATGTTTGCCTCGGCTACGCTGGGGGCGCATATCAAAAAAATTGGAAGTTTCCCCGCTCATGCCGCAGACGACGCGCTGACGCTTTTGCGAATTCACAGTGGGACATTATACAATGCGCGGGCGGCGTGTAAAATGGTTTGCGAAGTGAGCGAAAGGAAAATTCTGCCGTGTTAAAGCTTGCCAAGTCTCCAACTGTTTTTTTATTTCATTGCTGAACGCGTTGCCCCGTTTCCTCAAGACCCGACCCCATTTGATAATATTTATCCCCCTCAACGCGGAGTTTGTATTGGGCGCGGGTGCCAACATAATTGGTCATGTTGCCCGTCCCCGATTCGACTGTTTCCGTGTAGAGATTGCCCTCGATTTCGTAAGGTCCACTGGCTGAGTAAACGATATTTGATTTGGAGTCATAGGTGACAATGGCCCAGTTTGTTATAGTCCAGGTCTTTAGATGGGGATAGTTCTTTGGGTAATGGGCAAACTTGGGGTTGCCCTGCAATCTTTTGTCGGTGATGATCCAAACGCCTTCAAGCTGCCGCCTTGTTTCGCTGTCGTTGGCTTGTCGCGCGAGCAACTTTTGCATCAATGATTGATGTAGAATCTCATAGGCCACGAAGTCTTTTTTGCGGTCCGCCCGCGCCTTTGATTCCAAGACTGTAACCGTGGTTCCGACGGCGAGTAAAATTCCCACGCTCGCAACGACTGCCGTTTTCATTTTTGTCCATGCCATAATTTTCAATGCTCCTTGGATGAGGGTTAAGGTTGAACCGCTGGCCGCCGCGCCTTTGGCCACGGCCACGGCGGTCACAGATTTTGCCAGCGCCACGGGCGCGGCTTGAATCGAGTTGGCAGAAATGTTTCCGGCGATGGCCGCTGCCGTTGAATCCACACTACGTTTCGCGAAAAATGATCGCAGCTTCTCCAGCGCGCGGCACGCGCGCATTTTCGCCGCGTCCTCGCTCGCACCCAGCGCCGCGCCGACTTCCGCAAAAGTCTTGTTTTCAAAAAATCGCAGCACGAGCGCGTCGTGATCTTTTTGGCCAAGTTTCTCCATCGCGCCGTCCAGCAATGGAGCGATTTGCTGCCAGGTTTCTTCTTGAATTTGCGGCGACGAGGCGTCGCCACCACGAGTCAAAATGGATTGCATGTAGGTCTCCTGTTCGCAACGTTGCCGCCGGCGTTGAATCGTCAGCGCGTTGGCGCTGGCGTAGCGCGCCGTGCGGCAAAGCCAGCCGGCCAAAATTGTTTTGTCGCCGAGCGAGCCTGCCTTGCGCGCCAGGATGATGAACACCGCCTGCGTGATTTCCTCGGCCAGTTGCGGGTCGCGCACCTGACGCACCGCAACGGAATAAACCAGATTGACATACTGCGAGACGAGCGAGGCAAACGCCTCCTCGGAATTGCACCGGGCGTATTCCCTCAGCAGGGCCAGGTCGTCATTCATGATTTCACCCATACATTTACGCCGGTCCCCAAAAGGTAACAGATTATTTTCGCGGAGCGCGGACGGCTTGGCTTCGTTACACTTTAAGTTTTGGCCTGTCGGGGAAACAGGCTAAAGCCTGCACTCCAACCACAAACTCCATTTTTACAAATGTTGCCATTTTAAGTACCTTGGGCAGGTCAATGGGTACTGCCGTTAAAACCATTTTGTTGGCCGCCAGCTTGAACTTGATTCCAGCGACAAAGACCCTCGCCGGCCCGCCGTTTCTGACGGACGACCCGGAGCCGGTGGATTATCGCCATTGGGAATTTTATCTCTTCGGCAACGGCGATCATACCAGCGTCAACGATTACACCATCAACGGCCCGGCGGTGGAATTGAATTACGGCGTGCTGCCGGACACGCAGCTTCACCTGATCGTGCCGATGACCACCGTGGGCGCCAACGGCGCGCCGACCGAGGCCGGTCTGGGCGACACGGAGTTCGGCGTCAAATACCGGTTTCTCCATGAAACCGACCGCTGGCCGCAAATCGGAATTTTTCCGATGGCGGAACTGCCGACCGGCGACGCCGACCGCGGTTTGGGCAATGGCCGGACTTGGTTTCGCCTGCCGTTGTGGCTGCAAAAAAGCTGGGGGCCGTGGACGACTTACGGCGGCGGCGGCGCGGCGTTGAATTCCGCGCCTGGCCAGCACGATTATCCGTTCGGCGGCTGGCTGGTGCAGCGCGACTTTGGACTGCACCTCACGCTGGGCGGAGAAATTTTTGCACAGGGACAAGACACGGACGACGACAAAGGTTTCGCCGCGTTCAACTTTGGCGGTTCGTGTAATTTCACCGAACATTTCAGCTTGTTGTTCAGCGCCGGACATAGCGTCGCCGGCGATAACCACCTGCTCTGGTATTTTGGGCTTTACTGGACATGGGGACCGGAGAAATCCTCGAAACCGTAATATCACCCAAAAATTGAAAGGAAAAATATGAGCCTCTGGAAAAAAATCTGTGAACCGTCGGGCGCGAACGCCAACGTCCTGATCCGGCTGGTGGTGGGCGGCGTGTTTCTAAACGAAGGCATCCTTAAATTCCTGTATCCGGTCGCGCAGGCGGCTGGCCGGTTCGCCAAAATCGGCATCCCGGATCCCCACTTTTTGGCCCGTTTGTGGCCACGGTGGAAACCGTTTGCGGTGCGATGCTTATTCTCGGCCTGCTCACGCGGCCAGCCGCCATCGCACTGTTCATTGACATTACGGTGGCGATCATTGCCACGAAAATCCCCGTTCTACTGGGGCACGGTTTTCTCGGTTTTGCGTTGATGGACCTGCCGCACTACGGCTTTCTGAGCATGGTGCATGAAGCGCGCACTGATTTTTCCATGTGGCTCGGCCTACTGTTCCTGTTGGCAACCGGCCCGGGCCGATGGTCGGTGGACACGCTGTTGGCGCGACTTTGATTGCCCTTGTCCCGGTCTGGCGGGGGTATCAAAAAATTATCAGAAAACACTTGCGTCCCCGGCGGGGGTTGGTAAGATTGTAAGAGTCTTCCGCGTAGCGGAGGAAGCGACTGGCAAAATAACCAAAAAAGCCTGTTGACATGTGGCGCGGTTTTGGTAAAGTGCGCGCCCTCGATACTCGAACTGAGATGCCGAGTTGAAAGCAGTGATTCGGCTCTCAGGTTTTTTGTCCCCTAAACGGGAAGTGGAGCGGGGCGGGTTTCGGTTTGATTTTTGGTGTTTTTTTTACACCGGTTGCTCTTTGAAAATTGATTTGTGCGATTAGTGAGAGCCCCTTCAAGATTGGCCAGTTAGTTGGCCGATTGCGAAGGTTTTAACCATTAAAGTAAAGCTGCCTGATTTTACGATCAGGCAGGAATCAACTAACGTTTTTTACGGAGAGTTTGATTCTGGCTCAGAACGAACGCTGGCGGCGTGGATAAGACATGCAAGTCGAACGATTACTACCGGGTAGCAATATTTGGTAGTGAGAGTGGCGCAAGGGTGCGTAACACGTGGGTAATCTGCCATGAAGTCTGGAATAACTTGCTGAAAGGCGAGCTAATGCCGGATGTGAACATTGGGCGGCATCGCTTGATGTTCAAAGCTGGGGACCGTAAGGCCTGGCGCTTCATGATGAGCCCGCGGCCTATCAGCTAGTTGGTGAGGTAACGGCTCACCAAGGCTAAGACGGGTAGCTGGTCTGAGAGGACGACCAGCCACACTGGAACTGAGACACGGTCCA
>Ga0335085_10003347_pt1 | contig 27945 bp, 24 predicted proteins | sample Lox_Sample_45_FD_206712 | JGI IMG/M metagenome (GOLD analysis project Ga0335085, IMG submission 206712) | Soil microbial communities from Loxahatchee National Wildlife Refuge, Florida, United States - Lox_Sample_4.5 | ecosystem: Environmental > Terrestrial > Soil > Wetlands | place: USA... | reverse complement strand
TTCGCCAAAGGCATGGTGGTCTTCGCAGGACAGGACGCGGGCGATGAGATCGGCATCGGTAAAGGACACGCGCTATTTTTTCGCCGGCTCGGTATTCCGATTTTTCCTTTCCACCATCCAGACAATGAGAAACGCCAGGCCGATAAATAGAAAAATCAATCCGACTTTGACCGCCAGTGTCATCACGCCGATCCCGAATCCCGCCAAACCCAGGCCCCACCGGAGATCGCTGCTGGAATGGCGCGTGCGATCCGGCTGGGCGATCAATTCTCGGGGAATGGGCACGCCCTTTTCGACCATCGCGCGCAAGGTTTCATGCAGCATTTTGTTTCGACGGGAGCGAAAATATCCGATGATTCCGAAAATGGACGGGATGATGCCGAAAAAACCCAGTATCGCCACGATGTTTTGCACCAGCACGCTGGGGGACAATTTGATCTCCCCGGGATTGGCCGGGCCGGGACTGCCGACAATGTGAAGGCCCCTGCGATCAATGCTGACGGACGGAGGAGGCGCGGGATTGTTCGTGACGGTCCCGCCGGCCGCCGCGGGCTGCGCCCACAACGGGCCCGTGGCGGCGCAGAATAGCAAAATGGCGGCAAAGAAATTCCTGAATGTGGTATTCATGTTGGTCGATCGCATTTCGAGTTGTTTATAGAAGAGATGCCCCGATCAACCCGTTTGGATTCAAAATCTTTGGCTGGTGCGCATAACTTGTTGCCGCGACGACTTATTACGATGAAGTGGCGCCCCGATGTCGGCCCCGGGTCGACCACCAACTTGCCCAAAGCGATGAGCCTTCCACCCGCGCAGCGCTTCGCGCTCCAAATGCGCGCTGGAATCGAACAGAAACCGACTTAATTAGTCGTGAGTCGTTGATCGAAATGGTGGAGGTGGCGGGAGTCGAACCCGCGTGCCCCTGACCTTCGCGAACCGCATCTACCGGTGTAGCGCTGACTTGATCTCGCCGCCGTCATGCGTCAACGCGCGCTCGACGACGGCCAGCCACCGAAGCGAAGGTACGGCCCGCGCGTCGGCGGCGAGCGCGCGGGTTATGCCTGCTGTCGACGTTCGCACCGGCCAGCAGGCGTCGCCGGGCGGACGAGGCGGCCGTTTAATTAGGCCGCCAGAGGCATTGCTTCGTAGTTGCCGTTTATTGGTTTCGAAGGAGATTAACGAGCGGCTTCGGCGCTCGACAGGCAGCGGCGCGCTCCAACCAAGGGTCGAATCCGGAACACCCCCAAAAGAAAAAGTGACATGGGGCAAGCAACAAGGCTCAGGACTGCAAAAAGGCGGATGGCGCGGAAGCGATCAAAGAACGAGCCAGACAATATGCGGCGGTCGGCGGTCGAAGGCAAGCGCGGTGAGAAGCCTGCCCGGGCGCGTGTTTATTTTTGCGTTGCCTGCCAGCGTAAGACTGCGGCTGCGGCGAGAAAATGAACCGGCGGGAGTCGCGGTGGCGGCCGGTGTCATCGCGGATTTTTTCGGCTGAAAATATCGGAGAAAGCGGCCGGAAAATACCGGCGGCCGGGCCGCGTTCACTTCGGCAGCAGGTCGGCGACGAGCGACTTTTCCTCCTTCAGTTCGGCTTCGGTCGCGGCGATCTTTGTCTTGCTGAAATCGCTCAGCGGCACGCCGGGGACGATGCCCCACTTTTTCCCGTCGCTGCGGATCGGATAGCTGAAGATCAGCCCTTTTTCGATGCCGTAGCTGCCGTCGCTGCAGACGGAGACGCTGAACCAGTCGCCGGCGGGGGTGGGCGTGGTCAGCGCACGGACGGTGTCGACCACGGCGTTGGCGGCCGAGGCGGCGGAGCTCAGGCCGCGGGCCTCGATGATGGCCGCGCCGCGTTTCTGCACCGTGGGAATGAAGGCGTCCCTGAACCAGGCGTCGTCCTTGATCACGGCGGGCGCGGGCTGGCCGCCGATCTTCGCGTTGGCGAAGTCCGGATACATGGTGGAGCTGTGGTTGCCCCAGACGGCGAGATGGGAAACGGCGGTGACGTCGGCGCCGGCTTTTTTCGCGAGCTGGGTTTTGGCGCGGTTCTGGTCGAGCATGGTCATGGCGAACCAGCGGTCGGCGGGCACGGCCGGAGCGTTGTTCATGGCGATGAGGCAGTTCGTGTTGCAGGGATTGCCGACGACGAGCACGCGCACGTCGGCCGCGGCGTTTTTGGCGATGGCCTGGCCCTGGCCGGTGAAAATCCTGCCGTTGATGCCGAGCAGGTCCTTGCGCTCCATGCCGGCCTTGCGCGGGACGGAGCCGACGAGCAGAGCCCAGTGGACGCCCTTGAAGCCTTCGTCGAGCGAGGCGGTGGGCACGATGCCCTTGAGCAGCGGGAAGGCGCAGTCGTCGAGCTCCATGACCACGCCGTTGAGGGCCTTGAGCGCGGGCTCGATCTCGATGAGATGGAGCACGACGGGCTGGTCGGGGCCGAACATCGAACCGGAGGCGATGCGGAAGAGGAGCGAATAGCCGATCTGGCCGGCGGCGCCGGTGACGGCGACATGAAGAGGGGATTTCATAAGCGGAGGAAATTAACCATGATTTTTTTGGGATGACACGCACGAATTATTTTTGCCGGACAATTTGACCTCGCCGCCGGTGAAGGGGCGAATTCAGCGCAAGGCGAGGTCGGCCGCCGGGGATGAAAAACAGGCTCGCATGTCGGGAACATTCATCGACACAATCGGTATTGTTGGAGTACGGCGCGACCGCGCAAGTGCCTGTCCCTCTCCCCCCGAAAGCAACCATGCCTGCGTTTGATCTCCCCCTTTTTTTTTCCGCGTGGCTGCGCGAGCCGCGCCGCGTGGCGGCGATCGTGCCTTCGGGCGCCGCCTTGGCCAGCGCGATCACGGCCGGCATCACGCCGGACTGCGCGCCGGTGATCGAGCTCGGCCCGGGCACCGGCGTGTTCACCCGGGAGCTGCTGGCGCGCGGCATTCCCGAGGCTGATCTTGCGCTGATCGAATCCGGCGCCGAATTTGCGCGCGTTCTTCGCCGCCGCTTTCCCGCCGCGCTGGTCGTGACGGCGGACGCCGCGTGCTTGAAGGAAACGACCCTGTTTGGCGCCAGGCGGGCCGGGGCGGTGGTGAGCGGACTGCCGTTGCTGACCATGCCGGCCCAAAAAGTGACCGCGATTCTGGAGGGAGCGTTCGATCAGCTGCGGCCGGAGGGCGCGTTTTATCAGTTTACCTACGGCTTTGGCTGTCCGGTGCCGCGGCGCGTCCTCGACCGGCTGGGCTTGAAAGCGGCCCGCACCGGCGGCGCCCTGATCAATATGCCGCCGGCTTCGGTTTACTGCATTCGCCGGCATTTGGCATGACGGCAGGGCCGGAAACGGCGCAAGCCGGCGGGCCGGACGTCAGCCAAAGCGCGGCGCAAGCGCGGCGTGGACTTCGCGCACGAGGGCCTCGGTCGCGGGCCAGTCGATGCACCCGTCGGTGATGCTGACGCCGTAGCGGAGTTTTTCGCGCGGCTGCGGGAAGGGCTGGGTGCCGGCCTCGAGGTTGCTTTCCAGCATCCCGCCCATGATCGAGGCGTTGCCGGCGGCGATCTGCCCCAGGATCGCGCGCATCACCTCGGGCTGGCGCTCGGGCTGTTTGGCGGAGTTGTCGTGCGAGCAGTCCACCAGGATGGATTCCGGCAGGCCGGCCTTGGCCAGGAGCTGCTCGGTCTGCGCAACGTGCGCGGGCGAGTAATTTGGGCCGGAGCCGCCGCCGCGCAGGACGACGTGGCAGTTGGGGTTGCCGCGTGTGACGACGGCGGAGGCTGCGCCGTCGAGGTTGATGCCGAGGAAAGTGTGGGGCTGGGCGGCGGCGCGGATGGCGTTGATCGCGGTCTGGATGGAACCGTCGGTGCCGTTTTTGAAGCCGAGCGGCATGGACAGGCCCGAGGCCATCTGGCGGTGGGTCTGAGATTCGGCGGTGCGTGCGCCGATGGCCGACCAGCAGACCAGATCGGCGATGTATTGCGGTGTGATGGGATCGAGCAGTTCGGTGGCGGTGGGCAGGCCGAGGTCGAGCACGTCGCGCAGGAATTTCCGGGCCAGCCGCAGGCCGGCCGCGATGTCGTGCGAGCCATCAAGATGCGGATCCATGATCAGGCCCTTCCAGCCGACGGTGGTGCGCGGCTTCTCAAAATAGACACGCATGACGATCATCACCCTGTCGGCGACGGCGCGGGCGAGGGCGGCGAGGCGTTCGGCGTAGTCGCGGCCGGCGACAACGTCGTGGATCGAACATGGGCCGACAATGAGCAGCAAGCGCCGGTCGTTGGCGAAGATGATGCGGTGGATTTCCTCTCGCGCGCGGGTGACAAAGGCGGCCTGCGGCTCGCTTTTGGGCAGCTCGGCGAGGAGTTGCGCGGGGCTGGGCAGGAGGCGCGTCTCGAGGACGTTGATGTCGGAGGTTTTTTGCACGGAGGGTCGAGACTGCAAAGCGGCCCGATGCGGAGCAAGTCCTTCGTAATGCGGCCAGCCCCCCGGCGGCGGAAAGCGTCCGGCATTGCAGACCATAAAAAGAGAGGCGGGCCGCCTACCCCTAAGCGGCCCGCCCATTGCTTTCTTAGTTACCCCAAAACTCCCGCTAGGCGGGAGAAGTGTGAAAGTCTGATTGAAGTGATAAGACTCTGACCCGTATAGTCAAGCCAAGTTCTAACAATTTTTTAAAATTATTATAAGGTGTTTACCTTAAAAGATTAAAATTCATGGGAAATCCATCTCCATTCGAGATGACAGTTTACCTCTGGCGCCCGGCGGCGTGGCTGCGGGTGGCGGGAGCGGATGCGACCAATTTTTTACAAGGACAGTTTACCAACGACCTGCGCGGGCTCTCGACTGCTCCGGCGGTGTATGGCCTGTGGCTCGATCAGAAAGGGCATGTGCTGGCCGACAGCTTCGTCCTGCGGGCGGGTCCGGAGGCTTTTTGGGTCGGCAGCTATTTTTCGCCCGCGGCCGTGTTGCGCCCACGGCTCGAGGCCTACATCATCGCCGATGACGTGACGGTGGAGGACCAAACCGCGGCCTGGGCCGGGGCCTCCCTGATCGGCGCCGGGGCCGAGTCCGCCGCCGGCGAGTTCGACGCGCCGCTGCGGTTTGCGGGCCGGCGGTCGGCGGAACCGGGGGTGGAGATGGTGTTCGCCGCCGACGCGCTCCCGGCGGTCGAAGCGCGGGTCGCGGCGCGGCGCTGGCCGCGGCTTTCCGCGGACGAGATGGAGCGCCTCCGTATCCAATCTGAAATTACATCGGTGTCGCGCGACATCGGGCCCGGCGATCTGCCGAACGAAGGCGGACTCGAGGCGGACGCCGTTTCCTACACGAAGGGCTGCTATCTGGGGCAGGAAGTGATGGCACGGTTGAAGTCGATGGGCCGGGTGAGGCGGCGCCTGTTGCGCGTGGCGGGCGCGGGCCCGGTGCCGGCGCTGCCCGCGCCGCTGTTCCAGGGCGGAAAAAAAACGGGCGAACTGCGCTCGGCCGCGGCGGAAGGCGGCGGTTTCATCGGGCTCGCGCTGCTCACGCTCCTCGGGCTGGATCCGCCGGCGGGGCTGAGTTTCACGCCCGGCGGCCCGCCGGCCGTGCGGCTGGCCGCGCCGGACGACGCGCAATGACGCATGATTTGGCTCGCGCGGGCCGAATTTTTGGAGCAAGTCAGTTTATTTTAGGCATGAAGAAAACCCTCATCGCCAAGTTTCAGGCCATGTACGGCCGGCCGCCCTCGGTGATTGCGCGTGCGCCGGGCCGCATTGAATTCATCGGCAACCACACCGACTATAACGGGGGCACCGTGCTGGGCGTGCCCATCGACCGGAGCGTGTGGGTGGCGCTGGCGCCGGCGGAGGACGGGTCGCGGCGGTTTGCGACGGATTTTTCGCCGGAAACGGTTGTGGTGCCGGCGACCCAGTTGAAAAAACAGTCCGGGGCGGCCAGCTGGGCCAATTATCCGCTCGGCGTGCTGGCGGCACTGCCGACGTTCGGCCTGCCCGCCCCGGGTGCGTTCGATTATCTCGCCCTGTCCGATCTGCCGGTGGGCGCGGGACTGAGCAGCAGCGCGGCCATCGAGCTCGCCTCGGCGCTGGCGTTTCTCGCCCTCACCGGCCACACCGTGGCACGCGACATCCTCGCGAAAATCGGCCGCCATGGGGAAAACAATTTTGTCGGCGTCCCGTGCGGCATCCTCGACCAGGGCGTGTCGGGCTTTGGCGAGAAGGACCATCTGGTATTCATCGATTGCCGCGGACCGAGCTTTGCCCCGGTGCCGCTGCCGGCGGGGGCGCACTTCTGGATTTTCAACACCCATACGAAGCACGCGCTGGTGGACGGTCTTTACGCCGCGCGGCACCGCGAGTGCATGGAGGCCGCGCGCAGTCTGGGCGTGGCCTGCCTGGCCGACCTGACGCCGGCGGAGTTCGAGAAAAAGAACGGCGTGCTGGCCGAAACGCCGCGACGGCGTGCCCGGCACGTCGTCGAGGAGATCGCGCGCGTCGCCGACTGCGTGGCGGCGCTGCTGGCGAAGGATCTGCCGGCGGTCGGCCGGCTGCTGACGGCGTCGCACCGCAGCTCGCAGACACTGTTCGAGAACAGCACGCCGGAGCTGGATTTTCTGGTCGAGGCCCTGATCGCGGCACCGCACGTCCACGGCGCGCGGCTGACCGGCGGCGGCTTCGGCGGCGCGGTCATGGCGCTGACCAGCGGCACGTTCACCGCGGCCTCCGCGGCGAAGATCGCGGAGCTTTACGAGCAGAAATTCCGGGCGAAGCCCGACGCGTTGCACTGCGTGACCGGCAACGGCGCCGAGGTGATCCGCTGAGCGCCGCTCACAACAGGTCGTTGAGCGCGACGAAATACGCGTCCACGGCGCCGTGCAGCCAGAGAAAATAAAGCGCGGCGGCGATAGCCAGCATCGGGCCGAACGGCACGTGCACACCGAAACCGAGCGCCGTGGGCTGGCCCTCAATCTCGGCTGACTCGGCCGGCAGCGCGGCCTTTTGCGCGGGGAAAAGCTTCTGTCCCGCCAGCGCGATGGCGAACCACACCGTGCCCACGACCGCGCCGCCAAAGATGGCGAAGACCGCGCCGTGCCAGCCGCAAAACGCGCCGATCATGCCGGTGAACTTCACGTCGCCGAAGCCCATGGCCTCTTTTTTCAGCACGGCCTCGGCCGTCAGCGCGATCCAGAGCACGAGGGCGGAGCCGATCAACAGGCCGCGCAGCGCGATCACCCCGGAGCGCATGGCGTCGAGCACGAACACGTCGCCGGTCTGGCCATGCAATGCTGGCACTAGGATCGAGAGCAGCAGGCCGGCGAAAGCCGCGCCGATGGTGAACGGATCGGGAATGATGAAGTGGTCGAGATCGATGAAGGTCGCGCAGATGAGCACGCCCAGGAACACCATGCCGCAGGCGGCCTTGGCCGGCGGGAACAGCAGCCAGCAGGCGAGAAACAGCAGCGCGGTCAGCAATTCGACAAACGGATAGCGCGCGGAGAAATGCCGGCCGCAGCAGCGCGCGCGACCCCGCAGCAGCAGCCAGGACAGGACCGGAATGTTGTCGTGCCAGGCGATGGGCGCGCCGCAGGCGCAATGCGAACCGGGCCGCACGATCGATTTTTCCGCGGGCACGCGGTAGATGACGACATTGAGGAAGCTGCCGACGCAGGCGCCGAAGACGAACGCGAGCGCGGGGAAAAACCACGGCAGCGCAGCGGAAAAATCAGCCAGGGCGGACATGCGGCGGAATGATTTCGGCGTCTGGGGCGGAGAAAGTCAAACGCCGCCGCGCAGGGCGGCCTCGGCCGCGGCCCGCATGACCGGTGCGGTTTTCGCCGCGGGTGCGCCGGTCCAGATTTCGAGCGATTTCGCGCCCTGGTGGACGAGCATGGACAGGCCGTTGGCGCGGGGAATCTTCAATTCCCACGCCTGGGCAAGCAGCGCCGTCTCGGGCGGGTTGTAGATCATGTCGTAAACGCCGGCGGGCTGGGTCAATTTTTCCAAATCGAACGGCGACGGATCATCCGGGTGCAGACCGAGGCTGGTCGCGTTGATGACCAGTGCATCCGCGGGCACGCGGGCGAACGAGGAGTCGGGCGTGAGCTCATGCACCGGAATTTTCCCGGAAATTTCGGAGATTCCCGCCAGCAGAACGGAAAGTTCGGTTATTTTTTTTTGCGTGCGGTTGTGAATCCAGAGCGCGGCGCAGCCTTGCTGCAGGCACTCGACGGCGGCGCCGCGGGCCGCACCGCCCGCGCCAAGCAGGACGATGTTCGCACCGGCGAGGTCGCGTCCAAGCGTTTCCCGCACGGCGGTGGCGAGGCCGTAGCCGTCGGTGTTGTGGCCGTGCCAGCCGCGCCCGGTGCGGACGAGCGTGTTGACCGCGCCGATGGGCCGCGCGGCCGGATCGGTGTCGGCGATGAGGTCGAAGGCGATGATTTTGTGCGGGACGGTGAGGTTGAGTCCGAAGAATTTTTTTTCGTGCAGGAGCTGCAGCGCGCGAGGCAGGTCATCGGGCGTGACGTCGAAGCGGAAGTAGCGCCAGTCGCGGAAGCGCGCGTCGCGCTTGGCCAGCTCGGCCAGCGCGGCATTGTGCATGGGCGGGCTGAGCGAGTGCGCGATGGGATGGCCGAGCACGGCGAGGGCGGTGCCGGAAAACGACCAGGAGGCGAGGTCGTTGAGGGTGAGGACCGGGTTCAAATTTGGATCTTGGATTTTCGGCTTTGGATCGGCCGGGGCAATCCCATCTTCAATCCAAGATCCAAAATCGGAAATCCAAAATCAGGACGAGGCGTGGCGTTCGTAGGTGGCCTCGAACTCCTCGACGAATTCGGTGAAGAGCTGGGCGTGCCGCTGGTCGCCGGCCTGGGTGTAGTGGTTGGCGAGGTTGCGGCAGGAACGGCAGAGCACCTCGCGCACGGGCGTCGGGGCCAGGTCGCTGGTTTTGGGCACGAGATTCTTGCTGCGGAGGAAAGCGAAGAGTTCCTCGGTGGAGCGGAAGACGCCCTTGTCGAAGGCGTCGATGAAAAAGGGCTTGTCCTCGAGATAGCAGCCGACGACGAAGTGCCCCGGCAGGCTGACCGGCTCGAGGGTCAGCCCGAGGCGCTGCGCGACGAGCAAGTAGACGATGCTGAGCGAAAGCGGGATGCCTTTGCGGCGGGTGAGCACCTGGTCGAGGAAGCTGTTGAGCGGATCGGTGTAGTGCTCGACGTTGCCGCGAAAGCCGTATTCGGCGAAGAGGACGCGGTTGATCACGCGGCATTTTTCGCGGGCGGTGGCGGGTTCGAGGATGAGCTCGCGGCAGCGGAGGGCGAGCTCGTCGAGGCTGGCGCAGACCGCGCCGATGTCGAGGTTGGGCCGGACGGTGCGGCTGAGGAGGAGCGCGCCGGTCTCGAGCTCGTAATTGAGCGAACGGATGAAGCCTTTGAATTCGGCGACGGGATCGGTGAACTTCAGCTCGTCGAGAAACCACCGTGCATGCCAGGCGAGGACGCGGTTGGGCCCCTGGGCGACTTCCTTGAGGAAGGGCAGCGCGGCGGTGCCGTGCTGGGTGAAAAGGGAAAGCAGGGCCCGACGCACGGGGTCGCTGGTATCGTCGAGCAAGCCCAGAAGCGCGTTTTTCAAATCAACGCTGAGCTTTTCATTTTCCACGTACATGAGAGGAAAAAAAATTGGCGCGGCCTGCAATCCGGAAACGGCCGGCCAAGGGTAAATTTTTTCCGGCGCCGAATTTTCTTGCACAAAGGACAGGCGCAACAGGTTTGCGTTCACTCGCGCGCGCCGAAAAGCGCCGTGCCGACGCGCACCAGCGTGCTGCCCTCGGCGATGGCGGCGTCGAGGTCGCCGCTCATGCCCATGGAAAGCACGGACAGCGGCGTGGAAAATTCCCGGGCCAGGCAGTCGCGCAGCTGGCGGAGCGCGGCGAAGGCGCGGCGCGCGACCGCCGGGTCGTCGCTGAGCGGCGCGATGGTCATGAGGCCGTCGACCCGGAGGTGTTTTTTCGCCAGTGCAGTCTCGAGCAGCCGCGGGGCGGCGGCGGGCGTCGCGCCGAATTTGGCCGGATCGCCGCCGGCATTGATCTCAAGCAGGATGGGCAGCACCCGGTTGAGGCTCGCGGCGGCGCGGTCGAGGAGATCGAGGAGCTTTTCGCTGTCCACGCTCTGCACGCGGTCAAAATGCCGGGCGGCGAGGCGGGCCTTGTTGGATTGCAGATGACCGATGAGCTCCCATGCGACCGGCGCGGGAGTGCGGGCTTTTTTTTCCACCGCCTCCTGCACGCGGTTTTCGCCCACGGCACGCAGCCCGTAGCGCGCGGCGTATTCCGCCGCGGCCGGCGGGTGGGTCTTCGTCACCGCCAGCAGTTCGACCTCGCGCGGATCGCGGCCGGCGGCGCGGCTGGCCGCCTCGATCTGCCGGCGGACGGCGCCGGCGCGCGCGACAAATTCCTCATAAGCAAGAAACATTATTAATTTCTCTTAAAAAATTGCCTCATGATAAGAAATCTTTATCATGCTTTCATGCAAATCGACAATTTTAAGATTTTTGCCGATCTGGTCGAGACCCGGAGTTTTTCCAAGGCGGCCAAATTAAACAACATCACGCAGTCGGCGGTGAGTCAGCAGGCGCGGGCGATGGAGAAGCATTTCAAGACCCTGCTCATCGACCGCAGCCAGAAACAATTTCAGCTCACGCGCGAAGGACAGCGCGTCTACGAGGCGGCGAAGGAGATTCTGCTGCAATACGACAAGCTCGCGAGCGAGCTGCAGGAGATGAAGAAGATCATCAGCGGGACGATCCGGATCGCGACGATCTACTCGATCGGCCTGCACGAACTGCCCGCCTACATCAAAAAATTTCTCCACGATTATCCCTCGGTCAACGTGCGCGTGGAATACCGCCGCTCCAACCTCGTTTATGAGGACATCCTGCACAACTCGGTCGACTTCGGCCTGGTGGCGTTCCCGACCAAGGTGCGGCAAATCGAGATGATCCCGTTTCGGAACGACCGCCTGGTGATCATCACCCATCCCGCCCATCCCCTGGCGAAAGCCGGCGAGATCGACCTCAAGCAGCTCACCGGTTACAAGTTCATCGGCTTCGATCCGGACATTCCCACGCGCAAGGCGGTCGATCAGATTTTCCGCGACAACCGGATCGAGATCCAGCCGGTGATGGAATTCGACAACATCGAGACGGTGAAGCGCGCGGTGGAGATCGACCACGGCATCGCCATCGTGCCGCAGGCCACCGTGCAGCAGGAAATGAAGCAGGGCACGCTGGCGGTGCTGCCGTTCAAGGGCAAGGAGTTCACGCGGCCCCTCGCCATCTTGCACCGCAAAGGGCGCGTGCTCACGCCGGCGATGAGAAAGTTCATCGAGACCCTGGGCCTCGACCTGCCCGACGCCCGCGAAACCTGACCGTCCGTCCGTCCATCCCGTGCCGGGCGGAACGCCATCTCGCGCACGGGTCTAACGCCCGATGGAATTTGCAGCCTTGACCCCCGCCGCCCCCTCCGCTCCTAACTTGGGAATGGCGAACGGATTGCTCGCAATCTACGCGCTTACCTTGTGCGGCCTGGCCTTTTTTGCCCTCCACCGCATCAAGATCCTGTGGCTCTACTACCGCCACTGCCGCCGCCCCCCGGTCGAGCCGCCGCCCTGGACCGGACCGCGGCCACAGGTGTGCGTGCAGTGCCCGATTTTCAATGAGCCCCTGGTGATCGAGGCGCTGCTGGAAAAAGTCACGGCGCTGCGCTGGCCGGCGGAGCGGCTCGAGATCCAGATCCTCGACGACTCCACCGACCAGACCCGCGAGCTGGTCGAGCAATGGCTGCGGCTGCACCCGGAGGCCGCGGCGCGCTGCGTGCACCTGCACCGGCGCAACCGCCAGGGCTACAAGGCCGGCGCCCTGGCCGCCGGAATGAAGTGCAGCGCGGCGGAATTTTTCGCCGTCTTCGACGCCGACTTCCGGCCCGAGCCCGACTTTCTGGAAAAGCTCGTGCCTTACTTCGCCGATCCACGCGTCGGCGTGGTGCAGGCGCGGTGGGAATTCAGCAACCGCACCGCCAGCCTGCTCACGCGCTGCCAGGGGATTTTTCTCGATGCGCATTTTATCGTCGAACAGGCGGCGCGGTTCTCGGGAGATTTGTTTTTCAACTTCAACGGCACGGCCGGCATGTGGCGCCGCACCGCGCTCGAGGAGGCCGGCGGCTGGCGGGCCGACACGGTCACGGAGGATCTGGACGCGAGCTATCGCGCGCAGCTCCAAGGCTGGAAATTCGTCTATCTCGACCGATATGTCGTGCCGTCGGAGCTGCCGGAGAACCTCACCGCCTTCAAATCGCAGCAGCGGCGCTGGACCAAGGGCGGCATGCAGGTGGCGCGCAAGCTCCTGCGCACCGTGCTCGCCAGCAATCTGCCCGCGCGGGTGAAACGCGAGGCCTTCTGCCATCTTTCGATCGGTTTCGTGCATCCGCTGCTGGTGCTGTTTTCCTTCCTGTTCGTGCCCTGCCTTTATTTCTTCGGCGCACGGCCGCCGCAGGGCATCTGGATGTGGCTCAATCCGCTCTGGATCGTGGCCATCGGCGGCTCGACCGTGACGCTTTATTTCACCGGCCAGTATTTTCGCCAGCGACGCTGGCTCGAAGGCTGCGCCTGGATGATCGGCGCGCCCTTCGTCCTCGCCTTCGGCCTGGCCATGAGCGTGACCGGCTGCGTGGCCGCGCTGGAAGGGCTCCTGACCAAGGGCGGCGAGTTTGTGCGCACGCCCAAGGGCGGCAACGCGGCGTCGGTGGGCGGGCTGGTCGGGCGTTTGCGCAGCCGCACCCTTTTTGCCGTCATCATGGTCATCGAGGTGGCCCTGGGCCTGTGCATGTTCGGAGGCGCGGTCTATTTCGGGGGCAATGAGATGAACTATTATATTGCCGCCATCCTGCTGGTGAAAGCGGCCGGATTCCTGGGCCTGGCCGCGATGTCCGCGCCCGACCTGCTGCCGAGAATGGGCGGACTGCGCGCCTGAGGGCGGGAAGAAGCGGTTGCGCTCGCGCCTCTCATGGGTAGATTCTCCGCCCTTTATGAAATTTTCGCGTTTTTTCCCTGGTCTCGCGGCGGTCCTGGCCGCCGGGTTTTTTCTCGCCTCGCTTCGCGCCGATCCGGTGACGCCGCCCACGCCCGCGCCGGGCTGGACGCTCAAGGACGTGAACGGCCTGCCGGTCAGCCTCGCCCAATTCAAGGGCAAGGTCGTGGTCCTGGATTTCTGGGCCACCTGGTGCCCGCCCTGCCGCTCGGAGATCCCCGGCTACATCGCGCTGCAGAAAAAATACCGGGACAAGGGCCTGGTCATCATCGGCGCTTCCGTCGATCAGGACGGCCCCGCGGTGGTGAAAAAATTCATGGCCGATTTTCACATGAATTATCCGGTGGTGATGGCCGACGACGCCGTCGTCCAGGCCTACGGCAACCCGGATGCGATTCCCACCACCTTCATCATCGACCGCACGGGCAAAATCCGGGACAAAAAAGTCGGCGCGATGGAGACGGCGGACTACGAAAAAGTAATCCAGCAGTATCTCAACTGAGGCGGGCGGGCGGCGCCGCGGCATCGCAGATCGCACGGCATTGCAAAAAGGGAAGGGGCCGGCGAAACCCCTAACGCCGGCCCCATTTATTTCTCTTATCCGGCCTCTCGGCCGGACTCCATGTTACCCCAAGACCCTGCGGTGGCAGGGAACTTTGCCAGTGATAAAAGCAGGCTTCGTGCCAGCGCGGGAGAAATTGCGCCGGCCGCGCCGCGGTCAATTATCCGTGTGGAAACGCGTGATCTCGGCCAGCTGGTCGGCGATGCTGCGGTCGCTGCGGCAGCGGGGCATTTTGTTCTGGCCGCCCCATTTGCCCGCGGAGCGCAGCCACTGCTCGAAAACGCCCGGCATGACCAGCCGCACCACGGGCGGCTCGAGGCCGCCGCCTTTGCGCTTGGCCTCGTAGTCGTCGTTCAGCCGCTGGAGCTCGGCGTCGAGCTCGGGCGCCATGACCGGGCCGGTGGGCGTCTCGATGGTGGGAACCTTGAGTTCGACCCACCATTCGTGCTGGCCGCGCCTGCGGCCGGCGGCGGCGTTCACGAAGAGCGGCGCCACGTGGAAATTGATGATGGTCCAGCCGTGGCGCTTGCAGACGGCGAGGAGCGAGTCGGTGAGCTCCTTTTCGATGACGTGCTCGCCAAAGGCGCTGAGCTGGAGGCGGGTGCGGCCGACGTAGATGAGGCGGGGCGGTTCGGTCGAGACGAAGCGCACCACGTCGCCGATGACGTAGCGGCACAAGCCCGCCGGCGTGGTGAGGAGCAGGGCGTAATCGACGCCGGGCTGGACGTCCGCCAGCGGCACGGCGTGCAGGCCGAGAATGGTCAGGCGGTTTTCGTCGAACTGGCTCATCGGCACGAATTCGAAAAACAGGCCGGTGTCCGCCAGCAGCCGCAGGCCGGCCTCGGGCTCGGCGTCCTGCGCGGCGATGAAGCCTTCGGAAGCCGGGTAAACCTCGTGAAAATTCACCGTCGGGCCGAGCGCGACGCGGAGTTCGTCCTCGAACGGGCCGAGCGGCACGCCGCCGTGAATGAGGCACTCGAAGTTGGGCCAGAGCGCCTGCAGGTTTTCCGCGCGGCCCGCTTGCGCGCGCAGCGCCTCGGCCAGGATGAGAATCCAGCTCGGGATGCCGGCGAGCAGCGTGATGTCGAGCGCGCAGGTGCGTTCCGCGATGGCCTGGAGCTTGGCCGGCCAGTCCGTCATCTGCGCGATCTCGAGGCCGGGTTCATAAAGGTGCTTTTCCGCCCACGGCGGCAGCCGCATCGCGGTGATGCCGCTGAGATCGCCGGCGTAGGCGGCGAAAGGCGCGGCCTCGGTGATCGGCGCCAGCACGGTCGAGCCGCCGAGGAAAAGGTGGCGGCCGCGAAACACCCCGGCCGAGCCGGCGCGCGCGGTGTAGAAAAACAGCGAGTCGAGCCCGGCCTGACGGAAATGCGCCAGCATCGGCTCGGTGATGGGCAGGTACTTGGTCCGGCCGGCGGTCGTGCCGGACGACACCGCGTAATAGGCGCACTGTCCCGGCCAGAGCACGTCGGCCTCGCCGCGCTTCATCCGCTCGATGTAGGGATCAAGCTCCTCGTAGGACTGCGCTGGCACGCGTTCGTGAAACGTCTTGTAAGTGATGCCGGCCTCCAGCCCGTGATGCCCGCGCCAGAGCTGGGTCCGGGCGAAGTTATCCGCCAATTGCCGGAAAATCCTCTCTTGGGCCGCCACCGCTCCGCTTTTTTTCCGCCGCAGGCGCGATTTCATTCGCGCGGTCAGAAAATCTGCACCGAGATGGACGAGAAATTTGGGCGGAACCGGCATGGCCGAGCAGCGCATCAAGCAGATTTGCCCGGCGCCGCGTCGCAAGCGAAATCAGGCGAGCGGCCAGACTTTCCGGGGCTTGAGCTGCTTGTAGAAGGCCGAAAGGGAGGGCAGGAAGTTAAAACAATGGAAAATCAGCGAGGCGTGCTGCACCGGGCTGCCACGGTGGTTGACGATGAGGCGGCAGGTGCTGTGTGGGAAATAGGCGCGGTGCGCGTTCTCGAGCGCGAAACGGGTGGGCGAGGCGTCGGTCAGGACCGAGCTTTCCTTTTCCGCGTAGAGGATGAGCGCAGGTGCGTCGCTCAACGGCAGCATCGCGGGTGAGAAATAGGCGGCGGGAGCCTCCATCTGCTTGAGCGCCTGCACGCGTTCGCAGGCGCCGGTGGAATTGACGCTGCGAATGGTGGCCATCACGGCCTCGCGCAGGCGATACAGTTCGCCGCGGGTCATGATCGCGCGCAATGCCTCCTTGTTTTGCGCGCCGGACTCGAACATCTTGCTGAAAATGGTGCGCGATTTTTCCACCACGTGGGTGTTGGCCTCGCCGTCGAGGTAGGGCTTGAGCGCGCGGCCCGGCAGGGTGGAGGGCTTGGCCTCGCCGGGCGTGAAGATGTCCCCGACACAGGCGACGGGGCTGATGATGATGGAGCCCTTGAGGTCGATTTTGCGGCCGTCGCGCCGGGCCCGCTTCAGCCATTCAAGGAGCAGGCCGCCGCCGAAGCTGACCGCGAAAATCACCGGCTTCTGTCCGTGTTCCGCCAGTTCCTGCACCAGATCGTCGAGCTGGGCGAAGAGCATTTCGTTGGAGAAACCGTGGCGCGGATAGTTGAAATAATACAGGCTGCCGGTCTTGAGCAGAAACCCCCGCAGCAGAAACACCTGCTCGGTCGAGTCGGGCACGAAGCCGCCCAGCACGATGGTGGGCACGCGGCCCCGGCTGCGCTCCCACAGCACGGTCGTCCGCTGATGTTCGCCGGCCAGGCCGTTTTGCAGCACCGCCTCCTGCGCGCGGCGGACCCGGGGCACAAACAGCCGCTGCTGGGGCGGGCGGAGCCGGTAGCTCGTCGTGCGGATGAGCGTGCGCAACGGCTGGGTGGGCGCGAACCGTCCCAGCTGCGTGAATAACGACAGAGCGGGAAATAAATCACTCAGCGAAGCCATGGCAGGGTTGTGGTATAAGGCTGGGTAATTTGCCGGGATATTGGCAAAGGCAAACCTGTTCTGTCACGCAAATGTGACCACAATGAAACGATTATGTTGCGTTTTGGCTTGGCCGGCCCATCCCCCCGGGCGAAAAATCACCCGTGCCGCTGCCTCCCATTCTTTATGAAGACGACGCGCTGCTGGCCCTCGACAAGCCCAGCGGCCTGCTCGTCGCCCCCGACCGCTGGGACAAATCGCGCGAAAACCTGATGGCGCTGGTGCATGCACGCTTCGGCCGGGGCGTGGCCAATGTCCACCGGCTCGACGCCGCCACCAGCGGCCTGCTGCTTTGCGCCAAAACCAAGCCCGCGCTCGATTTTCTCAGCGGCCAGTTCCAGGCCCGGGCGGTGGAAAAAACTTATCACGCCTTCGTCGCCGGCCAGCCGGCGCTCGACGAATTCACCGTCGAGCTCGCGCTCGGGCCGGACGAACGGCATCCCGGCCGCATGCGCGTCGTGAAAAAAGGCGGCCAGCCGGCGGCCACGCAGTTTCGCGTGCTGGCGCGCTTCCGCGGCTGCGCCTGGCTCGAATGCCGGCCGCTCACCGGCCGCACCCACCAGCTCCGCGTGCATCTCGCCGCCACCGGCACGCCGATCTGGGGCGACGTTTTTTACGGCGACGACACGCCGCTCCTGCTGTCGTCGTTCAAGCGCGGATACAAGGGCCGCGAAGACGAGAAGCCGCTGCTCGCCCGGCTCGGCCTGCACGCCAGCGAGCTGGCGCTGCTCCATCCCGTCACGCGCGAACGCGTCACGCTGCAGGCGCCGCTGCCGCACGAATTCGAGGTCGCGCTCAAGTACCTGCGCAAGTTCGCCGCGGCGGCGAGATGAGCGCGGCGCGCGTCCGGGCTATCTCAATCTGGCCAGTGCCGCCTGCGCGCGCTTTTTCTCCTCCACGTCGTATTTTTCGGCCGGCGGCATGCCCGCCGCCAGCTCGAACTCGGCGCGGGCGAGCGCCGGCTGCTTGTCCGCCAGATAGGCGAAGCCGAGGTCGACATGGTGCGACACGGTTTTGGGCGCGAGTTCGACCGCGCGGCGCAGCAGGCGCACCGCCTCGGTCGAAGAGGCGGGCGGCAGTCCGCCGTAGATCAATTTCGCGAAAAACCGCCTGGTCGCGCCCAGGCTGGCCAGCTCGTAGTTCCAGCGGCCGAGCACGTGGTAGGCCCAGTCGTAATTGGGATCGAGCGCGAGCGCGCGCTCGGCGTACTCCTTGACCAGGCGCGAGTCCCTGATCTCGGTGCGGGTGTCGCTGCACAGGCTGAGCTTGCCGTAGCTGATGGCCACGGAAAGGACGTTGACGGCGTTGTTGGGCTGGAGCGCGGCGGCGCGCTGCGCGTAGGCCAGCGCCTTTTCCGCCAGCGGCCTTTGGGCCGCCGGGTCGGACAGGTCCTCGACGGAATCGGAGTACTGCTCGGAGATTTTTTGCAGGATGAACGGATCGCTGGGCCGGATCGCGTCGGCTTTGAGCAGGCAGGCGAGCGCGGTCTTCGAGTCGAACCGATCCTCGGCCGCGAGCGCGCGCTGCACCAGTGCATCGGCGGAGTCGGCCGCCCGTCCGGCGAGAGGGGCGGCGAGCAACGCCAGGGCGAGCCAGCCGAGCGGCCTCATGGCGCGACACGGCTTGGGTTTTCGCCGTTCGCCGGCGGACGGGCGCTTTGCATCGGCGGCACGGCGGCGGCGCTCAGCGCTGGAGCGCGGCGGAATGCTTCGCCTTCTGCTCGCGATGAATCCGGTCGATGGCGCGCATCAGCGGAAGCAGCGGATAATAGCAGAGCGCGATGAAAAACGGCGCAAGCAGGGCCCAGGCCACAATGGCGTGCAGCGCGGTCGTGCCGAATTTCTCGAAAAAAAGGCCGGTGTCCTCCCAGAACAGGTGGTACATTTCCCGCGGGCGGAAGCGCTGGTGGGGAACGCCAAAGACGATCTCGCCCAGCCGCACCAGCCACAGGATCACCGGCAGGTGCACCGGCCAGAGCGCCTGATTGAGCAGCTGGATGATGGGCTGGTTGAGGCGCAGGACAAGCGCGACGAGGAAGCAAAGCAGCGTGGTCAGGCCGAAAATGGGAAAAAGCGCGCAAGCACCGCCGACCGCGACAGTCAGGGCGATTTTTTCGGGAGTGATTCCCTGGGTGAGCTGGGCGACGACAGGATCGACGATGCGACGCTGCCAGAACGTGCGCTTGGCCGGAGCCACTTCGGGTTGGGTCATGGTTTGAGGGGAAACTTGGGGCAATGCCTGCACATCTCAACCCAATGACAGGGAAAGGCGGCACGGCAATCCATCTTCTTCCGGCGGCCCGCGCCGGCCGCCACGAAACCAAATTTTTACGCCTCGGGCCCGTGGCGGCCGTGAAATGCCGCACACCTCTTGCACCAGCGTGTTTTTTTCACGGCGGTGCGCATCAATTTTTTTGCCGCCGGAGTCCGGTGAAAAACTGATGCAGCCGCGAGTCCGGCACGAGCGTGATGATGTAGGCCGAGACAAGGACGTTGAGCGCGCCCATCACCCCGAGCACTTGCAGGCGGCTGAGGCCGAGCTTGAACAGCAGGCTGGTCGCGGCCGTTGCCGCGACGATGAAGACGGCGTTCATGACGTTGTTCGCGGCGACGTTGCGGGCGCGGTGCGACGGCTCCGACCACGCGGTGAGGATGGCGTAGAGCGGCACGCTGAACAGACCGCCGCACACCGCCAGCCCGAACAAATCCGCGCAAATCCGCAGGCCGGGCACGGAGGTCAGCGCCAGCACTCCCGGTCCGAGGCCATGGCTGGCCCAGAGAAAATCGAAGGTGAAGAGCGACAGCCCCAGCCCCGATCCCGGCACATAGCGCGCCGTGATGACGCCGCGCAGCAGGACGTTGCACAGCATCGAGCCGAGGCCGATGCCCACGGCGAACATGGTGACCAGGATCGTCGCCGTGTGCGGGTCGTCGGAATGCAGATTAAATTTCACATAGGGTGGCAGCAGACTGAGCCAGACCGCGCCGATCGCCCAGAACCACGAGATGCCCAGGATCGCGCGAAACACGCCGCGCTGCGTGCGCGCGTAGGCGATGAGCCGCCACGTCTCGCGGAAAATGTTCGGATCGATCTTGAACGCCGGCGCCGTCGACGGCGCCGGCGGCACGAACAAACTCGCCGCCCAGCCCGCGCCCGCGATGCCGAGCAGCACCCACGGCAAGGCGGCGCTGACCTGAGTCGCGCCGTCCACCTTGGCCACGAAAACGACGCTGAGCACCGTCCCGAGCAGGATGGCCACGAAGGTCGCCATCTCGATCACGCCGGTGCCGCTCATCAGTTCGTCCTCGCGCAAATGGTCCGGGAGGATGCCGTATTTCAACGGCCCGAAAAACGTCGCCTGCACGCCCGCCGCCAGGATCGCCGCAAACAGCAGCCAGGGCTGCTCCCAGGCGAAGCCCGCGCCCGCCGCGGCCATGATGATCGCCTCCCACAGTTTCGTCAGCCGGATGAGCCGCGCCTTGTCGAAACGGTCCGCCAGCTGCCCGGCGAAGGCGGACAGGACCATGTAGGGGAAAATGAAGACGCCGGTGATCACGGTCGTGACGATGTCCGCATCCCAGCCCATCCGTGCCGCCAGCTTGAACGTGGCCAGAAGCACGAACGCGTTCTTGAAGACGTTGTCATTGAAGGCGCCGAGGAACTGCACGGTGAAGAGCGGCAGGAACCGGCGCGAGCGCAGCAGTTTCAACGACGTCATGAGGCCGCCACGCTGGACGAAACTTCTCCCGCCGCAAGCCCGCGCGCGCCGGTCAGCCGCGCCGGAAGAGCGGATCGATCGTCGTCTGCACCATTTCCTCCGGGGTCTTGCCCGCCAGCGAGGGGCGGAAATAGCGGAGGGTCGCAAGGATTTTGCTCGTCCGCGGATCGCTGACTTCGATGTCCAGCTCGATCATGTAGGAGGAAAAGTCCCACGTCCATCGGTCCACGTAGGAAACGACCGCGTCGGTGCCGTCGGGCATCATGGTCATGGGGCCGTTCGCGGCGTCGTAGCCGAGGCGCCGCAGTTCCCGGGCGATGAGGAGATCGAGGCCGCGGCCGTCCGCGAGCCGGTGTTCGACGTAGATTCGCTTCAGGGCGGTGAGATTGGCCCCGGGCTCGCGGTGGACGTTGAGGTCCGCGCAGGCGGAGAGCAGCAAGACAACAGCGAGCAGTGGGAAGAGTTTCTTCATCCTCAAGCAAGACGTTGTCCGCTAGCAGACGGTTTGCCGGAATTCCATTTTTATTTTGCCGGCGGGGACGCATCCTGGACCGAGAGCGGACGGCGGCGCGGTCTTTCCGGATCTTTGGGCGCGGTGGCGGCCGCCAGCTTGCGGCGAATGAAGGCGTCGAGATCGCCGAGGGTGCGCACCGGCTGGATTTCCTCGCTGGAAATCCGCACATCGAAAGTATCCTCCATGAAGAAGACAATTTCAGCGAGGGCAAGGGAATCGAAGCCGAGATCCTCGACGAGCACGGCGGTCGGAGGCAGCGGACCGGCGGGAGCGCGGTCGGGCCGGGGCATGAAATCGCGCACGACGGCGGAGAGGACCGGCCGGAGCGCGTCGGGATCGCCGTCGCGGAAGCGCAGGAAGGCGTCGCGAACCTCGGCGGGAAATCGGGCGAAGGGATCGTGGTCGCGGCCCGGGGGCGATTTGAACATAAGAGCGGGACGCAAACGCAGACGGGCGCGCGGTTCAAGGCTGGGTTGCGATTCGCGGTGTGACGCGCGGGCGGGAGGCTAGGCGAAATTTAGTGATGGAGAAATTGCAGAAACAAAATTAAATGACGTAATCATCTCTTTGAAATCGGAGCGATTTTCGCCGGCGGTGTGGCGCAAAAAAACGTAAAATTTCAGAGGGTGCTACACGATGGACAGAGGGAAAGAGCTTCAAGATTCAACGATACAAGCCCTTGCTTTGTGTGTGGTATTGCCATCGGTATCTAGGGGCTTAAGCTCAGATCGAACCTTTGAGTAATTTTTGATGAACGACTGGGTGCAAAGGCTCATCGCTTGGACAAGTCATCAGGACTATGCATGGTTTGTCGCCTGTCTGGTCTGGAGTGGAGTTGCCGTCGGCGCGTGGGGACGAGGACCGCGGCGGGAAGGCCGCGAGTGGTGGCTTGTCTGGCTGGCCGGCGCCGGTGCGATCGAGTCCGCGGTCGAGCTGGCGCTTTATGCCAACAACTTCCATGCGCCCTACTTTTGGTGGGATTTTTTTCTGGGCCTGACCCAGGCCGTGGGCATCGCGGCGCTGTGGTGGCCGCTGGCGGAACAGGTTTTCCCGAAGCATCCGCACTGGTGGCGCATCCTGACCGTGGCGGCGGGCATTTCCTTCAGCATTGTGCGGATGAATGCGCCGGTGCCGGGCGGACTGGCGGTGGCGCTGGCCGCGGCGGGCGGCGCCTGGGTCGTCATCCGGGCGGCCGCGGCTGTGCGCGTGCTGAGCGGGCTGCCCCCGGCGGCCCTGCGGCGGATGAAGGTCGGCCTGCTGATCGTCTCGCTCCTGCCGGTGGTGGCCACGTTCGGGCCGCTGGCCTATGCCCTGGACCAGGGCCGGCGCTGGGTGGATTTCTCGCCGTTTGAGCTGCCGGCCGCGGTTTCACATATCCTCGCCGCCGTGCTGGTCGGCGCGGCGCTGTGGGCGCCGCGCCTGCGCGCTGCGCCCGAAGCCTCCGAATCCGCCGCCCAGCGCTGGTACGCCGACCTGCGGCTCGGCTTCACCATTCTCGTCGTCTGGCTGGCGCTCGGCCTGGCCTTGGCGATCGCCAACGGCCGCCAGGCACGGCATGGTTTCGAGCAAAATCTCATCCTGCGCGCGCGCACTGCCGCCGCGCTGCTCGACCAGGACGCCTTGCGCGAAGCGCTCGGCCCGAAACTCCAGTTGGGTCGCGAGCGCACGGCGCGGTTGGCCAATGGCCAACAAGCGACGGGGGTTAGAATCGAATGGGCGTTGAGCCCGTCTTTCGCCGTGTTGCACCGGCAACTACAGCGGCTGCGCACGGCTAATACAGATCTGGTTTATATTTTATTTTCCATCATTCGCGATGGGAAAATCGTTGTTTTAATCACGGCTTCCAGCAACGATGATCCGCAAAATCTCGTCTGGAGAGTTGTCTATCGCAACGCGACCGCGGACGACGAAGAAGCCCTGAAGCTAAAAAAAGTATTTTTAGAGGGGCCTTTCCGCGATCAATGGGGCGCTCATTTTTCAGGCGTAGCGCCGGTGGTGGATACCGAAACCGGCCTGCCTTTCGGCTGGCTGACCATGACCGTGCCGGCCACGGTCTGGTCCACCTCGTTCGCCACGGCGCGGCTGCAATCCATGGCGGTGACCGCCATCGGCGTGGCATTGTGGGTGCTGGCCGTGGTCTATCGCATGCGCCGCGCTGAGCGCGAGCTGGCGCTGCAGCGTGCCGAGCACGCCGCAGCGGCCGACCGCGCCAAGAGCGAGTTCCTCGCCCAGGTGAGCCACGAAATGCGCGCCCCGCTGCAAGGCATCTTCGGCTACACCGATCTGCTGGAAATGACGCCGCTCGACTCGCATCAACAGGATCTTCTCACCAGCCTGCGGGGGCAAAGCGGGCTGATGCTGCGGCTGGCGAACGATCTGGTCGATCTCGGCGCGCTGCAGGCCGGCGCTTTCCGCCTCAATCCGGAGATGGTCGAGCTGCATCCGCTGATCGAGGAATGCATGGATTCCGCGCGGCCACGCGCGGAGGCCAAGGGCCTGAAGCTATCCCGCACGCTCCAGCCCGGCCTGCCCGGGCTGGTGCGCACCGACGGTGCCCGCCTGCGGCAGGTGCTGCTCAATCTGCTCAACAACGCCGCGAAATACACGCGCGAAGGCAGCGTGGAGCTGAAAGTGCAGCGCTGCCCGCCGCTGGAGACGGCCGCGGCGGTGCCGGAATGGGCCCGCGCCGGCGTCTGGCTGGAGTTTGCCGTCATCGATACCGGACCCGGCATCGCGCCCGAGGACCAGGAACGCATCTTCCAGCCCTTCGTCCGGCTGGAGCGCGATTCCGCCGAGCAGGGCACCGGCCTGGGGCTCGCGCTCACCGGCCGGCTCTGTCAGGCGATGGGGGGAAGCGTGCACGTGGAAAGCGACGGCGAGCACGGCTCGAGCTTCATCATCCGCCTGCCGCTGGGTCTGGCCGTGACGGAGGAGTCGGCGGCAAGCCCGGCGTCTCCGGCTGAGCCGGCCAAAGCGGTCTGGCCGGGCTTGCGCGTGCTCGTGGCCGACGACAACACCCTGGTGCGCGAGCTGCTCGCCACTTTTCTCCGCGGGCGCGGCGCGCACGTCACCGAGGCCAGCGACGGCCTGGCGGCGGTCGAGGAGGCCCGCGAACGCGCGTTCGATGTCATTCTGCTCGATCTCTCCATGCCGTGGCTCAACGGCCATGCCGCGGCGCAACGGCTGCGCCAGGCCGGCGGCGCGCGCGGCCGGCCCTGGATCATCGGACTGAGCGCCGACGCCCGTCCGGAAGAAGAGGCGCGGGCCCACGCCGCCGGCATGAATTGTTTTCTGGTCAAGCCCATGGCGCTGGCCGTTCTGTCCGAAGCCATCTCGGCCGCGCCCGTGGCGCGGCGGCTGGGCCGCAAAGCTGAGGCGGCGGCGGCGGCGACCGTGATGCAACTGCGGGAAAGACTCCTCGAAATCTACGCCCGCGAGACGCCGCGCGTGGTCGACGGTTTGCGCGGCGCGGCGCAGGCGCACGACTGGCTGACGCTGCGCTCGCTCGCCCACTACCTCAAAAACAGCGCTGACACTTTGGGCGCCGGCCGGTTGCAGCGCTGCTGTCGCGAGCTGCAATTTGCCGCCGAGGCGGCCGACGACAACCGCGTGATTCCGCTGCTGGCGGCGGTGGAAATGGCGTCGAACGAGCCCATCGATCTGGGCCGCGACCGCGAACTGGTTCGCGCCTCGGCCTGAAAAACAAAAAACGACCGCGCCGACCCGGTTCAGCGCGGCGGCGGCAATACCTGTTGCGGGGAACTCCGCCCTGAGGTTCTAATTTTTTGATGGCAGCAAAGACTCCAGCCGCGGGAAAAAATTCCGGGGCGCCGCCGTCGATCGGACCGATTGCGGATTCGCGGACGGAACGGTGCGTCCTGGCCTCGCGCCGGGCCGTCGTGGGGGCCGGTGTCCTCGTCGTGCTCGCCGCGTGGGCGGCCTATGCCAACAGTTTTTCCGGGCCGCTGGTTTTCGACGATCCGGAGGCGATCACGAACAATCCGACGATAAGGCACCTCGGAAGCGCGTGGTGGCCGCCCCCCGCCGGCACCACCGGCGGCCGGCCCCTGCTCAATTTCACCTTCGCCCTCAATTACGCGCTGGGCGGCGCCCGTGTGTGGGGCTACCACGCCGTCAATCTGCTCATCCACGCGCTGGCCGGCCTCGTTTTGTTCGGCCTGGTGCGGAGAACCTTGCGCGGCCCCGCACTGAAAGAACGTTTTGGCGCCGCCGCGCTGCCGCTCGCGCTGGCGGTGGCCGTCATCTGGGTCGTGCATCCGCTCCAAACCGAGGCCGTGACCTACCTTTCCGAGCGCGCCGAGTCGCTGATGGGACTGTTTTACCTGCTCGCGATTTATTGTTTCGTCCGCGGCGCGGAAGATCCAGAGGGCGCAAGTCAGAATACAGAGGCCAGAAATACTCTGGCCGCCCGCTTTTGGCTTCCGGCTTCTGTCCTCAGCTGTCTGCTCGGCGTGATGAGCAAGGAGATCATCGCGACCGCGCCGGTGTTGGTGATGCTCTACGATCGCACCTTTGTCGCCGGTTCGTTTCGCGCCGCCTGGCGCCGCCGCCGGGGTTACTATCTGGGACTGGCCGGCACGTGGTTGGCGCTGGCTTATTTGATGACGGGTTTGCGCCAGAGAGGCGCCGGGTTCAGCGAAGGGGTGACGGCGTGGAGTTATGCGCTGACATCGTGCCGGTCGGTCGCGCTTTATCTCAAGCTGGCCGTCTGGCCTTGTCCGCTCGTGCTGGATTACGGCCCTGACATGATCCATCGCGTCGGGGCGGCGCTGCCGTATGCGCTGATTCTCGCGACGGCAATGACGGCGGTGGCGGTTGCGATCCGGCGCAGGCCGGCGGCCGGATTTGCCGGGATGTGTTTTTTTCTGATCCTGGCCCCGACTTCCAGCGTGGTGCCGGTGATTGGCCAGCCGACGGCTGAGCATCGCGCCTATCTTTCGCTCGCCGCGGTGATTTCATGGCTGGGGCCCGGACTGTACCGCTTGGTCGGACGGCGCAGTTTTGTCCTGCTGGCGCTTTTGGCCGCGGGCCTGGGCGGGCTCAGCGTCCGTCGCAACGAAGACTACCGGAGCGCGGAAACCGTCTGGCGCGACACCGTGGCCAAGTGTCCCCGGAATGCGCGGGCCCTGAACAATCTCGGTTATACTCTTTCAGCCATGCCCGGCCGGCTGCCGGAAGCGGTCGCCGCCTACCAGGCGGCTTTGCACTTGAGGCCCGACTATGCCGAGGCGCACAACAATCTGGGCGCGGCCTTGACGAGCCTGCCGGGCCGGCTGCCGGAAGCAATTGACGAGTGCGAGGCGGCGCTGCGCCTCGATCCGGATTACGCCAAAGCCCATAACAACCTCGCCCATGCCCTGGTGAATGTTCCCGGCCGGCTGCCCGAGGCGATCGCCGAATGCGAGACAGCGCTGCGTCTTGATCCGGATTACGCCATCGCGCACAACAACCTGGGCGCGGCCCTGTCGCGGCTGCCCGGCCGCATGCCCGACGCGATCGCCGAGTATCAGGCCGCGCTGCGGATCGATCCCGATTACGCGGAAGCCCATGACAATCTGGGCATGGCTTTGGCCGGCCTGCCCGGCCGGCTGCCCGAAGCGATTACAGAATATCAGGCGGCGTTGCGGCTCGAGCCCGACTACGCCAAGGCCCACGACAATCTCGGCATGGCCCTGGCGAAAATCCCCGGACGCCTGCCGGAAGCGGTCGCCGAGTTTGAAGCGGCATTGCGGTTCGATCCCCAGTTGGCTCTGGCGCACAACAACCTCGGTGCGGCCCTGTCGAAAACTCCGCAACAGCTGCCGGCGGCCATCGCCGAATATCGGGCGGCACTGCGCCTCGATCCGGCCAACGCTGAGGCCCACTACAATCTGGGCAACGCCTTGATGAATGTGCCCGGACAAACCGCGGAGGCGGTGGCCGAGTTCGAGGCCGCGTTGCGGATCGATCCCAACCGCGCCGAGGCGCACAACAATCTCGGCTGTGCGCTGGCCGTCATCCCCGGGCGAACCGCCGAAGCGATCATGCATTTGCAGGCGGCGGTGCGGCTCAAACCCGACTATGCCGAAGCCCATTACAATTTGGGCAACACGCTCATGGATGTCCCGGGGCGAACGGCCGAGGCCATGGCCGAGTTCGAGGCCGCCTTGCGGACCGATCCGGGGCTGGCGCCCGCGCGCGAAAAGCTGGACCAGCTGCGCGCCGCCCCACGTTAGATCGGCGCGGCGGCCCGCTCACGGCGTGTCGGCAAAGCCATGCTTGATGGCGTAGCGCACGAGCCCCGCCATCTCGTGGATCTGCAACTTCTCTTTGAGCGCCGTGAGGTGGTTGGCCACGGTTTTTGCACTTACGTCCAGGCGGCCGGCGATTTCCTTTGTTCCCAATCCGCCCGCCACGGCCCGAAGAATTTCGCGCTCGCGCGGCGTCAGCACCCGGCCGGGGTCGGTGTTTTCGCCGCGACCCGCGGCGAGAAGCAGCCGGGTGCTTTCCGGGCAGTAAAACCGGCGGCCTTCGAGAACGGCCGCCACCGCCTCGCGGAACGTTTCCAGCGAGGAGCGCTTGAAAACGAATCCCTGCACGCCGGCCTCGCTCGCTTCCCTGACCACGTGTTCCTGATCATTCGAGGTGACCATGATGAAGCGCAAACGCGGCAGGCGCGGCTGCGCTTGCTGCACGAGGGTCAGGCCCGAACCGTCGGGCAGCATCCAATCGATGATGGCCAGATCGGGCTTGTGCACGAGGCAGGCGGTGAGGCCGGAAGCCACGGAGCCCACCGCCGCGGCAATTTGCAGGCTGGGATCGATGCGCACGGCTTCACTCAATAATTGGCGGACCATCGTGTGATCCTCGACGATGACAAGGCGGGCAGGTTTCATGGCGCGAGCGCGGAGACCGTCTGAGATTCCCACTCAAGCTGACCGGCGCGGCGACGGCGAGAAATTACGCAGGAAATCTTCCCGCCCGGGTTTCCAACCCGCCCATGGTTGCCTTCGGCCCCGGCTGATATCGTGGCGGCGTTAACTCATCATCACCATGAAAATTACACGCACTTTTATCACACTCGCCGCCGCGCTCTCGCTCGGCTTCGCCGTTTTCGCCACGGCTCGCGTCGCCAGCGCCTCTCCCTCC
>Ga0335085_10003346_pt1 | contig 27951 bp, 18 predicted proteins | sample Lox_Sample_45_FD_206712 | JGI IMG/M metagenome (GOLD analysis project Ga0335085, IMG submission 206712) | Soil microbial communities from Loxahatchee National Wildlife Refuge, Florida, United States - Lox_Sample_4.5 | ecosystem: Environmental > Terrestrial > Soil > Wetlands | place: USA... | reverse complement strand
GTCTTCGGGCAGTCGATCACCTTCACCGCCACCGTGGTCGGATCCGGCGGGACGCCCACCGGGACGGTGCAGTTCGCGGTGGATGGGGCCAACCTGGGGAGCCCGGTCACGTTGTCCGCTGGCATCGCGACCAGCCCGAGCACGGCGACCCTCACGGTCGGCAATCACGTGGTGAGCGCGGTGTACGGCGGTGACGGCAACTTCACGGGGAGTAACGGCACCTTGACGGGCGGCCAGGTCGTCAACAAGGCGGCCAGCAATACCGCGGTGGCGAGCTCCGTGAACCCGGCGGTGTCCGGGCAGTCGGTGAGCTGGACCGCTACCGTGACGGCCGCCGCGCCGGGCGCCGGCAGCCCGACGGGCACCATCCAGTTCGCCGTGGACGGCGTGAACCTGGGGACGCCGGTGACGCTGGTGGCAGGCGTGGCGACCAGTACGGCCCGTAGCGATCTGACGGTCGGGACGCACAGCATCACCGCCAACTACAGCGGGGACGGCGACTTCAACAGCGGCGTCGGGACGCTCGCCAGCCAGACGGTCAACGCGGCGTCCACCACGACTGCGGTGGCCTCTTCCCTGACCCCGTCGGTGTTCGGTCAGTCGGTGAGCTTCACCGCCACCGTGGCGGTAGCGGCGCCAGGGACCGGGACGCCGACCGGATCGATCCAGTTCCAGGTGGATGGGAGCAACTTCGGTACGCCGGTGACCCTGGTGGGCGGGACAGCGACCAGTTCGGCCACCACCACGCTGGCCGTCGGTATTCACCCCGTCACCGCGACCTACACCCCGACGGGGACCAGCTTCAGCGGGAGTAGCGGGACGCTGTCCGGTGGGCAGGCGGTGACAGCGGCCGCCACGGCCACGGCGGTCGCCTCCTCGGCCAATCCATCGACCTTCGGTCAATCGATCTCGTTCACGGCCACCGTAACCTCGACCGCCGGGACCCCGACGGGGACCGTGCAGTTCCAGGTGGACGGGAGCAACTTCGGATCCCCGGTGACCCTGATCGCCGGTGTCGCCACCAGTCAGTCCACCAGCGCGCTGGCGGCCGGGAACCACCCGGTCACCGCGACCTACTCGGGGGCCGCCAACTTCGCCGTGAGCAGCGGAACCCTGGGCGGTGGGCAGACGGTGAACGCGTCCGGAACCACCACCGTGGTGAGCGCCTCGCCGAGCAATACCACGGTATTCGGCCAGTCGGTGAGCTTCAGCGCGACGGTCAGTTCGGGCGGCGGGACGCCGACTGGTACGGTCCAGTTCGCGATCGATGGGTCCAACTTCGGCACGCCAGTCAGCCTGGTGAGCGGTGCCGCCACCAGCTCGGCGACGGCGGCGCTGGCGGTCGGCAATCACGCCATCACCGCCACCTACAGCCCGACCGGCAGCTTCACCGCCAGTAGCGGGACCCTGTCGGGTGGCCAGACCGTGAACGCCGCGGGGACCACGACCACCGTCGCCTCCTCGGCCAACCCGTCGGTCTTCGGCCAGTCGGTGACCTTCACCGCCGCGGTCTCCGTGGTAGCGCCTGGCAGCGGAACACCCACGGGCACGGTGCAGTTCCTGGTAGACGGCTCCAACTTCGGCACCCCGGTCACGCTGGATGGAACTGGACATGCCAGCAGCCAGGCCACGACGACGCTGGCGTCGGGGAACCACTCGGTCACCGCCAACTACAGCGCGACCGGTGGCTTCAGCAACAGTTCCGGAGGCCTGGCCGGTGGCCAGAACGTCTCCTCGGGCGGCACTGCGACCGCGCTGGCTTCCTCAGCGAACCCCTCGGCCTTCGGCCAGTCGATCACCTTCACCGCCACGGTGACCTCGTCCAGCGGGACGCCGACCGGAACGGTGCAGTTCCTGGTAGACGGGTCCAACTTCGGCACGGCGGTGACGCTGGTCGGCGGAGTCGCGACCAGTGGGGCCACGTCCGCGTTGGGCGTCGGCAACCATCCCGTCTCCGCCAACTACATCCCGACCGGGAGCTTCAGTGCCAGTAGCGGCTCCCTCAGCGGCGGGCAGGTGGTGAACACCGCGAGCACCACGACTGCGGTGGCTTCGTCGCAGAACCCCTCCACCTTCGGCCAGTCCGTGAGCTTCACGGCCACCGTGGCGGCGGTCGCCCCTGGAACCGGGACGCCGACTGGTTCCGTCCAGTTTGCGGTGGACGCCTCCAACCTCGGGACCCCGGTAGCCCTGGTCGCTGGTGTGGCCACCAGCCCGGCCACCACGACGCTGGCCTCGGGGAACCACGCGGTCACAGCGACCTACTCCGCTTCCGGTGGATTCAGCGGGAGCAACGGGACGTTGGCCGGCGGCCAGACCGTGAACGCGGCGAGCACCACCACGGCACTGGCTTCCTCGGTGAATCCCTCGGTCTTCGGGCAAGGGGTGAGCTTCACCGCCACGGTGAGCGTGGTGGCCCCGGGCGGCGGGACTCCGACGGGCTCCGTGCAGTTTGCGGTCGACGGATCCAATCTCGGCTCCGCGGTCACGCTGGTGGGCGGGGCCGCCACCAGCCCGACCACCACGAACCTCGCGGTCGGCAATCACGCCGTCACGGCGACCTACACGGCGACCGGCAGCTTCACCGGCAGCAACACCACGCTGGCCGGCGGGCAGACCGTCAACAAGTCCAACTCGAGTACGACGATCGCCTCGTCCGCCAACCCCTCGAACTTCGGTCAGTCGGTCACCTTTACCGCCACCGTGAGCGCGACGGCTCCGGGCGCCGGTACGCCCACCGGCACCGTCCAGTTCAAGGCGGATGGCGCCAACCTCGGCGCGGCGATGGCTCTGACCGGCGGAGTCGCCACCACGTCGACCTCGACCCTGGCGGTGGGCACCCGCGTGATCACGGCTGATTACAGCGGAGACGGCAATTACAACATCAGTACCGGCAGCCTGAACCAGGGCGTCGGAAGCTCGGCGACCGCCGTCGCCGTCGCCTCGTCCGCCAACCCGTCTCTGACCGGCCAGACGGTGAGCTTCACGGCCGCCGTGAGTGGCGCCGGCGGTACCCCGACCGGAACGGTCCAGTTCACGGTTGATGGAACCAACTTCGGGACCCCGGTCACGCTGGTCGCCGGGAGCGCCACCAGTCCGTCCACCTCGACCCTCGCCGTTGGGAGCCATCCGGTCACCGCCATCTATAGTGGAGACGGGACCTTCACCGGGAGTACCGGCACACTGCCCGGCGGCCAGACGGTCAACGCGGCGGCGACCACCATGGCGGTGAGCTCGTCCGCCAACCCCTCCACCTTCGGCCAGTCGGTGACCTTCACCTCGGTGGTGAACGTGACCGCGCCTGGAGCCGGGCCGGCCACCGGCACGGTACAGTTCGTGGTGGACGCGACGAACTTCGGCAGCCCGGTGACCCTGGTGGGCGGTGTGGCCTCGAGTCCGGCGACGACGACCCTGGCGGGCGGGAACCATCCCGTGAGCGCGACCTACACGCCCTCCGGAGGATTCGTCGGGACCAGTGGGACCCTGGCCAGCGGACAGACGGTCAACAAGGCGGCCAGCACCACCGCCGTGGCCAGCTCGGTGAATCCGTCCGTCGTTGGCCAGGCGGTGAGCTGGACGGCGACGGTAACCGCCGGCGCTACGGGAACCATCCAGTTCGCGGTGGACGGGGTGAATCTGGGAGCCCCGGTGACGCTGGTGGGTGGCTCGGCGACCAGTGCCTCCCGGAGTGACCTCACGGTCGGCAGTCACGCTGTCACGGCCAGCTACAGCGGAGACGGCAACTTCAACACGAGCTCGGGTACGCTGACCGGTGGCCAGACGGTGAACGCGGCGTCGACCACCACCGCGCTGAGCTCCTCTCAGAACCCCTCGACGTTCGGGCAGTCGGTGACCTTCACCGCGACGGTAGCGACGGTGGCGCCGGGGACGGGGACCCCGACCGGCACGGTTCAGTTCGCGATCGACGGAAGCAACTTCGGCTCCCCGGTGACGCTGGCGGCCGGAACCGCCACCAGCGGCGCGACCACCACGCTGACGTCCGGGAGTCATCCGGTCACGGCGACCTACACTCCGACCGGGACCAGCTTCAGCGGCAGTAATGGAACTCTGGCCGGTGGACAAACGGTGAATGCCGCCGGAACCACGACCGCGGTGGCCTCCTCGGCCAACCCTTCGACCTTCGGCCAGTCGGTCAGCTTCACCGCCACGGTGACCTCGACCGCCGGCACGCCGACGGGCTCCGTGCAGTTCGCCGTTGATGGCGCCAACCTGGGTTCCCCGGTCGCCCTGGTGGGCGGTGTCGCCAATAGCGGGGCGACCACGACGCTCGTCGTCGGAAACCACCCGGTGTCGGCGACCTATACTCCGACCGGGGGCTTTGCGGCGAGTAGCGGCAACTTGACCGGTGGTCAGACCGTGAACTCGGCCAGCACCACGACCGCGGTCGCCTCGTCACAGAACCCCTCCACCTTCGGCCAGTCGATCTCCTTCACCGCTACGGTGGCGGTGGTGGCTCCGGGGGCGGGGACCCCGACCGGCACGGTCCAGTTCGCGGTGGATGGCGGCAACCTGGGGACCCCGGTGACGCTGGACGGGACCGGCCACGCGACCAGCCAGGCGACTTCCACTCTGGCATCGGGTAACCATCCGGTGACCGCCACCTACTCGGGGACTGGCGGCTTCAGCGGGAGCAGCGGTACCCTGGCCGGCGGGCAGACCGTGAATGCCGCGAGTACCACGACGGCCGTTGCCACCACGGCGAACCCGGCGGCGTTCGGACAGGCCGTGCTCTATACCGCGACCGTGTCGGTCGTGGCACCGGGCACCGGGACGCCCAGCGGTACCATTCAGTTTGCGGTGGATGGCAGCAACCTCGGCACCCCGGTCACGCTGGTGAATGGAGTGGCCTCGAGTACCTCCATCGCGAACCTGACCGTGGGGAATCACCCGGTGACCGCGACCTACTCGCCCACCGGAAGCTTCAGCGGGAGTACCGGGACGTTGAGTGGCGGTCAAACGGTGAACATCGCCAATTCGTCCACGGCGGTCGCCTCCTCGCTCAATCCCTCGACCTTCGGGGACGCGGTCAGCTTTACCGCGACGGTCACACCGGTGGCGCCGAGCGGATTGACGCCCACCGGAACCGTCCAGTTCAGGGTGGACGGCTCCGCGCTCGGCACCCCGGTCGCGCTGGTGGCTGGATCCGCGACCAGCAGCTCCACCACCTCGCTCGCGCTTGGGACGCGCGTGATCACGGCCCAGTACTCGGGCGACGCCGGATTCAATGGCAGTACGGGCACGCTGAACCAGGGGGTGGGGTCGACCGCGACCGCCGTCGCGATTAGCTCGTCCAGCAACCCCTCGGTCTTCGGCCAGACGGTGAGCTTCACCGCCGTGGTGACGGCCACATCCGGCACCCCGACCGGTACGGTGCAGTTCCAGGTCGATGGGGCCAACTTGGGGTCGCCGATCACGCTCAATGGTGGGAACGCGGTGAGTCCCACGACTTCATCCCTCACAATCGGGAATCACTCGGTGACGGCCGCGTACACGCCGACCGGGACCTTCGCGGCGAGCTCCGGAACGATGAGTGGCGGCCAGACCGTCACTGCGGCGGGCACCACCACGGCCGTGGCCTCGTCCGCCAACCCCTCCACCTTCGGCCAATCGATCACCTTCACCGCTACGGTCGCGGTCGTGGCGCCGGGGAGCGGGACGCCCACCGGAACCGTCCAGTTCGCGGTGGACGGGGGCAACCTCGGGTCACCCGTGACGCTGGTGAGTGGCTCGGCGACCAGTTCGGCGACGAGCTCGCTCGGGGCAGGGAACCACTCGGTCACCGCCACCTACACGCCGGGCGTGACCAGCTTCAGCGGGAGCAGCGGCACCCTGGCGGGCGGACAGACGGTCAACAAGACCACGGCGACCATTGCGGTGGCCAGCTCGGCCGTTCCGTCGGTCTGGGGTCAGACCGTGACCTGGACCACCACGGTGACCGGGACCGGCGGGACGCCCACGGGGACCGTCCAGATCGCCATCGACGGGGTGAATCTGGGGTCCCCGGTGACCCTGGTGGCCGGAGTGGCGACCAGCATCGGCAAGAATGACATGTCGGTCTTCAACCACGCCGTCAGCGCCAGCTATAGTGGGGACGCGAACTTCAACTCCGGGGTGGGGAACCTCGCGGGCGGGCAGATAGTCAATCCGGCCTCGACCAGCGTGGCGGTCAACTCCTCGCTCAATCCGTCGGTCTTCGGGCAGTCGGTGACCTTCACCACCACCGTGACGGTGGTGGCACCGGGCACGGGAACGCCGCCCGGCTCGGTGCAGTTCGCGATCGACGGGACCAACTTCGGCTCACCGGTTACCCTGGTGGGTGGGACCGCGACCAGCCCGTCGACCACGACGCTGGGGGCCGGGAATCACTCGGTGACGGTGGCCTACACGCCGACCGGGAACAGCTACAGCGGGAATACCGGTTCGCTGGCGGGCGGGCAGACGGTGGACCCGGGCTCGACCACCACCGCCGTCGCGTCCTCGCTCAACCCGTCGACGTTCGGTCAGGGCGTGAACTTCACCGCGACCGTGACTTCGACCAGCGGCACGCCCACGGGGTCGGTCCAGTTCAGCGTCGATGGCGGCGACGTCGGGGCGCCGGTCGCGCTGATATCCGGCTCGGCCACCGCCCCGGCGATTACGACGCTGGCGGCCGGGAATCATCCGGTGACCGGGACCTACATCCCGAGCGCGAACTTCACCGCCAGCAGCGGGACCCTCGCGGGTGGCCAGACGGTGAACGCGGCCAACACCACGACCGCCGTGAGCTCCTCCTCGGTCTCCTCCGTCTTCGGGACTTCGGTGACCTTCACCGCCACCGTGGCGGTCGTGTCGCCGGGCGTCGGGACTCCGACCGGTACCGTCCAGTTCGCGGTTGATGGCAGTAACTTCGGCGCCCCGGTTGCGGTGGATGGCACTGGACACGCGACCAGCCAGTCGATTTCCACCCTGGAGGCGGGCAATCACCCTGTCACGGCGACCTACACCGCGACCGGAAGCTTCAACGGGAGCAATGGTTCGCTGCCAGGTGGACAGACGGTGACGCCCGCCGGGACCATCACCACGGTGAGTTCATCCCTGAACCCGTCCAACGTCGGGGACGCGGTGACCTTTACGGCGACGCTGACCTCCGCCGGCGGGACCCCGACCGGGACGGTCCAGTTCTTCGTGGACGCGGTGGCGTTCGGCAGCCCGGTGACGCTGGTCGGCGGCGTAGCCTCCAGCCAGTCCACCACGACCCTCACGGCGGGGAACCACAGCGTCGGGGCCAGCTACGTGGCCACCGGCAGCTTCACCAACAGCAGTGGGTCGCTCTCCGGCGGGCAGACGGTGAATACCGTGGGCCCGGCTCCGCCGATCGCCTCCCTGTTGCCTCAGCGGACCTCGACCAACCCAGCGGCCCCACCGAGACGCTAAGCGAGACCGGGTTGACCCTCAATTTTGCGATCGCTAACTTCCCGCGCGCGCCCTGGTGGTGGAATTGGTAGACACGCTATCTTGAGGGGGTAGTGCCGAAAGGCGTCGCGGTTCGAGTCCGCGCCAGGGCATCGCGAACGCCACTGTAGCTCAGTGGTAGAGCTCTCGATTCGTAATCGAGCGGTCGTCGGTTCAAATCCGACCAGTGGCTCTGGCGGGATGGATTCGAAGGCCTCCGTGGCTCTCCCCGAACAATCCAGGTCCCAGAAACGAACGAGGACGGCAGGCTTGGCCTGCCGTCCTCGTCGTCTTCGCGTCGCCGCTCGCTACACTTCCCGTTCAACCATCCGCTTGTACAGCCAATATTCCGGTCCGGCCATTTCCTCCGGCCAGTCCGCCATATGGGACGCGCCGCGCCACGACTCGTCACCATCGCTATCCGCTGAATCGAATTCGATCTCCGGCTGCTCCCACGGGAGCGGCTCGTGCTCGAGCCAGGGCAGATCGCCATCGGTCTCCCAGGGCTTCAGTTCGCCTTCGCTCTCCCAGAGCATGTGAACCTCCTCGACGGCCACGGGATCGGGTGGCCGCAACCCGCTGCCTGCTCACTTCGCACCAGGCCAACCAGAGTCGTTCCGGTGCTGCGCTTCGGGCCCTATTCCAACGCACACTCCGGGCCACAGCGCTGGCGCTGGTTCTAAGTGCTGTGATCCAAGTACTTAGGCCGAGACCTTCGATCAGGGGCACTGACCTCTTTGCGCCCGCAAGCCTCCCAAAAGGCCCGGATGGGACCAAAGGACGTGGTATTCAGGCGATCTCACTCGGATGTCGGGCGGCAAGATGCCATGCAGCTCCCGTAGGAGAAGGCCTGAAACGTGCTGGTAACTTATTGTCATCAATACCGTTACGGTACAAAACCGAAAGCGGCACACCATGTGCTATCCATGCCCACGCTAAGCTCCAACTAAGGATGGTCCATGGTATTGCCGCTTCGAGCCTTGAGCCCGGCCCAGCGGTGGGCAGACGAAGGGTACAGCTACACGGTCATGATGAACCGGACCGTGGGGATCATCGTGCTCGAGGTATCCCGGCAGCTGATCGCCGGCCGCATGTCCCCCATCGTGGGACGCCGCGCCTTCGTGCAAGACGAGGAGCCCCTGCTGGGCGCCATTCTTGGCTCCACGGGACCTGCCCGCACACTGCTGGTGGATCGAATCATCCGCGGCGGGCCCCTGCTGCTTCACGACGTGCTCAAAGAAACCGCATGCGAGGCTGACCTCGGGTAAACCAGGTCCCTTTATCGGTGTCGATGCCTGAAGGGTGCATCGCTCGATCGACCCGAGGTTGGCCACGCGCCACATAAGAGGACGGGGACGGACGGTCTGAGACCGCCGTCCCCTGTTTCTCTTCCCTTTCCCCTTTCCCCTTTCCCCGTTTCTCTCTACTATTCCCGGCCCGTAGGATAGGCCCAGTAACGGGATCCCTCCCTCGCGTGGCTCGGGTCGGGACAGGCTGCACGCAGCCCGGTAGCATTGGGGGAGGTTAGAGAACCAAAGTATTCCGGGGATAACGGGACGTAGCGCAGCCCGGTAGCGCACCTGAATGGGGTTCAGGGGGTCGCGGGTTCAAATCCCGCCGTCCCGATGGGTACCAGGCCTCTCGGTCGAATCGATCGGGAGGCTTCTTGTGTGTCGGGGGGTTGTGCCGGCGGCACCTGCTCCGGGGGCGGATATCTGCCCGGCAAGTGGACCAGCCTCCACTGACCGGGGACGATCTGCAGGCCCAGGAAGCCCATGAAGAACCCAAATGCCGCGCCGACCCCGATGGCGCCTCCGACGCTGCCCGTGAGGGGCGGGTAGCCTCCACACCTGGTTGCCGCACAGACCCCGAAGCCGATGGCACCACAGAGGGTGTAAGCGGTCAGCAGTTCGCGGGAGTTGGTACGCTCCCATTTCTCGAGTCTGAGGACGCTGTCCAGGGTCCAGCTCTTGAGGCTATCAAGGCTCCCCACGACGATTCGGCTGCTGTCCAGAGACATCAGATGGCCGTGGATCCATTCATTCGAAGGAATCACTCGAATTCGGACCGAGTCACCCATGTTCTGAGGGAACGCGGCTGCCGAGGTGGTGACGAGCAGTCCGAGAACCAGAAGACCAGTTCTGTTGGAGAAACGCGGAGACCACACGAGGCGAGTCAACGTTGATCATCCTACTCGCCATCCCTTGAGGAGACCGTGAATCGGTGAGGAAGATCGGTTTGTTCACTGAAACAAGAAGCCCCGCGGCTCGGATGCGGGGCGCCTGGTTGGGTGATAGGTGGTTTGTCGCTGGTCAGGGCGCCTTGGCAAACCGCATCGCCACGGAGTTCATGCAGTAGCGAAGGCCCGTGGGCTTCGGCCCGTCGTCGAACACGTGGCCGAGATGCGCATCGCAACGGCGGCAGGAGACCTCGACTCGCACCATCCCCAGGCTGGTGTCGGTCTTCTCGACCACGTTCTCCTTGGCGATCGGGGTCCAGAAGCTGGGCCATCCGGTCCCGGAGTCGAACTTGGTTCTGGAATCGAACAGCGCGGTGTCGCAACAGATGCAGCGAAACACTCCCTTGCCATGCTCGTTGAGCAAGGGCCCGGTGAAGGGGCGCTCGGTTTCGGCGTGACGGGTGACCTCGAATGAGATGGGCGAGAGCTGCCGCTTCCACTCCTCCTCGGTCTTCGTAATCTTGGCGACCGACACGGTCCGGGTCCGTTCGCCCGCATCGGTGAACTCGACGATCGTGACCTTCTCCACGCCGCCGAGCGATGGGACCGGGATTCTCCACCGCCGGTCAACGAACCGGTAGCCCAGCCCCACCGCCGCAGCACCCAGGATCAGGATGAACGATCGCCGCTCCATGACCGCGCCGACTGGCTCTCTCTCACTCATAGCGGTCGTCGCTCCTCCTCATCCGAACGTGAACGCGAACGCCTGAACCCCGGGGTCCAGGAACTCGATCTCGAAAGTGCGATCCTGAATCGCCCCGCTCTGACGGACCAACTGATAGAGCCGGTACTCGGTCACCACCCCGGTTCCGGCCTCATCGACATCGGCGCCGTGGTCTGGTCCCGGCGTCGCCCCATCGATCCGCACCTTGAACCGGATCGGTTTCCCATCGGCTCCGGGGCCCAGCACCAGGTGCAGGTCTCGCGCGTGGAACCGGAAGACCACCTTACCCGGTGCCTTGACCAGCGAGGCCTGCTCACCACCCACACTCCAGAACCCAGCCAATCCCCACTGATTGGAGCCCAGCTGTGCCGGGTCGGTGTAGGTCTGGGGGCGATCCTTGAGCACCGGCTCGGGAGAGACGTAGTTCCGCTGGCGGTAGTAGCCCAGGTACGTCTCGGGTGAGCGAACGTTGCTGAAATCCGGAGCCGCCTGGGAGCCAGAGGCGTTGATCTGGACCAACCCGCTGGCCTTGAGTCCCGCATTCCGCTCGCGGAGCAGCTGCTGGATCACCATTTCGGACTCGTCGTACTTGCCCTCGCCGAAGTGGTGATAACGAATCGTCCCTTCCGCATCGATGAAGTAGTGGGCCGGCCAGTACTGGTTCCGGAAGGCATTCCAGATCGCGTACTTGCTGTCGATGGCCACGGGGTAGGTGATGTCGAGGTCACCCACCGCCTTCTGGACGTTGGCCGGATCCTTCTCGAAGGCGAACTCCGGCGTGTGTACCCCGATCACTACCAGGCCATCATCCTTGTACTTCCGGGCCCAGGCCTCGACGTAGGGGATGGCGCGCAGGCAGTTGATGCAGGAGTAGGTCCAGAAGTCGATCAGGACCACCTTGCCCTTGAGCCCTGCGGCCGTGAGCGGCGGTGAATTGAGCCACCCTTCCACCCCATCCAGACCGGGGAAAGTCCCCTCATTGGCCAGCGCCATTTCCTTGGGCGCCGATCCCGGGGCCTCGCTGGCACCGGCGGTGGCGGGCCTGACCCGGTCCACCAGGCTCTGCTCGATCCCCGAGGTGCTGGCCAGCGAGATTCTCCGCAGGACTCCGGTGTCCCAACCCAACCCGATCGCGACCACTCCCACCAGCACCGCGACGCCGAGCCCGCGCCGGATCCACACCTCGGCGGCGAGTGAGCGTTTCATCAGGGCGAACACCTTGCCCCCGGCCAGCAGGGCCAGGGCCAGCGAAAGGGCCGCACCGGCGGAGAATGCGAGCAGGAGAACTGTCGTCCTAGCACTGGGGCCCTCGAGCGCGGCCCCCGCCAGGATCAGCCCCAGGATCGGGCCCGCACAGGGCGCCCAGAGTAATCCCGTGGATACACCCAGCAGCACCGACCGTCCGATGCCAGGCGCCTCGGGGCCGGCCGAACTCTCGACGCGTGCGCCGAGGCGAACCAGGGGGACCGTGAGATACTGAGCCACCGTGGGTGACAGCAGGGCCAGGCCGAACACCGCGAACACCGCCATCGCAATCCCGCGGCCGATCTGGTTGGCCTGCACAATCCAGCCCCCGGCATAGGTGGCCACGCTGGCCACCAGCGCGAACGTGCCGGCCATCCCCAGGAGCAGCGGGAGGCCGCTACGCCGGAAGGGTTGATCCGCTCGGGAGAAGACCAGGGGCAGAACGGGCAGGATACAGGGGCTGACGATGGTCAGGATCCCGCCGAGGAACGCCAACAGATAGACCCACATCTCTCGATCGCCGCCGGCTAGTCGCGGTACAGCGCCGGGAACTCGCGCTGAAGGTGGTCGAGCTTGGGAGCATCGTTGACCACGATGTAGGGATTGGTCGGGTGCTTGGCCATGAACCCCTGGTGATACCCCTCCGCGGGGTAGAAGTCCTTCAATGCCACCACCTGGGTTACGATCGGCTTGCTGTATTTCCTGGCGTGGCTCAGCTCCGCGATGTAGGACTCGATCGCCTTCTGCTGCTCGGGGTTGCGATAGAACGCGATGGAGCGATACTGGGTGCCCCAGTCGGGCCCCTGACGATTCAGCTGAGTGGGATCGTGGGCCACGGTGAAGAACACCTCCAGCAACTGCTCGTAGCTGATCTTGGCCGGATCGTAAATGACCTGGACCGACTCCGCGTGACCCGTGGTTCCCGAGCTCACCTCCTCATAGGAGGGCGATGCCTTCGCGCCACCGGCATAGCCCGAGACGGCGGAGGTGACTCCCTTCAGGTGCTCGAACACCGCCTCGACACCCCAGAAGCAGCCACCGGCGAAAACCGCTGTATCGGCATGTGCAGTGCTGAGCGGGGTCTCGGGAGAACGAATCGGCTCCGAGGCCCGAGCAGTCGCCATCCCCATGGCGGACAGCAAGGCCAGGGCGCCGAGGACTCGGAATGCGTTACGCTGAAGCACGGAAAGGTTCCCCGTTGAAGTCACCATACTAACGTCGCCTGGGCCGGTCCGGTTCTGCCGGCCCGAAGTTCCCCCGCTACTGCATACTAACCCTGGGGAACGGAAGAAGACCCCGCGTTGGGGATGGTTCGCCGCCCCCAGCACCTGCTTATCTGGCGCTTTGCCGCGTGGGGCTACAATCTGCCTGCGTGCGCGTACTCATCCTCTCCGATATCCATGGCAACGCCGCCGCTCTCGAGGCGGTCGTCCGGGAACCGCACGACGTGGTGGTCTGTCTCGGAGACGTCGTGGGTTACGGCCCCGAGCCTGGCACGACCGCCCGGTGGATCGTGCAGCACTCGGAGGTGACGGTCCAGGGAAACCACGATCGGGCCCTGGCCGCTGGCGTCCCTCCCCGCTGCCGACCCTCATTCGAGTGGCTCGCCGCTGCGCTGGCGCCACTGGGCCGCTCCCAGCTCAGGCAGGATGAGATCCGGGGACTCGGCGGGTTCCCACTGACCGCACAACGCACGTATGACGGGGTAAGGTGCCTCTTCGTTCACGCCACGCCCTCCGACCCGCTCTACCGCTATCTGGGCCCGGACCTCGAGGAATGGGCCGCCGAGGTGGCCGGCCTAGACGCGGATCTGGTCTTGGTGGGCCATACGCATCTGCAGTTCGACCTGGACTGTGGGGGCACCCGGGTCATCAATCCCGGAAGCGTCGGTCAGCCCAAGGATGGCGATCCCCGCGCCGCCTATGCCGTCCTCGACGATGGTGTGCTGAGGTTGAAACGAGCGGCCTACGATATCGAGCGGACGGTTGCCGCGTTGGAACGATCTGGGGTGGGCGCCGAGGCCGTTCGCGACCTCACCCAGTTGCTGCGAACCGGCAGAAACCCTCCCCCACGCCCGCCACCTTGACGCCGAGCGGCCGGGGGGATTACGGTTTCATCAGCAACCAGGCGATGGAGTTCGCCCGGAACCGCTGCACTCCGGTGCAGCTGATGACTCCTGCAAGGCCCGTGAGCGGCCGGCAGGAGTTTTTTTACGCCCGCCGTGCGCTCCGCCACCCGACGGAGGTGACCGGTGGATTCCAATGTCTGGTTGACTGCAGCTGCCTGGATGGCGCTGGCTCTGGCCGCAAGTCTGTTCTCGATTCGATTGGGCGTGTCGGTGGCGCTGATCGAGATCCTGATCGGGGTCGCGGCCGGCAACTTTCTCGGCGTCCATACGACTCCATGGATCGACTTCCTCGCCACCTTTGGCTCCGGCCTGCTCACCTTCCTGGCGGGGGCCGAGATCGACCCCGACTCCCTCCGCCGTCACTTCAGGCCTGCCATGGCGATCGGCGTGGTCAGTTTTCTTGCCCCCTTCGTGGCCGCGGCCGCGTTTGCCCATTGGGTCGGTGGTTGGGATCGGCAAGCGGCGTGGATCGCGGGGGTCTCGCTATCGACGACTTCGGTCGCGGTGGTCTACGCCGTCATGCTCGAGACCGGGCTCAACCGGACCGAGCTCGGCAAGCTGATTCTGGCGGCCTGCTTCATCACCGATCTGGGCACCGTGCTCGCCTTGGGTATCCTGTTCGCCAACTTCAATGCCTGGATGCTCCTGTTCGTGGCCGTCACGGCGGCGGTGCTCTGGCAGCTCCCGCGCCTGACCCGAATGGTGATCACCAGGGTGGGTCACCGGGTGAGTGAGCCTGAGGTCAAGTTCATCTTCCTGGTCCTTTTCCTGTTGGGTGGACTCGCCAAGCTGGCCCAGAGCGAGGCCGTGCTCCCTGCGTACCTGGTGGGGCTGGTGATTGCCGGTGTCTTCGTCCGCGACCGCGTCCTGATGGAGCGCATGCGCGCCATCGCATTCACCATGCTGACGCCGTTCTATTTCCTGAAGGCAGGCCTGTATGTGTCACTTCCGGCCGTAGCCACCGGGGCGCTCCTGATTGGCGCTCTTCTGCTGGTCAAGATGGGCAGCAAGATCGTCAGTATCTGGCCCATCACCCGGGCGTTCCGGTTCGAACAGCGGGAGGGCATCTATACGACGCTCCTGATGAGCACCGGGCTTACGTTCGGTACCATTTCCGCTCTGTTCGGCCTGACCAATCACATCATCGATCAGGCCCAGTACACCGTCCTGGTGACGGTGGTCATCGGGAGCGCCGTGATCCCGACCCTCATCGCCCAGCGTTTCTTCGAGCCTCCTCCCGCCCACGCGATCACCGAACCCTCACCGCCGGCGCCGGCGATTGCCGCCCCTGTGGGGGGAGCCTAGCCGAAAGGAGGTCCGCAATGTTCCACCGGATTCTCGTGGGCCTCGATGGGTCCGAGGGGGGGCGACGAGCCCTGGAAAGTGCGGTGGAGCTGGCCGCTCTCTGCCACGCCGACATGCTGATTGTCTCGGTGGAGGAGAAATTGCCGGCCTACGCTGCCACGGTCGGGGAAGTGGAGGACGAGGAGCGCTACGAGCACGACTACTTCGGGCCGATTCAGCGCGACGCCCAGCAGCTGGCCGAGTCCCGCGGGGTTCGGATCCATCTGGAAGTGGTGCCCGGTCATCCGGCGGTGGCCCTCGCTCGCCTGGCGGCGGAACGCGGTTGCGATCTGATCGTCCTCGGCCATACCGGGCATTCCCGCTTGCACCACCTTTTCCTGGGCTCGACTGCGGACCGGGTGGTCGAGCGGGCCCACTGCGCGGTTCTGGTGGTTCGATGACCGAGGCCACTGTCGCGCGCCTGCGCGACCTGGCTGGGAAGGCCAGTGCCGCCGACCTCGTGGCCGAGGCAGGGGCACTCGAGGAACGGGTCCGGGCACAGCGCTTCCACGTCGCCTGCGTGGGGCAGTTCAAGCGGGGCAAGTCGACCCTGATTAACGCGCTCCTGGGCCGATCCCTTCTTCCGACCGGGGTCATTCCGGTCACTTCGATCCCCACGGTGGTCCGGCATGGGGAGCCGGCCGCCCGGGTCCGCGGGAGAGAGGGGTGGAAGGTGGTCCCCGTCGAGAGTCTCGCGGACTACGTGACCGAGCAGCGGAATCCGGGGAATGCGAAGCAAATTCAGCTCGTCGAGGTTACGGCGCCAGCGGAGATCCTCGAGGGTGGACTTTGCCTGGTGGATACACCGGGCCTGGGTTCGATCTGGGAGAGTAACGCGACGGCCACCCGGGAGTTCGTCCCGCAAGTGGACGCGGCCCTGGTTGTGCTGGGCGCCGATCCACCGCTCTCGGGGGAAGAACTCCACCTGATTGAGGCCATCTCGGCCGACGTCCAGGACCTCATCTTCGTCATGAACAAGGCGGACCGGGTGAGTCCCGGGGAGTTGGATGAGGCGAGTGCCTTCATTCGTGAGACCCTGAACTCCCGGCTGGGCCTCGGAGTCGACCGCCTCATTCGAGTAACGGCCGTGAACCCGGCGAGTGCAGAGTGGGTGGACCTCGTCTCCCGACTCCGGTCGCTCACACAAGAGCGGCGGGAAGACCTGGTGCGGCAGGCGCTGCGACGGGGAATTGCCCGCATAGGAGCCAACCTGACCCGAGGCCTCCAGGAACGCCGAGCTGCCTTGGTTCGGCCGGTGGACCAGGCCGAACGGCGTGTCGATGAGCTACGCCGGCTGGGCGAGTCCACCGACCAGGCGCTCCGTGAGTTGAGCCCGCTGCTCGGGGCCGAGGAGCAGCGACTGTGCGCCCGGTTCACCGAGCTGGCGGAGCGATTTCTCGAGCAGGCGGGGCCGACTGGCCTGGCGCGGCTCCGGGCCGCGTGGGCCAGCGGGCGATTCGACCATGCCTCACGGCGCGAGAGCCTGGAGTTTGCAAACGAATCGGCGCGGGATCTGATCTTCCCCTGGCTGCATCGGTCGGAGCGCGAGGCTGAGGGGCTGTATCGCGAAGCGGTTGGTCACTTCAGCCGGCTTGCCAATGATCAGGTGGCTCGGCTCACGGCTGCGGCAGACCTGGGTCATCAGGCGATTCCGCTCATCGTGCCGGAGGCGGCGGACTTCCGCATTGGACGCCACTTCGCGTTTAACGATCGCCTGGGCTTTCACTATCCCCGGTCGCCCTGGCCAGGGCTGATTGATAGGCTCGTTTCACGGCGGCTCCGTCAACAGCGGAGACAGAGGCGAGCCGAGGCCTATCTGATGGACCTCCTCACCGTAAACTCGAGCAGGGTAGCCGGCGATCTCAGCGAGCGGGTACGGGAGAGCCGGCGGGAGGTGGAGGCCGAGGTCAGGGAGGCACTGCGGCGGGTCAGCCAGTCGGCGGCTGGCGCGCTGGAATGGGCTCGCGCGATCCGGGCTCGCGGCGCCGACGAAATAGACCGCCAGGTCCAGCAGCTGGATCAACTTCTCGGAGAGCTGCGCCGTCTGCTCGAACCGCTGGGCGATCGGGCGGCCGCCTGACACCCCCTAGGGCCTGCGTCGGTCGATCGGCCAGCTGCCCGTCCGATCTTCCACCCGCAAGTCCGGCCGGTACATGATGACCCGGGCTCGCTCCAGGGTGATCAGCCCGCCGCCGATCATCTCATCCAGGTCGGGCAGAATCTCCGCGATCTTCTCCTCCGTGTCGGTGCATTCAATGACGATCGGCAGGTCGAGAGACAGCACTTCGATCCGATCGGTTTGCAGGCGCGAGGTCGGCCCAAAGCCCATGATCGCGCGGATGACCGTGGCACCCGCATTGTGGCGCTGACGGAGCAGCTCGACGATCGCCTGATAGAGTGGCTTGCCCTGGTACTTGTCGCGCTCTCCGATATGGATCCGCATGAGGGTGCGTTCCCCCTTGAATCCATGCATCTCCGCCCCTCCTTGGCCGGCTCCGGCGGCGGTCGTCGCCCACCGCCGACAGAGTGTTCACGGCAGATCCGAAGGACTTTCCTCGAAAATCGGTGCAGGAAGCACCCTGGCCAGACCCAGAAAGTGCTCGTGCAGGCGTTCCAGCAGCGGGTCCAGTACTCGGGGTAGATCGGGGTGGACGGGACCGTAGCTCCGCAGGCGTCGGGAAACTGAATCTTCCACCATCACCAGTCCATGCGTTACCAGCGCCTGGACTGTCTGTCGAGGCGAGGCAGTCGGAGGAGCGAGATCGAACGTGGCCACCAGTTCGGCCAGCGTCGCCTTGGCCCTGGAGATGTCCTCCCTGGTGGCTTCTCCAAAGCCGTGCGGCAGATCGTTCAATACCTTGAGCAGGATCCGCGCTCCTGGTGACCTTGCCCCCCTGGTAAGCGCCACGATCTCAGAAAGGTGGTCCTCGAGTTGCGCCAGGGTCGTCGTCAAGTGACGCCGCTGACCCTCGGTGAGAAGAACGGCCCCGGAAGGATCCTGCGCCATAAGAAAAGCCCCCACGCTCGTTCTGCGTAGGAGCCATCAGCCAAGCCTCGGCGGTTCCGGGTGAGCCCCATCACCCCTTTCGACGAACGCTATCAGCGGGGCGAAACCACGTCAACTCGGGTTCGGGACGCTCACACCGCAACGATCTCCGGGTCGAGCCGGACCACGGCGTAGCCCGCCACGGCGCCCGCCCCGAACCCCGGCGCGAAGATTCGCATCGGGCGGTCGATGACCCCTTCCGCCACCGCGTCCCGCAAAGCGATCGGAATGCTGGCGGAGGAGGTGTTTCCCTCGTGCGCGATGTCGAAGTAGAGCTTGTCCGCCGGGAGCCCTGCCGCCGTGGCGAGCTCCACGACCATGGTCCGATTGGCCTGGTGAGGGACGATCATATCGATGGCGTCAAGCAAGCACCCCTTTCCATTCTCGGGGTGGGGCAGGGCGAGCAGCTCCTCCCGCATCTGGGACAGATACCGTTTGACCAGGGCCCTCACCTCGGGCCCGTAGACCGTCACGGCGTTACCGAAGGCGGGGTTGGGGAGGATGATGGAATCCACCTCACTCATTGGCCCGCTGGCGTAGGTCTGGAAGATTTCGATGTCGGGAGGTTCCCCCGTCGCCGCCGGCCCAATGACCAACGCCGCAGCACCATCCGAGAAGATCATCCGGGAGGGCCGCACCGTGCCGATCTTGTCCGAGAACTTCTCGCCGCAGACGACCAGCACCGGTCGCTGGACTTCCTGGAGGAGCCTGACCGCCGCGGAGAGCCCGTAGGAGAGACCGGCACATGCCGCCACCAGGTCATACGAGGCGTGGGTCTGATAGAGGCCCAGCTGTCCTGAGACCCAGCTGGCGAGGGAAGGCATCATCTTGGTGCTGGTGCCGGAACAGAACACCACCGCCCCAATCTCCTCCGGCCGGCGCCCCGATTTCTCGAGGGCTGCCCGTGCCGCCTCGAGCGCGATCTCTTCCAGGCTCCGCGTCGTGTAGCGGCGCTGCTCGATCCCGGTCTTCTCTCTGATCTCCTCGGCGGTCATCGGCGACCAGCAGTAGGCCGCGTTCCGGATCAGGTCCTCGTTGGTGCAGGCCAGCTCCCCCTTCCGTACCGCCAGGGCCTCCAGGCGAGGCATCACCGAGAAGCGCCGGCGCACTTCGATCGGGGGCACCGGGGACCGCGGCCGGTGGACCGGAACCGGGGCCGGCTTGGGTCGAGCGCCATTGGTTCCTGAGCCGTTGGTGCTGGAGCCATTGGCGCGTACCCGCTGCAGAAACCGCGCGACCTCTTCACTGCGCGGGCGGTGCAGGACCACGACGTCGTCATCCTCCAGCTCGCCCACCGGCGTGAACCGGACCGTGCGATGATCCCAGGGGAACTGATCGCCCAGGACCATGGCCTGCCGCATGAGCGCCTCGAGCTCGGGCACCGCGTGGGTGTACTCGATCAGCCCCTCGAGGCCATGGCGCGGATGGTCAGGGTCGTAGGCCAGGAGCCGGCAGACCTGCCCTCGCGGTTGCGCCAGCACCTCTCCCACCACGGTTTCGACGGGGCCCTCCTTCACCGGAGCCCGCTGGTTCCGGAACAGATCCCGGAGGATTCGACCGATCCGATCCTCGGTCGACTGGTCCCAGGCCGGGGGGAGCGTCTGGTAGACGAGATCGACCGTGGTGGCGACCGAGTCTTCGTGATCGGGCGCGTAGACAGGCAGGAACACGTCGGTGCGGCGACGGGGAACGTCGCGCCAGCGGACCGGCTCCGGTTGATACAGGGTCAGCACGAACCGGTTAACCCAGAAGAGATGTCGGGCCAAGTCGTGCAGCAGGTGGTATCGGCTCCGATACCGACCAGCGTCGAGGCGAGCTTGAATCTCGGCCTCGGCGACCGCCTTTCCATCGAAGGCTTGGCGGATCAGCGCAGAGTATTGCTCCAGCGTGGCAAACGCCGAGGGGTCGAGATCGGGCAGGAAGTTTCCGGGGAAGACCAGCCGACCGGCGTGATTGATGACGAACGCCTGCATTTCCTCGAGACTCTCCTGACCATCACGGGGCCAAAGGCCACTACGCGTCGGCCAGTGCCGCTCGCGGGCCGAGCCGTTCGAACACCCAGCAGCGGTGGCCGGGAATGAGGGGCGCAACTATCGTACCTGCTTGAACTTGGCAGAAGACTAGAAGCCAGCAGTTGCGGATATCATTGGCATCGTGCGGATCCCTAGGCCCAGTCTGCAGATGGCTCTCACCGGCCCGGGGTCGCCCGGTCCGCCCCCAAGTCGGGGGGTTCGCGGCTGTGGTGCGACCGCAACTCACCCAAGCCGCACCTAAGACATTCCTCTGGAACGTCTTCGGGGCCCGATCCGAGGCAGGCGGCCGCCGCGATCCAGCCCTCCCCAGGTGCCCGAAACTTCCCCCAACCAATTGGCACATTTGTTGTTGATTCATCCCCCCTGCCACGCCGGCGGGGGGTCTCGGTTCCGGCGTGCAAACGACGCGAGGGGGGTGAGGCATGACTAATTCGACGTGGACCCGTATCGCACTCTGGGGTGGGATCGGTGTGCTCTCCGCGGCCTGCGCCGGCAACAACCCGGAAACCACGCCGAAGCCCAAGGCGGACAGCGTGGCCCACGGGCCGAGCGTGGTGCACGACACGGTGGTGGTGAAGGACCCCGAAGCAGAGGACCGCGCGGACCGGTTCGAGCTCAAGCTGCTCGAGCGCGAAGCCCAGGTCGACCAGCTTCAGACGAGGCTGGATGAGGCCCGGCAAGAAGTGGTGCGCGCGATGGCCAAGCTGCAGACCATGGCTACGCGGGCCGAGGCCGCGTCGGGTATGGCCGAGGCTGAGGTCGCCGCCCAATCCCTGAAGAGCACCACCGGCAAGCCATCTCCGGAATACACCCAGGCGACCCAGCTGCTCCAGCAGGGGAGCGTCGAGTTCAACAAACAGAACTACGGTGGTGCGCTGTACCTGGCCAATCAGGTGAAGCAACTGGCTGGACGGGATCGGGCCACTCCGGGTGACACGGGGCCGCAGCGGAAGGGTGAGGTGGCCTTCGTCGTGCCGATCAAGCTTCAGACCTCCGGCAAGAGCAACATCCGGGACGGTCCGGGGACCAACTTCAGGGTCCTGTTCACCCTGGAGTCGGGGGCGGACGTGACTGGCTACTCCTACCTCGAGACGTGGGTCAAGGTGAGTGACGCCAAGGGTCGCAGCGGGTGGGTGGCGCGAGGACTGGTGGGGCGGGGGAAGGACAACTAATTCGACCGAGCCGGCCGGTCAGGAAGAATCAGGCCGATTCCTTCAAAGCCAGAGTACCCTGTTGAGAGGAGGCGCGGACCACTCGGTCCCGCCCCTCTCTTTTCGCTTCGTACAACGCCACGTCGGCGCACATGATGACCGCCTCGGCGGTCTCACCGAACTCGGGGAATGACGCGACCCCGGCACTCAACGTGATCCTTCCGCCGGCGAAGGTCTCGCTGGCGAGCCGGGTCCGGATCCGCTCGGCCACCTCCACCGCGCGGTCGATGCTGGTCTCCGGGAGGAGAACCAGGAACTCCTCGCCGCCGTAGCGAGTGGGGAAATCGATGTCGCGGATCGACTCCTTGAGGATTCTGGATACGCGGACCAGGACTTCGTCGCCGGCCAGGTGGCCGTGAGTGTCGTTGTAGGTCTTGAAGTGGTCCACGTCCATCATGAGCACGGCAAAGCTGTGGTGATTACGCCGGGATCGGCTGACCTCGCTGGCCAGATGCTCGATCAGGTGACGACGGTTGAAGAGGCCCGTGAGCCCGTCGGTCACGGAGAGGCGCTCGAGCTCTTCCCGGCCCTGGCGCAGGCGCGCCACCATGTGGTTGAAGACCTTGGTGAGATCGGCGACTTCGCCGCCGCCCACCAGTGGCAGGTCCACGGCCAGGTCGCCGCCGGCCACTTCCGCCGCCCCCTTGGTGAGGCGATCCAGCGGCCGGATGATGACCGTACCCAGGAAATAGGCGAGGAGGCCTACGCCGAGGAGGAGGGCCAGGACGATCGCGATGGTGACGTTGCGCAGATGGTTGACCTGCCGGTACGCCTGAGAGGACGGGATCTCGGCGACCACGGACCATCCCAGCAGGGGAATCCGGTTGAGGGCGCCCAGCGCGACCTCGGACCTGGGGTTGATGTACTCCACGGCCAGCCCCTCGTGTTCGAGGAGCTTCTTGCTGGCCTCGGGCGGGAGCGCCGTCTTGCTCAGCTCGGCCGATCCGGTGTTCGTCGTGGTGATGAGCCCCCTGCCTCCGACCAACAGGTAGACCTCGCCCGATTCACCGGGCGAAGAGCGGAGCAGGATCTCGTCTACGGTGGTGAGATTGACCCGCGCGGCGATGGCGCCCAGGAGTCGCCCGCCGGCCTGGTGGATCGGAACGGCGAGCACCATGATGGTCTTGCCGAGCAGATTATCGCGGTAGGGCGCACCCATCACGGAGCTGTTGCCCCGGATGTCCGCCAGCCAGTTGTTGGGAAACTGAGTGGGGCCGCCACGCTTGCCGCTGGTGGCGACCTCATGCCCCTGAGCGTCGAGCACCATCAACTCCTCGTAATCGAGGAAGCGCCCCCGCACTGAATTGAGATAGCCGCTCATGCGCACCTGTGCCGGACTGCCCTCGGCACCGGGGCGAAGCGAAGCGAGATTCTCGGAGATTTCGGAGTTGGCGAAGACCCGCAGATCGATGAGGCGGTCCTTGAGCCAGAGATCCAGCTCGCGGGAGGCCTGTGAGCTCGAGGTGCGCAGCGCCTGGCCGATCTTTTCGGTCAGCGACACCTTGTTCTGCTCGTAGGAGAGATAGGCGGTCGTGACCGAGGGAATCAGGGTAGCCAGCACGGCGACCGCGAGCAGCTTGCTCCGGATGGTCTCCAGGCGGAGCGCCCGGAAGAGTGTCGAGGTGGCTTGTTCCCAGTGGATCACCCGGGGTCGCTCCTTGGGTCCCTCAGGGGGTCAGGAAACTCCGTTATCAGGGACAGCAAGCGCAAGAGGGATGCCGTCTGGCCGGACGGACGGGGGACCGGGGTGGGCCGGGTCCTCAATGGGGCTAACTCTAGGTAGGATACGGGGGTGGACCGGGTCGACTATTGTTAGCCAGGCCTCGATTCTCGACCGCTGAGAACCCACTCCAGACGAATCTGCAAGAGAGCCCCGCGTGCTCCTGAAACCTCCCACTCCAGGCCGTATCCCGGGTTTACCCCCAACGGAGCCAGCCCCATGACCGGTCACCCCGTGGGAGAGGTCTTCCTGGGCCTGGCGGTGATCCTCTCCGGCGCCAGGCTCGGAGGCCATGTAGCGGACCGTCTCGGTCAGCCGGCCGTGCTGGGCGAGCTCGTCGTGGGGGTTCTGCTGGGCAATTGCGGGATCGCCTGGCTGGGCGGGCTCGGGTCGGACCCATCGCTCGAGGTGTTGGCCGAGATCGGCGTCGTGCTCCTGTTGTTTGAGGTGGGGTTGGAGTCCAGGGTGAGCGACCTCCTGGCGGTGGGCACCCGTTCCCTCAGTGTCGCCGTCCTGGGCGTGGCGACCCCGTGGTTTCTGGGCTGGGGGCTGGGAGCGATTCTGCTCCCGCAGCACAGCGTCTACGTCCACCTGTTCCTGGGAGCGGTCCTCACCGCTACTAGCGTGGGTATCACCGCCCGCGTGCTCAAAGACCTTGGCCGCGCCCAGACGCGCGAAGCTCGCGTAATCCTCGGTGCCGCCGTCATCGATGACATCCTCGGCTTGCTGATCCTGGCGCTGGTGAGCGGGATCATTCAAGCCGCCGACCTGGGTGGGAGCGTTTCCTTCTCACAAGTCCTGCTTCTCTTCGAGCGGGCGGCGCTCTTCCTCGTCGTGACCTTCACCATCGGCACGGCCGTGATGCCGAGAATCTTCCGGCTCACCGCCAGGCTCAAGGGCTCGGCATTGCTGCTTACGACCGGTCTGGCGGTGTGCTTTCTGCTCTCCTATGCCGCGTCCGCCGTTGGGCTGGCGCCGATCGTCGGGGCCTATGCGGCGGGGCTCATTCTCGAGGAATCACACTTCGCGCCGTTCGTCTCCCGCGGAGAGCGATCCCTGTCCGACCTGGTCGGCCCGATCGCCTCGTTTACCGGTCCCGTGTTCTTCGTGCTCATGGGTCTGCGGCTGGACCTGCACTCGATACTGGATCCCCGGATCGCGATCCTGAGCCTGGCCTTGACGCTGGTGGCGGTTCTGGGGAAGCAAGCCTGTTCGCTGGGCGCGCTGGGAGGAGGCCTGGACGCGCTCTCGGTCGGGATCGGCATGATCCCCCGAGGGGAAGTCGGCCTCATCTTCGCTAATATTGGCCTCACCCTGGCGGTCCAGGGCGAGCGGATCATCGACCAGGGATTGTATTCGGCGGTGATCCTGATGGTTTTCATCACCACGCTGGTCACCCCGCCGGCTCTCAAGTGGAGCCTGGCGAGGGCGGGGCCCGCGCGATCGGCGTCGGGGGGGTAAGAACGCCACGGGCCGCGATGGGCGCGGCCCGTGGCTTCCTGCGCTGTCGAACTGCCCTTCGCTAGTGTCCGACCTTCTGAAGCTCCTGTTTCTGCACCGCGTCGGCCGTCACCGGGGTGAGCGCCGCATTGTCCTTCTCACCGGTGCGGATCCGGATCACCGCATCGAGCGGCTGAACGAAGATCTTGCCGTCTCCCACGGCGCCGGTGCGCGCCGATGAGAGGATCGCCTTGATCGTGGCTTCGACGAACGGTTCCGAAACCGCCATCTCGATCTTGACCTTCTCCCGAAATTCCAGAATCACGCTGCCACCGCGGTAGTGCTCGAGCAACTCCCCTTCGCCTCCATGCCCGCTCACCCGCGAGATGGTGATGCCGGTGACGCCGGCCCGGAACAGGGCCGCCTTGACCTCGGGGAGCCGATCCGGGCGGACGATCGTGCTGATCAGTTTCATAGCTGGCTACGCCGCCTCCTTCAGAGAGTGGGAGGGCCGCTGGAGGACCACGGCCGTGGAAATATCCGCGGTGTCGGGGTAGGCGATGGCGCCCATTTCAGGCAGGTCCAGACCCAGCTCCTCGGCCTCGGCGGAAACGCGATGTCCGTTGGTCAGTTTGGCGGTGATGTAGTAGAACGCGAGCGTCATCAAGCCGACCGCGACGAAGTTGGTGAGCCCGCCGATGCACTGGGCTACGAATTGGCGTGGGTCTCCATAGAAGAGGCCGGTGACGTTGCCATCGACCCCGTTCCACCCGGCGCCGTAGGTCCCGTCCGCCAGGAGCCCGAGCGAGAGGATTCCCCAGAGCCCGTTGACGCCGTGGACTGAGATGGCTCCCACCGGATCGTCGATCTTGGCGGTCCGCTCGAAGAAGAACACCGACCAGCAGACCAGGACGCCCGCAATGCCGCCGATGAGGACGGCGCTGGGCGCGGTGACGAACGCGCATGGTGCCGTGATGGCCACCAGTCCGGCCAGGGCTCCGTTGGCCAGCATCGAGGGATCAGGCTTTCCATAGCGGCGCCACATGTAGAGCATGGCGGTAATGCTTCCGGCTGCCCCCGCCAGCATGGTGTTGGTGGCGATGACGCCGATCCGGAGATCGGTGGCGGCCAGGGTCGAGCCGGGGTTGAACCCGAACCAGCCGAAGCAGAGGATGAAGGTGCCGATGATCGCCATCGGGATGTTGTGCCCGGGGATCACATTGGCGGTCCCATCGGCGTTGTACTTCCCGCGGCGAGCTCCAAGCAGCTTGGCTCCCACCAGGGCGATCACCCCGCCGGTCATGTGGACCACCGAGGAGCCCGCGAAGTCCACGTGCCCGTGGCCCAGCCCGAAGTTCTTACCCAGGGTTGCCAGCCAGCCCCCGCCCCAGACCCAGTTGGCATAGATCGGGTAGATGAATGCGCCGATGAAGACGCTGAAGATCGCGAAGGCCGAGAACTTCCACCGTTCCGCCATGGCGCCGGTTGGGATCGTGGCGGTGGTGTCCATGAACACCATCTGGAACAGGAAGAAAGTGAACACCGGCGCAGAGTAGGCGACTCCCGTGAGGAAGAGCCCGGTGGTGCCGAAGAGGCCGAAGTCCTTGCCGAAGGCGTGAATCGTGAACTCGGTGGAGAGCTTGTCGTACCCACCGAGCGTACTCAGCGCTCCGATTCCCCCGGCCTGGAGCGCGAACCCGATCACCCAATAGCCCATCATGGCCAGGCCGTAGACCATGAAGTTCATGGCGATGGTGTGAGACGCGTTCTTGGCGCGCGTGAAGCCGGTTTCGACCATGGCGAACCCGGCCTGCATGAACATCACCAGGAATCCGCAGACCAGCGTCCACGTGAAGTTGATCGACACGCCGTTGGCGGTCGTGGCGTCGGCGGTGGCCTTGAGCAGGGAATCGGCGTTGGGCGCGGCTGGCGCGGCCTGGGCCGCAAGTACAGCGGGGACCACCAGCACGAGCAACGGGACGAATCGAAGGAATCGAGGAGTCATTGCCTCTCCGGGTGGAGGTTGGGGGTGAGCCGCCGTGGCGACACGAAAGCCAAGTCCGCGGATCTCACGGTAACATGTGCTTGCGATCGTGTCAAGCGATTCTTGCGTTTTCTGCAAACCATGATGTACAGTTATGCAGGATAGTCGCAGATAATGGAACTATGTAACTGATATCGTGCAGAATAGGTAGATTTCATAATGCACCAGTTAGCCGGACTCTATCTGCTTGCGGGGGCTGCAGTTCCCGGCCTGAGCCCGATCAGCGCTGCGAGCCTGGACCCCGCTCCTGCCATCCCGGTCAATCACGTCGGGGCGCTGCTACTGGCGCTGGCCGTGATCCTGGTTGCGGCCAAAGTGGGTGGGCACCTCGCCGAGTGGCTAAGGCAGCCGGCCGTGCTGGGGGAGCTCTTGGCGGGGGTGCTGCTGGGGAACTGTGGAATAGCCTGGCTTCACGGCCTAGGAACCGACCCGGCGGTTGACCTGTTCGCGCAGGTCGGTGTGGTGCTCCTGCTCTTCGAGGTCGGGCTCGAATCCAGGGTGGTCGACGTACTCCAGGTGGGTGGCCGCGCCTTGCTGGTCGCCGTTCTGGGGGTCATTACCCCCTGGATTCTGGGCTGGGGGTTGGGGGCCCTGCTGCTTCCAGACCGGAGCGTCTATGTCCACGCCTTTCTGGGCGCCACACTCACGGCCACCAGCGTCGGTATCACCGCGCGGGTGCTCAAGGATCTCGGGCATGCGCAGACCCGTGAGGCGCGGATCATTCTCGGAGCGGCGGTCATCGACGACGTCCTGGGCCTGGTGGTCCTCGCGGTGGTGGCGAGCGTGATCAAGGCTGCCGATCTGGGATCGAGCGCCTCCCTGGCCGAGACTGGCGTGGTGATCCTCAAGGCGGTTGCGTTCATGGTCGGGGCGCTGACGCTCGGCGTGCTGCTGACGCCGTACCTGTTTCGCGTGTCGGCCCGTCTCCGGGGCTCCGGGGTCCTCCTCAGCACTTCACTCACCTTCTGCTTTCTCCTCGCCTGTCTGGCTTCGAACATTGGCCTGGCTCCCATCGTAGGCGCATATACGGCGGGTCTGGTACTCGAAGAGCCGCACTACCTCGGGTTCCTGGGACGGGACCGGTCCCTGCCCGATCTGGTGAGCCCGGTTTCCAGCTTCCTGGTGCCGGTCTTCTTCGTGTTGATGGGGATCCGGGTTGATCTGGGTGCGGTGCTCAACCCGGCGGCGGCGTGGCTCGCCCTCCTGCTTGCCCTGGTCGCGATCGCCGGAAAGCAGGCCTGTGCCTTGGGCGGGTTGGGTGGCGGCCTGGATGCGCTATCGATCGGGATCGGGATGATCCCCAGAGGGGAAGTCGGGCTGATCTTCGCCTCCATCGGACTGAGCCTGACGGTTCACGGGGAGCGGGTGGTCGATCCGGTGACCTA